>Ga0111186_1061_pt1 | contig 17651 bp, 14 predicted proteins | sample DeeMarSWOR324_28_FD_80243 | JGI IMG/M metagenome (GOLD analysis project Ga0111186, IMG submission 80243) | Phycisphaerae bacterium SM23_30 | reverse complement strand
AGGTGCCGGGCTCGGATTCGTCGAAATTGACCACCAGATAAAAAGGCCCCGGGTGATCCTTGGGCAAAAACGACCATTTGATACCGGCCGGGAACCCGGCCCCGCCCCGCCCCCGCAGGCCGCTGTCCTTGACCATCTGCAAAAGCTTATCCCGCGGGCTGCCCAAGGCCTTCTCCAGGCTCTGGTATCCGCCGCGGCGGCGAAAACCTTCCACCTTCCTGACGCCGGCGACGCCGACGTTGCGCGTTAATACCGGTTCAAATGCCATTATTTATCTGCTTCTTGTAAAATACTGTCCAGTTGGTCGGCGGTTACGGTTTTATATAACGTTTCATCGATCAGCACTGCCGGGGCATAATCACAGGCGCCCAGGCACTGCATGGTTATCAAAGTAAACTTGCCGTCTTTGGTGGTTTGTCCGGGTTCGATCTTGAGTTTCTTCTTTAGGGCCTTGAGGATCTCTCCCGAACCGCACAATTCACAGGAAAGCGATTCGCACACGCCGATAAGGTGCTTGCCGCGCTTCTGGCGGGTGTACATATCGTAGAAGCCGGCGGTGTCGAGCACCTGGGCGGGGCTCAGTTCAAGCAGGTCGGCGATTTCGATCAGGGCCTGGTCGGGTAAATGGCCCCGTTTAGCCTGCACCCGGTGCAGGATCGGCAGCAGGGCGGCCTGCTTATTCGGATACAATTTACACAGGGCTTTAATGTCCGCCTTGAGCTTTTTATCCAGAACCGCCTTGGCGGCCGGTTCAGCAGTCAATCTGTCCTGGGTTTCCCAAACCATAATAGTTCTTCTATCTATCCAGCTCCGCGGCGATGATGTTAAGGGCCGGCATGGTCGTTACAATTTCGGATATCGTGTGTCCGCGCAGAAGCCGGTTCACCGACTGCATATGCACAAAGGACGGTCCCCGGGTCTTGGCGCGGAAGGGTTTATTAGTGCCGTCGGCGACCAGATAATAGCCTAATTCTCCGTTGGCGGTCTCCTGGGCGCAATAGACCTCGGCGATAGGGGTCCGGTAACCGCGATTGGGCATAACCTGCTCAAAATGATGCATCAGGCCTTCGATGCCGCCGTACACCTCCGCCTTGGGCGGCAGGGCGCATTTCTGCTCGAGGTTCACATTTAAGGGGCCGGAAGGGATATTTTCCATGGCCTGACTGATAATGCGCCGACTCTGTTCCATCTCCTCCATACGCACCAGATAACGGCAATATGAGTCTCCTCCTTGGGCGATGGGTATCTTAAAATCGAGATCGGCATAGGCCAGGTATGGTTCATCCTTCCGCAGGTCTCGCACGACGCCGCTGGCGCGGGCCATCGGGCCGGTCCAGCCCCAATTAATCGCCTCGTCGCGCTTCAGCACCGAGACATTTTTCGTGCGCTCGATAAAAATGCGATTGCGGGTGAGCAGCTTGTGGCAATCCGCCAGGGTTTTAGGCAGGGCCTCACAGAAATTACGGGCACAATCGACCCAGCCCTCGGGAATGTCGGATATGGCGCCGCCCGTGCGGGTCCAACTGGTGGTGAAGCGGGCCCCGCAGAGCATCTCCAACAGATCGTTGACGTACTCGCGGTCGTTAAAAGCCAGGACAAAAACGGTCATGGCGCCGACGTCCAGTCCCGCTTCGCCGATGCAAAGCAGATGATCCTGAATCCGCGCCATTTCCGCCACAATGGTCCGCAGATACTTACAGCGGGGGGTAATCTCCAGACCCAACAGCTTTTCCACGGCGCTGTGCCAGGCAATGTTGTTGGCGATGGGAGAGATGTAGTTCATACGATCGGTCACCGTGACGTATTGATCGTAGCTGCGGTGTTCGGCGAGTTTTTCAAACCCGCTGTGCAGGTAGCCGATGTTGGTGTCGATATGGACGATGCGTTCGCCGTCCAAAGTCAGCACCAGGTGAAAGGTGGTATGGGTGGCGGGGTGCTGAGGACCAAAATTCAACGTCCAGTGATCGGGGCTGCCGGGATCGCGTTCCAGTCGCGCCGGTTGGGCTCTCTGTTCTACAGGTGTTTTTACCTGGGTCATTGAGGTCCGCCTAAATCAAGCTATACCGTCTCGCGTTTCACTATCTTAAAGCTTTCACGTTCGCCCTGGCCTTTTAAAGGATAATCTTTCCGCAGGGGATGTTTTCCCTCGAACAAATCACAGAGCAGCAATCGGCGCAGATCCGGATGGCCGGCGAAGGTAAAGCCGAACATCTCGGCGGCTTCGCGCTCGGGCCAGAGGGCGCTATTAAAGATGCCGGTCATCGTCGGCGCCGTAAGGTCCGGCTCTTCCAGAAACACCTTGATAATCAGCCGGCGATTGTGACGCAGGCTCAGCAAGGTATAGACCACAGCGAAACGAGCGCTCATCCGCCGGGAATAACCCTGATAATCAATGCCGAAAACATCGGTCAACTGCTCGTAATCGCACTGTGGATCATCATGTAAAAACTGCATGACCTCCAACAGCATCGACTTTGGTATGGTCGCCTGCGTCAGGCCGTCGGGCCGTTGTTCGACCTGAAGGTGCTCCGGGCCGAATTTCTCTTTCAATAACGGTATGGTTGGGTGTTCCTGTTCCATTTTTCCATATCAAGCGGTTAATATTCATGGTGGGCCGGGGCCCACCCTGCTTGTTTTTACCCTTGTCATCAGGTCCCGAGTAATCGAGATTCTTCTTCGGCTCCGCTCAAAGCCTAAGGCTGTTTGCGCTCAGGATGACAACCGTTCATGTTATCACGGGCGGTTTGGCCCAGTCTTTTTCCTCCGGTTTCAATTCCTCGGGCGGGGCGATGCGTCCAGGCGGTATTATCAAACCCAGAGGACGCGCCGAACTGGTCAGGCCGGCTCGGCACTGCCTTTGGATGGCCATTAGCCCTTCGAGCAACTGCTCCGGCCGGGGCGGGCAGCCCGGCAGATATACATCCACGGGCAAAAACTGATCTATCCCCTGCACCACCGAGTAGGTATCAAAAAGTCCTCCCGTGCTGCAGCAGGCGCCCATGCTGATGACCCATTTGGGCTCGGTCGTCTGAATATAGATACGCTGCAAAACCGGCAGCATCTTGACGGTGACGCGGCCGGCGACGATAATCAGATCTGCCTGCCGGGGTGAAAAACGTATGGCTTCGGCCCCGAACCGGGCTATGTCAAAGCGGCTGCAGGCGGTGGCCATCAGCTCGATGCCGCAGCAGGCCGTGGCATAGGTCATCGGGAACATCGAAAACTGCCGACCCCAGCCGATGATTTTATCGAGCCTGGTGCTCAAGACATTCGGTAGTTTTGTCTCTAAAGCAATACTCATAAACTAACGGTCTCAACGCCAGTCAAAAACCCCTTTAATCCAGGCATAGGCAAAGGCCACCAGCAAAATAACACTGAATATTATGATCTCAATAAGGAAAAACCCGCTGCGGTCGCCGTGGTAAAGGACCGCCCACGGGTAGAAAAAGACCAATTCCACGTCGAAAAGCAGAAAAAGCACCGCCAGTAAATAAAAGCGGACATGAAAGGGCCTCTGGGCCGAACCGACCGGATCAATGCCCGATTCGTAAGGGATGCCTTTGACCGGCCCCCGTCTTCCCGGCCCCAGCATATAACTCAGTATTAAAAATGCCGCCACCATCGCCGCCGATACCAGCAGCATCACGGCGAGGGGCACGTAACTATTGGAAAAGGCTACGATGTTAAACGCTGTGGAAGTACTGAAAACCTGCATTCTACTCCATTTTACCTGAGGCTGACCTCACAATTATAATAAAGCCCACGTGAGAAAATTGCTAATGTTCAAATGCCGTGAGCTTACTTGAAAGCACCATTTGAGGTCTTTCCAACAATTTTTGGAAATGAAATATAACCACCGAGGTTACTGCCGGTCAACCATTAAACAGCAGGATTTCCAGAAAAATTTCCGCCGGAGGCGTCGATTTGCCATAAGATCATTTATGAAAATAAGTTACGATAGCTTCCCTATCCAAGGTCTCAAGCTGCTATCTCATAGTCTCATTATGGTATCTCCGGTTGCGAGCTTTCCGGCGGGCTTGATCGCCCTTTCGCTTTGCTCATCGCCGCTGCTGAAAATATGACCTATGAACCACCACTGTAATCGACAAGCACCCTGCAGGTCGTAGTTCGGCGGCGGTTATTTACCCTTGTACCATATGCCGTACTCTTTCAAGAGGGCGATCAGGGAGCCGAACTCGGTCATGGTCAGGTTGATATTTTCCACGGCATCGACCAGCGATTCGTATAATCGCGGATCATGGAGCATGCGCCCGGCGGTTCCCTCGCCGGCGGTGAGCCCTTCCAGCACCATGGTGAGGTGGTTCAAGCTGGCGGCCGTCTCATCGGCGGCATTTTGAATGCGCGGGGCTACCGCCTGGACCGTCCGGTTGACTTCGCCGGCCAGATTATCCATATTCCCCACGGTCTGAGAAGTTTGCTCGATGAGTTTGACGGCCTCGGCGGTGAAGCCCTGCATCTGTCCCACTCCTTGGCGCATCTCGCCGACCAGCTCGGTGAACTCGGCTAGACCCTTTTTGACATTCTGCTGGTTTTCCACGTCGCCGATGATGACGTTGAAATTTTTCAGGGCCGTATCGAGCCGCATGACGGCGGTGGTAATGTTGGCTTGAACTTTTTGGGGCTCGGCCTGATCGACCTGTTCCGGCGGCAGGGGTGTCAATTGAAACTTCAACTGGTCGCTCAGGCCCGTCAGGGAGGCGATCAGTTCGTCGAGCTGCCGCTGGGTGTTTTCGGAGACGAATTCGCTGGCGGTGGAAACGACGCCTTTTATCTTATCGCCGTCGGCAAATGGTTTTGCAGAAACCGGCCCCGCCAGATCGAATTCCAGAAAACTGCTGCCCAGACCGCGGCGATATATCTTGGGCACCGCGTTGTTGGGAATCTCGTATTCCGTGTGCACGGACACTACCACCGCCACCTGATAGTATTGGAGGATGGGATTATCCAGATCCTGCAATAGGCGGGGAGGTTCTATGGAAACAACCCGTCCCACGGGATAACCCAGAAAAAGCACTTCGGTGTTTTCCTGGATGGCCGGCGCTTCGGGAAACATGATGGTAATTTCGTGGGCGTCAACCCGGTGCACCAGAGAGGGTAAATCACCGAATTTTATCACCAGCCAGCCCAGCCCCGTCAGACCCAACAACACAAACGCCGCTACTAATAGATTTCGCCTGGTTTCACTCATGATCGACCTTCCTTATACAAATAAAAAACCAATTTTTCCTTTTCCTGGTATGCCTAACTTCAATTTCGCAGGAACCTTGTACCGTTTACGCAGATTGCCGCCGTTCATCAAAAAAAAGACACGCTTTTGCAGGGCAAAAGCATGCCGCCTGTTATCATGGTCATCCGTTGTTTTTGTTCTTTCGGTTGAGTTCTTCGCTTTGCCCCCGGATAAAACGCTGTACCTGCGGGTCGGGACTGTGGCGGATTTCGTCGGCCCGGCCGTCGGCTATGATACAACCCTGGTTGAGCATGACAATCCGGTCGGCGATCTTGTAGGCGCTGTTCATGTCGTGGGTGACGGCGATAGAGGTGATTTTCAACTCGTGCTGCAATTTTACGATCAACTCGTTGATGGTTTCCGCCCGGATGGGATCGAGCCCGGTGGTGGGTTCGTCGTAAAGAATGACCTCCGGGGCCAGGGCGATGGCCCGGGCCAGCGCCACCCGTTTGCGCTGGCCGCCGGAAAGCTCACTGGGCAGTCGCGACTCGGTGCCGGCCATCCCCACCAACTCCAGTCGTTCCCGTACCAGTTGATTAATTTCTTTATGAGAATACGCCGTGTGCTGCAGCAGCGGAAAACCCACATTTTGAGCCACGGTCTCGCTGTCGAACAGGGCCCCGGCCTGAAATAAAAAACCGCAGCGACGCCGCATGGAGATGAGCTTTTTTTCAGATAGATGGTCGATCCGGCCTCCGTCAAAAAACACCTCGCCCTGATTGGGCCGAATCAAAACGATCAGGTGCTTGAGCAGGACGGTTTTACCGCAGCCGCTGGGTCCGATAACCACGGTGGTTTTACCCCTTTCGATGCTGAAATTGATCTCCTTCAGCACCTTCAGATCCCCAAATGACTTGTTCACCTTGCGCAGTTCAAATATTATTTTTTTGTTTGGTTCGCTCATGCTGCCGCGACGGTCGTTATAATATTATTTTCAGGCCCCAGACGGTCTCGTAGATTCCTTTGAAAACAACGGCTAAAACAAAATCCAGCGCCAGAATAGTCAAAAAACTATTGACAAAGGCCTCCGTGCAGGCCTTTCCCACCCCGTGGGCGCCGGGATCGCAGTTAAAGCCTTTGAAACAACTAATTAAGGCAATACTTGCCCCAAAAAAGACCCCTTTGATCAAGCCGATCATTACATCCCATTTTTCCACGACATCGGCGCTGAAACGCCAGTAAGCCTCGCTGTTGACGCCGAACTGCCAGACGGTGATGACATATCCGCCAAACACGCCTAATAAATCCGCATAAATAGTCAAAAACGGCGTCAACAGCACGCAGGCCCAGAAACGCGGCGTCACCAGATGCCGCACCGGATCGGTCCCCATCGCCCTTAGAGCGTCGATTTGCTCGGTTACGTGCATGGTGCCCAGTTCGGCCGTCAGGGCCCCGCCCACCCGGCCGGCCAGCATCATCGCCGCCAACACCGGACCCAGTTCTTTGACCACCGAAATGTTGATCAGGCTGCCCAGACGATCCTGCAGCCCCACCCCCTTAAACTGACTGAAACTCTGCACTGCCAGCGTCATCCCCACAAAGGCCCCGGTGGCCATCACTACCGGCACGCTCTTATTGCCGATTTCATACATCTGGGCCCAGACCCGCCCCCGGGCCGCCGAGGCCCGGCCGGAGGGCCCGCTGAACACGCCATGGGCCAACACCTGCCAGACAAAACGCCAAAAACGACCCCATTCCTCCAGCCTCATTAATCCAAATGGCAATCTCCGTTTCGGCATGACGAAGAAAATTTCTTTGCTAATCAACGCAAACCTATAAATAAAAACAGTTTATAATCACTTCCAGCGAGGGACCTTAAACAAAAATTTATCCGAAAAACATACCCAAAGTCAATTTTGCAAAACTTTAGTCGCTAACTAATTCCATATTCCTTGATCTTGCGATACAGGGTACGTTCGCCGATGCCCAGCATCTTGGCGGCCATCTCGCGATTACCGTTGACCATCACCAGGGTTTTTTGGATCGCGGTCTTTTCCAGTTCGTTGAGGTTGACGCCCGCCAGATTGCTTATTTCATCGGCGCTGCCGGCCTGCTGGTGCATCTCGAACGGCAGGTCGGCCACATCCAGCATCTCGGCATCAGCCAACACCACCATCGTTTTAACACAGTTGCGTAGTTCCCGCACATTGCCGGGCCAGGGGTAACTTTTCAGTATCCGCAGAGCCGCCGGGGTAAAACCACGCACCGGCCGCTCTTCCGATTGTGCAAATTCCCTGACAAAATGTTCCAGCAGCAGCGGGATATCCTCCCGTCGCTGACGCAGGGGCGGAATTTCAATATTTACCCCCTGTATCCGGAAGTAGAGGTCCTGGCGGAACCGCTTCTGTTCCACCTTTTCGGCGAGATTCTGATTGGTGGCGCTGATGATACGAACATCAATTTTAACGCCGGTGGTCCTGCCTACGGGGATTACCAGTTGATCTTCCAAAACCCGCAGCAGCTTCGCCTGCATATTCAGCGGCATATCCCCGATCTCATCGAGAAATAAGGTGCCCCCGTCGGCCATCTCGAAAAATCCCTTGCGATCGGTCATGGCCCCGGTAAACGCCCCCTTGACGTGACCGAAAAGCTCGCTTTCCAGCAAGTTATCGCTCAGCCCGGCGCAGTTGACCGGTAGAAAAGGCTGTGACTTTCGGGGCGAATTATAGTGAATCGCCTCGGCGAACAATTCCTTACCCACCCCGCTCTCGCCCTGCAGCAATACCGTCACATTGGAACTGGCGGCCCGGCGCAGCTTGTCGAGAATACGCAGTATCGTGGATGATTCGCCCACTACCCCGCTGAAATCAAACTTGTCCTCTAACTGCAATTGCAGCCGGCGATTCTCCTGAAAAAGCTGCGTCTTTTCCGCGGCCCGTTTGACCACCGCCCGCAGCAGATCCAGATCAATCGGTTTTTCAATATAGTCGTAGGCCCCGTCCCGCAGGGCCTGTTTACACGTCTCGATCGAGCCGTGGGCGGTGATCATCACCACCTCGCAAATGTGTTCACTTTTAAGCACTTCCTGCAAAACGGCCAGGCCGTCCACCGGCCCGCCCAGTTTCAGATCGGTCACCACCACGGCAGGTTGGCATATCCGGAACTTTTCCAGGCCTTCTTCTCCCTGGGCCGCCGTGGTTACGGCGTATCCTTCCCGCTCCAGGGCCTCGGCCAAGACCTCGGCCTGGGCCGGCTCATCTTCCACCACCAATATTCGAACCTTCTGGGCCATTAAAAATCCTCAAAACACCTCTGGGCCTGCGCCTCGGCAGACTATTTCGTTTCTCATGTGATAACGGTTAGTCTGTCGCTGATAATTGAGTTTACTCGTTCATCAGCGGCAGCACCACCGTAAAGTTGGTTCCCTTGCCGGATTCGCTGTGCAGTTCAATATGGCCTTGATGTTCTTCGATAATCCGCCGACTCATCGGCAAACCCAGACCTGTCCCTCCCGGCCGGGTGGTATAGTAGGCGTCGAATATCTTTTCCTGCTCGGCCGGGTCGATCCCCGCACCGGTATCAATCACGCTTATCTTAATCTGCGGGGGCTGGGCGGCGCTGCTGACAATCAACTCCCCGCCCTCGGGCATCGCCTGGGTGGCGTTGATAAACAGATTCAGAAACGCCTGTTTCAAGGCCTCGGCGTCCGCTCGGCAGATCAAGGTGTCTTTGCTGAGACTCCGACGAATCTGCACCCCTTTGCTTTGGGCCTGCGGCTCGTAAAAATCCATCAGGTCATCCAATAGCTCGTTGATTTCACAACGCGCCGGATGCAGTTCCATCCGCCCGGCATAACGTAAAAAATCATTGAGGGTCTCGGTCAAACGGTTGACTTCTTGGGTGACGGTCTCGATTTTGCGTAAATATCGATGCCAGACCTGCTCCGGCGAGTCAATGCCGCCCGTCTCCTCCGGCGCAGCGGCTTGGGCCTGTTTTAACCGGTGATTAACATCTTCGGCGAGAAGCTGCAAATTCATCTTGATCGTCGAAAGTGGATTACGGATCTCGTGGGCCAATCCGCCCGTCAGCGTCCCCAATTCGGCCAGTTTCTCCGCCCGTCGGGCCCGCTCCAGAAGCTGACGCTTTTTTTGATGCTGACGCCGCGCCCACCGGAGGCTCAACTGCCACGCCACTGCGCCGGCTATTATCACCCCCAAAACAAACGCTAATATTATCTGCCCCATAAACCCACTTTATAGATTCTTATCAAAAAGCAGGTCGCAATACAACCTTAAGTTCTGCCCGAAGTCCCTCCACCGGCAGAGCCGGCTATCATAATATGGATTCCTGCCTGCCGATCATACTTAGACTCGCCTGACGGAAATAATATGAGCGTTTAATCCTTTACCGGCACCGAGGCCTGTTTCTTCTCATCCCTCAGAGCCGCTTTACGTGAGAGCTTGATGCGGCCCTGTTCGTCCACGGCGATCACCTTGACGGACATCTCGTCGCCCACGCGGCAGACGTCCGTCACGGAATCGACGTAGCGGTCGGCCAACTCGCTGATATGACACATCCCTTCTTTGCCGGGCGCAATCTCGAAAAAGGCGCCGAAATCCTTGACCGCCACCACCTTGGCGTTATAAAGATTGCCGATCTGGACCGGCCTGGTCATGGCTTCGACCATATCCAGAGCCTGCAGATGGCCGTCGCCGCCCAGGCAGGAGATATAAACCTTACCGTCATCCTCCACCTCGATAGTAGCGCCGGTGATCTCCTGTATCCGCTTGACCTGACTGCCCCCGGGGCCGATCAGTTTGCCGATCATGTCCACCGGAATATTCGTAACCACCAGCTTGGGAGCATAAATCGAAATATTCTTGCGGGGACGGTCTATTACGCTCAGCAGGGCGTGCAGGATCTTCATCCGCGCCTCTCGGGCCCGTTCAAACGCTTCGCGCATAATGGCAAAACTCAGGTTTTGCCCTTTCGAGTCCAACTGAATCCCGGTTATTCCCACCTGGGTTCCGGCTATCTTGAAGTCCATGTCCCCATAACGGTCTTCCTCGCCGATAATGTCGGTCAGTAATTGGTGTCTTTCGCCGTCGCTTACCATCCCGATGGAGATCCCCGCCACCGGGTGTTTGATGGGCACCCCGGCATCCATCAGCGCCAGCGTCCCGCCGCACACCGAGGCCATGGAACTCGATCCGTTTGATTCCAGAATATCGCTGCCCAGTTTGATGGTGTAGGGAAAATCCTCCATGCTCGGCAAAACGTATTCCAGACTTTTCTCCGCCAAAGCGCCGTGACCGATATCCCGTCGGCTGGGCCCCATGATGCGTCGGCACTCCCCCACGCAGAAAGGCGGAAAATTATAGTGCAGCATAAATCTCTTGTCATACTCTTCCAGCAGACCGTCCACGGTCTGGGCGTCTTCGGAGGTGCCCAAGGTCGCCGTCACCATCACCTGCGTCTCCCCGCGGGTGAAAAGAGCCGACCCGTGCGTCCGCGGCAGCACCGCCACCTCCCCGCTCAACGCGCGGATATCATAAAATCCCCGCCCGTCCGCCCGCCGACCGGCCAGTATCTCGGCCTGATTAACTTTCTCCAGATAGTCTTCTATCGCCATCCGCACCAGTTCCGGGGGGTATTCGCTTTCGCCCTCCTCCGGACATACTTGTGCCTGAAACTCCTCCAATAATTTATCTATCGCCTCGCTGCGCTCTTGCTTGCTGGTCATCAACCGGGCTTCCCGATAACGCGGGCCGATCCTTTCTTCCAGCAGCTGCTCTAATTCGCCGGTGTCGGGGGATTCAAAGGCGTATTTTTCCTTGCCGCAGTCGGCGGCCAGCTCCGAAATCATCTCGCAAATCTCCAAAATCGTCTTATGGCCCAATTCGATGGCCTCGGCGACTATCTCTTCCGGCAGCTCGCAAGCCCCCACCTCGATCATATTAATCCCTTCACGCATGCCGCATAAAACCATATCCAGCGACGATTTCTGCATCTCCTCGATGGTGGGATTGATCACAAATTCATCATCGACCCGACCCACCCGCACCGTTCCCAGCGGGCCGCCAAAGGGAATGTCGGAAACCGCCAACGCCGCCGACGCCCCGATCACCGCCAAGACGTCCGGTTCATTCTGCTGATCCGCCGACCAGACCATGGATTGAATCTGTACTTCGTCGCAAAATCCCTTGGGAAACAGGGGACGATGGGGCCGATCGATCATCCGCATCGTCAAAGTCTCCTTGGTGGTCGGCCGACCCTCGCGCTTGATAAAACCCCCGGGAAATTTACCCGCCGCCGACATCTTCTCGCGATAATCCACCGTCAGGGGAAAAAAATCAATCCCTTCTCTCGGATCCGCCGATACCACCGTCGTCAAAACCACCGTCTCGCCGTAACGAACCATTACCGCCCCCGAGGCCTGCTTGGCTAACTTTCCTGTCTCAATCGACAACAACCTGCCGGCAATCTGCTTCTCAACTTTCTTGACCATTGACATCTTTAATATACCTTACTTGTGGGCAACTTCGCTTGCCTTATCCTGCACCGTCTGCATCTTACTAGCTGGACTTCTCCAGGTATGCCTGACCTCAATTTTGTAAAACTTTAGTTACTAACTTCGCCGCGCTCGCCTTGACCGACTCTCAACTAAATCCATACATAAACTCTCCGCCCGCGTTCTCCAACTCCTAACTCGGCAATTACACAGCCCGATGCCGCCGGGCGGCGCCTGGCGCTTTGCCCTTGGGGTAACTGCGCCCCTCCGCAATTATTGCCGGATTGATTTGCCTGCCCGTCCCCCAGGACGCCTGCACCACACAGGCCGCCTCAAAGCAAACATCAACATCAAACGCCGGGCCTACTTCCGCAGCCCCAGCCGCGTGATTAAGCTATTATAACGCTCGCGGTCGGTACGCATCAGATATTTCAGCAGTCTGGTACGCTTGCCTACCATCTTTAAAAGTCCGCGCCGCGAGCCGAAGTCCTTCTTGTGCACCTTCAGGTGCTCGGTCAAATCGGCGATCCGCCGCGTCAACAATGCGATTTGCACTTCCGGAGAACCGGTGTCTCCCTCGTGCGTGGCAAACTCCTTAATGGTTTGCTTTTTCTGTTCTTGTGTAATCATCTTTTTGTCCCTTGCCCGATCGGTCCGAACGACGAAGTCGATCAGGACAGAAGCTGCCATGGTTATTAATCTTACTCTCCAACAATTATCATAGGCGTTTCCCACGCCCTGAATCTACTCTACCGCCTAAAATAACCCAAAACGCTCCCCAGATCAACAAAAAACTTAAGTCTTTTTATTTAAGATATTTACAACACCTATCAAGCTTCAACAAAACCACGCCGCCCCGTATGAAGGTTTATTTTTTATTTCATTTACCTTGGACAATTATAGACGCCCTCAAAGGTCAAATACAATGAAAAATTGTTACTTACTCCCTATAAATTTGTGGCTGGGGAGTTTATCAGAAAGTTTTAGCCCTTTAAGGCGATCAACCCCACAAATCGCGCCCGGCGCGTCTCCAGAACCGTTTCAATCCGTTGAATTTGCCCGGGAATGTCCGGGGCCGCCGGCGGCTGATCCTTCTTTCGCCTGCTCAGACTGGATAAGCGGATAACGGCTATCATCCCGTCAGCCAGATCCAATAGCTGGGACCCGACAGGCTGTCCGGGTTTCTTGGGCGCCGCCGACAGAGCGCCGGGTACATAGATAAATATAATATCATAGTTTCGGCGAAGATTGGCCCAGCGGTGGGTTTCTCGGGCCAGATCGGTCCGATTATCACTCTGCTCGGCCAAAGGCTCGCCCGCGGCCATGAAACTCAACCCCGGCAGCATCGTCGCGCTTATTACCCGCGAGGCCCAGAGCTCACCCCGACGCCACTCAAAAAAACCCGGCTTGGCCGGCACCTCAAATATGGCCGCCAGGTCGGCGGCGGCCTGATCGCCCTCGATCAGCAGCACACGCAACTTCTTAACCGCTAAGGATAAGGCGAGATTGACGGCAAAGCGGGGAGAAATCTCAGACGGATCAAGGGTGCTTAGCACCACCACCGGACCGGGACATTCTGCGCGTAATCGATTTAAATGTTCACATAATCGCGTGTAGGGAGAGCCCGGTTCCGCAGCCGTGGCGTGATCCTTTTCCAGATCGACCCGTGCCAAAAGCATCTCTTGGTGTTCGTCGGATATGGTTTGATCCCGTCTCTCCGTAATATCGCAGGTCTCTTCGCTCATAACGGACGCTTCCGGTTTGATAGTGGCATGTTCGGTAAAAACAGGTTGAATCGTAACGGGCGGCCCCTCAGAAACGCTCTCCCGCGGGTCAATAGTCGGCGTCATCCGATTAATGTGTGGTTTAGGCTCGGCTGGTTTCTCTGCCACGAGGGGCTGGTTAACCATTCTCGGTGGTTCGGCCATCAGGTCCTGCTCGTTGACGTATAATTGCACCTGACCGCAAAGCAAGGCATTAACCGCCATCAGGTCCCGTTCATCGACGAATAATTGTAAATATATCAACGCCCGTTCCTTTGGTGCCGGTGATTGACTATCGAACGATGCTCCTCCCTTAAGATCATTTTCATTGATAAACAGCTGTACCGGAACGGAGGGTGTATCGGCCGGGGTTGGCACCTCCGGAACCCTAGTTGGCACAGCTTTGGTTATCGGATTGGAAGGCGTCGGTAATATCAGTGCGACTTCGGCCTCGATGGGCGCTTCGAACTTAAGGTTGCCTTTGCCTGCATCCAACTCGGCCGGAACGCATGCAGGCTCGGCAACACCGGGGGATTCCTCAGGGGATGTTGGCTCAGGTTTGGGTCTTGGTTCGGAAAACTTACGCGCTAAACTGCCCTCCCGTAAAGGAGGCGTATAAGACTTCTCAGGATCGGCGCCCGGTTCGGACGTCGTCCTCGAAAAGATGGGAAGGGCCAGACCCGCTAAAAAGCCTGCCAGAGCCGCTATCGCCATCAGCAGCTTTTGCAGCCGGCTGAAGGGATACTGCTTGCTTTTATAATCACGCATACTACTCAGGCGGAGACGGCGGCTTTGAAGGTCGGCCCGCTGCTGTTGGAGCTGGGCGTGCAAATCGATGTAGGGCTTGAGCTTCTCAATGTCTGTCGGCATCGGCAGGGAAAAATCAGAACCGCTGTTCTCGGCCGATAGATAAGCTTCCCTCTCGGCGCGACGGGCGGCGTAAACACCAAGGAGATTGTCAACCTTTTCATTAATTAAACGGCCCGGGATGGTGCTCGGACAACGCAGTTGGACGGAGATCACGGGTTGACCGTCGTGGATCTTGATTTCCACATACCGTGCTAATAAAGGCATGACTTGTTGGGCCTGTTGGTGGAGATAATCCCGCTGCTCGTTTCCGAAGCGACGCCACTGATCCTCGGTGAGAGGCATATCTTCAGGAATATTAAAGTGAAGCTGTCGCTCGAGCACCTGATCGCAGGGCAGGTGTCGTTTAACAAAATACATGGTCCCGGCGAGAAAAATCATGCTCCCCACCAGCGCCGTCGAAATCCTGACCATCGCTTTTTTCTCTGCACGCGACATTAAAATTCCTCATCCCTTTTTGCGGTTAATTTCCTTCTATCGGTCCAAAGTCTCAAAAAAAATACACCGCATTTGATAGTTCTAACAGCATATTATACCTTTAAAATGGTCGTTTTTATTCAGTAAAATATTATCCATGACGAGTTTATGCTTTTATCAAAAATTTTTCTCATGCCTCTTGGGACGAGTTGCGGCGATGGAAAGCGATGTCGGCGTTCACAATGCTATACATTATATCATCGATGATTTTATCGTTAGTCCGGCTGTGCCGATTATAATGTTTGTAGAGGTTAAATGATCTGGGCAAAGGGTATGGTTTTTCCGCCGGAACCGAGGCGCCGGCAGCTTGATCCGGGATTCGTTCCCCGCCCGCAGACAATGCCGGCGGCCGGGTGAGCGATGACGCGGGGGCCTCGACTTCCGCCGCAGTGGTTTCCATAAGTTGCTCAGGGCTATCTTCATCGGGCACTTCTTGTGGTGTTGAATCCGGTGAAGATAATCCGCCCCGGGCTGAATCCGGTAAAGCCGCCGCCGTACCGCCGGCGCCGGCTTCACGCAATGTCGGTGCATCTTCACCGAGTATAGGCTTCTCCGCCACATGAAAGATATTTGAAGCAGCTACCGCCGCTGGAGACGTCATAGGTGGTGCTTCGTCCCCGGCCTCCTCAATGACCGGCGGCTCGGAAACAGCAGACGCCGCCGCCGGAGGCGTCTTTGGGGGCGTTTCTCTGACAGGTTCCTTAGCCGCCGGAGGTTCCGGAACCGCAGGGGCATCTGCCGGAGTTATTAGAGTTGGTGCTTCCCTTGCCGGTTCTTTATCAGCCGGAGGCTCCGGAGCAACAGGTTCGGGCTCTATGAACTCCGCCGAAGGTTGCTCTTCGGCATCCTTAAAGGACTCCAGGCGGGCAAGCATCAGATCCCGACGGGCCTGTTCAATTTCACTTAATTCTTCCGTAGAATCCGGCTCGTCGTTCGGTAAGAGGGAATGGGATTCAACATCGCCGCCAGGCCCTGACTCTGATTTTTTCCCGAATCTCGACAACATCGTTCCGCTCGACAATGCGTTTTCGACCATACCACTTCAATGCAGTATAGCATAATCGGCGGCATTATTCAACTGTAACGCTTTTTGCGAGGTTTCGGGGCTTGTCAACGTCGTGACCGCGAATGACGGCGGCGTGATAAGCCAATAGCTGCAAAGGAATTACGGTCAGCAGCGGCTGAATTTCCTCCAGGGTGTCGGGGACCATAAAAACATGGTCGGCGTAGTCTTTTATCCGATCATCGCCCTCAGTGGCCACCGCGATGATCTTTCCGCCCCGGGCCTTGACCTCCTCAACGTTGCCGATGACCTTTTCATATTGGCTCGAACGCGGGGCAATGAAAACCACCGGCATCTCCGGCGTGATCAGGGCGATAGGGCCGTGTTTCATCTCGGCGGCCGGCAGACCCTCTGCATGTATGTAGGAGATCTCCTTGAGTTTCAGCGCCCCCTCCAGGGCTATGGGAAACTGATAACCCCGACCCAGGAAAAGCCAGTTCTCTTGTTTGCTGTGTTGTTCGGCGACCCGGCGGATCAGATCGGTTTGTCTCAGGACGATTTCTATCTGATCGGGTATCTTATGTAGTGCCTGAATGTACAGCTCCATCATCTGCTGCGACATATGGCGGCGCCGGGCGACGTAAAGGGCCAGCATCGTCATCACCGCCAGCTGTCCCGTAAAGGCCTTGGTGGAAGCGACCCCGATCTCCGGCCCCACGTGCAGATAAATGCCCGCGTCGGTCTCCCGGGCGATGGTCGAACCTACCGAATTGACCACCCCCAGGGTCAGCGCCCCGCGCTCCTTGGCCTCCCGCAGTGCCGCCAGAGTGTCGATAGTCTCGCCGGACTGACTGATCACAATCATAATCGACCCGTTTTCGATGATAGGATTGCGATAACGAAATTCCGAGGCGTAATCGACTTCGGTCGGCAGTTGCGCCAGTTGCTCAATCACGTATTCCGCCGCCAGCCCCGCATGCCACGCCGTCCCGCACGCCGCGATTGAGATCCTCCGGGCCCGCACGATCTGGCGGCTCAGATGGGCAATCCCGCCCAGGTGAATTTGATTGTTCTTCACATCAAGCCGCCCGCTCAGACAATCCGCCAGCGTCTGGGGCTGCTCGAAAATCTCCTTGGCCATATAATGGTCGTAGCCGGCCCGTTCGATTTTATCCAGAGAGTACTCGATCTCTTCGATCTTGGGTTCAATCGAGACGTTTTCAATCGTGCTGGTGCGGTAACCGTCACGCGTGACCACCGCCATCTCGTTATCACCCAGATAAATCGCCTGGGTGGTGTGCTGCACTATGGCAGCCGCATCCGATGCAATTATGAATTCACCATCGCCCAACCCCAGGATCAAAGGACTGCCCCGCCGGGCCGCGATCAAGAGATCCGGCTGATCTTGACAAAAAATGGTAATGCCGTAAGTGCCCACCAGCTCACTGAGGGCCAGGCGAACGGCTCTTTCCAGCCGGCCCTTTCCTGAATCTTCCCCTCTCGAATCTTCCCTTGATGTCTCGCTGTGATAAAAATGGCTGATCAGGTTGGCGATCACCTCGGTATCGGTTTCGCTGCGGAAGCCGCACCCTTCGCCCATGAGCCATTTTTTCAGGGTCGCAAAATTCTCGATTATCCCGTTATGTACTACCGCGATCCTGCCGGTATGATCCAGATGCGGGTGGGCGTTTTCCGTGGTCGGTGCCCCGTGCGTCGCCCAGCGGGTGTGGGCGATCCCGATCGTGCCGGCCATCGTTTCTGCCGCCAGCAGCTTCTCCAGGTCCGATATCCTCCGCTCCGACCGCACCAGGTGCAGATCCGACCCGTCGAAGACCGCTATGC
>Ga0111186_1137_pt1 | contig 17655 bp, 14 predicted proteins | sample DeeMarSWOR324_28_FD_80243 | JGI IMG/M metagenome (GOLD analysis project Ga0111186, IMG submission 80243) | Phycisphaerae bacterium SM23_30 | reverse complement strand
GACAAACTCATCCGCCATCTCCGTCCAAAAACCCTCCGGATCGTCCAGCGACCGTCGATACATCTGCTGATACCTGGACCAATCAATATCCGTCTTGCCCTTGATAGTTACAGGTACATCATACGTGGGCACTATAGAAATTTCTTCGACTGCCATATTTAACTCCTAAAAATAAACAACACTAATGCGGTATTCTGGGGTGGTTAAGTATTATGTAAATGTTTTCCATAGCGTCCAGATACCTAATAAAGTTACCAAAATCCCGAGCACCATAGAGAGCCTCTTAGTTTTCATGATTTTGGTGGTGAAAGCGCCAAAAGGGGCGACAAATACAGAGCCCAGAAGTAAAGCCAATACCAGTTCCCACTGGAATAGCTCGGCCGAGAACATACTCGAGAAGAACTCCGATACGGGCATTTTTAGTACGGAGGTATCCATTTCCTGGATAACCCTGCCAATCAGATAGGTGAGAAACCCGACGGTGCAGATAGGAGCTTCGGCTAAGGTGGTGGCGGCAATGGCTCCTTTGTGTTCCTGGCCGGATATAATCTGACCAGAAGTCACCACCGGGCCGAAACCGCCCCCTGATAACGACTTGTTAAAAGCACTGAGTATTCCCAAGCCGATCATTTTCTTCCATGAAAAACTGTAGGTCCGATTGGCAAGAAGAATAATACCCATAATCAGAATCAAGACCCCGATATATGCTTTCAAATATATTTTAGGGATATGCAAAGCAATGCAGGCGGCCAGAATCGTGGCCACTATCCCTAAACTGGTCACGACGAAAACGATTTTTATATCTTTGGATCCTCTGCTGAAATCAGCATTCTCAAACTGATGGTGAAAGATAGCGGCGGTAAATCCCCCAAAAGCCTGGGAAATAAGAACCGCCGGTACCGCTATCAGGGGATCAAATCCCATGATCAAAAGAACCGGAGATAATATGGTTCCATACCCCATCCCCAGAGAGGAGTCAATGAATTCGCAAAAAAACGCCATGCCAAACAACAAAAGAAACAGGTTTACGGTAATTTCCATACTGAAGTTCCCAATAACTATTCCTGGAGAAAGTTAAACGTTAACTTTCTCATTTTTTGACAAAATCTAAGCTGCTGAAGCTGCCCATAAAAAGCATATGGACAACTCAATACACTCTTCTCGGTCTATTTCTTCTTCAAGCGGCTAAATACATTGCTTTAAGTTTGTTTTTTTCCTGTCTTTGCCTGCGGAGGCACGTGACTTCTCCCTTCTAATATCTGAGAATCCTTCTGGCCCACATCTTGAATGGCGTTTTCCACCGCCTCAGCCAGTTCATCCGGCGTAAAGGGCTTGTTAAGATAGGCGGATACTCCCAGTCGCGTCGCTTCTGCGGCACTGTCATCCGTGCCATATCCGGTAATAATTAGAACAGGCATGCTGCTGCGTTTCTCTCGCGTGCTGCGGACGATTTCCATACCATCCATATCAGGCAATTTCAGGTCGATTAGCGCACAATCAAAATAGCCCCGCATGGCGCGTTCGAGTCCCTCTTTTGCTGAAGCCGCCGTCTCCACATCATAGCCGCGCTCGTGGAAAATCCTTATGCAACTTTCTCGGACCGTCGGCTCATCATCGATAACTAAGATACGTCGACGATCAAGCTGAGCGTGTAAATCCTTGTAGGTCAATTCCTCTTTTTCCCGAGCTGAAGAGACAGGTATGGGCTGTTTGCTATCTATGGGTTCGACATCTTCATATCGACCCAACAAAACTGCGTTCCCCAACCAATCGATTTCCATCTCGTTTTCCCAACTGGAGAAAAGACCACTTCCCACAAACCATTTTGTCCTGTGTTCATGGCAGATAAACCAATGGTTGCAGCTTATATTCACATACCCGTCCGTCTTCCCGCACACCGGGCAATTACCAAATCGTTCCTCTCTGTATCGTGCCATATTTTTAATCTCCATCTCAAAGGTCACCCTGGAAAACACTTTTTTGCAAAATTTCTTTAAATAAAAGGCAAAAAAAGCATCACCACACTTTATATCAACTCCAAAACCTTTAACTCTTCCTGGCTTAGCCTATCGAATGGCGTGTTCCACAGCACTCACCAGCTTTTCCGGCTCAAAGGGCTTATGGATATAATCAGCCACGCCCAGCCGTTTTGCCTCTGCGGAGGTCTCGGCAGTGCCGTAACCGGTAATAATGAGAACAGCCATGTTTTGGCGTAATTCCCTTACGTTCCGGACGATTTCCATGCCGTCCATATCGGGCAATTTCAAATCGATTAGCGCGCAATCAAAATAGTCGCACATCGTACGTTCTAATCCCTCATTGGCCGAAGCCGCCGCCTGAACATAATAGCCCCCCCTGTTAAAAATCCTTATAGTGCTGGCCCGGACCAAAGGATCGTCGTCTATAATTAAAATTCTTCTTCGGTTAAGCACATTCTGTGGTTGCTTATTAGCCAGTTTCTTAAAACGCGGCATCTGCTTCCCCTTGTTCCGGTCAATGATTCCGATACGATTTTCGGCCGCCTTAAGACAATTTTCAGCAACATGTCGCAAAGCCGAAAAATCCAGGTTGTCAACCGCTTTTTGGAGTTGGTGTTTTAGGCTCTTTAAGTTTGCTGCCTCTCTTTCCTGAAAGGCGGAGGCAGGTATTTGCCGTTTGTTTGCTTTGGGATTTACATCCTTGTATTGTCCTAACAATACTGCGTTTCCCAGCCAGTCAACTTCGCGTTCCGACTGCCAATCAGCAAACAGGTTGCTGCCCACAAACCATTTCGTCTTGTGCTGATGACAAACAAACCAGTGATTGCAACTGATATTTACATATCCATCGGTATATCCACAGACAGGGCAGTTGCCATAACGGTCTTCCTGGTATCTGTTCTTATCTTCTCTTAACCTCACAATCATCAACTCCCTTCTTGGGATTACTTATAACTTTTCCAAGTATGCCTGACTTCAATTTTGCAGGAACCTCTGGTTTTAAAGGTAAGAGAAACGGGCCAACCGTGATTTCCATGCACTAAACTGCTTTTTTAATTTCTGAAAGTTGGTAATGTCGTTTTTTACTTATATGAATATTTGTTTGATGTCTTTCGCCCGGCGATGCTTCGTTTTTATTTTGCTCTGATAACAACCGCAGCCTTTCTCTCCAAGTACTCGGCGGTATGGGTTCTACATCCCGGTACTTATTCAACAAGGCGGCATTAGTCAGCCAATTGCTTTCTGGTTCAAACTGCCATCCGGAAAACAAACTGTTGCCCGCAAACCACTTGGTCTTATGCTGATGACAAACGAACCAAAAGTTACGACCTATATTCAAACAACCGTTCGTCTGGCCGCATACCGGACAATTGCCAAAATGATCTTCTCGATATCTCGACATATTTATCAACTCCTTTCCGGAGGCTAATTAAAAACCACAACTTCAAAATATACCCTCCCGGTCCCTAAACCAAGCGCGGCAAAAATACCACTAAGCTTTGCATTAAATAACCTTCTTAATTTTTATATTTTTATACGGATTCTCAAGGGCGGCAATGTTTGGCACGCCCTGTTTGCTGGTTACAGGTTGTACTTCTCGGTATTGCCCCAACAACACAGCGTTTCCCAGCCAGTCAACTTCCCGTTCCAATTGCCAATTGGAAAACAGGTTGCTGCCGACAAACCATTTGGTCTTATGCCGATGGCAAACAAACCAGTGATTACAGCATATATTTACTAAGCCGTCCGTATATCCGCATACGGGACAATTGCCATAACGCATTTCCTGGTATCTAGTCATTTCATTTTTGAATCTCATGACTATTACCTCCGATCTTTCTGTTATTTCCAATCATAACTATCTAAAACCAATCGTTGCTCTCTTTCCAAAATAGCAAGCAGCAATATTCATACCAAATACGATCATGAAACATTACATTTTTATTTTTTTACAAAAATCCTCTTTATTTAATACATATAAATGTTTTCTGATTTTCACCCCACAGCAATTTGCTAGAGAAACAAATAAACTGTATGTTCACAGCGTACATTTGTACATTGGAGATATACGTTCAAAGTTGCGAACACTTTACTCAACCTGACTTTTTCGGAGATTTTTCCAGAATGTCGAAAAAGCCTTCCGGGTAATTAAGTAGGTTTGCAGCGCTTACTATCGAGCGTAGCCTAAATTTGGCAATTACCTTTGGCGGCGCCATATCTGAATAAATCCCTAAAAATCGGTCGGATTGAGTAACAACTTTTTATATCCTAAAGCGACTGGTTAATAAACAACGGAAATATCCTATCCGCATATCCAAGTAACGATTCCACATCAGGATTATTCAGCAAAATCTATGCCGTAAATAGGCAACAGGCATAATGTAAAAATATATTTTTTCATAATTCCTTTCTTCATGACGAGATAGATTAGTAATTTCCAATTTTTTATCAATTTGACCGTTTTTTCGATATAGAATCGTATAATAATAATGTACATATGTATTTTATAAATATACATGTGTAGTGAAAATTTCTGAGAGCAGAAGAACCAGATAATTTTATAAGACATTTTATAATAAAGATTTATATGAAGCAGCTTGTTTTTGGTATATTTTTTGCATACAGTATCAAATATGAGTAAATTGTATGGTTCAAAAATATATGAACGGGAGATGAATCAATGACCCTTAGAGGCCGTATCCTGGTGTGTCTGATTTCTGTCGTGGCCATTTCGGGCGGCATTTCCACGTTTATCGGAGGTTATCTGCTTCAAAGACACCTCGGCCAAGAAGCCCGTAACCGGGTGCGGCAGGACTTAAACGCGGCCCACGTGTTCTACGGGCAGCGACTGGCGGCAATGGAAAACGCACTTAGTTATACAAGCCTTGGGGAACGATTTTCTCAATCGGTCACAGAAAAAGACTTAGACTATCTATCGCCGCGACTGAACAGGATTTACGATAGTGCAAAACTTGATATATTGTTGGCTGCGGATCCCGCGGGACACGTAATATACAGGGCACATAATCCTAACCTCTTCGGTGATTCAGTCGCGTATGATAAGCTGGTCAGTATGGTCTTAAAGGGCGAAGAAGTCGTATCGGGAACGCAACTGGTACCAGTTGAAAAACTCAAGAAGGAAGCCTCATTGCTGGTGGAAAGGGCAGGTATTCAGATAATTGCTACGCCAAAAGCACGGCCCTCCCATAGAACTCGATTAACCGAGGGCATGATGCTCTGCTCAGCGGCAGCCGTGCGCAGGCCCGATGGCGAACTGGCCGGAGTTTTATGGGGGGGGATACTTCTCAATCAAAACTATGAACTGGTCGATCAAGTCAGGAATACGGTTTTCCATGATGAACAATATCGAGGCAGGGACCTGGGGACGGCAACGGTTTTTCAAGATGATGTACGCATATCCACGAACGTTTTACGGGAAGATAAATCGCGGGCCATTGGGTCCCGGGTCAGCGCGGAGGTATATGAACACGTGCTGGAGCAAGGAAAAACCTGGGTGGATCGAGCCTGGGTGGTCAATGATTGGTATATCTCCGCCTACGAACCGATCTATGATATAGATCACCAGCCGATAGGGATGCTCTATGTGGGAGTTTTGGAAGGGAAATTCCGCGATGTGACGCTGCGTACGCTTACCATTTTTGGTTTAATAACACTGACAGGTTTGCTGATAGCCGCGGTAGTGGCCTGGAAACTGGCCAACAGCATCTCACGACCCATTAGTAGTCTCGCCTCTGCTTCTTCGGTCATTGCCCAAGGTGATTTTTCTCAAACACTGCCGGTCAGCTCCACCGACGAAATCGGCTCTTTGACCCAAAGTTTCAACGTCATGGCCCAATCGCTTAAAGAGCGCGATGAGCGTCTTAAGGAACTAACGCAACTGCAACTATCGCGTTCGGAACATTTAGCTTCCATCGGCCGCCTGGCAGCGGGTGTTGCTCATGAAATAAACAATCCCCTCACCGGTATCCTGACTTTCGCCCACATGCTCCATAAAAATGTTCCGGAAAATTCTCAGGAAAGAAAAGACGCCGAGACGATCATTGCCGCCACTACGCGCTGCAGCGAGATTGTTAGGGGGCTCCTTAATTTTTCTCGACAAAATGAACCCCAAAAAAAGATTTCAGGTCTGAACAATGTTTTGGAGCAAGCTATAAATCTTATAAGAAATCAAGCCAACATCAACCACATAAATATTATTGAGAAGCTGGATTCCACGTTACCTCAATTATTGCTTGATCCCAATCAAATCCAGGAAGTGGCGGTAAACCTGATGGTTAATGCCATAGACGCTATGCCGGATGGAGGAAACCTAACCATCCGTACGCGTACTTTTGATGATCATAATTTTAAATGGGCGGAATTTGAAATATCCGATACGGGGGGGGGGATTTCGTCCGAAAACCTTGCTCGTATCTTTGATCCCTTTTTTACGACGAAAAGGGAAGGAAAAGGTACGGGATTGGGTTTGGCGGTGAGCTATGGAATTGTCACCAAGCACGGCGGCCAGATCAACGTCGCAAGCGAAGTAAACCAGGGAACCACCGTTACGGTCCGGCTGCCAGTGACCCTGAAGGAAAAAAACAATGAACAAAAAAACTCGAATTCTGGTAATTGATGATGATCCCATAGTGCAGCAAAGCTGTGAGCGGATACTTGATCAAGCCTACGACGTTCGATTAGCTGAGAACGGACAAGAAGGACTATCATTGATCGCTGCGGAATATTTTCATCTGATCTTATTAGATCTGAAGCTTCCTGATATGAACGGGGTTGACATCCTGCGCCAGGCGCCCGATCACTTCCCGGATATACCGGTTATCATTATCACCGGGTACCCAAGTATTAAAAGCGCTGTGGAAGCCATAAAAATTGGAGCATTCGATTATATTACCAAACCTTTTGCGCCGGATGTTTTGGAGGCAACCGTAGAAAAAGCCCTCCGCCGACTATCGGGCCATGCAGGATGCTTTGCTAGATCGTTATCATGTTACCCGCCTTGTGGGCGAAAGCCCCCCCATGAAACAGGTTTTTTCTCATATAGCGCAAAGCGCCAAGACCGACAGCACCGTGCTTATCACCGGAGAAAGCGGTACGGGTAAAGAGTTGGTAGCCCGGGCTATTCATTACACCGGTTTGCGAAAAGAGGCGCGTTTTGTGGCGGTGGATTGCGGGGCCATCGCCCCCAGTTTAATCGCCAGCGAACTTTTCGGACACGTGAAGGGCGCCTTCACGGGCGCCACCGCCGATCACCAGGGACTCATACAGGCTGCCTACGGCGGCACCCTTTTCCTCGATGAAATAAGCAACCTGCCCTTGGATTTACAGGCCACTTTACTTCGGGTGATCGAAAATCGAGAGGTGCGCCCGGTGGGTGCTTCCGAATCGGTTAAGATAGATGTCCGGTTTATTGCCGCTACCAATGAGGATCTAAAAATCCTTGTCAGTCAAAACAAATTTAGAGAAGACCTTTTCTACCGCCTGAACGTTTTTCCCATACATATTGCTCCTCTCCGAGAACGCCAAGAGGATATTCCCATCCTTGCCCGGCAGCTTTTAGCTATGTTCGCCGCAAGCATGCACAAGCGCATCGAAGATTTTACTCCGGAGGCAATGAACATTTTGATGCAATATGATTGGCCCGGAAATGTTCGGGAATTATCCAATGTTATTGAAAGGCTTGTCATACTGTGTAATGAAAGCCGCTTGGGACAAGCACACCTCAGTGAATCAATGACAATCTCAACCCCGTTATCATCGGTTCCCGAAACTGTGACGGAACTCAACGATGCGAAAAAAGAAATTCGCGAGCAAGCAGTAACCGACATCGAGAAAGCCTTCCTTTTGGAAGCTTTACGTCGAAATGATTATAACGTGAGCAGAGCCGCAAAACAAACAGGCATGCAGCGGACAAATTTCCAGGCTCTGCTCAAAAAACACAACCTTCGGATAAAAGATATTGCCGCCAATCGTAAATTACATGACTAAGTCTTGCGCGCCTGATTTGCTTGATTAACTTATATGAATGTGGGCGAAATTTTGTTAGATGGCCAGTCGTGTTTTTGAGCGGATTTGATATAGAAAAAGAAAATAGGTAGATATTTTTAACGTTGAAGTCACTATTATCCCCGAAAAGCATTGCGGTAATTGGCGCCTCCCGAAGACCGCAAAAAGTAGGCCATGAGATCGTAGCCAATCTTATTAAAGGCGGTTATGAGGGGGTGATTGTCCCGATAAATCCATTAGCGGATGAAGTATTGGGTTTAAAATGTTATCCTGATTTGAAGCAATTTAAGGGGAAGATCGATCTAAGCGTGATTGCAGTGCCAACCAAAGGTGTCCTCGCGGCGGCCGAGAGTTCCGCGGCCGCCGGCGCGGAAGCCATCATCGTCATAACGGCGGGTTTCCGAGAAGTTGGCGCCGAGGGAACGGATCTGGAGGAAAAATTGGCCCAATACTGCAAATCAAAGGGCGTGCGACTGATGGGGCCAAACTGCCTGGGATTGATCAATTCCCATTATAAAATGAATGCTTCTTTTGCTTCCAAGATGCCCAAACCCGGAAATATATCGGTCTTTACCCAATCGGGCGCCTTGGCAACGGCGATTCTGGACTGGTCCGCCGCGAGCCACTTGGGCTTAGGCAAGCTAATCAGCATTGGCAACAAAGCGGATCTCAACGAAAATGATTTTTTAACGGCCTTAGCCGCAGATGATCAGACTCAAGTTATAGTAGGCTATCTGGAGAGCATTGTTTGCGGCGATGAGTTTATTAAAAGAGCGGAATTGGCGGCCAGTCAAAAGCCGGTTATGATTCTCAAAACCGGCACCACCGCCGCCGGCAGCAAAGCCGCTTCCTCCCATACCGGCAGCCTGGCAGGCGCGGATATCGCTTACGGAGCCGCATTCAAGCGCTCCGGGGTAATTCGCGCCGAAACCTTTGAAGAATTATTTGATTATGCCATGGCCTTTTCCATGCAGCCTTTGCCCAAGGGCAATCGGGTGGCGATTATCACCAATGCCGGCGGACCGGGAATCATGGCCGTCGATGCCGTGGAGAACCTGGGTCTGCGTGCAGCGGTTTTAAGTGACGCTAACGCTCCCGCCTTGAAAGGTAAACTGCCGGCCGCCGCCAGTGTGGGCAATCCCATCGATGTTTTAGGTGATGCACCTCCGGACCGTTATGTAACCGCGGTTAATGCCGCACAGAATGATAGCGCCGTTGATGCCATTATTGTGATTCTGGCGCCTCAGGCCATAACCAAGCCGGCGGAAACCGCCAAAGCCATCGCAGGTTGTTTGCGTCATGAAAAACCGGTACTGGCCAGCTTTATGGGGGGAGAAGACGTGATGCCGGGTCGCGATGAACTGGTGGCCGCCAATCTACCGAATTATCCTTCACCGGAACGAGCAGTGGCCGCTCTTAAGGCTATGTGTGATTATGTGGCCTGGCGTAGTCGCCCCCCTCGAGTAGTGACTCGATTTCCCGTTAATCGACGTCGAGTTGAACGAATCATTACCCGGCACCAACGGAATGGCATCTATAACATAGGCGAAGCTAAGGCTAAGGAAATTCTCCGTGCTTATAATTTTAAGGTGCCGACCGGCCGTTTAGCAATGACGGTAGAAGACGCTGTCGAAGCATCCGATGAAATCGGATATCCCGTTGCCATGAAAATTGCTTCACCTGATATTTTGCATAAGTCTGATATCGGCGGCGTAAAACTTAACCTGGAAAGCGCCGAAGCGGTGCGGGACGCATTCGAGCTCATGATGCTGCGTATAGGACAAAAAAGGCCTGAGGCGCGCCTGGAGGGAGTCTATGTGGAAGAGATGTGCCCCCGCGGCCGAGAAGTAATTATCGGCATGACTCGTGATCAGCAGTTTGGCCCGATGTTGATGTTCGGCCTGGGAGGCATTTTTGTCGAAGTTATGAAAGATGTGGCGTTTCACCTGGCGCCGATAACGGCCAAGGAGGCCATGCAGATGTTGGAAGGGACCCGCTCCTTTGCCCTGCTCAAGGGAGTACGGGGCCAAAGCGGCGTTAATCTGGCGGGCATCGGCAACAGTTTGCAGCGCTTAAGCCAGCTGGTAACCGATTTTCCGCAGATAATAGAGATGGACATTAATCCCCTTATTGTTGGCCCGGTAGGCGCCGAACCGGTGGCCGCCGATGCCCGAATCACGCTTAGAAAAATTGCTCAATATCAAATAGCACAAAGCCGGCCCATATAAATGTAGCATAAGGGCCGGCCGATAATTTTGGAATATTTCTCAAATGATCGAAAACCATAAAAAAGTAAGTCTTGATCCTCACTGGCGGGAAAAATACAAAGACATTATTGCTACTCCGGATCAAGCTGTCAGACAAATAAAGCCCGGAAACCGGGTATTTATCGGCACCGGTTGTGCGCAACCGCTCAAGCTGGTGCAGGCCCTGGCAGACAGATCGGCAAACCTGGCGGACATTGAAGTCGTTCATTTATTAACCTTTGGGGAAGCGCCTTATGCCAAAAAACAATACGCAGATATCTTTCGGGTCAACAGTCTATTTATTGCGGCCAACGTAAGAGACGTAATACAGCAAGGTTATGGTGACTATACCCCCATTTTCCTCTCGGATATACCCCGCTTGTTCAGTTCCGGCCAACTGCCTCTTGACGTGGCGCTTATTCAAGTCGGCCCCCCTGACACGCGCGGCATGTGCTCTCTGGGAGTTTCCGTGGATATTGTCAAATGTGGCGCCGAAAATGCCAGCCTTGTTATTGCCGAAGTGAATCCCCAGATGCCCAGGACCCTCGGCGACAGCTTTGTGCACCTCAGTGATATGGATATCCTGGTGGAGGTCAACGAACCCCTGCCGGAAGTGAAACCGCAGGTGCCCACGGAAGTTACGCGTCAAATCGGAGAATATGTGGCCTCTTTGGTGGAGGATGGATCCACTTTGGAGTTAGGTATCGGTCGCATACCCCAGGCGGTTCTGGAGTTTCTTAAAAATAAACGCGATCTCGGCATCCACACGGAAATGTTTACCGATTCCATCATTGACGTGATTGAAGCCGGAGCAATCACGGGTGCTTACAAAACAATTGACCGAGGTAAAATTGTGGCTAGCTTTTGCCTGGGAACCCGTAAATTGTATGATTATATCGATAATAATCCTTTATTTTCTTTTCGCCCCACGGAATATGTCAATAACCCTTTTATAATCAGTAAGCTCCCTAAAATGGTGGCGATTAATGTGGCTCTGGAAGTGGACCTGACGGGGCAGGTCTGTGCCGATTCGCTGGGAACAAACTTCTTCTCCGGTATCGGCGGGCAGGTGGACTTTAATCGCGGCGCCTCCCGTTCTGCGCAAGGCAAAGCGATTATTGCCTTGCCCTCTACCGCCCGCAACGGGGAAATATCTCGGATTCAGACCCGGCTCAGTTCCGGAGCCGGGGTGGTAACTACCCGGGGGGATGTACATTATGTCGTTACGGAATACGGAATAGCATATCTACACGGAAAAAGCATCCAGGAACGCGCCTTGGCCTTAATCAGCATTGCCCATCCCCGGTTTCGGGAAAAACTCATGAAAGAAGCCATCGAAGCCAAATTTGTCTCCGAAGAACATAAAGACGTCGAGGGAAAAATCTATGTAGGCCCGCCGGAGTTTTCCACCCATTTGTTGCTCAACGACGGCACCCTGATAAAATTCCGCCCCATCCATCCCACTGATGAATCACGGATGAAGGACTTGTTTTATGATCTGACTCAACAAACAATTTATTATCGCTTTATGAAACAAATGAACCGTATCCCGCGTAAACAGATCCGGGAGTTTATATATGTAGATCACCGTAACGAGGTAGCTATCGTAGGAACCCTTCCCGAGGCCTACGGAGAAGATATTATCGCTATTGGGCGCTACTATTTAGATCGGAAGACCAACCAAGCCGAGGTGGCCTTTACCGTGAAGGATCAGTGGCAAAACCGAGGCATCGGAACTTACCTGATGAATTTATTGATTACTATCGCCAAACGTAACGGAATAAGCGGTTTCACCGCCGAGGTGCTTCAGGAAAATAAAGCCATGCAGAGGGTATTTCATAAAAGCGAATGCCAGGTTAAGAGCCGCTTAAATGAGGGGGTTTACAGCTTCGAACTCGCCTTTTATTAGGTCGAAAAAACCAACGGCCCAAGCTTTCAAATCGATCGTCAAGCGTTACGAGGATAATCCGTTGAGGATTTTTTGCGGATTGAGGTTGTTTTTTTCAATGTCCTTGAAGTAGTTGACGGTGCTGACCTTCATTTCCACAACGGCGGCGGCGTCGCAGACGATAATGCCTTTGGGATGTAGCTGCAGGCAGGAAACCGTCCACATGTGATTGACGCCGGCTTCGACGGCCTGCTGCAGGGCGCGGGCCTTGTTATGGCCGTTGACGATAATCATCACCTCTTTGGCGTCCATGACGGTGCCGACACCGACGGTCAGGGCGGTCTTGGGGACCTTGCTGATATCATTGTCAAAAAAACGCGAATTGGCGATAATGGTGTCCTGGGTGAGGGTTTTCAGCCGCGTGCGGCTGACCAGAGATGAGCCCGGTTCATTAAAAGCGATATGGCCGTCAGGCCCGATGCCGCCCACGAAAAGATCGACGCCGCCGTAACTTTTAATTTTTGACTCGTAATCCTCGCATTCTTTTTGCAGATCGGGGGCGTTGCCGTTGAGGATATTAACATTTTCTTCGGGGATATCGATGTGACTGAAGAAATTATTCCACATGAAAGAGTGATAACTTTCCGGGTGATCTTCAGAAAGATTAACATACTCGTCCATGTTGAAGGTGACGACATGAGAGAAACTTACTTTATTTGCTTTATGAAGGTTAATAAGTTCGGCGTACATACCCATCGGCGAAGAGCCGGTGGGCAGGCCCAGAACGTAAGGTTTTCTCTCGGCAGGTCGGAAATCGTTGATGCTGCGGGCCACATAAGCGGCGGCCCATCGACTGACAAGGTCATAATCGGGTTGAATGATGATACGCATTTTATATCCTCGACCGTATTGTGTTAAACCAATTTTTGTAGTTTTTCAATAAGCTCGGCGGCGGTATCCTTCTTCTGGGTCAGGCGCTGCTGCAGTTCAGCGATAAAACTGTTGTCCTGAGCCGAGCCCCGAATGGCCCTAAAATCGGCATCTCTTTCGGCGCCCGTCCCGTCCACGCCGAAGCCGATGCGGGCGGTGACCCCGAATTCCTTGCGGGCGTCACTGCACCGGATATTGTCCAGTTTTTCGACGGCGGAAATCCATCTCTGGATGACGGCAATGACATCGCTGGCGGTGAATTGCGCGATTGGTTTGTTATAATCTTGTTCCAGAATGTGAGCTGCCCAGGCCCATTCATAAATCTGGAATTGTTCGTAGATTTCCCGCAGCCGCACATGGACCTGATCCAAGGAATCCGTCAAACCGCGGCTGATTTCGGCCAATAGAACGTTAATGGCCTCTTCCGCCGTTATCATTCCCGCCAGGTCCAACCAGCGTCCGCGGCCCACCTCCGTTTCGACGGCAAAAAAAGTATGAAGATCCTGCATGTCGCTGAAATTGCTCTGGCGGAGACGATTCACCATGGTATTACCCAGGTAGCGATCAATTCCCATTTGGTAAAAATTAATGCCGTTTTCTAAAGAGGAGCGTTTGATTTTGACACCGTTATAATAGTAGTTCTGACAGGTTAAACCGGAAGTTTCTTTGAGCTGTTGCAGTAGTTTCTGACCGTTGATCATCTTCTGGACAGTGTAAGGGGTCAGTAAATTGAATGTTATCAGGTCTAATTTGTGAGGGTCCTGACGGTGGTCGCGCTTGGGCCATTTTTGAGAGTCCCTGACGGTGCCGACGCTGCGCAGGTTGACCCCCGGGACCAGGAGGCTTTCATCCTGAGATTCGATTAGATAGGAAAAGGGCAGATCGGAGGTGTCGGAGTTACTGTAGTGCCGGCCCATGACCAGTGTAAAGGCGCCGACCTTGGCCGGCCAGAGCATATAAGAATCGGAGGTAGTTTTGGAGCCTCGTTCCACGATCCCCTGGTGAACGGGACCGAGTTTATACATGTGGTTGGATTGGTTGGAGCCGCTGCCGGCGTTTAGAAAGGAGTAAAGCCCGGCGATTAGCAGTGTTGATTTGTGATGGGTAACCGTATAGGGACCGGCGAAAACAGAACAGGCTTCCCCGTGATAACCGCCGCAGTTGGCAAAAAAGGCGGAGTTTTCCGCCGAATACTGTTTGGCCAGCTCGGTCCCCTGACCGACAAAGCAACGGCTGATGATCGAGTTATCGCTGACCTTGGCCCCGGAACAGAGAATAAAATCATGGGCGATGACATTAGTGCCGACAAAAGAGGGATCTTCCGGGCAACTGTTGATCGTGCCGTTATCAAGCCGGCTGGCGCCGTCGAGAACGGCATAAGGACCAACTTTGATGTTTTTGAAGGTGCCGCAATTTATTATTCTTACGCCGGTGGCAATCAGGCCCATGGTTGAGGTTACGGAAGCAACGTATTTGACGATCATTTTTTTAAGCCGGTCGATGAGTTTCTGGTCATGTCGGTAAAGAGCCAGAATATAGGCGATCTGGGAAGTGAGCTGATCGTAGATGGGTATTTCTCTGCCGCCGACTTCATTAATAACGGCGATTTCCGTACCGTTGCCGAAGGATGATTCACCCTCGACGGCCAGTAAGGCCACGTGGTCTATCACGACGTCGTCTTTAATATGATAATTAGCGATGTAGTTTTCGACGTTATTGATGTAAACGTTGTTGCCGATGCGACAGTTGTGAATAGTGGCGTTACTGATGCCCGCCTCTCTCTCGATGCCGCCGAACAGAGACACCTTCTTATCCAGCCGGCCGATGGAAACAGAACCGGTAAAATGGGTGTTCTTGAGGCGGGATGGATCAAATCCTTCCGCCACGCGGACCAGGATCCAATCTTCGGCAGTACAGCCCTGGCCCGCAAGTTTGGCAATTTGATCATCGGTAAGGGCCTGATAATCTTTATCTTGATTCATAATTTGACCCTTTATTAAAAGATCGTTAAGAACATTAGCCGTAGTAGATTCCTCATATGCCTGGTGAACGCAAATACCTTATCCTTCTATCGTCACACAGTCATATATTATTAAGCAATTTTATCAATTGAAAGGAGGAACCGCTAAAGGGCCATCCGGAGCCGCCTCCTGTGGGGCCATAATGACCCGATACTCGGCATAATATGCCGATCCGAGCCGGCCAGAGGCGGTACAAAGCGGAACTTTTAAGCAATCGGCGCCAGGGGTCAATTTCTGTAAATCCTTTGAAATAAATACTTTATGTTAAATACATTCCGCCTCCCCCCTAAATATCGATTGAGCTTGTTTAACCAATAAACGAAATTTTTCTATAAATTTGACTGTAGAAAAATAAAGCCTACAATTCTAGTATGCATTACTATTGACAATCAGACAAATAAGGAATATAAAGAAAGACTGACAGGCAAGAAAAAATCGTAATTGGAGAATGTATAACCCTGCCTTGAGCACCAAAATAGTGCCCCGCCGCAAAACACCTCAGGTTCATTTCCGAACTCAAAATCGCCCCTTTTAAATGGAGAAATATTAATGAAAAGTCGCCCCAGATTAATGCAATGTATTGTGATAACAATGGTTATTGCCTTTACCGGGATCCTGTTCACTATTGGTGGCGCCGGTGCCGTTCAAGATAAAGTTTCCACCTCGACGGATTGGCCCCATTGGCGAGGGCCCCAGCACAATGGTATTTCTACTGAGACCGGTTGGCTGGGCGGTTGGACCGACGGTCAGGCAAAAATAATTTGGAAACAATCGATAGGAACAGGTTTTTCGTCGATGGCGGTCAGCCGGGGCCGGATCTATACGATGGGCAACACCGCAAAAAATCGCAGCGATCGAAACCCAAAAGATGTGGTTTACTGCCTGGATGCCGATACCGGAAACGTGATCTGGACTCATCAATACCCTTGTGATTTAGGCGCCCGCAGCTATAAGGGCGGCACCCACGCCACCCCTACCGTCGAAGGGGATGCGGTATATACCTTCAGTAAGCAGGGCCATGCTTTTTGTCTCGATGCCGCTACGGGTAAAGTAAAATGGTCCAGGGACGTTCAAAAGGAGTTGGATCTCGAGCCGCCCACCTGGGGTTTCTCCGGCTCGGCCAGAATAGTTGGTAATTTTCTGTTTCTAAACGCGGGCGGCGGGGCCCTTGCCCTGAATAAGAATAACGGCGAGGTGATCTGGAAAAGCCAAAGCGCAGGCGCCGCCTACTCGACGCCTCAACCCTTCAGTGCCGGTGGTAGCAAAGGGCTGGCCTTTTTTACGGCCGAGAGCATGAAAGCCGTCGAGATTGAAACCGGAAAACTATTATGGCTTATACCCTGGAAAACCTCTTATGATGCACCTGCGGCGGATCCGATCTTTTCCGGCGATAAGGTATTTATCTCGTCCGGCTGGAACCGGGGCGGCGGCCTGTTTAAGATTAGCGGCAGTGAATGCACCAAGATCTGGGAAAACAAATTAATGTGCAATCAGAACAATAGCAGCGTGCTGTGGGAAGGATATCTATATGGTTTTAGCGGCAACCAGGGAGGCCGGGGGATCTTACGGTGTCTCGACTTCAATACCGGTCAAATGAAATGGGAAGCAAAAGGTATGGGCACCGGTTCTCTCATGATGGCCGACGGAAAGCTCATCATTCTCAGTGAAGACGGCGAGTTAGTCATTGCCGAGGCCTCGCCGAAAGGTTTTAAGGCACTAAAAAGGTCCCGCATCCTTAATGGTACGTGCTGGACGGTGCCGGTGCTTTCCGGCGGGCGGATATATGCCCGCTGCGCCGAGGGCGACCTGGTATGCGTGGACGTCAAAGGAAATTAACGTAGAAATAATGTAAAAGAGAGAAACGGTGGAGAAAAACCCAAAGATTTTATATTGTCACTGTGCGTATGCGCAGGTGATGCCGGAGCCGACCAGAGACGCCGTATTAAAAGCGCTGCAGGAATCAGGAGCAGCTTATGAAGCGGTGGCTGATCTATGTGAATTGTCGGCGCGGCGTGATCCGCGGCTGAAACATTGGGCGGCGACCGGGGCGCTCAAGATTGCCGCCTGTTTTCCCCGAACCGTCAAGTGGCTTTTTCATACAGGACGGGCGAGACTTCCCGATGATTCCGAGATAATGAATATGCGAACCCAAAAGCCCGATGAGGTTATTAAGACGTTGCTGGCTGATGGGCCGGCAAGGCCGGGTGAAGTTGTCCCGGATGCGACAGCCGAAGATAAGCCGTGGGAAAAAGTCGGCGATTGGGTTCCGTGGTTTCCGGTCATTGATTATGAACGCTGCACCAACTGTAAACAGTGCCTCAATTTCTGCTTATTTGGGGTATTCGCCCGGGGTGAAGATGATAAAGTCGAGGTCACAAATCCCGCTAATTGCAAACTCAACTGCCCGGCCTGCGCCCGGGTATGCCCCAAAGTGGCGATAATTTTTCCTAAATATGCCCAAAGCCCCATCAACGGCGACAAAGTCCGGGAATCGGATATAAAACAGGAAAAAGCAGGCGTGGAAATTTCATCCGTTCTGAAAGATGATATTTACACGGCCTTGCGCA
>Ga0111186_1060_pt1 | contig 17720 bp, 12 predicted proteins | sample DeeMarSWOR324_28_FD_80243 | JGI IMG/M metagenome (GOLD analysis project Ga0111186, IMG submission 80243) | Phycisphaerae bacterium SM23_30 | reverse complement strand
GGGGTGGGGGAAAGGACGCGGGAAGGCAACGATCTCTGGCTGGAGATGCAGGAGGCCAAGATCGGCGATACGGGCAAGAGCGTTATCGATCAGACGGTAATGGTTTTCGGTCAGATGAACGAGCCGCCGGGCGCGCGTCTGCGAGTAGGGCTGTCGGCGTTGACGATGGCGGAATATTTTCGGGATCAGACGGGAGCGGATACGCTGTTATTTATTGACAATATTTTCCGGTTTTCCCAGGCCGGTTCGGAGGTGTCGGCATTATTGGGTCGGATGCCCTCGGCGGTGGGCTATCAGCCGACCTTGGGAACGGAGATGGGTGAGCTGCAGGAACGCATTACTTCTTCCGATAAAGGGGCGGTGACCTCGATTCAGGCGGTGTATGTCCCCGCAGACGACTATACCGATCCGGCCCCGGCGACGACCTTTACGCATCTTGATTCGTCGGTGAACCTACAGCGATCTATCGTGGAAAAGGGCATTTATCCGGCGGTGGATCCGCTGGAATCGACCAGTCGCATTCTGGACCCGCATATAGTCGGCGAACGTCACTATCAGATTGCCCGTCGGGTGCAGCAGTACCTGCAGCGTTATAAGGATCTGCAGGACATCATAGCGATTCTGGGCGTTGACGAACTCAGCGAAGAGGACAAAAATATTGTGGTGCGGGCGCGAAAGATGGAGCGATTTTTGTCTCAGCCGTTTTTGGTAGCGGAGGCCTTTACGGGTCTTCCCGGCAATTATACCAAAGTAGAAGACACTATTCGCAGTTTTGAGGAGCTCTGCGAGGGCAAATGGGACCATCTGCCCGAGTCGGCTTTTATGTATGTCGGCACCATTGAGGACGCCGCGGAAAAGGCCGAAAGAATGGCGGCTCAGGTTTCGTAGGTTAAATCATGGCAGATATGTTCAGCAATATTCGTTGTTTAGTTATTACTCCGGAAGCTCAGGTGGTGGACGCCGAAGTACTGGACGTGGTAATACCCGCTTATGATGGATTAAGAGGCGTATATCCCGGCCATGCTTGTTTATTGTGCCTTTTGGGTTTGGGACTTCTGCGTTACCATGATCTGCAGAATCGTTCTCACGTCGTTTTTATTGAGGGAGGTTTCGGCCACGTTTGCGATAATGAAGTTACTATTCTAACCCGGACGGCTTTGACTGCGGATGCGGTCACCACCACTGAGGCCCGGGAACAATTGCGCCAGGCTGAAGGCCAACCGACCTCCACCATTGAGGAGGTTCAGGCGCGCAGGGCCGCCATTCGTCGCGCCAAACAACTTTTGACTTTAACGCTTTCACGGGAATGACAGTAGAATTGTTATTCGTTAAATTTAGATTGTGATTAGTATAAGCTATTTGTTAAAAAAAAGTTTAGTTACGTAAATATAAAGCGAACATTCCCAAGCTGTTTTTGGGCGTGCCACCCTGAGCAGGTTATTTTAATTTTTTTTCAACTTAATTGTAAGTACAACTCGATCAAAGGGGAAGGATTCATTCAATACTACGGCGCAATTAGCGCGGGCGAAATGATCGCTGTCGAGACAAAATTTGTCTATAGGTTTTTCTGATAGCCGGCAGACCAGCACTTCGGGCCGTTTCATCACTCCGAGGACCCTAAATTTATAGTCAAACTGTTGATAATAAAGAAACGCCATGGGAAATAAACGGGTTTGGCGTGAGAATTCGATGTTCCAGGTTCTAAAAGGATCTATAGTATGGAGTTTTCTCACGAGAGGTCCGGATATAGAGGCGGAATCGAACACAAAATACGGGGATACCGGATTATGCATAATTGTCGCCAGCATAACAATGGCGGCGGCAGCGATTACAAGGCGAGTGAGGATTTTCTTTTTTAAGGCCTGGGCGAATCGATCCAAAATTATGCTTATGCCAATCAAGACCATTGGTATTATAAATATGATATTGCGATCAAAACCCAGGCTTCGCCTCAGAATAACGCCGTAAAGAAATAAGAAGATTACATATAGGCCCGTTATTATGGATACCAAAAACACCCGATCATCCTGTTTTATGTATTTCCATCCGGTTCTTTGCTTAAGGGCGTCGCGAAGCTTATAAATATAAAACGCCATGGCCCCGACAGCCAGGGCTGCCAAAGCCACGGGGATAATAATCCCTGCGGCGTCGCTCGAGCGAAACACTCTGATCAAAAACAAGTCGTGAAGAAGTTGGGCAAAAGACGACCACCCGCCCCAATTTTTGTTGCTTTCCTTGACGACCGGATCGTTGGCGATGTCTGCGTAGCTATTGTGGTAAAGCAAGAAAACAGCGGTGAAACTGACCAGGAATATAGTTAATCCTGTAATAATAATTGTCCGCAGTTTTTTGGGCGAGTCGTAAAATATTTTTGATGAAAACAACAAAACAAACGTCAGATTAAACGCCGCCAAGAAAAATAAGCTCGACAGAGTCGCCCCGAAAGCCAGGAAATTGAGTGCGGAGATTATCAATGCCGGTTTGGGCCAAGAGCGAAAGCTTTTTTTATGATCCAGCCACCACAAAAGCAGGGCGATTTGGGTAAAGAGGGCCGCCAGTCCGAAGGCGTAGCCCCGGGCCAGAAAGGAATAATCAAAGACAAAAGGCGACAGGGATATTAAGATAAAAGTTGTCAGGCGCAGGATGCAGGAGTGGATGGTTTTATAGATGATATAAGCCAGGGCCAGCGTAAAAATAATTCCTGCAGTTAAGGAAGGGATGCGGATATAGAATTCATAGGAGTTGAAGAATTTTTGGGCGTAATAAATAAATATGGAATTTAAGGCATGATTATTGGTCAGGGGCACATTTTTATTGGGGATAGCGGCGGGATGCAAGGCGTGGCGGATGTCGTCGGCGAAGTGCAGGCAGGTCATGGCTTCATCATAAATGATCCCTGCGTACATGGTTTTATAAATTTTTAAGATGAGGACGGCAATTATAGCCACAACAAAAAAAACCGGGAAGGCAATTTGTTTTTTTTGTGTCGCGGATTTTAGGCGAAGAACCTTTTCGACGGTTTTGGGGGCGGTTTTGATTCTGTCTTTTTTCATAGGGATTTAACTTGGTATTATATTTGAATCAATCTTTTCTTATCCGGGCGTCCAGAATCATTTGCTCGTAAAGCGGTTCAAAATTAACCCGAACGGCACAATCAAATTGACAAAAAAAGTCCCAGTCCAGATATATCGACTTAGCAGTTGCTTCGTCGATATGACAGACTACGAGGTCAAAGTCATCCCTAGTTCCCGCGGTGAATTTAAATTTTGGGAATTGAAAATAATGATATGTTCCTAAGGTATAGTTTTGCAATTTTTGAGAAAAAAATATTTTCCATGTTCTATCGGGATCTATTTTTCTTAAGCACCGCACCAAGGGTCCCGACATGCTTTGCCCGCCGAGGGCCTTATGAGAAGCAGGTGGATTATGCAGAGTCGCCGCTATGAACATTCCCGCCACCGCCACCCGCACTACTTTTCCGATCGTTGCGGGTCCCAGAGAGCGACCGAACCGATCCAGAATTATTCCGCTGGTGAGTAAAGCCAACGGAATTAAAAATACGATGTTACGTTTATATCCGAGGCTTTTATTCAGGATGACACCGTAAATAAACATCAATAAAATTGATGCGCCGGTCACGGCAATTACGAAAGTTCCGGGATTATTACTTATCAAGGATGGTCGAGGGCTGGAGGGTTTAGGGGCATTTCGGGGTCTGAATATATAAAAGATGCCACTGGCCATAAGCAGGCCCATCATTAGACCCAAAATAATGCCTCCTGCGACATCCCGTTGGGGCAGAAATACGTCCCTTACCAGGGAGCTTTTTAAGAAACCTACAAAGGTGGTCCAACCTTGCCAACTGCGCGCCATTTCGAGAAAGCGTTCATTAGCGGGGATCTGCCGGTAAATTCCCCGATAAAGAAAAAAAGAGCTCACTGCTGTCAGTAGAAAAATGGATACCCCGTTGAGGGTGATTGGTATCCATTTGTGGGGAGGGGGATTATGCAGCACTTTTGACGAATAAAATAAGACGAACACCAGGTTGAAAGCCAGCAGGAAGAGAAGGCTCGACAAAATCGCGCCAAAGGCCAGGAAGTTAAGGGCTGAAATCAGCAGTATGGGTATCCAGCAATAACGGAATTTTATTGGGTGATTCAAAAGCCAAAGGACCAGGGCGATTTCCATAAAAAGTCCCGCCAGGCCGAAGGCGTATCCCCGGGCCAGGAAGGAATAATCAAAAACAGAAGGCACCAGGGAGACCAAGCCGAATATCGCTATGCGCAGCAGATAAGAAGAAAAGGTTTTAACGACGATATACGCCAGGGCCAGGGAAAAGAAAATCCCCGCGGTCAGGGAAGGGATTCGGAGAAAATGTTCGTAATCAGGAAATAATTTATGGGCGAAATATATAAAGATGGAATTTAATACGTGATTGTTGGGCGAACTATAAACATGCAAAGCGCCATGAATACTGCGGCTGGAATCGCGGAAGGTTCTGGATTCGTCGGAAATGACGCCGGCCCGATCCATTTTGTAAACTTTAAATACTATTGTCGCTAACACAACGGCCGTAAACAGGAGAATAAATATCTTGCGACTCTGGGCGGAAGGGACCTGGGGATGGACGGCATCAGCGCGGATTGGGATTTTGGGCGGGGGTGGCGCTTTAACTGTTTTCATAAAAACCTTGATCCAATTTTGGTTAACGGCATACCGCCACAAAATTCATTCGTTTTTGTACAATCGGCGGTTGATTATATAATTTGCTACTTTGGGCGTGGTCAAGTAGTATATCGACAGGTTTTGACCCGCCCGGCGACGAATTTCGGTGGCGGAAATATCAATCATAGGGGTATTCAGAATGTGCTTTTTAATGCGTTTTATCTGTTTTTCTTTTAAGGCCGGCTGCAACGCCGAGAACTGATCGAGATGGTAATCCGGTCTCGAGGCCGTGACGATGATACATTCGTCGACCAACTGCTCGATTCGATACCAACTTAAAAGTTCTCCGACGCTGTCGGCGCCGATGAGCCAATAAAGCTGGATTTCGGCCCCGTAAAGCCCGCGAAAATACCGCACCGTTTCCAGGGTATAACTGGGTCCTCGACGTTGGAGTTCGCAATCGGAGACTTCGAACAGGGTGTCGCCTGCGACGGCCAGTTGCGTCATCCGCAGTCGATCTTTGGTGGTGCTGACGGCGGCGTTTGTCTTGTGGGGCGGCTGGGCCGATGGGATTAAAATCACTTTTTCCACCTGCAACTGTTCTGCGGCCGCCCGCGCGATAATCAAATGTCCATGGTGTATCGGGTCGAAGGTGCCGCCAAATAGTAATATGCCGTTATTATTCATTATGACATTGCTGTTGCTTTTTATTTATTTCTCTTTTTTTGGTTAGAAGCATAATAACGGTCAATCTCTTTAAAAAGTTTGTTCAATTTATCCGAGTCTTTGATACCCGGTTCTTTTTCCACACCGCTGCACAAATCAACACCATAAGTTCCCACGGTCAGGGCTGCGGTAATGTTTTCCGGCGTAATACCTCCGGCCAGAAAAATCTTCTGAGAACCAACCTGACGGATCCAACTCCAATCGAATCTGCGACCGGTTCCACCATACAATTTTTCATGAAAGACGTCAAGTAAAATCGCCGTTACGTTGTACTGTTGGGCCTGGCAAATATCTTGGGGCCGCCGCATGCGCAAGGCCTTGATTACTTCGACTTTCAATTCGGCTACGGCTTGGCATTCTTCATTGCTTTCGGCGCCGTGTAATTGCACTATTTTTAACGGACACTGCCTCAGTATTTCACTGATGCCTTCCAGGCCCGCGTCCACAAACACCCCTACGTATATCGCCTGGGCCGGCAAAGCCGCCATGATTTCCCCCGCCGCTTTGGGATTAATGTAACGTGGACTAAGAGGGTAAAAATTAAAACCCAGATAATCGGCTCCCAGATGCAACGCTAATTGAGCGTCTGATAGATTGGTGATCCCGCAAATTTTGACTTTAACCGACATTTTAAGAATGGGAAATTTCTATCAGTTTTTCTAATGTTTTCTGGGCGTTGCCGCTGTCGATGCTTTCTTGGGCCAGATTAACAGCATCAACGAATCCCGGCGCCGCCTGCCCGACCATAATCGCCGCCGCCGCGTTAAAGACCACTACGTCGCGACAGGGGCCGGAGAGTTTATTTTGCAAGATATCTTTTATAATAGCCGCGTTGTCAGCCAGGGAACCACCCGCCAGGTCGCTAATGCGGGCCCGGGCAATGCCGTAGTCACTGTAGTCGATAGTATGGTTGGAAATTTCCCCGCCGCGCAGCTCCACCGTGTCGGTGGGTCCGCAAATGGTAAATTCATCCAGTCCTTCTCCGTAAACCACCATGGCACGATTGGTACCAAGTAGTCTAAGGGCTTCGGCCATTAAAGGCATCAACAAAGGCCGGGCCACTCCTAAAATTTGAATTGACACATTTGCCGGATTGGCTAGGGGCCCCAAGACGTTAAACACCGTGCGAAATCCCAAGGATTTACGAACGGGCTGTACGTATTTCATCGCCGGATGATGGTTAGGGGCAAACATGAATCCGATATTCGCCTGGTCAATACACCGTTCAATCACGTCGGCCGCGGCGTCGATTTTCACGCCCAGTTCGGCCAGCACGTCCGCCGAGCCGCACTTGCTGGTGATGGCCCGATTGCCGTGTTTGGCGATCTTTACGCCCGCCCCCGCCGCCACCAGCGCCGCCGCGGTGCTGATGTTAAAGGTCCCCTGGCCGTCGCCGCCGGTGCCGCAGGTGTCCACCAGAGGTTTGCTTGCAGGTCTTACCGGCACGGCATGATCCCGCAGGGCCCGCGCCATACCCGCTATCTCCTCTGCTTTTTCTCCTTTGGCCGCCAGCGCCGTTAAGAAACCCGCAATCTCGACCTCGTCACAATTTCCCTCCAGAATCCCATTGAGCGCCGTTTGCGCCTCGGAGAAGGTCAAATCCACTTTCCGCAGCATCTTTTCCGTCAGTTTCTGCAACATAACTTACTCCCTGTTTTGCGCCACAGTGGCCGGAGTTTATTTCCATTTTCGCCCCAGAGGTCACCGAGCTAATAATTCGATCACATTGGCAATTATCTTTAATCCCATATCATCTTGCAATGTTAAAATTGATTCCGGGTGAAACTGCACGGATGCGACGGGCAGCTCTTTATGGGCCAAACCCATCACCACTCCTTCCTCGGTGCGGGCGGTTATTTCCAGGCAATCGGGCACCGTGTCCGGCTTGACAAATATACTGTGATAACGACCGGCGGAAAAGGGATTGGGTATATTTTTAAAAATCCCCTTCTCATCATGATGCACCATGGAATCCTTGCCATGCACGGGCTCTTTCAATATTCCCAGCTCCGCCCCGAAATATTGACCTATGCCCTGGTGGCCCAGGCAGACCCCGAAAATGGGCAGGTTACGTTTAAGCGCCGAATCCACTACCTTAAGCACGCCCATTTCCTGGGGCATTTTCGGTCCCGGCGAAATAAACACCAGGTTTGGTTTAATTTCATCCAGCTTGCTTTCGTGGAAACCTGTCCGCAATGTTATCACCTCGACCCCCGTCTGCCGTACATAGTTGGCCAGGGTATGCACAAAACTGTCGTGGTTGTCCACCAGTAAGACTGTGGTTTCTTTTTTCGCCTTTGCCATGGATACGGCATCTTCCGGTGGTGCGTATTCATCGGTGGTTACCGCCTGCAAAAATGCCGACGCTTTGATTCGTGTTTCTTTTTCCTCTTCGTCCGGTATCGAATCATAAAGCAGCGTGGCCCCGGCCCGCACCGACGCCAGACCATCTCGCAGGTGGACCGTACGTATAGTGATTCCCGTATTCAGTTGTCGGTTGAAGGTAAAAAATCCTATGCTTCCTCCGTACCAGCGGCGGGGGCTGTTCTCTAAATCCTCGATCGTTTGCATGGCTATCGGCTTGGGTGAGCCGGTCAAGGTGCAGGCCCACATATGCGAGAGGAAGGCGTCGAACATGTCGCAGTCATCCCGCAGGGCGCCCCGGACGTGATCCACCGTATGAAACAAGCGCGAATAGCTTTCCACCATCCGCCGGCCGATCAACTGCACCGAGCCCGGCACGCATATTCGGGATTTGTCGTTGCGATCCACGTCGGTGCACATGGTCAGCTCGGATTCATCTTTTTTAGAGGTTAAAAGCAGCCGGATTTGTTCGGCGTCCTCCATGGGATTTTCCCCGCGCCGGACGGTGCCGCTGATCGGACAGGTTTCCACCACTTTGTCGTCCACGCGCACGAACATCTCCGGCGAGGCCCCGATCAACTGTTCGTCGCCTAGGTTAATCACAAAATCGTAAGGGCTGGGATTTTGCCGCCGCAGCCGGCCGAAAATTTCCGAGGGCCAATAGCCGCATTTCACGCTGAATGTTTGCGAGAGCACCACCTCGAAAAAATCGCCTCGTTTACATCCCTGACGTATCTTTTCCACCTTGGCCGCATATTCGCCCGGTTCATGGTCGCAGATAACATCCGTCGAGGTCAGCCGTCGGGTAAGTTCCCGACGCTCTCCCTGTACAGGTATTCCCTCGGTGCTGCCCGCCGGGCCGGAAAACTCATACGACAGTGTAAAGGCCTGCTTCTTTTGATGGTCGATCGCCCCCACCCGATCCGCCAAAAAGAGATGGCAATCGACGCCGGTTTTACGTCGGTCATGTTTGAACCGGATCGGCTCAAACTGAAACACCAGGTCGTACCCGAAGGCCCCGAATATCGTCAGGTATTCGTCTTCGCACGCCATCAGATCGCATATTGCCCGCAATACGGAAAATATGCTGGGCTGCTTGCTTCTTTGCTCCTCGGTAAAATCGCTCGGCATGGGTATAACCTCTGCCTCGATGGTCTCGGCGGTTACTTCGAGACGGGCCACGTCTTGATGGTTCGTAACCGCCGGCGCCAAAAGTGCCAGTATGACTTTACCCCGCTCGTTTAACGCTCTTATGGTAAATTTACGTCCCCGACTCACCAATTCCAGCGGCGGATCGATAAAACCGATATCCCAGCGCGAGTACCTACCCGGATACTCATAATCGCTAGCAAAGATGCACCCCTTGGCCCGGTCGATATGCTTATAGACGTGGGCCAGGGCCTCGGTTATCGCCACTTCATCTTTGTCGCGGATAACCTTGATTTTGCCTTTCGTTATGAATTCTTCGCGCATGATTTTGTCTCCTTAAAAAAATAACCGCGTCCCGACTTTTGCGTCAGGCCGCGGTTTATGTTTGCTATATATATGGTGTACCTAATCGCCGGGCCCGCCGCACCAACCATTGCGCCACCACCAGATGTTATTAAATATCACTTTGCTCATCGAAATTTGCTCACTACTTCCTATATTCTACTTATTATTATCGCACATCAACCAGGCCGCGTCAACCCCAAAAAAAGAAATTTAATCGGAAATATCCCGTTTCCGGATCAATCAATATGAACGAAGAAAGTGGGGTGGTATCACATATCGTGGGCTTTGGGGGTGAATTTGGCGTTGGTCAGACCGGTGTTGAATTTGAGGTTTAGATAAACATAACGGCCTAATAATTGGTCCTGCCAATCATACATGGAGATGCAGACGGGCAGCAGGTACTCGACGTCAAATTCCATCACCATTCGGGCGTAAGGATAGTTTTTATGGGGCGGGAGGATCCGTTCCATGGCGATGCAGGGGCGTCCGTCGATTTTGGTGGAGCCTCGGTACTTAATTTTGAGGTCGCCGAGTTTTTGGGCCCGTTCATATACTTCCAGCAGGGATTCCATGGACCGATTGAAACCAAACTGGTCGCAGGTGCGTCGGCTGGCCTTTTTGGCTTCCTTACCGCAGGGATCGCGTTTGACCGATTTGATCCAGGACCAGAGACCGGTGGGATGAACGATCATCTTATTGTTATTGCTACCTTCGACGTAAAGCAGCTTATTGATGTCGCCGGCGTTCTGCTGCCATTTCATGAACACGGAAAAGGGTTTTTCCTTGAACATGATCGAAATTTGCTCCACTTTTTTAAGCTTTTTCTCGATCCTCTCCTGCTTATAGAAGGTGGCAGTGTAGTCGTCAACTCGTTTTTGATAGGTCTGCTGAGCCCATTTAAGAAGGGCGATGTGATTGGTTTTGGCCAGTTCGGTTATACGGGCCGGGTCCACCACGATTTTCGGCGCTGTCCCGAAGGGCCCGCGAGGGATTGCTTGGCGCTGCTGAACTAGCGATACAGGAGTCACCTGCACCCGGGTTTGCTTATCGGACCCGACGCCAACACCAAAAAGTAATAATAAAAAAGCAGAAAAAAAGCCCATCCCTAAACGCCGGTATTTATAGGTCCGAGCCAATTTATTAAACCTCTCTATAAAAAGAATCCAAAAACGACCATCGGTAGGTTATACAATATAGATAGTTAATATATCGGTGAGCTACCCAAGGCACCTTAAAGGCTATACCCGGAAGGACTCCTCTGGCGGGAAATTTCCTCCAGCACCAGGTAATTATAAGATTCCCCCTTCGTAAAAACAAGTTTTACGACCGAAAAAGCCATAATTAATGTGATAATAAGAGTTTATAATAATGTTATTGATAGCCGCCCCTTCGAGGTTTACCAAATCTATTTTATTAGCTTATTTATAGGCCCAAGGAGTCGGCGCCCATAGCAGAATCTTCGGACGGTAGATAATATAACATACAGTTTTAGGACCCTGCTTGTCCTACTGCTGAAGGTTAAGCAGATGCCGCTTTCAGCTTACCTATGTGTTTATACGAAAGGTATGGTTGATTAACCACTTGTTATTGTCATATCACCAGGTGCAATTTTTATCGTCTTATGATTCGGAGTTTGCGGGCAAAGTCTTGGGGGACGGCGTTTCGATTGACGACCATAAAGAGCATTTTGGCCCGCGTGTAAGAGCATGAAATATAAACATGACCTTCGTAAGGCCCGTCGCTGCCGGAGGAGTTCTTGGTGAGGTAATATTTGTTACCCTCCTGGTCATGGGCCATGCCGACGGTGTGCATGGCATGATCGTCGGTGGTTTTGCGATGGTCGAAACCTTCCTGCCGAATTTCCTGGTTTACTTTGAGTTCTTTACCCGGATCTTCCGAATTCGGATCGTCAATGACGGCGTAACCCTGGCGGGATTTCCAGCCCGGTTCGCTGATATCGCCGTTCCATACAAAGGAATAACCGTTTTTCAAGGCGTAGTCGGCGATTTGTTCTAGCTCATCGAGAGGAACATTATAAAAATCGTCGTAATAATCAAAGTTGTCGTTCACCTCCAAGCGAAATCTCTGGTAGAAAGGATGATGGGTGAACGAACTGATCACGATGTAATCGTTCATATCCAGCTGCAGGGCGTCTTGGGCAAAGGTCTGGGGAGTATAGGTTTTGCCATTATATTTAAAACTTTGGGGCGGTTCGCCGAGATGTTTATCCAGGATGTCGGTAAATTCTTTTTGCCATTCTTGGGTGATGCCGGTCTTGAAGGCGGGTTCTAACGTGGCCTGGAGTTCGGTATGCAATTGGCGATGATTGTGTCGGGTTTGATCGGGCTGCAGGCCGCTATAGACCTCGTCCGGAACGATGCCGTTGACCATGACCGACATAGGTACATGGAAGGGCATGGAGCCGCCGCCGAAGGTGGCGGCGCCGCGGAGGCGTATGAAGTTATCGGCTTTGCGGGGATAGACATGGCGGACGGTGAACATTTCGGAAAGTTCGATTTCCTGGCCGGTTTTCCTGATACATTCCGACTCCAGCAGGGAAGTGCCGGCAAAACACCAGCAGGTGCTGGTGGCGCCCTGGCTTTTGGCGGGCGTGCGCTTGACCTGGCAATCGATTTTGAATTCATATTTTTGTTCTTGTTGCTGCTGCTGCTGGCCCCAGGACGCGGGCGCTAAAAATAAGGCAATCGCTAAAATAATGACGACGGTGAAAAATTTGTTTTTCATTCTTTTTTTCCTTTCCTCAAAATAAACCATTGATTGAAATTTTGCCACAAACCCGCTCAGGAACGCCTCCTGGTCTAAAAGATAAAATACTTCGTATTTAAATATTATATTATCCATGAAACGACAATTGCAACAAGAAATTCTTATTTGAAATATCTCAGATCCATCACTTTAGAAAATCGGTTCCTTCGGCATTGGAGTAATCGGAACCAGCGAAATCAGCCTGAGCGATGGACAGTAATGTTCACAGGTTTTAGTTGGAACAAATCGGCGTATGCAACCTGCAGGGTGGTCTGACAATCTGAGGCTTTAAGTTTTCTATGGATAGAGACGTAAGGTTTTGCGTCTCTACGAACTGTCAGGGGTGGCTATTACCTGCCTTTGTATTCTACGCTTTGCTTGATCTATCCCTGATTTAAGTATTGAATTATCTCAAAATAATGTATAAACTGATTCAAAAAGGAATCGCTATTACCTGAGACGGAGCCGGGGACTCCGAAAAAACTTACGAGGTAAGATATGCAAGCAGAAACGGTCCACGTGGATAAGCTTAGTGAGCACGTGGGAGAGGAAGTGGTACTTAAGGGATGGCTGTATAATTCGCGCTCAAGCGGCAAGGTGCAGTTTCTGATTTTTCGCGACGGCACCGGCCTGTGCCAGGCGGTCCTGGAAAAGACCGATGATAAGGTTAATCTGTTCAATGAGGTTAAACATCTGGGACAGGAATCGTCGCTGTGCGTGCAGGGCATCGTACGCCAAGACGAGCGGAGCGTGGGCGGGTATGAACTGGCGGTGACCGATGTACAAATCGTGCATAAGACCGAAGGCTATCCGATCACCCTCAAGCATCATGGACCGGATTTTCTGATGAAACATCGCCATTTGCACTTGCGTTCGCAAAGACAGTGGGCCATCGCCCGGGTGCGGCACACGGTGGTGGAGGCCATCCGGAAATATCTCAATGAAAATGATTATATCCTGGTGGATACGCCGATTTTTTCCCCGGCGGCCGGCGAAGATAAACAAAGCCTGTTCAACGTCGATTATTTTGGAGAAGAGGTGGCCTTGGCGCAGACGGGGCAACTCCATGTGGAGGCGGGCTGTCTGAGTCTGGGCAAGGTTTATTGTTTTGGGCCGACGTTTCGGGCGGAAAAGAGCAAAACCCGCCGGCACCTGACCGAGTTCTGGATGGTGGAGCCGGAAGTGGCGTATCTTGATATGGAAGGATTAGTCGAGTTAGCGGAGGAGTTTACCTGCGCGATTGTTGAGCACACTCTTAAGCATCGGCGGGCGGAATTGGAGCTGCTGGGACGGGACCTGAGCGATCTAAAAAAAGTGCAGCGACCTTTTTATCAACTGCGTTATTCCGAAGTCATCGACCTGCTGCACAGTCAAAAAATCAAGGATCATCTGGAAGCCAAACTGGAAGTGAGAAGAAAGCAGCTAGCCGAGTTGGAAAAAAATATTGAAGAGTGGACCGCCCAGCAAGAGTCAGTAAAAAAACAATGGCAAAAGGAAAAACTTGCCCAACAGATTCTCGAAGCGCGAGATGAAGCCGGCGATTTACGCGAGCAGATTGAGAACATTCCCTATCATATGGAGCTGGCGGCCGCTTTCGAATGGGGCAAGGACCTGGGCGGCTCGGATGAAACCATTATCTCGGAGCTGCACGACAAGCCTGTTTGCGTGACTCATTATCCCAAAGAGGTCAAGGCGTTTTACATGAGGCTTGATCGGGATGATCCTCGGGTAGTGGAGAATCTGGATGTGTTGGCTTCTCAAGGTTACGGTGAGATCATCGGCGGGTCCATGCGGGAGGAGGATTTTGACATTCTGCTGAATCGGATCAAGGAGTTTGGCCTGGATCCGGCGGCTTATGAATGGTATCTTGATCTGCGTCGCTACGGTTCGGTGCCGCACGGCGGATTCGGCCTGGGCGTGGAGCGGACCGTGGCCTGGATCACCGGCATCAAGCACATCCGCGAGACCATTGCCTATCCTCGTATGATGGGTAAACTATACCCGTAATGAAGAATTCGGAAGTCAGAATAAGCCAAGTAACATGACATTGGGCCGATTTGCCAAAGCATTCATATGGGGGGGTGTTGTTCTTTTTATAATTTTGGGAGCGGCGTTTTGGGTAATCTCCTATCTGCCTTTTACCATGGTTAAAGCCAAAATCGACACCTTCGCCTCCGACCAGGCCGCCGAACCACTTAACGAATTTCTTTTCCGGAAGATTGTCTTCAAGCTGCGCTGCGTCGGAACCGTGCTGGCAGGAGCGGCGGGAGTTTTTTACTTTACCAGGCGCTTGCTGCAGCAATACCTGGATCGCGTTTTCCGTTCTTTCGGCTCGCTATTTAAAATACTTTCGCTGCAGACAGGCCGGGCCCTTAAAAAAGAAGATAAAATACACCTCAGTATGGTTTTTTTCATTCTACTGTTTGCCGTTGCGGTTCGGATTTGTTTTTTGTTTCAACCGATACGCAATGATGAGGCCTACACCTTTATTAAATACGCCTCCAAACCTTTATATGTGGGTCTTTCCTGCTATACGGCGCCCAACAATCACCTGTTTCATACTTTTTTAGTTCACCTTTGTTACCTGGTACTGGGCGGGTCCGCCTGGGTGATTCGGCTGCCGGCCTTTCTGGCGGGCATTGCTTTGGTGCCGATTACTTATCTGGCGGGGCGTTTGTTCTACAATAAATACGCCGCCTTGATGGCGGCGGCCCTGGTCGCGGCCAATTCCACCTTAATTGAATACTCCACTAATGCCCGTGGTTATACCCTTATCTGCTGTTTCTTTCTTTTAATCTGGGCCTTGGCCAAGTTTCTGCTGCAGGAGCGAAACCTTGCCGGTGTGATTCTCTGGGCGATACTATCGTCCCTGGGTTTTTATACCATTCCCATTATGTTGTATCCGTTCGGTATGGTGATGATCTGGATGTTGCTTTTGATTCTCTTTCATGATGCCGGTCAACCCCGCGGTCGGCGCTGGAAAGATTTTTTTGCCGCCGTTGTTCTTACGGTGGTTATGACTTTTATACTTTATGTCCCGGTTTTCATCGCGGTGGGGCTACGACCGGTGATTGCTAATGCGGACGTGGCGCCATTGAGTTGGGACCGCTTTATAGAAAGGATTCCCTCGGCCCTTTCCGCCCTATGGCATCAATGGAATAGGGATATACCCCGGGCCGTTGAGTTTTTATTTATTATCGGATTTGTTACCTCGCTTATTCTACACAAGCGATCCGCGGCCCATCGTATCCCTATAGTTTTAGCGGTAGTTATCTGGTGCGTCCCGGTGTTGATGGTTCAGCGGGTGATTCCTTTTGAGCGCGTCTGGTTGTTCTTACTGCCCTTATTTTTCATCCTAGCTTCGAGTGGTTTAAGTTATATATACTGTCTCATCAACAGCCAAATCGGTAAAGCCAGACCTATATTTTTTACGACCTTGATCGTTGTGGTATCCGGTTGGATGGGTATTAATGCAATCCGTTCCCAGTCGGTGTATTATTCTGAGGAAGGCGCTTTTAGAGACGCCGAAGATATCGTCCTTTTCCTGAAGGAGCGTCTCGAACCTCAAGATAGTGTGGTGGCCGGGTTTAACGCCGCCCCTTTGGAATATTATTTCATGGCTCATGAGGTGCCGGTTCAATATCTGGCGGATGCTGATGAAAGCATCCGGGTGTGGACCGCCGTTAACGGGGCGCCCGCGGAAAGACTAAATGATATCCTGGCTCTTCATGGAGTCTCGAGGACCGATTTTACTAAGCCCCGATTAATTAAAAAGTTCGATTTTGCCGAATTGTATCAAATGGACCGAATATATAAACATTAACCGCTGACGTTAAAAACTCTGCATCGCCCCGGCAGGCTCGCCGTTGCGGATTAAGTGAAAAATGCCCAAAAAATCGCTGCCAACTAAAAACCTGACCGTCAGCCGGCAAAGCATAAAGCCGGGGCATAATAAACAGTTGGTTGTTTTGATCTGCTTTTTGTTGCTTCTGATTACCATCATCGCCTATGAGCCGCTGCGTCATAACGATTTCGTCGATTACGACACCAACGATTATGTCACCAACAATCCCAAGGTCAACCAGGGCCTGAATGCAGAATCCGTCAAGTGGGCCTTTTCCAAGTACCACGCAGCCAATTGGCACCCGCTGACCTGGTTGAGCCATATGCTCGATTGTCAATTTTTCGGGCTAAATCCTTTGGGCCATCACCTGATGAGTTTGTTGTTTCACCTCGTCAACACGCTGCTTTTATTTTTGATTTTGCAAAGGATGACCGGGGCGATTTGGCGCAGTTTTACAGTGGCGGTTCTTTTTGCGGTGCATCCCCTGCACGTCGAGTCGGTGGCCTGGGTAGCCGAACGAAAAGACGTCTTGAGCGGTTTTTTCTGGCTGCTGACCATGGCTGCTTACCTTCGATATACCCGGCGGCCGAGCATTACTAGGTTCCTGCCGGTATTTATAATCTTGGGATTGGGTTTGATGGCCAAGCCCATGCTGGTGACGCTGCCGTTTGTTTTGCTGCTTTTGGATTATTGGCCGTTGGAGAGATCTTCCTTGGGTCGGAAAAGTGTCAAGGAACACTTCCCGCCCCCCAAACGGGCCAAAGCGGGCGAGAAAAAAGTTAAATTTGTCCGTCAAGATTTGTCCATCGGCTGGCTGATTTTGGAAAAGCTTCCCCTTTTATTGCTGGCGACAGTTTCCTGCGTGATTACCTTTGTTGTTCAACAAAGCGGCGGCGCCATAAAAACGACGGAACTATATTCTTTGGGGATTCGTTTATCCAATGCCCTGGTCAGTTATGTCAGCTATATTATGAAAATGGTTTACCCCGGCGGTTTGGCCGTTTTATATCCCCATCCAACAGATAAGTTAGGCTTCTGGCGACCGTTGGTTTGTTTTCTGATACTGGTGGCGGCGACAGCGGCGATAATTTACCTCGCCCGGCGGCGCCGTTACTTATTGGTGGGTTGGTTCTGGTATCTGGGGACTCTGGTGCCGGTAATCGGTTTGGTCCAGGTGGGGATCCAGGCGATGGCCGATCGCTATACCTATCTGTCTTTGATCGGTATTTTCATCATCGTCGCCTGGGGTGTTGCCGAGGTTGCAGCTAAATGGCGTTATCGCCGCGCGATCCTGACAACCGCCGTATGTGTATTGATAGCGGCCTTGGCGGCGGGTACACGCCGACAATTGCCTCATTGGCGAAACACTATTAGCTTATATGAACACACCCTGGCCGTGACCGAGAACAATTACTTAATCCACTACAATCTGGGGCGTCTATGGGCCGGGCAGGACCAAATCGAAAAAGCCATTTTCTATTTTTCCGAATCCATAAAAATTAATCCCAAATACCACAAAGCCTATAATAATTTAGGCATCATGCTGGCCCAAAAAGACGATTTACCCGGAGCGATCGAACATTTTAGAGAGGCGATCCGGATAAACCCTCAAAATGAAAATGCTCATTATAACCTGGGCCGGGCTTTATATCTAACCGGCGACGTCGCCGGTGCCCTAAAGCACTATCGAATATCGTTAAGCATATATGAGGGTAGTTTTGAAACTCTCAACGACCTAAGCTGGATACTGGCCACCCATGAAAATCCGCAATTTCGCAACGGACCCGAGGCGTTGCGCCGGGCCCAAAAGGCCTGCGAACTGACCTATTACCAAAATCCGGTCACGTTAAGCACTCTGGCC
>Ga0111186_1201_pt1 | contig 17744 bp, 12 predicted proteins | sample DeeMarSWOR324_28_FD_80243 | JGI IMG/M metagenome (GOLD analysis project Ga0111186, IMG submission 80243) | Phycisphaerae bacterium SM23_30 | reverse complement strand
GGGGAAAGATCATTTATCCTTTTTAATTTTTAGCAGGGGGATATCGAGCGATTTGGCGGATGTGTTAAACCTGGGGATATCCTGCTGAATTACATTTTCCAGCCGGTCCAGCTGGACCTGGAGCTGTTCGGATAGTTCCTCAAAAACCTGATAGCTCTGGGCGGTGGGGGGGTAATCGCCGCTGCCGACCACGCCGGTGAGGGCGGCGAGTTTGTTATTTAACATGATGGGGAAGTTGAGCGGGTCCTGGGCGCTTTTGGATTTGACCTGGATAATCGCCTCTTCGATCGGCGTCAATTTATCCCGGATCTCCCGGGCGAGGTCATCGAGGAGAGACTTAGGATCATGGCCTTCGGCCCGAATCAGGGCGTCCTGAATCTGTTGGCGCATACTTCGGATCAGGTTGACGGCATCGTGAGCCTGGGAAACGCGATCCCGAATCTTAATCAGCAAATCGAATTGATCTTCGAGATCCTGCTGGGAGGACTCCACCCGCGGATCTTTTACAATCTCGAAATTGACGGAGGCGGAAGCGTCTTTATAAATCAGCCGGGCCTGGTAGGTTCCCGGGACGGCCCGGGGCCCGCGGAGGCTGCCGGACCACAATACGGCCTGCGGCACCTCGCGCGCCCCCGGGTACTGCATATTCCAACTGAACTTATTTAATCCCGCCTGGGCGGACAGGTCAGCGCCTGCAAAGCTTTGAATTAACTGGCCGGATGAGTCGCATATTTCAAGAGTGAGCTTGGCCTGGGGATCCGGATCATTTTGCAGGAGGTACCAGATTGATACCCGGGCGTTGCCGGTGCGGTAAGTTTTTCGGGGGTTTAATAATTTGATCGGGTCAGACAAAGGAGCTTGCGGCTGCTGCTGAAGGGGGGTCAGGTCATCCAGGATCCAGAACGACCGGCCCTGAGTGGAGATGACCAAATCGTCTTCTTTGACGACCATGTCGGTAATGGGGACGACCGGCAGATTCAATTGAAGCGATTTCCAAGATTTGCCATCGTTCGACGAATAGTAAACTCCGGTTTCGGTTCCGGCATACAGCAATCCCTTCTTATTCGGGTCTTCGCGGACCGTACGGGTGAAAGCATCCTCGGCGATGCCGGCGGTAATCAGCCGCCAGCTCCGCCCGTAGTCGGCGGTCTTGAAGATATAGGGTTTGAAGTCATCGAGTTTATATCGATTGACGGCCATATAAGCCGTTGCGGCATCATGGGGGGAGGCTTCGATGATACTGACCATCCCCCATTCGGGCATGTTCGTCGGCGTCACATTACGCCAGCTTCCGCCGCCATTGCGCGTCACATGCACCAATCCGTCGTCGGAGCCGACCCAGATCAGACCTTCCTGAAGTGGTGATTCGGCGACGGAAAAAATCGTGCAGTAATACTCGACACTGGTATTGTCGTGGGTAATGGGTCCGCCGGAAGGTCCCTGCTTTGATTTATCGTTTGTGGTCAAGTCACCGCTGATAGTTTGCCAACTCTGACCGCTGTCGGTGGATTTAAAAAGGACATTCGCGGCGGCATACAAAATATCGGGGTCGCGGGGCGAGATAACGATGGGGAAGGTCCACTGAAATCGGTACTTTAGCTGGGCTGCTCCCCATCCCATGGGGTTGTCGGGCCAAGCATGTACATTACGGGTAAAACCGGTCAGGTGATCGTATCGGGTCAGGTGGCCGCCATAACTGCCGGCATAGACGATATTCGGTTGATCCGTACGAGGTGCGATGTAGCCGCTCTCCCCGCCGCCGACGGCATAGAAATCCATCGACGAGGCATTGGCCCGGCTGGAAATCGAAACGGTGCTGTTGTCTTGCTGGGCGCCATAGACTCGATAAGGGAATTGATTGTCGGTGATGACGTGATAGAACTGGGCGGTGGGCTGGTTATCCTGCCGGGTCCAGCTTGCCCCGCCATTGAAACTTACGTTGGCGCCGCCATCGTTGCTGTTAATCATGCGTTGATTGTCTTCGGGCGCGATCCACAGATCATGATTATCGCCGTGCGGCACCTGAATCGTCGTGAAGGTTCGACCCCCGTCGATGGATTTTCCCAGGGCGGTGTTTAACAGATATATCGTATCGGGGTCCTGGGTATCGGTATAGATGCGACTATAATACCAGGCCCGTTGCCGCCATCGTCGGTCGTCGTTCAACCGACGCCAACTCGCCCCGGCATCGTCGGAACGAAACACCCCGCCGTCTTCTGCCTCGACGATGGCCCAGACCCGTTCGGGAATAACCGGCGAAACCGCCACGCCAATTTTGCCTTTTATCCCTCTGGGCAAACCGTTGGTCAGCTCTTTCCAGTTGTCGCCGCCGTCGGTCGTTTTATAAAGGGCGCTGCCCTCGCCGCCGCTGAACAGACCATACGGGGTTCGTTCAACCTGCCAGAATCCTGCGTAAAGGACCCGGGGATTGGTGGCGTCCATCACCAGATCGACGGCCCCGGTTTTATCATCGACGTAAAGAACCTTTTCCCAGTTTCGGCCGCCATCGACGGATCGGAACACGCCGCGCTGCTGGTTGGCCCCGAAAAGGTGGCCCATAGCCGCCACATAAACCAGGTCGGGATTTTGCGGATGAATCCGAATACGGCCGATGTGGCGCGAATCACTCAGCCCGACGTGTTTCCAGGTTTTACCGGCGTCGGTGGATTTATAGACCCCGTCGCCGTGAGATACGTTACCGCGCACCGGCGACTCACCCATACCCACGTAAATCACGTTGTGATCGGCAGGCGCCACGGCAATCGCCCCCACCGAACCGGTCTTAAAGAAACCGTCGGAGATCGGCTGCCATGACAGCCCGGCATCGGTTGACTTCCAAACTCCTCCCCCGGTGGCACCCATATAATAAACGAGCGGCTCACCCGGCACCCCCGCCACCGCCGTCACACGACCGCCCCGCGCCGGCCCAATGCAACGCCACTCAATGCCGCGATAGAAGGATTCATTCTCGTCCTGAGAAAACGCCGCCTGAAACTGAGTTATAACAAGAAAATACATAACAACAAACGTATAAAACCATCTTTTGAATTTTCGGGCAGATGACATCATCATTTTATACCTCCGATTTGGTCGAACATTAAGAAATATTTGTTTTACCGGTACGCTCAAGTTTGCCTAATAATTGTAAAGACAGTAGATATTTTAGTCAACTATTACATCCCTTGGGGGGCACGGAATTTTACCGGCTCGTAGATGACGGCCGATTTGGAAAAATTCAGGACAATCCGAGCCGAAGTTACAATGTTTTCTGCAATAATGGGCGTGATTTAGGCCACTTTTCGTACTTTGACAGATTTTAGCCAAAATCTTTAGTGCCAAAATTGCAAAGACATATAATTTTTCCAAAACCAGTATTTAAAAGCGCGTCGGGTTGAAGTGGTGGGTTGGATTCGTTTCTTTATTCCTATCCTCTTTTTAATTCTAATACCTGTATTATTTTTTCCAAAGCTTCGAGTCGCTGTTTCAGTTCCTTATTTTCCGCCCGGAGGGCGTCAATCTGCACTTGTTGTTCATAATCGGCCTTGTAATTATAGGTGGCTATTTCATCCGTCAGCAGACTGGCTCCATTGTGCAGATCTTTCGGCAGGGATGCTGGATCGAGGGAAGGCATAAGCGCCAGGTTTTTTTACGGTCGGCCATCCACCCGACGCCAGAGCGGAACCTCTGGGTCCGCCTCGGGATTGCCGCCGAGACACTCTGCGGCCACCCGCCGAACCGACCTTGTGACAGCCGCTTCTGGCACAACCAAAAATCCTGACCGCCAGCGACCAAAGATATTCCGGCAATCGGGTAGGCGGTTTGTGGGTGTTTCGCCATCGTTCAAGGCATCGGCGGCCGCGAGCCAGCTTGACCGGAAAATGTGATTTCCATGGGTCCTTCATCGGTCGTCCTCATTTTATAGGTTTGTTGCTGAAAACGAATATGATATCACCCACAAAAAGTCATGTCATACACCCTTGCCGAAAGGACACGATATATACCCGTTAAAAGTTCGGAATGACGGAGATGGGGGGCGGATTGGACGCGGTCATTAACCGCGCGGCGGGAGGAATGGCGTGCTGCCACTTAGGACTGAGGCGATAGAGCTAACGAGGCGCGTAACCTGCAACTACTGCAGCGAACAAGGGCGAAGTTAGCACGGTTGGGTCTGATAGAACATATAAGCTATCTAAACAGCCGATATAACGGTCAACAAGGGTGGAAGCTTTCAGCAAGATTTGAAAGTGGTTTAAGGCAATTAGCTGATAAGTGCTCAGGTTTTAGGGATACGAAAGTAAGCTCAAAAGAAAAGGATTTGATGCTCGTTGAGTTTATTGATGCACGGCGGGGCAAAAATATATGAGGATCGGCACATGCCTCATGGAGGTGTCATCGACCGCAGCATTTCTTGTACTTCCTGCCGCTGCCGCAGGGGCAGGGAGCGTTGCGGCCAATACGCGGTGGCTGGGTAACGCGAGGTATGCTTATATCTTCATATTCAATTTGAGTAACGGTGTGCTTCCGAGGTTCTTCGTCATAAACGCTGAGATGACGTTCTGAAGATTTGCCGGTCAGCTTTTTCAGAAATAATTCAGCTTGGCTATATTCAACATATTGCCGTTCTTGGCGCGAGAAGTCTGCCGAATGTACGGACTTGCGGCCATTGGTCCATATGACGCCCAATTTCTTGTGCAGCAATTCGTGATACATGATGAAATCGACGACGAACTCAGGGACATCGTTTCGGTCCAACGAGGCGCTGATCATCACCATATCCCGGATTTGATCGTAATGACCGAACTTGCTTGAAGTAAAAATAGTACTCCAGACCAGACGGGGCCGGGCCAAGGCGCCGTCGAAATAGGCTCTATTGACCCGCGCGAAAGATTTTTCCAGGTCATGCCAGATCCCCTTGCTGTTGTCGGCAATGCCGCCCAGCAGTTCCAGTTCACAGAGAACCGCCTGATAGGGCTCGCTGAGCATGGCCTCCACAATAGCTTGTTTCCGGCCATTTTTGTGTAAGGCCAAACCCGCCAGGGTCTCGCAAGTTTCCCGGTCAAACGATACCATCGGGGTGGGCAACTTCACCAGCAGGAGATTTTGGCAGGTTCTCAGGCGATAGAGACCTTGCGTCGGACGAAAGTGAATAGACACCTTATTCGGTAGTTTTGATAGACTCTGTGCCGCAGCAATAAAGTAGCCCGTTGCCGTTCGGAGAGCCGCCACATAGTCTTCAAAATGGTCCCGCTGGCTGAAGTAGGCTAACCACCCGCGAATCTGGCGGGTCTCGCGGGTAAGCTGCTCAGGCAACATCGAGCCTTTACGGATCTGTTTTTCCAGATGCTCGCTGCTGGAACAGATGTTTTGGTAAACCTTATTTAAATCCTCTTGCTTCCGGGCCGGGATAAATTGATCCAGGAGCCCTTGGAGATAGCCTCGCAGACCCTGAAAAAAAATACTACCGGCTGGGTAGTTATTGGCAGGAGCGGCCTCGCTGCTGTTGATGGCATCGAAATCCAGAGTTGATAGGAATTGATAAGCTTTCCGCGAAGGGGCGGCCAGGGATTCTGCCGTCGCGCCGGCCTGTTTAACAATGTCGTCAACCTGTTGCAGGGCACTTCTCACTCTTTTTTGCAGCACGGCTCGCCGCTCGGCAGACAGAGGTCCGCTGAGCTCCTGCCGTATATATGAAGCGATCCTCACTAAGCCTTTGATTCGTACGGTCTTCACTTCTTCTTTCCATTCTTTTGCGGCAGTCGGGATTGCAGCATCTGCGTGATCAACTGACGGACCAAGGCCCCGCGGGACAGTGAGTTCGGTTGTGTAATCCATTTGAGGCCGGAAGGAGGAGCATCGTTGCCATCAGTATAGTGCACCTGGACATTGATCAATTCACCATCGATCCTTTGGAGGGCGCGTTTCAACTTGGCGTCAGAACTCTCAGGGATAAGTCGAGCCACGATGTTCTCCAGCTCATGGACTTGACTGAGCGTCAGTGCCAGTTTTTGTTTTCGGGGCGGCGTATCCCGGATGATGCTTTTGATAGCCTTGGGTGTCTCCGGCAGCTCTCTCAGTAAGGCCCGCTGCTTGCCATTGAAATGGACACCGATACGGTCTTGTGGTCCGATTTTAATAGGGGTAAAGGATTCCAGCAGTTTCTCGACATTGATTCCAGTGGCCGAGCAGACTTTTTCAATATCAGCTATAAAGTGTTCCATATATTCCAGCGCCTCTGCTTCTATGGCAGGACCGGCCGGAGCAAAATCCGTCAGATCGATCTCCTTGACCTCGTTATCCGCGGACTCCACGGGATCATGCTGCACCAGCAGGCCCCCAATCTTTGTTAATAGACCCTCCAATAGCTTTTGGCGTTTCTTGTTGGTCGTGTTATCGACCTCGGCAGCCAATCCCTCAGCCATAATCTCCCATTCCTCCAGCGTCAAAGACAAAGAGTCGCTTGTTTTATTACTGTTTAGGTGTTTTTCCAATTCCTCGTCCCATTGAAAAAGTTGCGATATGATTACCCGTTCGCTTGGCGAGACCTTCAGGGTAATTGTTTTCGGTCTCAATTTATTCTTCGTTCTTTTAGTCATGAATGTCTCACATTACCTACCTGTAATCAATAACGCACCCGGCGGGCCAATTCCCTGGCCGTAGCCTCATAATCAAACCGCTCCGGATCCCAATCGCCCAGCCACTGGCGGGTTGATAGCAGGTCTTCCCGAATATCCTCATCCAGGCCAGAGTCCTCGTGGGGAAAGGCCCTCTCTCCTCCCACCAATCTGCGCCGGTGGCTGCCTTTGAGCTTTACGATCCCCTTAAGTTCTACCAGATGATGCCAGTCGTCCCCAAAGTCATAGATATACAGGCACTTATCACCCTCTCGCCAGAAGAAGTCTGCGATTTTGACCGTAGCAGCCACAGGAGGGATTTCTTCATCATTCGTTTCCACTTGCCAGTAGGGAGTTACCGCTAAAAGCCGTTGGTCGTCCACCGGGTGAAAGAGGTACAAATGATAATCCCACCAGCCGCAGGCCTTCTGGATGGTATCGTGCAGTTCATGGAAGTCACAGTTCCTGCGCAAAAGAAACCGGCGCCAGATTCTAGGTTGAATATTCTGTAGGGATACTTCCAATTCAAAATATGTGGTGACGGTGGTTGGCATTTTTTTGCTTATTATAACAACTGGAAACCTATTCACATGTTTTCAGAAGATTTTCGATTCGGTTCCAGATGGTTTGTAAAGTGCGGCATACTTTTCCGGCGCCCAAATGCTGAATTTCCGTGGCTAAAATTCCCGCTAATTCTTCGAGTTCCTTAAAAGAAAACTCCACCTGTGATTGACTTAAAGGTGTTTGATCAAGCCGTTTAGCCAAATCAAATTCTTCCATCAGCACGATGGTCAAATGCCGGCGTTCTTCCGGGCTTATTTTCAAACTCAGTTGATCGTATACTTCTTCGTCATGATTTTTCTCAGCTTTTTGGACTGACATAAATGCTCCTCTTTTAGCTTCATATTTCAGCTTAATACCATATTATTTTGAGCCGACCATGTCAAGAGGATGAGGTAAAAGCTCCTTTGTTTCCGGTCAAAATCTTTATACCGGTTGCGGGTGACGAACAGGAGTTCATCGTTTTGCCGGGGATACTTTTTTAAATACTCTTGGAGATACAGCCACACCATAGGACGCATTAAAACATAACGCGCTATTCCGGTTTTTCCCCGGCGCATATCATAACTTTTAGCATCGAAATGTAGCGGCTGGGCACGGGCCAAATCATCGTTGCCAAATCCCAATCCCAAGCCCATCCATATCCAAAGAAGTTCGCGCTCAGACGCTACGGATAGAATTTTCTGTATCATTTCCACTGTGGGCATCTGCCTTTGTTTTCGCGTCTCTGTTCCGCCGAATGATCTGACATCTTCTGGGCCAAATGGCAGGCGAATCTTAAAAGGACCCCGGCGGGCAAAACGAACGATGTTCCAAAAGCGTTGACGGTGTTTGTTGATTTGAGAATCACTGAGTTGTTTGATAAAATGAAACATCATTGATTCATAATCTGTTTCTGTCATCAGTTCGTCAAAGGGTGTTCGGCTCAAGCGATCCTCATAACGATCCTTACACCAGCGTAAAATATTTATCACTTGCCGCCGATTGTCATCGAAGACCCTCAGGCTAATCGTTCCCCTGGCTCGCCTAGCTCCATCAGGCCGCACCCGCTGTTTTTCGTGCTGGATGAAAGCATTGGCAATTACCGGAAGGCTCTGGTCAAGATTAATATTGCTGGATTCGTTATTGTTTGTTATAATTTGGGAAAATTGATCGTAGTTTTCAACGATCCAACGATGGTAGGCTAATTCGGATTCTTTAGGGTCTTTGGTAAACCGCTGCCGTTTAGGTTTGCCGTCAGGGCCGCGATTGGAGGCGTAGTAACGTCCGGTGCCGGGCTCTGGCTTAAAGGAAAGTTTTGGTATGCATCGTTTTTTGTGTTTTCGTAATTCTTTCTAAGACCGCAGCATGCCAGAATGCGCGGCAATTGGCAACATTTTAATAAAAAAAGGCCAAATTGGGACGACTTATGGCAACATAAGTAAAACCGAGTATTTATATAACTCATTATAGTATAATAGTTTGCGGGCGTAGCTTAATGGTAAAGCCCCAGCCTTCCAAGCTGGTCATGGGGGTTCGATTCCCCCCGCCCGCTTTTTATTACAAGGCTTATTTAATATTTTTAGGCGACGAAACAAGAATATAAAATAGGCCAAAAGGTAATTTTGCAAAACACAAGTTATTATACCTGCAAAGGAGGAAGAATTACAGAAGGAGCATGGTATGAAACATGTATTGGTGCTGGGCGCCGGTTTGGTGGCGCGGCCTTTGGTGCGTTATTTACTGAATCAACCACAGGTGCAATTAAAAGTGGCCAGTCGCACCCTCAGCAAGGCGGAAAAATTAATTGCCGATCATGTCCAAGGGCGGGCTCAGCAACTAAACGTCGAAAATCAAGAAGCCCTGAAAAAAGTAGTTGCCGAAGCGGATATTGTCATCAGTCTTTTACCCTGGGTTCACCATCTGAAAGTGGCCCGGTTATGCCTGGAATATAACAAAAATTTCGTCACCACTTCCTATGTCAAGCCGGAGATGCAGGCCCTGGACGAGCAGGTAAAATCAAAGGGCCTTTTCTTTTTAAATGAAATCGGCGTCGATCCCGGCATCGACCACATGGCGGCCATGAAAGTGATCAACGGGGTAAAAAACGCCGGCGGCCAGGTGGTCAGTTTTTATTCCTATTGCGGCGGGCTGCCGGCGCCGGCCGACAATAATAATCCTTTTGGATACAAATTTTCCTGGAGCCCCAGTGGGGTGATGTTGGCGGCGACCAACGATGGCCGCTATCTCAAAGACGGCCAGATCATTGAGATACCCGGCGAGCGGCTTTTCGAACATTACTGGTTGTTGAATGTCCCTGGGGCCGGCACTTTTGAAGCGTACGTTAATCGGGACGCCCTGCCTTATATCGACTTATACGGCTTGGAAGGGATTAAAAGTATGTATCGGGGAACCTTGCGAAATATCAGCACCTGTGAATCGTGGAATTACTTTAAGAAACTAGGGCTTTTAAATCAGCAGCTAACCTTTGATTTTACCCAAGTCACGCCGCCCGAGGTTCTATCCCAACTGGTCGAAAGCGACGGCAAAAACCTGATCAAGGATTTGGCCGCTTTTTTAGGCATCCCCGAATATTCCGTCGCCCTGAAGAAACTGGAATGGCTGGGACTTTTCAACGATGAGAAGATACCTCTGGAAAGCGCCTCCGTTTTCGATATGTTCGGGTATTTCCTCCAGAAAAAACTGGTTTATGAAGCAGGCGAACGGGACTTACTGATCCAGCATCATGAATTTATCGCCGAATATCCTGATAAAAAAGAAACAATCACTTCAACGATGATCGACATGGGCATTCCCGGCGGCGACAGCTCCATGGCGCGGACGGTCAGCCTGCCCGCCGCCATCGCCACCCGCTTGATTTTAGAAGGTAAGATCAACTTAACCGGCGTCCACATCCCCGTTCTGCCGGAGATTTACGCACCGGTCCTGGCGGAACTGGAAACCATGAACATTAAACTGGCCGAAAGAAGGGATTGGCTCTAAGAAGATGGAAACCGAAAAAATAACCATAAAGCTTACGGAAAAACAGCGCCGGATGCTGCTGGATAAAGTACTGGTTGTGGACGAGGATCTGGAGCGGTTGATCTCAGTGGTTCTCAAGCGCGGTAAATTTTACGAGGTTTCTTTATCTCCCGACGATCTGGAGGAATTGTGCGGCTGCGTGGCCTCGGAGGCCAATCGCTGCTCAGACCGCACCCTGGGAAAAAAGCTGGATCAACTGTATGCTTATCTGGAGCGAGAACTGGATCATTATTATGATGAGGCAGAAGAATGGGAGGCGGGTGATGTGATTGAAGCTATAAAGGAGCATGTCAACGAACTTGCCCCCTTTAAGATGGAGGAAGACAATGATGAGGAGCAAGCCGAGAGGCCCAATATTTCCCGCCCGACCGGCAACGTTTTTATTTTCAAGGTAATGCTGGCAGAGGACATCTGGCGGCGGATAGCGATACGGGCGGGCCAGACCCTGGACGACCTGCACGAGACAATTTTTAAGGCGTTTAACCGTTTTGATGAGCATCTATACTCATTCTATCTGCCGCCGCCGGGCAAGCAGAGCAAATATCTGAACACCGTCATTAAAAAATCAACTGAATATACCCATCCGTATAATCAAAAGGAGAGTTTTGGGTGGGGCCGGAAGATGCATAACGCCGAAAAAACCGCCATCGAAAGTCTGGATTTAAAGCCCGGTCGGGTTTTCTGGTACCTGTTCGATTTCGGGGACGAATGGTGGCATAAGATCGTCACTGAAAAATGCAGCGAAAAATCCCCATCCGGCCGCTACCCCCGCATCCTCGAAAAAAAAGGCAAAAGCCCGCCCCAATATGAATATTAATGCCAAAATAGATAATATATATTCAGATATAATCTTGCCATTTATGCACTTAATACCCAAGTTTATGTAATATAAATACTTATATAATAATTGTTTATAAAAATACTATTTGTATACTAACATTTATTATTTTAATATATCTATTGTAATTTTATTCATTAAGCAAACCGCATACCTCACTCGCCGTCCGGCAAATCCAAAATAAAATCCTCTGTTGTCATCCCGATCAATGCCGAGGGATTAATTAAAATTTCATCAAGCAGCGACACCTTTAATACTCATTAACTCATATACCCATATACCCATTTACTTATTTACTCTTCCACCCATTGGTCGAGCCAGTTGAGGACGATCTCGTGCCAGAGGATGGAATTTTGAGGCTGGAGGACCCAGTGGTTTTCGTCGGGGAAGATCAGCAGTTTGCTCTCGATACCGCGGCGCTGCAGGGCGTTGAAGGTGGCGTAGGCGTGGGAGTTGGGCACGCGGAAATCCTGTAAGCCCTGGATGACCAGCATGGGGGTGTTCCAATTTACGACGTGGTTTTTGGGGTTGTATTTTTCGTAGGCGGCAGGATTAGCCCAGGGGGTGCCGGAAAATTCCCACTCCGGAAACCATAATTCTTCGGTGGCGTAAAAGCCCAGATTGGTGTCGAAGAGCCCGTCGTGATTGACCAGACACCGGAAGCGGTCGGGCCAATTGCCCGCGATCCAGTTGATCATATAGCCGCCGTAGGAAGCGCCCAAGGCGCCCACTCGGTCCTCGTCCATCCACCGATAGCGCTCCAGAGCGGCGGTGAGCCCCTTTTGCAAGTCCTCAAAGGGTCGGCTGCCCCAGTTGCCGCGGATGGAGTCGGTGAAGGCCTGGCCGTATCCGGTGGAGCCGTGGAAATCAATCATGATCGTCCCATAACCGGCCCCGGCATAAACCTGAGGATTCCAGCGATAATGGAAGTGATTGCTAAACGAACCCTGCGGGCCTCCATGGATCAGAAAGGCCACCGGATACTTTTTCTGCGGGTCAAAATCAATCGGTTTAACAACAAAACCATAAACCGTTTCATCGTTCCATCCTTTAAATGAAAATTGTTCAAATTCACCCATAGCCGCAGCGGCGACCTTCGCGGCGTTAATGCCGGTTATGGCCCGTCGATTCGTACTATCGGCCTTGATGGAATATAATTCAGCGGGCGCGCGCAGATCGTCCCAGGCGTAAATTATCAGGTTGCCGGTTGCCGACGGCGAACTCACGGTTCCCTCGTTGACCACGGACCGCACCTGTGAGGTCTGTACGTCAATAGCGAACAAGCAAGTCTGACCGATATTACCGGCGGCGGCGTAAATCGTTTTACCGTCGCCCGCCCAGCAGAAACTCCCTACGGAACGGTCCCAGTCTTCCGTTAAAACTCTTTCCGGTCCGTTGGGCCAGCCCCGCAGGATAATTCGGAAGCGGTCCGATTCGTATCCGGGTCGGGCCATGGCCAGATAGGCCAGGGTCGTGCCATCGCCGGAAAAGCACGGCATCGTGTCCCAGGCCTGGTTTTTAGGCGTCAAACATACCGGTATTGTCGAGCCGTCGATAGGCGCCTGATAGAGATCGAAGTTGGTTGACCAGGGCTCGGTCTTGCCGACATTTCGCGCGGCAAAAACAACCGATTTACTATCCGGCGAGAAGGTTATCTCTTCCGGCCCGCCGAAAGGCTTGGACGGGGTGTCGGCGTCCATGTTTTTCATAACGTCCACCGCTGCGCCGCCCTCAGCAGACATTACAAACAAATGCAAACGGCGCCCGTCCTTCCAGGCGTCCCAGTGACGAATAAAAATGCGATCGTAAATTATGCCGCTGTCTTTTTTGGCCTCGATCTCGTCGAGCCGTTCTTTGGTCTCGGCCGCCGTGGCTCCGGGAAAGACTTCCATGGTAAATCCCAGGTGCTTGCCGTCGGGCGCGACTATTAAATTTCCCACGTCCAGCGGCTCATCGGTTATCTGTTCCGCCTCGCCGCCGTCGATCCGAATCCGCCAAACCTGCGATGATTCACTGCGGGTTGACAAAAAATAGATCGATCCCCCCCCCGGCGCCCAGCGGGGATTGAAATCACCCGCCGGATCGGTCGTCAAACGCCGCAGGCTTGACCCGTCCGTTCCCACCAGATATAAATCGGTTCGACCCCGGTTGGCCTCCAGATCGGTCCGGCGCACCACAAAAACTACCGTCTTTCCGTCCGGCGAAACCTGAGGATCGGATATCCGATCCATCGCCAGCATATCATGAATGGAAAAGGGATGTGTTTGAGCAAAGGTTCCCCCCGAACCAAAACCCATACCAACGCCAAATACTACTAACAATAACAATGACATACGACGCATGATCTTTCTCCTTCAGAAAACACAGATAACTACAAACTGTTAACAAACTGTTGATGATACCTCTTACCGGCCCAATTTATCAAGCGAATTACAAATTCATTGCACAAAATATTAAGCCTCGGTAGTCTAAATAAATGGAATGAAAGCTTTTATTTTCGTACAAAGAGCTTCGGCCGACGCCCGCAACACAAAATAGGTCCAGGTAGTGCACCGTAGAGAAAAACTAAACCAGGCGTTAGAGAATGTCTTTTGCCAACACCAGCGGCGGTTATTCATCAGCGCTTTAGCCGTTACCGGCTATCCCGCTCGGGCTGAGGATGCCGTCCAGGAGGCGTTTTATAAGCTCTTTCGTTTACAGAAGAAACCGCGGCATCTTGAGGCTTATGTATTTCGCTCAGTGCGTAACGCAGCGTGGGATCAGTTGCGAAAAACCCCTGCCGCCCCAACAGACATCGGCGAATCCATTTTCGATCCCCATGACGGACCCGCCGAAACCCTCGTCCGGGAAGAATATAAAGAAAAGCTAAGCCGGCTGCTCAAAGAACTGTCCGGCGATGAACGGGAAACCATCATCAGCCATCTGTGGGCGGACTTGAGTTTCCGACAGATTGCCGAAATTCGCCAAAATTCGATTAATACCGTATCGTCCTGGTATCGGCGGGGCATGGAAAAGCCTAAAACCAAAACTCACCAACTTTCTCATAACCGATTATTACCCACCCTGGCCGCCCTGGCCGCCTGCCTGATCGCGGCCCTGACCCTGTGGCGCCTCACCGCCGGCAACGGCGCCGCCAAAGCCTTCGCCGCCGCCATGAATAGTATCAAACAGGCACGGACGTTTTCCTGTATAGAAATCGACGAGAGCACTTATGATGGACAAAAATGGGTTTTTGAGGGTTTATATATGTTCAAAGAACCCGACCTGGAGCGCCGTGAAAAGCGCTCTTATCGAGCAGGTGTGCTTGAATCAGAGTCAGTGACCATTACGGATTACGACAAACGTCAGATACTTGAATTTAATCCGCTAGACAAGACGGCGCAATTCCATGATAAAAGTTCTGAATATGTTTTTGATGGTGATACAGGTGAGCTGAGGCGGATGCAGCTAGATGATAGTTGGGCCGTTTCTCTTCGAGAAAAATTACTCAAAGTGAGCACCAAGAACAGCGATGTGGAGGATCTGGGCGTCGTCGAACTTGAAGGTCAACCCGTACGGATGCTCCGATCGCAGGGGGAATATTCTACCGCGACAGTCTGGATCAATCAGCAGACCAAATTACCTACCCAAGTGACCTATGTCGATAATAAAGGAAAATTCACGATAACATATAAATCGATTCAAATTGACGTCGTACTGGATGACGCTTTGTTCAGTTTGGAGCCGCCGGCCGGTTATACTCTGGAGATATTTTATAAAGATTGGCCGGATGACAAAATGAAAATTCTGGCGAAGATAAAACGTTTGGAAAGGGCGTGTTGGATGTATGCCGGCGAGTTTAAGGATCAATACCCTGATGATTTGGCGGATCTGGTGGCGACGGATTACTTGACTGATGAAGCGCTTAGAATCGCCCAGGCGCCACTGGAAGAACCGGGCGGTCCGGCGGCGATCCAGTACTGTAAGCCTCAAAATTTCGCGCCATCAGAGGTTAAATTTTATGAAACCTACGATCCGGGATCCAACGAAGGCGTTGTGGTGTGTTTTTTTAACGGCCATTGTGATATAATTTCAGTTAAAACCTTAGAACAGCTTTTGATGCCCAGAACGGATAATAAGAAGAAAATTTCTGCTTCCATGATATATTTGCAACTGTGGTGCGCCAGTTTCGCCCGCCAGCATGAGGGCCAATACCCCCGGGAACTAACAGACCTGGAAGGATTTGATGATTACTCGAAGAGATTGCTCAAATTCTTGCAAGTAGCGCCGGGTGATGATGTTGACGGTCCGCCGGTGATCTGCTACCGCCGGCCGCGGTTCGATGCCGAGCCCTCAACCGAGATAACGTTTTATGAAATTGTTGATCAGTGGCCGGCAGATGGTGCGGTGGTGTGCTTTATGAATGGACTTTGTGAAATAATCGCCGATCAAAAACGCTTTGAAGAATTAATAAAGTAGTCTGCTATTGAATCCCCTCGATAATAGCCTCGAGCATTTGGCGGGCGCGGATTTTGTAGGTATGCTGAGCTAATAATTTTTCGCGGGCGGCTTGGGCGATTGCTTCCCTTTCCTCGTCGTGGGCGAGATAATAACGCACCTTGCGGACTAAATCCTGCGGCGTATTAAAAGTGATAAGTTCCCGCCCCAACTCAAACATCTCCCCCACCCCGTCGGTCTGTTTATCGCGCGGATGGGCCTTAACCAGAAAGAACGCCCCGGCGGCGATGCCGTTGAGTAAGTAACTGTCCGGAAAGCCCGAACCGGAGATGTGCAGAAAAATCTTGCCGGTATTATAAAGTTTGTTCAACTCACATCCGTAATCGATAACCTTGTCAGCCTGATCCGGATGATATTCGTCATTATTTATCTCAGCCGTTTCCAACCGGTTGGGTAGGGTGGGCTGTGCCCCTGCTGCCGTCCCGGATAAGCAGGGCGGGGCTTTGCCCCCCGCGCTAATCTCCGGCGTTGCCGACCAGTACCAACAGCTCAGGTTAAATCCTTCCCGGTGCAATGCCTCCCCGTAAGTGTCGCATAACACGGTATTACCCAGATAATTTTGTATCAGTCCGGTAAAAAATTTCCGCAGGTCGTCTTCGGTGAGTTCAATCCCGCACCGCTGGGCCCGCCTTAAAAACTGCTCGGCGTCATCGTGGTGATATTTATCCGGAGCGTTTTTAATTTCCTCGATAATCGTCTGGAAAAGCTGCTGATGGGTGGGCAGCTTGATTTGATAGGTTTCCGGATCGATGCTGTGTTTTTGGGTGATAAGGATTATATCGCCGGCGTAACGTCGCCGGTCGGAATCATCAAGATCAATCGGGCGAAATAGTTCAGCGTTGGCGCCCGGGGGTAAATGGACCAGGCGTTCCGGGGGAAAGCCGGCCTGTTTTAGTTTTTCCATTTGCCGGTGTTGGGCCGGCAAGACAAAATCGCCCGGTCCCATGCGTTGGGCGGGCGGTTTTTGCGGTTCCAGGAGCAACGGCCCCGGCTGCCGCAGCAGGGTGAGGCAAACGGCAGATCCGGGCAAGCTCAGCGCCAGATCTTTTCGGAGCTTATCCACCAGTAAAATCAGATGCGGCCTGATCCGGTTGAGACGGGACAGCTGGGCATATTGCGAGCCGTATTCGGGCCTGTCAAATACCAGCCAATCAGTTGAAACCCCCAACTGCGCCAATCCCGCCAGCACATCGCGACTGGTGCAGTAATCGGCAGGCGTGTTGGCGTCGGTGCAGTTGGCGGCCCGGCAGAAACCAGGCCTAGACAAACATTCCCGGACATCAATCGGCGCGGACTGCTTATCGTATTCTTTTTGCTCATCCAACAGATGCTTCATCTTGGCCCATACTTTTTTCGACACCCGCTGCATCGCCAGAGAAACCTGTTGGGCAAAGGCCTGGTTCTCCCGATCACTTAACCACGACCAGGTGACGGTCTGATCCACCAGTGCGTAACCGGGATGTTTCTCGTAAAATTCCTCAAACAGCTTGACCGGATCGTCACCCCAAAGCAATATCAATCGGCCGCCGCCCAGCGGGCCCGTCAAATCCCGAAGACGCAAAACCAGGTTCAAAAGTAAAAGATCCCTCTCCACCACCAGCAGGGCTTGATGTCCGGCCATCTTTTGCAGTATCCCCGCCGCCTCCGCCCCGTTTCCGATCCCGTTCATGGCCATATTCGCGGCGCTGAGTTCGGTCCTCTTCAGGTTGGCCCGGGCCGCAATTAAAGGAACGGTGCTATAGCCTAACCAGGTGAAACGTCCGTCCTCCCCCCGCCGACGAAAGGTAACGGAGCCGTCATTAGCAACCGCCTTCTGCATCGTTTCGGGAATGACCATCTCGGCTATGGTATCCGCGAGCGACTTATCCCTTCGGGCCAACGCCTCCAGATTGGCCGCCAGCAATTGCTCCGCCGGCCAGGCGCGCAATATTCTTTCTTCGTACGATTCCGCCTGATCTGCCGAATGTTTGCTGTCATCAATTTGTATTGTCGCTTCACTCACTTCTAACTTCTATAGCTTCTTCTATTTATTCACCGCTTCTAGAACCGACTCCTTCTTGATAGTCACCGACGTATGCCCGAACTGCTGCAGTCGATTGGTCTTGATCTTAACGTCACAGGGATTGCAGTGGCCGTAACAATCGCAGGGTAAAAACTCACCGATCATCTGATAATCCGGATCAAGTATATGACCCACCGGCTCAAACTGCTCATAT
>Ga0111186_1059_pt1 | contig 17820 bp, 11 predicted proteins | sample DeeMarSWOR324_28_FD_80243 | JGI IMG/M metagenome (GOLD analysis project Ga0111186, IMG submission 80243) | Phycisphaerae bacterium SM23_30 | reverse complement strand
TAGACGTGTTCGGGTCCGGGAAATACCCCGTCTTTCACTTCCTGGCGGTATTTGCTAAAGGCCTCTCTCATCAGCGGCGCCAATTGGGCGTAGCGTTTGACGAATTTCGGGGTAAAGGCCTCAAAGATTCCTAAGAGGTCCGAAACTATAATCACTTCCCCGTCCGTATGGGGCCCCGCCCCGATGCCATATACCGGTATGGATAATCTGTCGCGAATAATCTTGGTCACTTCCGGCGCTATCGCCTCGACCAGTAAAAAGCTGGCCCCGGCTTGCTGTACGGCCTCGGCATCGGCGAACATATCCATGGCCGAATCGGCGGTTAGGCCCTGGGCCTTGAAACCGCCCAATTGACCGGAACTCTGCGGGGTAAGACCGATATGGCCGAAAACCACTATCCCCGCCTCGGAAATCGCCTTGATCTGCGGGGTAACCCGACGGCCGCCTTCCAGCTTGATTGCATCGGCGCCTCCCTGCTGGATGAAGGCCCCGGCGTTGCGGACGGCCTCTTCTATGCTCACCTGATAGCTTAGAAACGGCATATCCCCGATAATAAAGGTATTGGGCGCCCCCCGCCGAACGGCGGCGGTGTGAGCTATTTGAATGGGCATGGTCATTTGATTGGTGCCCATATAGCCATAGACGCACATGCCCACCGAGTCGCCCACCAGCAGCATATCCAGCCCCGCCTGCTCGGCCAGCGAGGCAGTGGGGGCATCGTAAGCGGTCATCCAGGCTGCCTTTTCACCTTCTTTTTTCATCTTATACAGGTCCAGGATCGATTTCTTTTTCATGTGGCTTTTCCTTTCTTTACCAGGATTCATTTAAGAGGTAACACACCTCTTTGTCCTTTCTGATTCATTGCTGTGCTTAAAATTACAGTTGTAGGGCTTTGCCCCGCGCGTTAAATTATACTCTTGGAGTTTTTTGGGGCTATATAATCCGGGAAATCCGCGTTTCTAATATGAACTACCTCCGAAAACGGCTTTTATTCCTTTTTTCATCATCTCCCGGCTGTCCTGGCTGGCCCGGCGGCATTTATAGAATATCACGTCGCCGATTTTTTCGGCGTTTGCCTCGCGGTCCTCTTCCGAAAGAAAATAGGCCTCCATGGTATCCAATTCCCGGCGGGTGCCGTCGCTTTCGTATTTATACGTTAAGTTGGTGCCGCTTTCAAGCACCTTGTAGGCATTTTCCGTCCAGTCGAAATCAGCCAGGCCTAGGTCCGGATTGATGCGGATGTGGGCCGCCAGGCTGATACCCTTGATACCGCTTTCGTCGAGTTCGCGACTGCATTTAATAAAGTTTTCCGCCGATACCGCGTTACCGATATTGACCTCATAAATCGGCGAGGTCATATCGTCGCGGATATATTCGCTGATAATATTGAGCAGCATACGGAACTGCATGAGATTCTGGGTGGAGAGCAGCATCGATATCTTGAAGTGCAGATTGGGTATGTCGCGGGCGTAATAGCAGGCCGCGATGATGGTGCTCCAACTGGGATTGAGATAAAAATTGCCCCCCGTCGTCAAAGCCGCCCGGGTGACGCCGTCCAGGTATATCAGGTGATTGTCATTACCCACTTCCACGCCGCCGAGGTTGCCGAAAGCGGTTCCCATATTCTTGAGGATGAGCTGGGCGGTGCCGTCGCCCAGAGACGTTCTTTCAAAGGTTTTGCCGGTGACTTTTTCCAGTTCGGCAAAACGACTCTCCGGATAGGGGATGCCGATCATGTTGGTGTTGCAAAATTTCGACACCTGCATGATGTTTTCCGCCATCGTCAGCTTGGCCAGGAGATCCCCGTTATAGATGTAGTTGTCGGTCAGGGCCACCACTGCGATCATTTCCGCCGGCACATAGACCGGTTCGTCGCTATGAGCTGTTTCGGCGATTCTCTGCAGGCAGCGATGCGTGACCTTGGCCCCTTGAAAACCCGAAACCTGACAGGTCGCCACGCCGAAGCTGCTGTTGTAGGAAATGTTATTTTCTTTCTCAAAATCGCCCACTTTGGGAAATTTCTTCACCCGCTCCTGGGCGTCGGCGATCATCTCGCCGTAGCCTTTTTCCGCCAGTATCTTTTTACGCCTCTCAAAATCCCGCATTTCTTCGATGGTCTGGTAAATCTTCTGCGCCCCGCCGTGATGTTCTTTCAAGGCGTCAATCGCCTCTAGGTCGCCTTCGGATAGCAATTTGAATTTCATGGGGCTGCTCCTTTTTACTGTCCGCTTTTGGTCAATGCTAAATATTTCTCACGCAACTCTTTGGTCACCGGTCCCGGTTTGCCGTTGCCAATCTGCCGCCCGTCGATTTGGACTACGCCGATCACTTCGGCCGCGGTACCCGTTAAAAACATCTCATCGGCGGTGTGCAGATCGAAACGGGTCAGGTCTTTTTCCCGCATTTCATAACTGCTTTCGACGGCCAGTTTCATCACCACCTGCCGGGTGATCCCGATCAAGGCGCCGGCCGCATGGGGCGGGGTCAAGACGATTTTCTTTTTGACGATGAAAAGATTGTCGGCGGTGCCTTCGGCGACGCAGCCGAGGTGGTTGTACATCACCGCTTCGTCGGCGCCGCCTTTGAGGGCCTCTAACTTGGCCAGGATGTTGTTCAGGTAGTTAAGACTTTTAATCTGGGGGCTCAGACTTTGCGGGTGCATCCGGATAGTGTTGGCGCTGATGACTTTCAGGCCCTTCTCATACGTTTCCGGAGGATATAGCTGAATCGTCGTGGCCACGATAATAATCTGGCTGTCCTTACATACCAAAGGATTGTGCCCCAGAGTTCCGACGCCCCGGGTGACGATCAGACGAATATAACCTTCCACGATCCGGTTGGCTTCGACCGTTTTAAGAATGTTGCCGGTCAGGGTTTGGGGGTCTTGTTTTACCTGCAAACAAATCGCCTGGGCCGAGGTGTAAAGCCGTTCCAGATGCGCCTCCAGTTGAAACACCTTGCCGCCATAGACCCGGATCCCCTCGAAAATCCCGTCTCCGTAAAGCAGACCATGATCGAAGAGAGATATTTTTGCCTCCGCTTCCTCCACTAATCCGTTGTTCATCCATATCTTCAAACCCATATGTTATCTTTCTCCTTATCCTGAATTGGTCCGACGTGTCGCCTATTACATATTCAAAATTTGACATTCAAAATTCGTTATTATCAACTCCCCTCTCCAGAGGAGATTTCGGGGTGCATCGGCAACTTATTTATCTTTGGGCGTATCAATATTCAAAGCCGTTTCACTTTTAGGAGTGGACAGAACCACCATCGTTTTTAAATGCTGAATGTTGGGCAGCTCCGTCAGCTGGTGCAATACTAAATCTTCATAGGCGGGTATATTTTTCGCGGCGATTTTCAAGAGAAAATCGGCATCGCCTGTGATATGATGGCATTCCATCACTTCCTTAATCTTCATGACTGCCTCTAGAAATTCGATGACGGCTTCTTTGCCGTGACGCAGCAGCGTCACCTCGACAAAGGTGAAGGTTTCTATCCCCACCGCCGCCGGATCCACCAGGGCCGCGTATTTTTTGATGACCTTGTTTCTTTCCAGCTTGCGGACCCGATCCAGAGCCGGCGGCGGCGAAATCCCAATCCGTTTAGCCAGCTCGGCATTGGTGATCCGGCCGTCTTTTTGCAGAATTTTTAAAATCTTGTGGTCGGTTTTATCTAATTTCATGATATTATTATCTTTATTTGGCTATATTGATTATAATATAAGGCATATATCCTGATGTACAATATAAAATTATGAAAAAAATTTGATTTCCTGAACCTGCCCGGCGGAAAGATTATATTGCCCTAACATATGTACCGGACTTTTGCAAAATTGGCTTTTGGCATAGCCTGGTAAAGAAATTTCTGAATCTCGATCTTTATCGCCCACCAGGCTTTTCCCTCGGTGGGTTAATTAACGTAAATATTTACCATTACACGATTACCGGCCGATAATTATCTAATCCGCTGCCTTGGGCGCCAAAGCTGCAGTTGAAAACTTGATGCCTTACCCCCCCCCGACAAACTGCCGGTGCTATTGACCCCGGCGGTAGAAGTAAGGTAAAATTTAGTAAATGCGTTATTTGGGGGCAATTAAGGTATAAAAGTGCCGGAAAATCAAACCACACAACGATTAGCGGAAATCCTTAGCCGTATCAAGCAACTGCCGTCGGCTAACCTGGAACCGCCGCAATTTTTCGCCAATTTCTTGCAATTAACCGTCGCCGCCACCGGCTCCCGGGGCGGCGCTATATGGCTCACCCAGGCCCGGGAAGGCCCCCAATGCTATTGTCATATAGACCTGGAGGCCTGCGGTATTGGTGAATCGGATCAGCAGAAACACCTGATTGTCGAGGCGGTCCAGCGTACCGTGGCCGAGGGTAAGCCTTTGGTTATCTCACCGGCAGGGGGGGGAGACCCGGCCGAATCGGTGACGGTCGAGGGTGAAACTCCCAATCAGGCGGCGTCGGCTAATCAATCGCGGCATGCCCTGTTTTTTGTGCCCTTAAAAGCGGCCCAACAGGTGGCGATGGTGCTGCAGGTGATTGGCGTCGAGGGGCTCAGCGCCCATGATTATCGGACCATCGTTGGGCTTTTAATGCAGATCGTGGAGACGGGGGATACCTACCTGGCCCATCGTCGGGCGGCGGTATTGGATGATGATCGTAAGTCATTGGCACGACTGTTGCAATACGCCGAAGGGGTGCATGGTTCGCTGGATCCCGAAAAAGTGGTTTACCAGGCGGCCAATCTGGGCAGAGATGCTATCGGCTGTACGCGGTTGGTGATTTGGATAGATCCCAAGGTGAAGCGGCGTCTGGTGGCAGTCAGCGGGGTGGATAAGGCGGATCGGCGGGCGGTGCTGCTGCAGACCTTGGAAAAGTTGAGCAGACATTGTTTAGAGCTGAAAAAGCCTATTGTGGCCGCCCGGGAACAGTTGGTGGAGTTGTCGGAAGAGGAAGAATTAACCGAACTGCTGAAGGATTATTTCAACGTCAGCAAGCTGGATCAGATATTTCTGCAGCCTATAAAGAATCAGGAAGATTATCTGGGAGTGCTGATCGCCGAAGGATTCGACGAGCAAAGCGGGGTAAATCTGGCGGGGATCATCGCCACGGTCGCCAAGCATACTGCGGTGGCACTTAATAATGCGCTGGAAATGGCGGCGGTGCCTCTGGTGCGTCCCTTAGGCAAGCTGCAGAAGGTCAAGAAAGACCCGAAAAAACGACGCAAATGGCTGATTATATTGACTGTTTTGGCGGTCGGTTTGGTTATTTGTATGCTTCTGCCGTGGACCATTCGGATCGAGTGCGCGTGTCGGCTTGCGCCGCGCGATCGACGCATTATCGATGTGCCGCTGGACGGGATGAAAATAGCCGAAATCATCCGAACCGAGGGAGTGGTTCAACAGGGTGAGTTGATGGTTCAGTTGGATGACGAAGAACTTTGGTCAAAATGGAGAGAATTAAAGGCCCAGAGAGATGAGAAGGATATCCAGTATAATCAGGCCATCCGATCAGAACGAAGAGATGACCAGGAATTATTTCATCAGGAACTGGAGATATTAAACGCTTCGCTGGAACTTTTGGATTTGCTTATTGACAAGTGCAAGATTAGCGCCCCCATCGGCGGGACCATCCTGACCCCGCAGCTGAAGATGAAGACGGGCAAGACCGTCAGCCGCGGAGAGCAGATCTGTGAGATCGCCGATCTGGATCATTGGCAGTTGGTATTAGAAGTGCCCCAACAAGAGATGGGCTGGGTGCAACGTGCTCTGGAGGAGCAAGGCACTACGTCGGCAAAGTTTATTCTGGAGATGTTTCCGGAATACAGGCTCCAGGCCGAGATTACCAAGTTCGGGCAAATCAGCCAAATCCCCCAGATCACCGAAGAAGGCAACGTATATGAAATACGCGTGGACGTGGCTGACGAACAGTTTGAGATACGCGCAGGTGATGCCGATGATCAGGTAATTAATCTTAAGACGGCCCTGCGGGACGACAGCCTGGGACGGGCCAAGATCGACACGTTGGATCGGCCGCTGGGATATGTGCTGCTGCGTAAAGTGATCCGCTTTTTCCGGGTGACGTTTTTTTAAGTACCTCAAGGACGAGATGGCCGATCAAACCGAAAATCGCATACATTTTGGCGCCGATGAGCCCCTTGACAACCGTCAAAGTCTGCCCAAGGCCCGGCGGGACGTGGAAATTACCGAACAGGTATATTTCGGCAAACCCTGCTATGTGCTGAAAGACCCGGCGGCCCTGCGGTACTATCGACTGCGGCCGCCGGAATATGCCATTCACCAGATGCTCGACGGCAAGAACACCATAGAAGATGTCTTGAAGGTTCTGGCCCAGCGCTTTCCCAAGGAGCAGTATGATGCACAGGCGGTGATGAGTTTTATTATTATGCTGCGGGGAGCAAACCTGCTGCAGGTAGGGGGGCAGGCGGGGACCGAATACCTGTTCAAGCGCAAACAAATGCTTAAACAGGGTTTTTTCAAGAAGCTGCGGCGGGAGTTTCTTTTCTACCGTATTCCGCTGTTGGATCCCGATAAGATGTTGAACTGGATGGAGCAGCGCTGGAGCGGCTATATATTCAGCCGCCTCCTCGGGGTGCTGACCGTGGCGATGCTGATCGGGGCGCTGGCCTTGGTCATCTCCAACGTGGACAAGCTGGGCCAGAGGAAGCCGCTGCTGGACTGGATTAATTTGTTGTACGTGGGGCCGATGTTGCTTTTGATCAAGGCGATTCACGAGATCGGGCACGGACTGACGAGCAAACATTTTGATTGTGAAGTGCATGAGATGGGCATTCTTTTTTTAGTATTTATGCCCATGGCCTATTGCGACGTATCCGATGCCTGGATGATCCAAGAGAAACGCAGACGGATGTGGATCACGGCGGCGGGCATTGTGGTGGAGGTGGTAATGGCGGGTCTGGCAACGTACATTTGGGCCTTTTCGGCGCCCAAGACGGTGCTGAACCAGTTTGCGCTTAACGTGATGTTGATCGGCACGATCAACACGCTGCTTTTCAACGGTAATCCGCTGCTGCGTTATGACGGGTATTATTTCCTGATGGACCTGATGGAGCTGCCCAATCTTAAACAGAAAGGCAGTTCTTATCTATGGTATTTGATGCAGCGATACGTATTGGGCGTGGAGCAGGCGAACAAGCCGATCGACGTCGAGGGCAGAGAGCTGCCGGTATTGGGTTATGCGGTGCTCAGCGCCGTGTATCGTTGGTTTATCATGATCGCCATTGTAACGATGGTATGGCATTTTCTAGACCCTTACGGCTGGGGCGTGGTAGGGGGGATAATGGCGCTTGGGTGCGTTTACAATGCTTTTATAACTCCAATTTTTAAGTTTGTGAAATTTTTATACACTCAGCATCATCGGATGCACCTCAAGCTGGCGACGGCCATTGTCCTGGCGGTGCTGATCGGGGGCAGCGCCTATGGCGTATTAGGAATCGATATCGAACAAAGTATCGAAGCGCAGTGCGTTTTGAGGCCGGCGGATTTACATCCCCTGTATGTGGCACGCGGGGGGGTTATCACCGATTTTAACGGCGAGTTTGTCAAAGACGGCCAGATGGTCGATGCCAACGAGGTTCTACTGGTCTTATCCGATCCGGAACTGGAATATAGAGCTATAGAGCTGGCCCTGGAGCTGGAACAGTCGATCACCCAAAGGGATCAGGCCAAACAACGCTGGGGGGCCGGCTCGTCCCAGGTGGAGGTTTTCGACGAACAGATCAATGAATTAAACGCCCGTTACGAGAACGTACAGAGCAATCTGAAAAAATTGACGATTCGCACCCCCAAGGCGGGCGTATTGCAGGTGCGCACCGACCGGCCGCTGGATAATTTAGCAGGTAGTTATCTGCCGGTAGGGATGGCCATATTTTCGGTCTATGAACCGGGCCGCTTCGAGGCGGTGACGGCCGTGAAGCTTAAGGACAAAGGCCGGATTAAACAAGGTGATTCGGTACAGATAAAATTGTGGGCGCTGGACGACGAGGTGTTCGAGAGCGAAGTGCGCGAGTTGCCTCCGGGGCCGGCGGCGATGATGTCGAGTCCAGCCTTTTCGGTGGTATTTCACGGGGAAGTGCCGACGCTGCCGGCGGCGAATCAAGAAGAGGCCTTGACGCCGGCAGGTACGATATTTGAATATGAATTGCCGATTCTGAATTACGATCTGCGCCTGCGCGACGGCATGGTAGGCCGGTCCAAGATTATTGTGGACCGGCAGAGCCTGGGGTGGTCGTTTTATTTGTGGTTGCTGCGGACGTTGCGGCTGGATATCCGGCTGTAACAACTCCTGGACGAGCGATGGAGTTGATGGTATAATCCCGTTAATTAGAACGATCGATTTTATTTATCGGATAAGACCCCCGGATTAAAGCCGGGAGCTAAATATGAGGTTTTCCGCTTCGCTCAGAATGACAAATTGCTCTCTGGCTTATGGTTGCAGGCCAAATGAACTTAACTTTTTGCGGCGCTCAAAATGACAGTTACAGGTGTGATATGACAGATCTAGACGAAATACCGCCCAGCGACATTCTCATCGTGGACGATAATGTCCAGAACGCCGAGCTGCTGCAGGCGTATCTGGAACCGTTAAACGGGCGTGTGCGCATCGCCGTCGATGGTATAGATGCCCTGGAACAGGTGGCCCGGAAACAACCCGACATTATTCTATTGGATATTATGATGCCGCGGATGAGCGGTTTTGAGGTTTGCCGGCGCCTGAAAAACGACCCGGAAACGCGCGATATTCCTATCGTCATGGTCACCGCCTTGAACGAATTGGCCGATGTGGAGCGCGGGGTTGAAAGCGGCGCCGACGATTTTTTGAGTAAGCCGGTCAACAAGTTGGAACTATTGACGCGGGTGAAAAGCGTCTTGCGGGTGCGGCATCTTAAGAGCGAACTGGAACGCACTCTTTCTTACCTGGCCGAAATCGAAGGCGAGGAAAGAAGAAACATCGATTCCTAAATTACCATTGCTCCTTTGGGACCAAATGGGGCGGGATTGAGTTGATGAGATCACGGCCGAGACGGCCGCGGCGCCCTTTACAAGAAAAATTGGGTCGCTGAGCATGTTTGTGCAAGCATAAGCATGGCGGCTGGAATTTTTTCGTTGGACAGGGAGAAGTAATGAAGTCTGCAAATCCAATTTTATTGATCACTATTCTTTTAACGGTGCTCGTGGTATGGGCCTCGGCTCAAATAATCCCTGCGGAGCAAAAAATTCCCCAGACTGCTCAAGAAACCCGACTGATTGATCAGCCTGGTGAAATTGTGACCGTTCTGGAAAACGGCATGGTGGCTATGGTTAAGGAAAATCGCACGGCCTCGGTGGCGGCGGTGCGGCTTTACGTACGGGCCGGCAGCATATATGAGCATCAGCACCTGGGGGCCGGTTTAAGTCATCTATTCGAACATTTACTGGCGGGCGGGGCCACGAAAAATCGCAGTGAAGAAGAATCCCAGGAAAAAATTCAGGAAATCGGGGCCCAGTATAACGCTTTTACGTCTAAAGATAAGACGTGTTATTATTTAACGGTTCCCGCCCAGCATGTGGGTACCGCTTTGAATTTAATTGCCGATTGGGTCACCCGCCCAACCTTTCCGGAAGAGGCCTTTAAGCGAGAATGGGGCGTGGTGCAGCGAGAACTGGAGATGCTGGCTTCCAATCCCGATATGAAGTTGGTAAATCTTTTTGCCGAACTGCGGTATCAGGTGCACCCGGCGCGTTATCCGATCAGCGGTCATCGGGCGCTCCTCCAGCAGCTTACCCGAGAGCAAATCCTGGATTATTATCAGCGGATGTACGTGCCGGAAAATTGCGTGCTGGCGGTGGTGGGGGATATCAACGCCAGCGAGATGCTGGGGGCGATCAAAAAGGAATTTGCCGATTTTACCCGACGGAGCCGACCGCATTTAGTGATGCCGGACGAACCCGACGTGACTTCACCGAGAGAATTAATTAAAGTTTTCCCGGCTTTGCAGGGCCCGGCGCGGATGATGATCGGTTTTGCGTCCGTTGAATTACAGCATCCCGACCTTTATGCGCTGGACGTGTTGGCCGGCATCTTAGGCCAGGGAGAGAGCAGCCGGCTTGTTCGAATTCTCCGTGACCGGCAGCTGGCGCTTGCCACTCAGGTATATAATGAAACGCCCCCCTGGGGAGCGGGCACCTTCACCATCATGAGTATTCTCGATCCAACCCAAGTGGCTGCCGCCCGGGCCGTCATCGGACAAGAATTGCAAAAGATCAAGGACAAACCGGTCAGTGAAGAAGAATTGGCCCGCATTAAAAGGCAACTGCTGGTAGGCCATATCCGGGCCCACCAGACCGCCGAAACGATGGCCGAAACGATGGCCCGTGATTATCTGGCTACCGGCGATCCGCATTTTTCCGACCGCTACATAGAAAACATTCAGAAGGTGACCGCTGAGCAGGTCATGAAAATGGCTCGAAAGTATCTCTTAGAGGAAAAACAATTAACCCTGGTTCTGACGCCCACGCCGCTGCCGGCCGCTCAAACCGCCGAAAGTAAAAAAGCAGAAGCATCATCTATTAATAAAATAACTCTCGATAATGGACTGCGTGTTTTGCTGAAACGCAATCCCGCGGTGCCGCTGGTGCATATGCAGCTTTACGTTTTGGGAGGGCTGCTGGAAGAGACCGACCAGAACAATGGGCTGACCAATTTGATGGCTATGATGTCAACCAAAGGCACCTGGCATCATACGGCCCGGGAGATTAACGAGTATTTCGACAGCATCGGCGGCAGCCTCAGCGCCGCCGCCGGCAACAATACCTTCGTTTATACTGCGGAAGTGATGTCGCGGGATTTTGCGCCAGCTTTCGATCTATTTGCCGAGATTATCCTGGAACCGAACTTTCCCAATGAAGAACTGATAAAGGTCAAGGCGCTGGTGGGGGCGACGATTGATCAGGTGGAGAACTCCTGGCCGGATGAGGCGCGACAATTTTTCCGGGAGAAGTTTTTTGTCCACAGCCCTTATTGCCGCAGCAGCCTGGGAAGCAAGGAATCGGTGATGTCGTTGACCCGCGAGCAGTTGGCGGCCTTTCATAAGCAGGCTGCGGTAGGATCGCGCGCGGTGCTGACGGTTTTTGGAGACCTTGACCTTGAGACGGCGGAAGACCTGGTGCGTCGGCGCTTTGGAGTTATGGAAAAAGGTACACCTTTGAATTTGGATAAATTCGAGCCGGAGCCGCCCCCGAAAGAGCCCCGCCGCTCTATTAAAAAAACCGATAAAAACGGCGCCACTATATATATTGGTTTTGGCGGTATGAAACTGACCAATATCAAGGACCGCTACGCGATGGAAGTGCTGACGGAAATCATCGGCAGCGCTACCAGCAACGATTGGCTTTTTGCGCGGCTGCGCGGGGCCCAACTGGCGTATTACGCCTGGTGCTACAATTTTTCGGGACTGCTTCCCGGCTATGTGGCGGCAACGGCCCAATGCGAAGCAAATAAACTGAGCGAGGTGCAAAAGACTATCGAAGAGCTGCTGGACCGGGCCAGGGCGGGAAAGTTCACCGAGGAGGAAATCGCCCGGGCCAAGAGCAATCGCATCAATGCTGATGTTTTAAATAAGCAAACCAACGCCGATGCCGCCGCCGCCGCCGCTCTGGATGAACTGTTCGGATTCGGCTACGACTGGTCTAAGGGGCACTGCGACCGGATTATGGCCATTACCCTCGAAGAGGTCCGTAACGTGGCTCGTAAATACCTTAGCGCGCCGGCCACCATCACCATAATAACTTCCCAATCGGATAATAATATAAAGTGATTATCATCGTAAAAACTGACCCTCCCTTAAAAGGCGGCCTTGTCGGCGGGCCTGTTCGTATTGCTCGGGGAGGTACTTTTTGACCAGTTCAATCAGCTCCTGATCGGAGATGGCGGTGGTGCGTTTTTTTACTTCGTACTGGTTCTGGACCCAGCGCATGATTTTGACGAGTTTGGTTTTTTTGATGCGGTCTTTGCCGGAAAGGCCCAGGAAGTTGTTGATCCATAGATAGGCGCCGTCGGTACCGGATTTGTCGGTGAGGGTGACCTGGGGGGGCCGATTCAAGAGTTTGGCGGTATCGAAGATGTTGTAGATGCGTTTATCGCGGGCCAGGCCGTCGGCGTGAATACCGGCGCGGGTTTTGGTGAAATCGTCGCCGACAAAGGGAGTGCGGGCCGGGATATGGGTTCCGATAGAGCGGTAATACCGGGCGATTTCGGTGATGAAGGTGGTGTCAATGCCGCACAAATTGCGTTTAAGAGAGATGTATTCAAAAATAGCGCCTTCGAGCGGGGGATTTCCGGTACGTTCGCCGATGCCGAGGAGCGTGGCGTTGAGGGCGTTGCAGCCGTAAAGCCATGCGGTAGCTCCATTTACAAAGACCCGATGGAAATCGTTATGGCCATGCCATTCGAGCTGTTCAGGAGGTACGCCGGCATCATGGATCATGGCCAGGACCAGTTTCGGCACGCTGCGGGGCAGGGCAGCTCCGGGATAGTTAACACCAAAGCCCATAGTATCGCAAAGCCTGATTTTGGCCCGGAGGTCTGGCGGGGCCTGTTCGGAGATACGCATTAACTGCTGAACATAAGGGATGACGAAACCATATATATCGGCCCGGGTGACGTCTTCGAGGTGACAGCGGGGTCGCAGGCCCTTGGAGAGGGCTTGTTGGGCCAGGCCGAGGTATTTATCCATAGCTTTGCGGCGATCGAGCTTGAGCTTATAAAAGATGTGGTAATCGCTACAGGAGGTGAGCATGCCGGTCTCTTTTAATCCCATATTCAGGGCCAGGTTAAGGTCTTCCGGTTCGGCGCGGATCCAGCCGGTGATTTCGGGAAAGCGTCGGCCCAATTCGCGACATTTTTCGACGGCCAAACGGTCGGAGGCGCTGTAGATAAAGTATTCCGTTTGGCGGATGACGCCGTTGGGGCCGCTGAGCCGGGAGAGCAACTCGTAGAGCTTTACGATTTGCTCGACGGTGTAGGGGGGCCGGGACTGCTGACCGTCGCGAAATGTGGTGTCGGTGATGAAAATATCCCGGGTGCGGATGTCGTCGGGATCGATAGTATAGGTCCGACCTCCCAATTGCTCAGTAATGGGGCCATCAAAGGTGATGTGGGGAGGGGTAATATGGGGAAATATGTCAGAGAGCAGATTGGGCTCGTTTACTTCTTTAAGTTCGATCTTTTCCATGTTCATTTTTTACCTCAAAATGATAATAGCGCTATATTGCCAATCCGTCAATACTAGCGGTGATTAAGTTTAACAGCCACTATTAATATAATATGAGAAAATTTAAAAAAACTGTAAATCATTCATTTTCATATATTTACGCAGCCCAGAGGCCGTAAGGTAAATTTTTATGACCCTGGATTCAAGTAAGGGGCAAAAAGTAGTTGATAGGATACGAACATTTCCGCTATTAAGGTATATTGCGGAAATAATAACCTGAATCGAACCTGAGAGATAAGTATGATTAAAGAAAAAGCATATAAAACATTGACGGTTAATCAACGGGAGACGCTCCAGGCGTTGGGCTGCAGCGCGGAGAACTGGCAGCGGATACTGGTGACGGAGGATTTTGAGCCGGGTTGTGTGCGAAATGCCCATTTTATCGGCCAAGTTAAGATCGGGCGACTGACCGGTAAGGTAAGGAGCGGCCAGGGCCTGGAGAAACCCAGCGGGATCTACAACGCCACGGTGGCCAACTGCACGATAGGTGATAAATGCCGGGTGGCCAATATCGTCGGGCAGTTGGCCAATTACGACATCGGCAGGGGGGTATGCATTGAAAATGTTACAACCATGCAGACCAACCGGGGGGCCACTTTCGGCAATGGGGTGGAGATTAATGTTCTCAATGAGGCCGGAGGGCGGGAAATTATCATATTCAATGAATTGTCGGCACAGTTTGCCTATATCATGTGTCTGCATAAATATCGGCCGAAATTGATTGAAAAGCTGGAACGAATCGCCCAGGCGTATGCCCAGATGGTGTGGTCGGATCGAGGCAGGGTCGGGGAGGGGGCGTGCATCTTTTCGGCGATGGAAATCGAGGACGTCAATATAGGGCCCTACGCCACGGTGAAGGGGGTATCGAGTTTGGTTAATGGTACGATTTTAAGCTCACAGGAGGCGCCGACGATAGTAGGTTCGCGAGTGATCGCCCGGGATTTTATCATCGCAGAGAGTTCCACGGTAGTGGATGGGGCGGTTTTGCGTAAGGTGTATGTGGGTCAAGGCTGCCAGATCGGCAGTCAGTTTTCGGCGGAAAATTCGGCGTTTTTCGCCAATTCGGAGGCGTTTTTAGGGGAGGCATGTTCGGTATTCGCCGGTCCTTATACGGTGAGCCATCATAAGTCGTCGCTGCTGATAGCGGGGTTGTTTAGCTTTTATAACGCCGGCAGCGGGACCAACCAGTCGAACCATATGTACAAGCTGGGCCCCATCCATGAAGGGAAACTCTTGCGGGGGACCAAGACGGGGTCTTTTTCTTATATGATGTGGCCGTGCCGGACGGGACCTTTTAGCGTGGTGCTGGGTAAACACAGCAGCAATTTCGACGTGGCGGATTATCCTTTCAGCCATCTGGACGCCCGGGCGGATGGCAAAAGCATAATGATTCCCGGTTTGCATCTGACGACGGTGGGGACCGTCCGCGACGAGGCCAAGTGGCCGGCCCGGGATCGGCGTCAAGGCCCCCATAAACGCGACATCATCTGTTTTGACGTTTTCAGCCCTTACACGGTCGGAAAGATGATCAAGGCCAATGCGTTGTTGAAAAAGCTGCAGGAAAGCACCGATAAATCCGTGGAGGAAGTGACCATCGGCGGGGCGGTGGTGCGCAGGCCGATACTGCGGACGGGCCAGAAATTTTATCGCACGGGGATACACATGTACCTGCTGGAGAAGGTTTTTGAAAAGGCGGAAAAGGTCCCGCAAGACGCCGAAGGGGATTTAAGCAGAGTATTTAGGGTGGAAGGCGACGCGGTTTTCAGCAGGGAATGGCTGGACATCGGGGGGCAATTAATGCCGAAACAACGGTTGGTTGATCTGGAGGATGCCGTTGAGAGAGGTGAGATTAGCACGATCGAGGATTTTGCCGGCGAGATTGCCAGGATTAAAAAGGCTTACCTTCAGGATGAATGGATCTGGGTCAGACGGATGTACGAAGAGACCTTCGAGATAGATCTGGAAAAAGCGACCAAAGAGGACGTCATTGAGGCGGCCCGGAATTTGCTGGAAGTAAAGAGCAAGTTTTTACGCCTGGTGACGGCGGACGCCCGTAAGGAGTTTTCGGAATTGAGCCGCTATGGATTCGGCCAGGACGGTACGCCCGAAGATGTGGAGAAGGATTTCTACCAGGTAAGCGGATTGTACGAAGAAAATAAGTTTGTTCGGGAGATGAGAAATAACATCGAACAACTTGAGCGGCGGATCGAACAGCTGGTGCAAAGACTGCAAGCCGACAGCCGAGAGGGAAAGAAAGTAACATCGGAAAGTAAGAAATAAATTCGAAATGCGTATTTTAAATTCGGATATATATGGTGATAATTTTGGAGATAATTTATGTCGGACGTGGAGCAAAGAGTCAAGAAGGTGATAGAAGAGACGTTGAAAGTGGAGCCGGGACGGATTACCCGGGAGGCGCGGTTTGTGGAGGATCTGGGGGCGGAATCGGTGCAGAGCATCGAACTGTTGGCCGCCTTTGAGGAGGAATTCGATATCGAAATGGACGAAGAAGAGGCCCTGGCGGTCAAGACGGTGGGTAAGGCGATAGAATTTATCGAAAATATGGTGTAGTTGCGATTCACTCCCACGCCGATCCGGGAAAAGGCATACTCCGACGAATTTTGTGGATAAATTATCCCCCATTACCTAGAGCTAAAAAGGTCGTAGAATAAGAAATTGAAGCATGCAGCTTTTTTGGGTATTATTTTTACCGTGAAAAGATTAAAAAGGGTAAAAATTAGAATTTTCAGCGAATCAATCCTCGCCCTACATTTATTTTGTCTGCACTGGCACGTCCCATTCTGCCTTTATTAGTTTATACTTTGATGTAGATTCGTTTTTGGTACATGAAGTAGAGGGGGAGCAGCCAGAAGAGTACTATGCAAAAAGCGAACAGGAGGGAGGCGTTTGGGGGATAGCTGAGCCAACTACTAAAGAAGACATTCATAATTAAATCGTGAACGGCGATGCTGTTTTGGCCGCCGGTGGGGATTCTGATTTCCCGAAGCAGCAGGTCAAAAACGTGGGAAGCTACAAATACGAAGATGCAACTGGTGCCATAGGCGGCGAGCGGTTTAGTCCATTTTTGGAAATTTTGCACTTCAACCAACCAATAACACAACGACCAGGCCGACATAGCCAGGCCCGTGGTGTAAAGGGCGTAAGAGCCGGTCCAGAGGTCGCGGCTGATGGGGAAAACTAATCCCCAGAAGCGCCCCAAGGCGATCAGACCGACGGCGGCTATGAAGAAACCAAGGAGTTTTTTGTTGGGGCGGGTGTTTCTGGAGAGCCAATGACCGGTGAGCATGCCGAGCAGACAGGAACTTACGACGGAGAGACTGCCCAAGAGCCCCTGGGGATCGGAGGTCTTAAAGCGGGGATGGAGGTAGCCGTTAAAGACGGCGCGATCTACCCAGGCGACCAAGTTGGTGTCGGGATCGAGATTGGCCGGGCCTATGCCGGGAACCGGGACCAATGTTAAAAGCAACCAGTAACCGATGAGAATAATCAGTAATACAACGAGCTGAGTGCGCCAGGAGGTAATTATAAACAAACAGCCACAAATGAAATAAACCAGAGCAAGCCGCTGCAGGACGCCGGGAATTCGCATGACACCATAAAAAACATAATAGAGAAAGTGCAAAAACAAACCTAAAGCGAGAATAATGAAGCTGCGAAGAACGATTTTTCGAAAGATTTTCAGACGGGAGGCGCCGGACCGGAGGCGGCGGGCCAGAGACAGCGTTAGCGAGATGCCCATACAGAAGAGGAAAAGCGGCAAGATGCAGTCTTTAAAAGTAATAGGCTCGGTATGCCAATCAGCGTGGAGCAGGGGAGCATATATATCCTCTTTACGATCCAGGCCGGGATTTTCCACCAGGACCATGGCGGCCATAGCCAGGCCGCGAAAGACATCCAGAGATAACAAACGTTTAGATTCCATTTAGCAATCAGCAGGGGCTAAAGCCCAATCCTACGCAACGGAAGATCATCCAATGCGGCTCCATTTTGAAGATATATTCAAACATATTTTTCTTTATTATATATAAGTCGGATATTTATGGAAATAATTACTATTTATGGTAATAATTAAGCAAGAAGGGAACTGACTGAAGAGAAAATATTGAGCGGCGGGAATAGAAAGTAAAGAAATTTAAGACATGGCGGACGAAAAAAAGAGTCCCGAAAGTCATGGGTCCGATCCGGACGGCTACGCTCACATGCTGTATTTGTCCAACCTGATAAGAGAGCCGGCCCTGCAGGCGGCGATCCGAAAGCTGCAACTGCCAGGGGGAAGTTACGGATTGGATGTCGGCTGTGGGGTCGGGCTGCATACTCCCTTATTAGCAGCGGCGGTGGGTCCAACGGGTCGTGTCACCGGTGTTGATATATCGGAAGATTTTCTCAGCCGCGCGCGCCAAACCGTAAAAAAGCACAGTTTAACAGAACGGATTTCCTTTCAGGTCGGAAACATAAACCAATTGCCCTTCGACGATGACAGCTTCGATTGGCTCTGGTGTG
>Ga0111186_1058_pt1 | contig 17851 bp, 11 predicted proteins | sample DeeMarSWOR324_28_FD_80243 | JGI IMG/M metagenome (GOLD analysis project Ga0111186, IMG submission 80243) | Phycisphaerae bacterium SM23_30 | reverse complement strand
GTGGACTCGCCCAAGCAATTGGCCCAAGTGCTTTTTGACAAACTGCAATTGCCGCCCACCAAAAGAACCAAATCGGGCCGATCCACCAATCAGGAGGTGCTCGAGGCCTTGAGCTGGCAGCACCCGATTGCCAAGCTGATGCTGGAATATCGCCAGCTTAGCAAGCTGAAAAATACCTATGTGGATAAGCTCCCCGGAATGATTTTCGCCGAGACCAACCGGCTGCATGCCTCATTTAACCAGACGGTCGCCGTCACCGGTCGGCTCAGCAGCAGTAATCCCAACCTGCAGAACATCCCGGTTCGCACCCAACTGGGCCAGGAAATCCGACGGGCGTTTGTACCGGCTGATAAAAATTCCGTAATCCTCTCGGCGGATTATTCGCAGATCGAGCTGCGTCTTTTAGCCCATTTCAGTCGAGACCAGGCCCTGACCGAGGCGTTTACCCGCGGGCAGGACATTCACCGTTATGTGGCGGCCCAGGTACACGGTATCGACCCTGAGCAGGTGGACCAGGACCAGCGGAGCCAGGCCAAGGCGGTCAATTTCGGCATTATTTACGGCCAAACAGCCTACGGATTAAGCCGCGGCATTGGAATGCCCGTAGAACAGGCTCAACGCTTCATAGACGACTATTTCGCCCGATATCCGACCATTAAGACCTTTATTTACGAGGTAATCGAAAAGGCCCGCCGGCAAGGGCATGTACGGACTATTTTAGGTCGTCGGCGGGTGATTTTAGACATTAACAGCCAAAATCATAACCGCCGACGTCTGGCCGAGCGGATGGCCGTCAATACCGTAATCCAGGGATCAGCCGCCGATTTAATCAAAGCTGCCATGATTAACATATTCCGGCGGATCAAACGCCAAAAACTCCTCCTAAAGCTGCTGCTGCAGGTACATGACGAGTTGGTATTTGAACTGCCTCGGGATAGGGCCCCCCAGTATGCCCGGTTAATTCGCGAAGAAATGGCAACCGCCATCAAACTTGACGTGCCCATTACCGTGGACGTCGGTTGGGGAAAAAATTGGCTGGAATGTAAGTGATTGATTTTTAAAGAATTAAGTATCTTTTTCAAAAAATGCCCAAAAACAAGCCTATAATAGGGTTGACCGGCGGGCCTGGAGCGGGTAAAACTACAGTAGCTCGGCAATTCCAAAAGCTGGATTGTGCGGTAATCGATGCCGACGAAATTAACCATCAAGTGCTGGCCCATCCAGAGGTAACCCGGCAATTGGTGCAATGGTGGGGAGAAGACATATTAGCACCGAACGGCCAGGTTGACCGAGAGGCCGTCGGGCAGATTGTCTTCGAGGACGCCCGAAAATTAAAAAAACTGACCGATATGGTCCACCCCCTGATTGCCGAGCGGGTAAAAAAACTGATAGAGTCCTATCAGGGGGACTCTCAGGTAGCGGCGGTGGTCTTGGACGTACCGCTGCTATTAGAAGCCGGTTATGAAATAGGGTGTGACCTTGTCGTTTTTGTCGCTGCCGATGAAGCGATTAGACGCCGGAGATTGATGCAAATACGAGGTTGGGAGGCAGAAAAAGTAAAAAAAATTGAAAATATGCAATTATCACTTGACAGCAAGGCGAAAAAAGCCGATTTTATAGTGTATAACAACTCCGACATCTCCGTTTTAGCCTCACAGATCGAAAAAATTTTTAACACGCTGATTGAAGGCAGGAAACCTTAACGAGTTGCGTCGGCTTGATAAGATAACCAAGTCGGTATAAAATATAGTAGAGAGAGGTGGTTGGGAGGGGTGAATTTAGATCATTGGAATTATGCCCCGGCAGCCCTAAACGGGTTTATGCTTGCGGGAAAAATTCCTGCATCACACGACAAAAGAAGATTTGACATTTATTGGGGTTTATTTCGGACAGGTCGTTTCTGCCCGATAAAAAGGGGTACTGGTATCGTTAAATTATTTGTTTAAGGAAATTAAAAGGAGCAACTTATATGGCCAAGGCCACTACTAAAACTAAAAAAGCAAAGAAGAAAAAGACCAAAAAAAGCACCAAAGCCGCCACCGCCGTAGCGGAACCGCCCGAGACCGAAGAAGCGCAAGTGCCCGAAACAATAGAAGCCCCTGCCGAAAACACTCCCGAAGCAGAGGCGCCGGTGGAAACGGAAGCGTCCCCTGATACGGCCAAGCCCCCGGATACTGTCTTTTCCGACGACACCGAATTGACCCTGCCCGTGGAAGAGGACGTTGAAGAAATATTGGAAGAGGTGAAAAAATCATCCCGTCATATCATCGACGACGAAACGCACGCCAAATACGAGGAGGTCAAAAGAGGCGAACTCCACATCACCGACCTCCAGAAAATGACGGTGGATGAGCTGCATAAACTGGCCAAGAAAGAAGGTCTCACCGAATACACCGGCCTCAAAAAGCAGGACCTGATATTCAAGATTCTCAAAGACCGCATCCAGCAGAACGGCTTGATGTACGGCGAAGGAGTGCTGGAGCTGCTGCCGGATGGTTTCGGTTTTTTGCGCACCCCCGATTACAACTACCTGCCCTGCCCGGACGATATCTACGTATCTCCCTCCCAGATTCGCCGTTTCGGCCTGCGCAACGGCAACATCGTCGCCGGCCAGATTCGCCCCCCCAAGGAATCGGAAAAATATTTCGCCTTGCTGCGCGTCGAAGCCATCAACTACGAAGACCCGGAGTCTTTGACGGAAAAAGTGGTGTTTGAGGATTTAACGCCCCTGCATCCGAATTCACGCTTCTTTTTGGAGACCATCTCCGAGGAAGTTAATATGCGCATTGTGGACATTGTCACCCCGGTGGGTATGGGCCAACGCGGCCTCATTGTGGCCCCGCCCCGCACCGGTAAAACCGTCCTGTTGCAGAAAATCGCCAATGCCATCAGCAAAAATCATCCGGACGTCAACATGATCGTCCTGTTGATCGACGAACGGCCTGAAGAGGTCACCGAGATGGAGCGCGGCACCGCCGAAGACGTTGAAGTCATCAGCAGCACCTTTGATGAACCGGCCAGCCGCCACGTCCAGGTCGCCGAAATGGTGATCGAAAAGGCCAAAAGACTCGTCGAGTACGGCCACGACGTGGTCATTCTACTTGATTCAATCACGCGCTTGGCGCGGGCCTATAACACCGAAGTGCCTCATTCCGGGAAAATTCTCACCGGCGGAGTGGACGCCAACGCCCTGCAAAAACCCAAAAAATTCTTCGGCGCCGCCCGCAATATCGAAGAGGGAGGCTCCCTCACCATCTTAGCCACCGCCCTGATCGAAACCGGCTCCAAGATGGACGAAGTCATCTTCGAAGAGTTCAAAGGCACCGGCAACATGGAACTGCACCTGGATCGTCGTCTGGTCGATCGCCGCACCTGGCCCGCCATCGACATCAGCCGCAGCGGCACTCGTAAGGAAGAGCTACTCATGGATCCCAAGGAACTGGAACTGGTTTATCGCCTCCGCCGCGTGCTCAGCGACATGAATCCCGTCGAAAGCATCGAACTTTTGAAGAGCCGCCTGCAAAAATGTAAAACCAACGCCGAATTCCTCATGACCATGAACCTCAATTAAAAGGTTGTAAATCCCCACTTAAAAATAGCAAAAGATAAAATTCCCGATTTTTGCCGGCGGCATCATATCGAGCGTTTTTAAATTAAATATTTGGCTTTGCCCCACCTGCTTCGATTTTAATACCATATAGGACCTGAAACTCATTGTTTTTATGTAAACTCACTTCTCTTGCCCAGCCGAAAAATAGTAACGGTATCGCCGGGGAAACGATGTAACTATTTTGAGACGGGTAACCATGAAATTTGATTTTTCGCACTGTTTACTGCGTGGGTTTATTGGGACGTTAATCTTATGTATTTTTGCCCCTGTCACAAAGGCCGATAAAATCACCTTGATTAACGGCGACTCTCTTAGGGGTAAAGTAATTTCCCTTTCTCAGGGCAAATTGATCTTTGAATCAGGACCTCTGGGGCAACTGACCATTGAACTAAACCAAATACGCACTATTCAAACCGATGATTACCTGCCCATCCTGCTGCCGGATTACGACCGGCCCCTGCAGGTGCGCCTGGGGCCCGCCCCCCGCGGCGTCTATCTCGAAGGCCCGGCGCCCAAAAACCAAATTGATCCCAACAATATCATCGCCCTGGGCGACGCTGTCGAAAAAATTCTCCAGGGTCCGGATAAAAGCTTTAAATGGACCGGCGATGTAGAGCTGGGTCTTTCCGGCCGCAGCGGTAATACCGAAAGAATCGCCACTTTGGGTAAGGCCCGGCTGGAGGCAAAAAATCCCGACTGGACTATGTCTGCTTATGTCAGCGCTATTTACGCTGAACAGGAAAGATACGGCGTAACCCGGCGCACCGACGATGAAATCAAGGGCGGCGCCCGCCTGCAGAGAATGATAACCGACGGCATCTCCGCCTACGTCAAAGTTGACGCGGAAAGGGACAAAATTGAAAAAATCAAACTGCGCGGCGTGCTCGACGCCGGCCTGGGTATTTGCTGGCTTGACAACGAAAGGCTCTTATATGAAAACCGACTCGGCTTTGGTTACCAGCAAAAAGAATACGAAAACAACGGCCGCATTTATTCGGCGGTGGGGGAGCTAACCTCCGATCTTCGCTACAAGGCGAACGACCATATTGACTTGAGCCAGGAGACCACCTGGATACCGGACTTTAATCGTCAAACCGATTGGCGCCTGCGGGCCGAATCCGCCGCCACTATTTACCTCGACAATTCCCACCGCTTTTTTATCAAAAGCGGCCTCATCCACGATTATGACAATCACCCCACCCGCAACGTCGAACGGTTGGACATGTATTACTTCACCAACCTCGGATACAAATTCTAAAAATCCCTGATGTTTTGTCGAAAAGACCTCTTTGGGCGGCATGCCCCTTTAGCCGCACGGGCCTGTTAAATATCCATTATCCAAACGAACTGAAAAGGTGAATATTTCTTACCCCGGGGTAAAAGGACAAACCTGAAGACCCTCAATACCGGTCTTGGTATAAGCTTGTTTACCGGAAAACTCCGCAGATTAAGACGGTTTCTTTTCCCCGATGTAGCCTTTTTCGAGCAGCTCTTCAGCGCCTTTGACCAGTCGGTCCATCCGGAAAGGCTTGTTGATATACATATCAACTCCCAACGTCTCGGCATAAATCTTATGACGGGCCCCGGGATTGGCCGTGATCATAATCACGGGTGGTTTGCCCGTCTCTTTCCGCTGAGGACGGATCTTCTCCATCACCAGAAAACCGCTCCGGCCCGGCAACATCTGATCCAGGATCAGAAGATCAGGTGTCTTTTCCAGTATCATCTCCACCGCCTGATTACCGTTGCCTGTCGTCCGAAAGTCCGCCCCGAAATCTTCCAAAGCCTCTTTGATAGCCTCCACGATGTCCTGATCGTCATCCACGATCAATATATCTTTACCCTCAAACTTGGCCATGTTTACCATCCTTAATATTTAGTATTTGTTATTATCGTCACCTTCCCCTCCCGGCCGATTCACGTTTTTTCCCAAGACCTAACTGGTTGAGATTGCCTCGGCTGGCCCATTTGACCTTCCAATCCAAAATTCTAATGACCAACTTGGTATATGTCAAGCACTTACCAAAATCCTAAACTTCTGCCCCCGCCCCATCGGGTAAAACACTCCTATAATCATCATAAGTTGTTTTTTTGCAAAGCTTTAAAGATTTTATCATCAACCTCTTGCATGTTGGGCCCGATTAAGGTATATTCCCTGCGTCCAGGGGTCGATATATTAATGACTCCAAGAGTCTTTACCATAAGAACTGGATTTTTGCAAAATTTAGGTTAGGTGAATATTATTCAAGAAAATCGTTTTTGAGATTTTTTTAAATAAAGGGAGACTTGTATGGGTAAACCCAGACGTCGGCGTAAGGTTGGTTCTAAAAAACGACGGGCCCGCTGGAAGGTGCGCCATCGCAAAGCGTAATCGACCCACCCGCTCCGGCTGTCAGCACAATGATTCAGAAATCGGATTTCGTTGCCGTTACACCATTTTGCTCTTTGATTTCTTATCATTATCCCTCATGGGCTGATGCATTCATTCACTTAACTCCCATCTCCTCCATAATCATCCGCCCCCACGAGGTCCCAATCCTTTCCGCCCCCGCCGCCAGCATCGCCAGCGCCGTCCTCATATCACGTATCCCGCCGGACGTCTTGACTTTACATCCCCCTCGATGTTCATACATCAATTCGACATCTTCAACCGTCGCTCCGCCCGTCTCATGCATCCCCGTGCTCGTCTTGATAAAATCCACCCCCAGATCGCCAGCTAACTTACACAGCCTGATCTTGGTCTGCCGCCCTAAAACCCCCATCTCCAGGATAACTTTCAAACCGACTGTGGGTTTAGCCTCTCGGCAAGGCCTTAAAACCGCTTCGATATCCTGACGCACATAATCGAAATCTCCCGCCGCCGCCGCCCCTATATTGATAACCATATCAATCTCACTGGCGCCGTCTTGGATATTTCTTTCCGCTTCCGCCTGCTTGATGCGGCTTTGATTGGCCCCCAGCGGAAATCCCACCACCCCACAAACCCCGCGGAGATGATCCGCCAGTAATTCGGCCGCCCAACGCACATAACAGGGATTGACACACGCCATCGCGAAGCCGTACTTAATAACCTCGGCGCATAACTGCTCCACCGCCTCGGGGCCCGCCTCCGGCTTCAACAGGGTATGGTCGATGTACCCGGCCAATTCTTGCGGCGAAATTTCTTTGAAATTGGTCCCTGGCATATAAAAGACTATATTGCTATAATTATCAAATCAGCGTTTATCAGTGTTAATCTTTGTCCATTTACTTATATTTGGCCTTGTTATATTAATTCTTTTACCCAATATAAACAAGAGGAAAAATCATGACCAACGACCTGCTGCCCCAATGTGCCCGTTGCGACCATAAATCATGCCGCGACGGAAAAGATTGCTTTAACCTTGCTGAAAACCAAAAAAACTTATATCGCCGCTCCCCCCTGGGTAAATTACACCAGGCCGCCTCGGCGGTGGAGGCCCGTTATTACGGCCGCGAAACCCGCCTGGGCGAAGTTATCCTCCTGGCAAAAGAGTTGAAATGTAAAAAAATAGGTCTGGCCTTTTGCATCGGCCTGTCCGAAGAGGCTAAAATTATCGACCGAATCCTCTCCAAGCATTTTGAGGTCGTTTCCGTATGTTGTAAGGCCTGCGCCCTGAAAAAAGATGAATTCCACCTGGAAAAGATCGAAGGCGACGCGGATGAAATAATGTGCAACCCCGCCGGCCAGGCCGATCTGCTGCACCGGGCAGGCGCCGAGTTGAATGTCCTCTGCGGACTCTGTGTGGGACACGACGCCGTCTTTACTCAGGCGTCAAAAGCCCCCGTTACCACCCTGATCGCCAAAGACCGGGTGCTTGGTCACAATCCCGTCGCCGCCGTCTATTGCCGGTATGTCCGTCGAAAATTGGAATAAAAAACAGGGAAAAATCCCGGAAATATCATTTGATCCATGTTATAATCAAATGTGATAAAAATATCGCAACTTTGTTTCCACCGGAAAGAAATATATAAAATGCCTACTTATGAATACAAATGTATGATCTAATTGGTGAGTATTCTCCGAAATACAGAGATTGCTTTGTCAACGTCTTCATCGTCAATATCTTTATGAGTGACTAACCGGATTCCACCCGGGGGGGTCGATGCTAAAATACCGTTCTCTTTTAATTCGGCGACAAATTCCAGCGGGGAAATCCTTGGGTGAGAAATGCCAAATATGATGATATTAGTGTCGATATGTTCCGGATCGAGTTCAATCCCCGGCATCTCGGCAATGCCTAAAGCCAATCTTTTAGCCCTAACATGATCTTCCTTTAATCTGTCTGTCATTTCCGTAAGAGCCACGATCCCCGGCGCCGCCAGAACTCCTACCTGCCTCATTCCTCCTCCCAGGGCCTTCCTTACCCTGCGGGCATAGTCGATAAAGTCTTGAGGCCCGGTTAACATAGAACCCACCGGAGCCGAAAGGCCTTTCGAAAGACAAAACATCACCGAATCACCAATAGCGGCGTATTCTTTTACTGGAATACCGGAAGCATGGCTGGCATTAAAAATACGAGCGCCGTCAAAATGAATTTTTACCTCATGCCGGTCCGCAACCTCCCTGATAGCCTTCAGGTTCTCCATGGGCACCACCGACCCGCTCCAGTTGTTATGCGTGTTTTCCACGCAAATAACGGATGTCCTGGGAAAATGAACCGAAGGCTTCTTGACATTCCGCTCCACCAATCCCGGATCCATCGCCCCCCGATCAGACGGAAGAGGCCGAGGATTTACCCTGGAAATAAAAGTTATACTGGTGGATTCCATGTTATAGAAATGGCATCGCTCTTCCACTATGACTTCGTCCAATTCCCTGGTCCAGACCTTGACGGCAATAGAATTCCCCATCGTTCCCGAGGGAACATATAATCCCGCCTCTTTTCCCATTATTTCTGCCGCCAACGACTCCAGCTTTTGTACCGTAGGGTCATCCCCCATAACATCGTCACCCACCACAGCCTCGGCCATCGCCTTCTTCATGTTTTCGGTGGGCCTGGTAACTGTGTCACTTCTGAAATCTGAGTATTTTTTCAACTATATTCACCTCCTTCATACGGAATAAACTGTACGACACATCATGATAATACTACTCATCATACCCTTGTCAACACTTCTCGTAACTCTAGGGTACGAGGCCGTGAAAAACAAGAGGTAGTACCAATGGCAAGAGGCGGATCCGGGGAGTATTTTTTTATAAAATATTATTTGATAAGGATTTACGTTGATTTTTGGCCGGGGCGCAGATGGGGCTGGAAGGTGTTGGCGGAATTTTGGTAAGGGCAAAGATGTTTTTGACTTGACGGGAGGTATTTTTTCGTGGATACTATTCTACAAGAGTATTTACCCGCCGACATCGGGAGTACTAGCCAAGCGTGGGGCTGCTTCCGATGCCTAAATATAAGAATTTCCCAGAGGAGTTACTAATGGCTGTTGCTAAAACTACCTCCGAACCGAGTAAGTCGATGTTTATAGCGATGGGGATATTGGTGGTGCTGTTTTTGGCGGCGACCGCCGTCTCCGTGGTTATGTTTATGGGCCGCACCAAACTCATCAACGACAAGGAAACCGCCGAGCAAAATTTGGATCGGATTGCCAATCCCATGCAAGTCAGTGAGTTACGGTCTTTAAGCGGTCAAGCGGGGGCGACAGGTCCCACGGCTATAGACCGCGTTACGGAAGATATGCAGTATTTAACCGGCGTGATCGCAGGTGAAAGAATCTCTCAACCCGCCTTAGGTGAGATCCGCGGCATGGTGGAAACGGAGTTGGAACCGATTTGGCAAGATCTGGAAAATGCCGTAATTTCATGGCACCAACAGGCTAACCAAATCAATGAAATAAGCGGCCAGCAGATCAATTTAGTTGCCCCTCAACTTCTCGATAGCAATCAAGGACTGGCCCATATCCTGAAAACCATTCTGGGGCAAACCACGGATTTGATGAACCGCTTCGGAGAAACTCAAATATTGCATCGGCAAGAAATGATTGACCTGCAAAATAGGGTTGCCGGCCAGCAAGATGCGATCTTGAAACTTACGGAGACCAGCAACGTCGCTACCTCTGCCGCCCAGGATTACAAACTTGCCTATGACAGTCTGTTGGGCGAGAAAGTCGGTGAAAAACAAAAGGAGATCGACGACCTGAGCAGCAGATACAGTAATCTGGAGGCTCAGGAAGCGGAAACCCGCCTGAGAAATGCAGAACTAACCCGAGAAATTGAGCAATATAAAAACCAGGTCAAAAATCTCAATGAACGGCTCCAGCAGTTCCAGCCTAATCCGGAAATGGAGATGGCCGCTTTTGAACCCGATGGGGTAATCACCCTGGTGGTGCCGCCGCCGCCGGCGCCGCCGGAGTTCGCCTATATCAATCTGGGAGAGAACGACCATATCTATCGAGGTTTGACCTTCAGCGTATATGACAGTTACAAACCCTTTGCGAATCGGGAAACCGGTCAGGGAAAAGGCTCGTTGGAAGTTATTGAAATCGTGAAAACCGTGGCTCGGTGCCGTATCGTTGATTATAACAAGGCCAATCCCATTCGAGAAAATGATATAATCGCCAACCTGGTGTGGGCGAGGGACAAGAAATATCGTTTTTGCGTGACGGGGGAATTTGATTTTGACGGCGATGAAAAAATCGATGACGACGGTTACGAGCGCATAACCAAGCTTATCGAACAATGGGGCGGGCAGGTAACGCCCACGGTATCTGTGGATACTGATTTTCTCGTGGTGGGCCAACCACCTAAACAGCCCGAACCCATGCAAGAGGATTTCACCATCAGCAGCGAGGAATTGATGAAAAGTTTTCAAGAGGCTCAAGCTCGAGTGGAACATTATAATAAGAATCGAGCGGATGGTGCTGCTTTAGGTGTGCCCACTTTCAACCGCAGCCGATTCCTTTACTTTATCGGCTACTATAAACAGGCCAAGGGGGCCCGCTAGAGGAGGGGGGAGGAAATATTTTTTCTTTCCTTCCGGGAAAGTATGGGGTATATTAGACAAGCACTTATTGGAAACGGAGGATGTTTTAGCATATATAATTGAAATCCCGGTATGAAGCCGTGGGATCATAATAGTTTTCTTTTCTCCTCCTTTGTTGGTGAAGTGGGACATACCCTCCCGTCCTGCTTCACCTTTTTTTATCTGAAAGCGACCGGAAGATCTCCCGCAAAGGATGCAGAGACACAAAGAATCTTTTTAACATAATGACGGGGGTAAGACGCCAAGAACGCCTTAAAGGCAATAGGGGCACAAATCGGGATTAGGTATAAAAAAATCGATTTTGGGAACCGGATGTTCCGGGATTCCGGGGCTGGATGGGGCGGACCGTTTTGGGCTTGTGTTTCGCTGAGGAGGGGGTAAAATGACAAGGTTAGATCGGCCCGGTCAAGACATATAGTTAAAACGAACCGTGGTCCGGATTCATAAGCTCAGGTTGAATTCGGGCCCCAAGGCAAGCGGACCCATCGATGTCTGGCAAATATATAAGAATTCGCGGCGCCAAAGAACACAACCTTAAGTCTATCGATCTGAACATTCCGCGAGATAAATTGGTGGTTATCACGGGATTGAGCGGTTCGGGCAAGAGTTCTCTGGCCTTTGACACGATATACGCCGAGGGGCAGCGGAAATATGTGGAGTCGCTGTCGGCTTATGCGCGTCAGTTTCTGGAACGGATGCAAAAACCCGACGTGGAAAGCATCGAGGGGCTTCCTCCGACAATAGCTATTGAGCAGCGTACGAGCGGTCATAATCCCCGTTCCACGGTGGCTACCACCACCGAGATCTATGATTACCTGCGGCTTTTGTTTGCGCGGGTGGGTAAGCCGCACTGCTGTATTTGTGGTAAGCCCATTCAGACGCAGAACCCACAGCAGATTGTGGACATCCTGCTTGATCAGCCGGAAGGGACGCGTATCCAGGTCTGTGCTCCCCTGGTCCGGGGTCAGAAAGGCGAACATATCGAGCTGCTGCGTCGGGCCCAGCGGGAGGGATTTGTGCGGATTCGGATCGACGGGAAGCTGTATGAAATCAAGGACGCGCCGCGGCCGGACCGAAAACGGGTCCACAGCATCGAGGTGGTCATCGACCGGTTGGTGATCAAACCGTCGATTCGACCTCGTTTAGCGGATTCGGTGGAAATTGCCCTGAAGATGGGGGAAGGTCTGGCCCTGATACTTAAGCAGGACAAACGAGGGCATTGGCGGGAAACCTTCTACAGTGAAAAATACACCTGCCTGGATCATCCCGAAGCGGCGATGCCGGAGCTGTCGCCGCGATGTTTTAGTTTCAACAGTCCCTATGGGGCCTGCCGCAGCTGCGACGGTTTGGGTACTATTCTGGAGTTCGATCCCGAACTGATCGTCCCCGATCCGGAGGTGTCATTGAGCGAGGGCGCCATCAGCGCCTGGCGTCGGGGGGGCAAGCGGATGAACATCTTCTATAATCGACTTATTCGCAAGTTCTGCCGGGCCTTTGATATCAGCCCGGATACCCCTTTTAAGAACCTTCCGACGCAGGCACGTAAGGTTTTAATGTACGGCAGCGACGATAATTACGGTTTTGGGCCGTCCTTCGAAGGTGTTATTCCCAATCTTACCCGCCGATTCCAGAACACCGACAGCGAGTACGTTAAGGCGCGGTTGAGCAGTTACCTGTCGGAACAGCCCTGTCAGGAATGCGGCGGGGCGCGGTTGCGGGCGGAATCACTGGCGGTGCTGGTTGATGGTAAAAATATCTGTAATATTACCTGTATGAATATTGTTCGGGCGCAGAGGTTTTTCAAGAGGCTCAAGCTTTCGGGGGAGGATCGTGAGATTGCGCGTTCGATACTCAAAGAGTTACGCAGCCGTTTGGACTTTATGACCAATGTGGGGCTGGACTATCTAAGCCTGGACCGGCGGAGCGGGACCTTATCGGGAGGAGAGGCCCAGCGGATTCGACTGGCGACGCAGGTAGGATCGGCCCTGGTGGGGGTATGCTACGTGCTGGACGAACCGTCGATCGGTCTGCACCCCCGGGATCTGAAGAAGCTGATCAAGACGCTGCACCAGTTGGTTGATCTGGGAAATACCGCGGTGGTGGTGGAGCACGATGAAGAGACGATGTACGCGGCCGATCATATTATCGATATCGGACCGACGGCGGGCGCCCATGGGGGCGAGATTGTAGCGGAGGGTAAAATCAGGCATATCGTGGGGGCGGAAAGGTCGATCACCGGAAAATATTTGTCGGGGGAGCGGGAAATAAAGCCGCCGGAAAAGCGCCGAAAAGTAAACCTGAAATATTGTGTCGAAGTGCGTCAGGCTCAACAAAATAACCTGAAAAAGATAAATGTCGTATTTCCCCTGAGCGTTTTTGTCTGCGTCACGGGGGTGAGCGGCTCGGGTAAGAGCTCACTGGTCAGTCAGGTTCTGCTGCCGGCTTTGCGGCGAAAGCTGCACAACGGCCGGGACAAGCCCGGTAAACATCGTTCCATAGTAGGGGCCGGCCGAGTTGATAAGGTTATCGAGATCAACCAGAGCCCCATCGGGCGTACGCCGCGTTCCAATCCGGCGACCTATACCGGGGTGTTTGACCTGATCCGTAAGTTATTCACCCAGACCCGAGAGGCTAAAATCCGCGGTTACAGCCCCGGGCGATTCAGTTTCAACGTTAAGGGAGGCCGATGTGAATACTGCCAAGGCCAGGGGACAAAAAAGATCGAGATGCATTTTCTGCCGGACGTTTATATCACCTGCGATCAGTGCCAGGGCAGCCGCTATAACCGGGAAACGCTGGAGATCAAATATCGGGGCATGAACATCGCGGACGTACTGGATATGCGGATTGAAGACGCCTTGAAGTTTTTCGAGAATTTTCCCAAGATCAAGCGGCTGCTCAAGGCCCTCTATGACGTGGGGCTGGGTTACATGTCACTGGGGCAATCGTCAACGACGCTCAGCGGCGGCGAAGCTCAACGGGTCAAACTGGCCTCGGAACTGGGCAAGCCCAGCACCGGGCATACCCTGTATATCCTCGATGAGCCCACCACGGGGCTGCATTTTGCGGATATTCATAACCTGCTGGACGTCCTCAACCGGCTGGTGGATATGGGCAACAGTGTGATTGTGATCGAGCACAATCTGGAGGTGATAAAGATGGCCGATCATATCATTGACTTAGGTCCGGAAGGCGGCGATGAGGGTGGAGAGATTGTCGCAACCGGCTCGCCGGAGGAAATCGCCCAGATAAAATCCAGCTATACGGGTCAATTTATTAAAGAAAAACTTAAATACGCGGTCAGCGTTTAATAGAAATACGCGAATTGGAGGACTCGCTATGAGAAAAAAACGGTTAATCACTCGACGTAATTTTCTCAAGGGCGCCGCGGCGACGGCGGGGGCGGCAGTGTTTCCGGCTATCGTACCCTCGTCTGTTTTCGGGGCGAACGCTCCCAACAACCGGATTGTGATGGGGGCGATTGGGACAGGTTCGCAGGGAACCGGGGATCTGCGCGGATTTTTGGGCAAGCCGGAAGTGCAATTGGTGGCTGTCTGCGACGTCGATAAAAAACACCGCGACCAGGCCAAGGGCTACGTGGATGAGCATTATGGTAACAATGACTGCAAGGCCTATCTGGACTTTCGCGAATTACTGGGTCGGGGCGACCTGGACGCAGTTCAAATTGCCATACCGGATCATTGGCACGGGGTGGTGTCGGTGTCGGCGGCGCGGGCCGGTCTGGACATCCACGGCCAAAAACCATTGGCCCGCTCGATCCGGGAAGGCAGGGCAATTTGCGAGGCGGTGAAACGCTTTGGGTGCGTCTGGCAGACGGGCAGCCAACAGCGATCTGACAGGCGGTTCCGGCAGGCGTGCGAACTGGTCCGCAATGGGAGAATCGGCAAGGTTGTTAAGGTTGAAGTAGGTCTGCCCACCGGCGGCAGTTATCCGCTGCAACCGGTAAGTCCGGTGCCGGAAGGGCTGGACTGGATTATGTGGCTGGGACCGGCGCCGTGGCGGCCTTTCTGCAATTTCGGCGACGACGGCTGCCATTATCAATGGCGCTGGATCATGGATTACTCAGGCGGACAGCTTACCGACTGGGCGGGCCATCACATCGACATCGCCCACTGGGGATTAGACCTGGAATATACCGGCCCCGTCGAGATTGAAGGTACGGGGGTTTATCCCAAAGACGGTCTCTACAACGTTCCCATGGAATATAACATTGAATGCAAGTATGCCAATGGCCTGACTATGATCATAGCGAACAACACCCAAGTCGATCAAGGCATCCGTTGGTATGGAGATAATGGGTGGATTTTTGTCAACCGCAGTGAGATCGATGCGAATCCCAAGAGCATCTTGAATGAAGTAATCACGCCCGATGAGATTAAGCTGTACGTTAGCAGAGACCATAAGCAGAATTTTCTGGACTGCGTAAAAAGCCGTAAACTTACCATTGCGCCCGTGGAGGTCGGCCATCGATCCATCAGCGTAGGTTTGCTGGGGGAAATCGCCATGCTAACCGGACGGAAGATCAAATGGGATCCGGAAAAAGAGCAAATTCTTAACGATCCCGGCGCCAGCGCCCTGTTGGGCCGACCATATCGGGAACCCTGGATCCTTTAAATCAAGGAGGAGAAGTATTATGAAAACGAAAATAAAATTTAATACTAGAAATTTTTGGACCCTTACCTTAGCCCTTGCATTTACTATAATGTCTTCCGGTGCTATTTGGGCCTACCAGAATAATGCCATATCTCAAGAAAAAATCCAATCGGACCGTTTAAGAACATTAATCATAGACGGTCAGAATAATCATGACTGGGTGCAGACCACGCCGGTTTTGAGAGACATTCTGCTGGGAACGGGTCTTTTTCAGGTGGACGTAACTACGACGCCGGCTCAGAATCAGCCCATGGGTGCTTTTAAGCCGAATTTCGCTGACTATGATGCAGTTGTATTGAATTACAATGGCGCCGACTGGCCGGAAGAAACCCGAAATGCTTTTGTTGAATATGTACGCGGCGGCGGCGGATTAGTTGTTTATCATGCGGCGGATAATTCATTTCCCGGGTGGAAGGAATTCAATGAGATGATCGGTTTGGGGGGCTGGGGCGGCCGGGATGAGAAGTCGGGGCCAATGGTGCGTTTTCGGGATGGCAAGGTGGTTTTTGATACCAGGGTGGGTCGGGCGGGATCTCATGGTCCGCAGCATGCCTTCGAGGTGGTAATTCGAGACCGACAGCACCCCATCACGGCGGATCTTCCGGAAAAATGGATGCACGCCAAAGATGAACTTTACAGCGAGCTGCGCGGACCGGCCAAAAACATGACCCTACTGGCGACGGCATACGCAGATCCGAAAATGAGAGGCACCGGCGAACACGAACCGGCGTTATTTACCATTCGTTATGGAAAGGGGCGGATATTTCATACCACTTTAGGACACGATACCGAGTCGATGAAATGTGTGGGATTTATCTATACCCTCCAGCGTGGTGCGGAATGGGCCGCGACGGGGAAGGTTACCCAAACCAGGCTGCCGGAAGATTTTCCGACAGCGGATAAGGTCAGTTTGCGGCAACAAGATGTAAGTTACAATAATATAATAACTTATGATTTTGGGAAGAGTCGTAAATATTTGGTTGAGATTGAGGAGAAAATACGCAAATCCAATCCTGAACAACTCAAGGCTATTGAAGCCGGATTATTAAAGGTTTTGCAATCGGCGGAGGCGAAGTATGCGAGCAAGCAGTATGTATGCCGGATGCTGCGGCGGATAGGGACGGAGCAGTCGGTACCGGTGCTGGCGGAGCTGCTGGTTGATGAGCAACTGTCGCACATGGCACGCTTTGCCCTACAGCGGATGCCGTGCGAAGAGGCGACAGAGGCCCTGCGGGAGGCGCTGGAGCGATTACAGGGCGATCTGAAGATCGGGGTGATTAGTTCGCTGGGTGAGCGGGAAGATCGAAAAGCAGTGCCACAAATTGCACCATTGGTCAATAGTCAGGATAGGGCTTTGCGAGAGGCGGCGATAATGGCGCTGGGCCGGATAGGCGGGGCGGAAGCGGCAAAGGCGCTTTCCCCTGCGAAGGGCGGTGATTTTGGGATACTGCGGGCGGACGCTTATTTGATGTGTGCTGATAAGATGCTGGCTGAGGGTAATTTAAGCGAGGCCAAGTTAATATACCAGGAAATGGCTGCCGAAGATAAACCAACGACGATTAGAATTGCGGCTTATCATGGAATCGTGAGGTGTGATCGGATAAAAGCCATCCCGACGATCTGGGCCCTGCTACTGGGGGAAAATGTTCAATTACAACAGGCCGCAGGGAAATATATTGCCGAGATACCAAATCCATCCGTCATACGCACCTTTGCCGCGAATTTACCATCCTTACCACCTCATGCACAAATTATACTGCTCAATGTATTAGAGGAATATGGCGAAAAAACCACCGCTCCCGTGGTCAAAACCATGGTACAAAGCCGGGATGAATCGGTTCGTATTGCGGCTATTAAGACTTTGGGGATAGTTGGCGATGCTTACGATGTTGGGCTCCTTGCCCAGATGGCTACTATTGAGGGAGATGTCGGGGCGGCGGCGTTTGATAGTCTTTCTCGTCTATCGGGCGGAGGGATAAATGAAGCTATTCTAAAGGGAATGAGCGATGCTGATACAAACGTTCGAGTAGTATTAATTCGCAGCACGGCGGCCCGCGGATTCACGGGGGCGGCGCCGATGCTGCTATTATTAATCAAGAACCCCGATGAGGCCATACGCCGGGAGTCGTTTCGGGCATTGGGAGCATTGGCGGATAAAGAGGCCATGAAGCCCTTGGTAGAGGCACTGATTAATGCTACGAATAATGCGGACCGTAGAGAAGCGGAGCGGGCCATTATAGCAATAAGCAACCGGTTGGGGGATACCGAACAATTCAGCAATTTCATTATAGAGGCACTGCCGAAAACATCGCCATCAGGTCAGGCGAGCTTATTAGGACTTTTAGGCCGATTTGGCGGTGATGAGGCCTTGGAAGCTCTGATACATGCAACGCGGGATGAGAATGAGCAGGTTCAAGGGGCGGCGATCCGGGCTTTGGCGGACTGGAATGACGCGGTGCCGGCGGCGGTACTGATTGAAATAGCGCGAAATACAGAAGATGAGACCTATCATGTTTTGGCATTGCGGGGATATATACGTATGGCGGGGGTCAGGATG
>Ga0111186_1057_pt1 | contig 18165 bp, 9 predicted proteins | sample DeeMarSWOR324_28_FD_80243 | JGI IMG/M metagenome (GOLD analysis project Ga0111186, IMG submission 80243) | Phycisphaerae bacterium SM23_30 | reverse complement strand
ACCTGCACCTTGCCCTTTGCGGGGTTCATAACCGCCGCACCTTGCAAAACTTCGCCGCCGCTGCCCGGCGTATCCCTGAAAGGCCCGAACCGCCGCCTTTGGTGGCCAGCACCCTGCTGGTCCCGGGCTATATCGACGCCCGGGAAGTGGGCGACATCGCAACGTTTATCGCCCGGCAAAACCCAAATATACCTTACGCCCTTCTTGGCTTTCATGGCGATTTCCTCATGACGGACTTACCGCCAACCTCACGAAAACAGGCGGAGATGTGCCTTACTGCCGCAAAAAAAGCAGGACTCAAGCGAGTTCGCATTGGTAATATCCATATTCTTAGTTAACATATCAGCATGAATAAAGTCCACATGAATACGGATTATTTATTGACACAACAAAAAATGGTTACGGAGGCAAAAATGTATTTATACTTGGTCCGACATGGCATAGCGAAATCAAAACAGGAAGATCCCGAACAGCATCTCACTAAAACAGGGCTTCAAGAAGTCAGAAAAGTTGCAGAATTTATCAAATCGGCTGATCTGCACGTCGGGTCTATCTGGCACAGCGGTAAAGCGCGGGCAGCTCAGACGGCAAAGGTATTCTCTTCTGTAATGGAAATTGAAAAAGGACTCATCCAACGTGATGGTTTGGCGCCGAACGACCCTATCAAGCCGGTCCAAAAAGAAATCGATCGGTTTCCAAAAAACTTGATGATCGTCGGCCACCTGCCGTTTCTGAGCAAACTGGCCTCCAAACTTTTAACCGATGACGAATCGACAGAAGTAATATCCTTCCCAAACAGCGGCGTAGTTTGCCTGGAATGCGTCTCCGCAGGCGCCTGGAAACTGGCCTGGATGATAAACCCTCAACTGCTTGCCTAGCACGCTTAGGCATGATAATGTTTTAATTTGATCACAATAATAACAGGTTGCACAAGCCTACAGATTAAGATAAAATACAGCCCTAAAAAGTATATATTTCTCAATATCTTTTGGTTCTTAACTAACTTCTAACAAAAAGGAGACCAAAATGAAAAACTTACTCAAATCCATCCTTGTCTGTTTTTGCGTTGTTTCGATCGCCGCCGCAGAGGAGGGAACCCGTCTGCTGCACGAGCCGGACATCAGCCGAGATAATATTGTTTTCGTTTATGCCGACGACCTCTGGACGGCTTCCGTCGATGGCGGCCAAGCAAAACGGCTGACCACCCATATCGGCACGGAATCCGCGCCCAAATTTTCTCCCGACGGGGAATGGATCGCCTTTTCCGGTGAATATGACGGCAACAATGATGTCTATATCATTCCCACCCAAGGAGGCGAACCTAAACGGTTGACCTTCCATCCTGACGGGGATAATGTTCAGGGGTGGACTCCGGATGGAGAAAAGGTCCTCTTTAGTTCCGGTCGTTATCACCCCAACCGCCGGGCCCAGCTTTTTACCGTAAGCGTTGAGGGTGGTTTTCCGGAACAATTGCCCATCCCCCGGGTTTCGCTGGCCTGTTACTCTCCCGATGGTGACTACATTGCTTATACCCCGGTGAGCAACGCTTTCGGCACCTGGAAAAGATACCGCGGCGGCCGCACCACCCCCATCTGGATCATCGACCTGAACGACTGGACCCACGTGGAAATACCCCACGAAAATGCCAGCGATACCTACCCTGTCTGGCTCGGCGATACCGTCTATTTCCTCTCTGACCGAAACCTGGACATGAACCTCTTTGCCTATAACGCCAGGACCCGCCGATTGAGGCAGCTGATCGGCCGGGAAGGGGAAGATATAAAGTATCTTTCCGGCGGCGACGGTAAATTGATATTTGCTAGAGAGGGTTATTTATACACCTATGATCCCGACAGCGGCCGGACCAGACAGGTAGTCGTAAATGTAAACAGCGATAATATACATGTCCGTCCCCAATATAAAAACGTTACCCGCGAGATTCGTAATTACGATATTTCTCCCACCGGTAAACGCGCCGTTTTTGAAGCCCACGGTGAAATACTAACAGTTCCGGCCCAAAAAGGCGACATCCGCAATCTAACTGAAAGCCCCGGAATCATGGAGCGGTACCCCGGCTGGTCCCCCGACGGCAAACACGTAGCCTATTTCTCTGATGAAAGCGGTGAATATGTCCTCCATATTGCTGACCAAATGGGTGCCGAAGAACCGCGGAAAATTACCCTGGAAAATCCCACCTTCTTTCATAATCCCACCTGGTCGCCGGATAGTAAAAAAATTGTGTTTACCGATAAACAGAACCATATCTGGCTGCTCGACGTTGAATCCGGCGAAATATCGAATGTCGATGACATGTCCTCCAGTCCCTCCTGGTCGGCGGACAGCAAATGGATCACCTATCAAAAACGTCTGGACAACCGATTTGGCGTCATTTGGATCTATTCTCTGGAAAACGACGCCAGACACCAGATAACCGACGGCATGAGCGACGCCGCCGGGCCCATTTTCGATGCCGACGGAAAATACCTCTTTTTCCGGGCCAGCACCAATTCCGGGATGACCAAAAGCGGGCTCGATATGACCTCGAACGATCATCCGGTAACGTATAATATTTATATCGCCGTACTCCGGAAAGACCTGCCTTCACCATTCCAGCCCCAAAGCGATGAGGAAGAAGTAAAGAAAGAAAAGGAAAAAGAAGAAAAAGAGGCCCAGGAAAAAGAAAAGGAAAAAGAAAAGCCCCAGGCAGAATTCAAGATCGACCTGGAAAACATCGACCAGCGGATAATCGCCCTGCCCGGTGCCGCCGGAAGTTACTCTCAGCTCAGCTCCATAAAGGAGGGAAAACTCTTTTATCTGTCCGGATCGTCCCTCATGGTGTATGATTTCAAAGAGCGTAAATCCGATACCTTTATGTCGGGGGTATCGGCTTATAGAATTTCCGCAGATGGTAAAAAACTTTTATACCGCGCCGGCAGCAATTGGGGCATCGTCTCCGCCGCCGGTAAACCCAGCGCCAGTGAAGGCAGGCTCGATTTGTCGAATCTCGAGGTTCTCGTCGAACCGCGGGCGGAATGGGCCCAGATGCTCAAAGAGGCCTGGCGACTCAATCGGGACTACTTCTACGCCCCCAATATGCACGGCGTCGATTGGCAAGCCAACTTCAAACGTTATGAAAAATACCTGCCGGCCCTGGCCCATCGCCGGGACCTGAATTATGTTTTAAGCGAGATGCTTGGCCAGCTATGCGTCGGCCACTCTTACGTACGGGGCGGGGCCTTCCCCAGCGTGCCGCGGGTGCCCGGAGGTTTATTGGGAGCGGATTTCGAGATTGTTCGGCGACGTTACCGTCTGAAAAAGATATACAGCGGCTTGAACTGGAATCCGAACCTGCGGGCCCCCCTTACCGAACCGGGCGTCAACATCAACGAGGGCGATTTTATCCTCCGCGTTAACGGTAAGGAATTGCGCGCACCGACAAATATATACGAAATGTTTGAAAACACCTCCGGCAAACAGGTCGTTTTAACGGTGAATTCACGACCTAACGAGAACGGCGCCCGCAACGTAACGGTGGTTCCCATCGCCAGCGAAGGGTCTCTCAGAAACCGCGCTTGGATTGAGGGAAACCGAGAGAAGGTCGAAGAAATGACCGACGGCAAGATTGGCTATGTGTATTTACCAAATACGGGCAGCGGTGGTTATTCATACTTCAACCGTTATTTCTTCCCCCAGCAGAACAAGGAAGGATTTGTAATAGATGAACGCTACAATGGCGGCGGACAGGTCGCCAACTACATTATTGAATATTTGGGTAAAAATTTACTGAATTACTGGGCCCCGCGGGAAGGACCGGATTACACCTCGCCCTTCGCGGCGAATTTCGGCCCCAAAGTTATGATTATCAACGAATATGCCGGCTCCGGCGGCGACTGGATGCCCTTCTACTTCCGTGAAAGCGGCGTCGGCAAACTCGTCGGCAAACGCACCTGGGGCGGGCTCGTTGGCATCGGCGGCACCCCGTCTCTGATGGACGGAGGCTCGGTTACCGCTCCCAACTTCGCTATCTTCAGCATGGACGGCGAATGGATCATCGAAAACGACGGCGTCTGGCCCGACTACGATGTCGAAATGACCCCCAAAGACGTCATCGAGGGTCGCGATCCCCAATTGGAAAAAGCCGTTCAGGTCGCCCTTGACGAACTCCAAACCAAAAAGTACACCAAGACTCCCCGACCCAAATACCCCATCCGAAAGCGATGAGTTTAACTTTTTATTGTTAAAAAGGGCTGCTAAATGTGGCCCTTTTTAGCAAAACAATAAAAATAACTAAAGCCTTGTCATTGATTAGGTTAGAAAAGACAGACCATCGCCTGACCAATGTCAAATTGCCGAAGAAAAATTAAAATGCCCATTTGTAAATATCTATTTAACGGTAATTTATGAAAATTAAGCCCCGGTGATCACCCCTGCCCACACCGGAATTTGTTTATGGAATCTCAAGGCTCAAAAGTCAATATCAAAACCATTTTATCCGTAATTTTGGGGGTATTATGTTGGGGGTTAATAGTCACACAACCCGCCCTTTTATGGACGGCGCCGCCCCAGGAACATATCGCTGCACGCCCGGGCCAAGCCTATAAAAACGTTACACCGGATGGCGCCTGGTGCTGGTTTGCCGATCCCCGCGCGGTTTATTATGAGGGCAAGTCTAAACGAACTTACATTGGCTGGGTTAATCATACCGGTGATATACAAATTGCCGGCTATGACCATGAATCACCCCACATGGAAGTATCCACGTTGCACCCCGCCCTGCAGGCGGACGATCACGCTAATCCGTCCATACTAATACTGCCTGACGGACGGCTGATGGTGTTTTATTCACCTCATTCCCGCGATCCCATGTACTACCGCATTTCAAAGTCCCCGGAAAATATTTCTTCCTGGGAACCCCAAAAGACTATCCCTACTAATACGCGCCCGGAACCTAATCAGCCATACCTGGGATTTACCTATCCCCATCCCTGTCGGCTTACCGCTGAGAATAACCGGATATACCTCTTCTGGAGAGGCGGTAACTTTAAACCGACTTTTGCCGTTTCTGATAATGCCGGTAAAAGCTGGACCAAAGCTCGAACTTTGATAACCTCGGACTATCATCGGCCTTATATTAAGTACGCTTCCGACGGAGTTTCAAAAATTCACCTGGCTTTTACTGACGGCCATCCCCGGCGGGCCGCACAAAACAACATTTATTACGCATGTTATTATAATAACGCCTTTCATAAGGCCGACGGGACTAAAATTAAAAATATGTCGAAACTGCCTCTAAAGGTTGCCGAGACGGAAAAAGTCTATGATGGCGCCTCTCATCAAGCCCGAAGCTGGGTTTGGGACGTCGCTTTTGATGATAATGGGTATCCGGTTATCGCCTACGCTTCGCTTCCCGAAGAGACGGACCACCGCTATCGTTATGCCCGCTGGGACGGCAAAAAATGGCACGATCATGAAATCTGCCCCGCAGGAAAATGGTTTCCCCAAACGCCCCCCGGACGAAAAGAGCCGGAACCTCATTACTCCGCCGGCCTGATTCTGGATCACTCCAATCCCTCCCGGGTATATCTGTCTCGGCCTGGAAAAGGTGCTTTTGAAATTGAAAAGTGGATTACTTCCGATTTTGGCGCTTCATGGAAAACCATATCAATAACTGCCGGGTCCCGTTACCACAATATCCGTCCTTTTGTCGTGCGAAATCATGCTGCCAACGGCCCCAAGGTGCTCTGGATGAATATCAGTGGTAAGTATATCAACTACACGGATTTCAACACTTCCATAAAAATGGATATACCGGCTAAACAACACAAACAAAAAAAGAAATTTTAACTGAGCTTATGTGGGAGATTAGGCGATGAAAAAGCAGAGGAAATGGGGATTAATCGTCGTATTGTTGCTGATAACTTCGGACCTGCTATATGGGCAGGATTTGAGTGTGTTACCCAAACCGTTCGAGGGCATACCGCCCCCTGACATGATGAACCGATACCTCATAAATCTGGCGGATCAATTCCGGCAGCAATGGCAAAGCGATTACGAAAAACGCAAAACACCAGAAGAGATTACCGCCTATCAGAAAAGGTTAAAAAGCCTTTTCATTGACGCACTAGGCGGTTTTCCGAAGCGTACTCCCCTGAATCCGCGCGTCGTCGGCGTCGTCAAACGTGATGGCTTCCTGGTGGAAAAAGTCCTTTTTGAAAGTCAGCCGCATCATTATGTAACGGCAGCATTGTTTTTGCCGGAACCAGGACGTTTTTCTGAACCTTATCCGGGAGTATTGGTTCCATGCGGGCACAGTCGTACGGGTAAGGAATCTGCCGCCTACCAACGAGTCTGTGCCCTACTGGCGCTGAATGGTATGGCCGCTTTGATATTTGATCCCATCGATCAGGGAGAACGCGGCCAATTACTCAACGAAAAGGGTGTACCGCCTATCTGGGGAACAAAGTCTCATACGATGCTGGGAGTGGGTAGTATTTTACTGGGCCGCAACACCGCCCGATTTGAGATCTTCGATGGCATGCGGGCTATCGATTATCTGCAATCCCGACCGGAAGTGAATCCCGATCAGATTGGCTGCACGGGTAACAGCGGCGGCGGCACTCAAACCTCTTACTTAATGGTTGTAGATGAACGAATTAAGGCCGCAGCGCCCAGTTGCTACATCACCAGTTTTGATAGGCTGCTGAAAACTATCGGCTGTCAGGACGCCGAACAGAACATTTACGGCCAACTCGCCTTTGGCATGGATCATGCCGATTACCTGATGATGCGGGCTCCAAAACCTACACTGATCCTATGTGCCACCGAGGATTTTTTTGATATTTCCGGCACCTGGGATTCCTTCCGTTACGCTAAAAGGTTATACAGTCGCATGGGTTTTGCCGAACGGATAGATCTCCTGGAAAACGACGACTCTCACGGATATCAACTGCTTCAGCGTCAGGGCGCCGCCCGCTGGATGGCCCGCTGGCTGCTCAATCAAAACATACCCATTACCGAGCCGCCTGACTTAAAAGTGCTCCGCCTGGAAGAAATTCAATGCACCCCTCAGGGACAAGTGATGCTGCTGGATGGAGCCCGGTCGGTGTATGATTTAAACCTCGAATACGAAATGGAATTATATCAAAAACGCAAAGAATTATGGAGCAGCCCGGAACGTGAGCAACTGCTTGACCCGGTACGGGCCCTGGCCGGCATCCGACGACTGGCGGAATTGCCTAAACCTCAATTAAAAGATATGGGCAAAATAACACGAGAAGGCTATTGGATTGAAAAGCTGATTCTAATACCCCAAAAAGGAATATATCTGCCTGCCCTTAAGTTCGTTCCGGAGAAAAAACCATCCCGGGGCGTGGCTTTGTACCTGCATGAAAACGGAAAACACACTGATGCCGGACTCGGCGGACCCATTGAACAACTCGTCAAATCTGGCTACATGGTCCTGGCGGTTGATCCGCGCGGCAGTGGAGAGACCAAACAGGATGGCCAGGATTACGGCCAACCCTCCTTCGGCTCCGACAGTCAAGATGTGTATGCCGCTTATGTACTGGGTTGTTCATACGTAGGCATGCGGGCGGAAGACATCCTGGTTTGTGCACGATTTGCCGCCGAACAAATTAGCAACTTGCAGGAAAAAAAGGTACGCTTAGTGGCAATTGGGAACCTGGCCGTACCGGCCCTGCATGCCGCGGCCTTGGAACCGGATCTATTCGAAAAAATTCATCTGAAAAGAATGCTTCTCTCGTGGTCGAATATCATTCACCTGCCGATGACACATAACCAACTGATTAATACCGTCCACGGCGCTTTGAAAACGTACGATCTGCCCGACCTGGCGATAACATTAGGTAATAAAGTTGTGATCGAGCAGTCCGTGGACGCAATGGGAAATGTCATTAGAAACTAAGCGGTACTTTCACGGATAATAAACTCGCCCAATATTGAATAATTAATATAAAAAGGATTCAATTCATTCGCGGTTCTCAATCGAAGTCCTTCAGGTCGTAGCTTTTCCCCGCTTCTGTCGTTAATTCTATCACCTTATCTTGATACCGAACCTTGCAAATCCCCCCGACTTTCGCATGTATTTTTACCGTCGTTGGTTTTCCTTCTTTCCATTCCATATCCACCACAAAACCCCCTCGGGCGACCAGCCCTTTGACCCGACCGTCCGCCCAGGCCTTAGGCGCCGCCGGCAGCAGATGAAGCTCATCTGCATGGCTTTGCAGTATCATTTCTGCTATCCCGGCCGTACCTCCGAAATTGCCGTCAATTTGAAACGGCGGATGCGTATCGAGGAGATTATTTAATGTCGATTTTTGCAGCAGCGACAGCACATTCTCATAAGCCTTCTCACCCTCCTGCAGCCGGGCCCAGAAATTAATAATCCACGCCCGCGACCAGCCTGTATGCCCCCCGCCATGAGCCAAGCGGTATTCGATGGATTTCCGGGCCGCCGCCATATATTCCGGTGTTTCCTTAAATGTGTATTGCCGCCCCGGATAAACCCCAAACAAATGGGACATATGACGATGTCCCGGCTCCGGCTCCTTAAATTCCTCACTCCACTCCATCAATCGTCCATCTGAACCTATCCCCGGCAAAAATAGTTTCTCTCGCTTTTCCGCCACTTCCTTCAAATTTTCCTTCGCTTTTTCATCATCAATCCCCAGAATCTCCGCCGCCTCTAAAACATTGTTAAACGTCTCCCAGATAATCTGTTGGTCCATCGATGTCCCCATGCTCAAATTTACCCTGTTACCATCAGGAGCTATAAAAGAATTTTCCGGCGAGGTCGTCGGCCCGGAAACCAATTTGCCTGTTTTCGGATCTTCGACCAGCCAGTGCGATAAAAACATCGAGGCTTCTATTAATATCGGGTATGCCCGCTCTGCCAGAAACTCCCGGTCACCCGTAAAACGATAATGCTCCATAAAATGCTGCGTACACCACGCCGCACCCATCGGCCACATCCCCCAGCTCGCATGCCCCGTCGGAGCGGTGAACAGCCACGCGTCGGTAACATGATTGGCGGTAAATCCGGGGCAATAAAAAACTAACCGGGCCGTTATGCGCCCCGACGGCCGCAGCCTTTCGATCAGATCAAAAAAAGGCTCATGACATTCGGATAAATTACCCACCTCCGCCGGCCAGTAGTTCATCTGCAGATTGATGTTGAGATGATAATCGCTGTTCCACGGAGCCTCCAGGTGCGGATTCCACAAACCCTGCAAATTCGCCGGCATGCACCCGGGCCGAGAACTGCATATCAGTAAATATCGGCCGTACTGAAAGTAAAGGGCGATCAGTTGCGGATCTTCTTGTCCATCCTTCACCGCCTCCAATCGCTGATCGGTCGGCATATTGGCCGCCGCCGTAACCCCCAGGTCAAGCTCAACTCGTTTGAACAACCGCTGATGCTCGGCTATATGGTCTTTGCGCAGCTCCTGGTAACTCTTTTGGCCTGCCGCGGCAAGTTGATCCCGGCATATCTTTCCCAAATCATGTGTATGAGGCGTCTTGGGACGGGCGTGATTATAATCCGTCGCCGCCGCCAAAAGCAGCACTGCCGCGTCAGCTTTCACGATTCTCAAAACCTTCTCTTTTGCTGTTATCTCCCCGCCTTGGATCTTGGCTTGTAATTGAGTCTCATACTTTACACCCTTATGTTTACCATCCTGACTGGCTTGGCCGAACATTACCAGTCGATCCGGCCCCTCGGCCCGCACCGTATAGTCTGCCGGTCGATCCAAAGCTGCCTCCAGGGTAATCTTCCCGCCCTTGTCGGCGGTTATACTGACTACAATCACCTGATCGACCGGACTGGAAAACACCTCCCGGCTGAACGTCGCATCACCCTGCGTAAATCTCGTAGTCGCAATAGCTGTCTCCAGATCTAATTCCCGGCGATAGTCACTGACCTCGCCCTCCAACTCAAATTTCAGTCGCAGATCACCCAGCGGCTGATAACTCCGCGGCGCTATCCGCGGCGACATAAGGCGATCCTGAACCACTTGCTGACCCAGACCATATAAACCCTCGAAAAACAGCTCCCGCGCCTCCTTCAGAGCCCTAAAAGATTCTATACGGGCCTCCGGAACCGGCGGACCCGCCCAGATCGTATCCTCATTCAACAGTATCCGCTCTTCTTGCACTCCCCCAAAAACCATCGCCCCCAACCGCCCGTTACCCACCGGCAGCGCTTCCGATTCCCAATCCTCCGCCGGTCGGTCGTACCACAAGCATAACCGCACCAGCGGCTTTTCCCCTTCACTGGAATCATCACTGCCAACCGAGCACCCCGAACCCCATAATATTATCGTCAAAATAACAACAGTTACAAACGATCGATATTTCATGGTTTACCTTAAGAAAATTATCAGGGATAAATTTTGCCCCTTTGGGTTCTTCTTTACTTATATTTCCATTGCTGTGTATCTTCACCCCCGGGAGCGTTTTTTGTAATATGTTCCGCCATCACGCGTTCCAGCCCTCCCGTATTACGCCCGTAAGGAGTCCAGCCATGCGTCTTGCGGGGGCGACCGTATTGAAACGAGCCGGCATAATAGGGATCAGTTGTGCTTTCGAGGAACGCCTCCATTTCATAAACGGCTTCGTTCAGATAGTAGTTATCCATATCCCCGCACAATATATGAATCTTTCCCACCAGTTTCGGTCCGATTTCCGGCCAGTTTTTCTCCAGATAATCCCGCAGGTCGTAACGCCTGATAGCTTCTGCTACCTTATGATCCATCTGGCCGGTCAACTTATTCCAGAGCTCTTGCGGGTAGCCGTCCGCCCCCACCGGTCCGTAGGCCGCCTGCCAGATATCCAGCTGTTGCCCCGACCGGCCTTTGCTGCCCAGCACCGCCTCCAGTTGGCTCAATTGCTTCAACGTCACCATCACCTGGCCGTGCTCGTCCCGCATCATGGGCCGCCATGCCTTCATCCACTCGGATTCCGTGTAAAAGGCATTGTCATCCCCGTAAATGTTCACCAGTTGGTAATAACGAAAATCAATGGGGTCCGGATAAAAACTCCAGCAACCCCCGAAAAATTCCGGATGCAGAACCTGCAGCGCCAACGATTCCCACCCCCCCGTCGAGCCGCCCGAAAGCACCCGTGCATAAGGCTTGCGGATAATCCGAAAATGCTCCTCAATATATGGTATCAGCTCGGTCATAATCGCATCGCCGTAGGGCCCGCAGTTTTCCGAGTTGATGGCGTAGGAATCGTCAAAATAGGGACACGGATGCTGAAACGTCACCGCTATCATCCGGGGAAAATCCTCCGCCGTCCACACCTTAAAAAAGGCCCCCTCTTCGCGGAAGCCGTAGGGCGGACTTAAGGAAAAATGCCCCTGAATATAATGCGCCGGATAGTACGCGTCCGGATGACTGTCATATCCTTTGGGCAGTAGCACAATCGCCCCGATATAAATCGGATGACCCCAGAATTCGCTCAGCAGCTTACTTTCAAACTTGATATGCTTTACCCACGCCGTATCCTCCGGAACCTCCACCGGCGGTATTACCTGATCCAGGCTCAGTTTGGTGGTGTATCCGATGTCCGGATCAAGGTGAACTAACTGTGCTTCGCTGTGAAGGTTGCCGGGCGAGCGGTTAAAATGTTGCCCTTCCCATTGATCCATGTGGGCCCAGATCACGTGCCCGTCCGACCGTGCAAAACGGGTATAGATATTCGCCAATCCCTGAACGTAATAATCTCCCCCAGGTATATCACTCAAACTCTCCAGAGGATAGCCCGGAATATCCTCATCAATAACCACCGTTTCTCCCGGCTCTAGATCATGAACGTCCAACCCGAAAAAGGGCACGCTGTTACGCCAAGATCCCGCCTGCAGACGCGGCTCTCTGCGGTCATTACGCGAAATCATCACAAACACCCGCCCCGTTATCGGTTCGGCCCGTTCCGAGGCGGGAAAGGTAATTTCAAAACGGCATTTACTTGCCGGACCGGAATCCATTGCCTCAATCTGTTGACAGGATATATTAAGCAGCAATCCCGTAACCATCCACCAAATCAACATGACCGTAACGACGGCTTTTCCTTTCGCTTTCATCTTGAGCTCCTTTTGCCCCGCAGGGACAATTTGAAAATAGCCCGGCAATTTATCAATTGATTACTGCAACACCTTGACCTTCAAATGCGAGGCATACTGCGCCGACCGATATACTCTGTGGGTGGCCTTTTGAAAATCGGATTCTGTCGCGTGATAGATATCCACAAACTTCTGCGGATTCCGGTCGATCACCGGAAACCAGCTGCTCTGCACTTGCACCATAATCCGGTGCCCTTTTTTAAAACAGTGATACTTGTCCCGCAGATCGTATTCGATCTTGGTCACCTCGCCGGGAACAAATGACTCCGGCTTCTCGAAGCTGTGGCGGTACTTACCCCGGAATACCTCCCCCCCCACCAGCATCTCGAAGTCCCCCATCCTCACATTTTGCGGGTTGGGTCGATTATCCGGGGCGTCGCCGGGATATACATCGATCAATTTCACCACCCAGTCCGCATCGGTCCCCGTGGTGGATACAAATAAATTCGCCATAATCGCACCGGCAATGGTAATATCCTCTTCGAGCACTTCCGTCTGATAAACCAAAACGTCCGGCCGCCGCGAGGCAAAACGCTGATCCTCCACCATCCACAAATGGCCCTGCGTCGTGCGTATCTCCGCCGAAAAGGGCACCGGCTTATCAGGATCGCTCAAATACTCGTCAAACGCCTTTTCATTTCTAACCGTCGGCCGCTCGAAGGAAAGCCCCCCCTCCGTCTGAAAATATAAACTCTTCTCCACCGCCTCTCGAGGCGGCCATCGGTCATACTTTTTCCACTGATTCGAGCCCGTCTCAAACACCACCGCCTCCGGCAGGTTCATTTGACCCTCATCTTTGAGATAGTATCTAAAGAAAGGCCATTCCACCTCTTTCCGATAGTACTCTGAAGTATTGGATTCAAACTGAATATTACCCAGACTGCTTCCATCCGATCGCGACCAGCCTCCGTGCAGCCACGGACCCACCACCAGAATGCTCTTGTTTTCCGGATTATTCTTCTCAATCGTATAATAAATACTCATGGGCCCGTAAAAATCTTCCGCGTCGAACCAGCCCGCCACGTTCAATATCGCGTGATCTATATTATGCAAATGCTGCAGCACGTCCTGTTTTTGCCAGTACGCATCGTAATCGCCGTGCTCCATGTACTCGTTCCAGGTAGGCACCTGCTTATGGAAATACAGCTCATCGACATTGGATACCGGCCCCAGCTCCAGAAAAAATTTGTAACCGTCCGGGGTGCCATATGAGAATCCGGCGCCGCGCCTTTCCGTCGGGCCCGTCCTGATAACCGCATTGCCCCGCAGCCAGCTGAAGGTGTACATCAGCCGAAACGCCCCGTTATGATGAAAATCATCCCCGATCCACATATCCGATGGCGAGGCCTGCGGCGAGGATGCCTTTAACGCCGGATGCGCCTCGATCATCCCCATTACCGTCTGCCAGCCTGGATACGATATCCCCCACTGGCCCACCCGGCCGTTATGATTCCCAATGTTCTGCAAAACCCATTCAATCGCATCATAGGTGTCGCTGGGTTCATCCGTGTCTTTGGGCCCCTGCTTATTTTTTATGACCGGCTTCATCACCACAAATTCCCCCTCCGACCTGAACTTGCCCCGCACGTCCTGATACACAAAGATAAAGCCTTCCGGGGCATAATCGGCGTTCGGCCCCAGCGAACTCCGGTAATTGTCCGCCCCGTATGTCCCGATCGAATAAGGCGTCCGAAACAGCATAATCGGATACTTCCGACTCTTATCCTTGGGCGTATAAACCTGCGTGAACAGCTTCACCCCGTCCCGCATCGGCACCATTACTTCCACCTTGTCATAATTCGCCCGTATATCAAACCGCTCCTGCCCCGACACCACCCCGGCGGCCCATAGCATGATGATCGCTATTGCCGCTGAACATCTTAACAGACAATTTCCTTTTTTTTCCATGATTGACCTCTATTAACAGACATGCCCAAACCCCAAAAAGTCTGGGCATGCCTTCTAATCATAAACTCATATACTACTTAATATACCGAACCCGGTCATACTCATTGAAAGGCCGCACCAGCACGCCCTTTAAGTTGGTCTTCTTCATCAACCGATAGATCGGCACCTGCTGACCCGAACCCCTTTGGCCGGCTCTTTGCTGACCCGCGGCCCGCTGTTCACCGGTGCGCTGACCGCCTCTTTGCTGACCGGCAGCACGTTGACCGGCTCTCTGTTGTTGACCCGCAGCACGCTGGCCGCCGGTGCGTTGAAGTCGCGCCCGCATTTCGGCAATCTGTTCCTCGGTCAGGTTACCCACCCCGGCCATACCTGCCTCCTGTTCGCGCGGCTGTCTCACCTGCAGAAAATCATCCAGATAATTCCACGTCACCAGGTTATCATTAGTCTCCGGCTCCAGAATATAGCACAAGAGGTTCGATTTCTGCTGACCCGCCGGCACGAAAAAAGAGCCCGCCGGCAGACTGATCGTCTCGGTACGCTTCTCCGCATCTACTGCTTTAAGATAGTGACCCTGGAAATATTGCGAATGGGTGATTTGTTGGGCGTAATACACCTCCACTTCCACTTCCACCGGCTCGGTCAACTGCTTCACCGATATCTCATGCTCCAGCAAAAGCGGCACCACCTTGGCCAACTGCGGCGGCATCAAATAGCCCCACGGCCGCACCGCCATCTCCGTCGGTTGAAACTTGGTCATAATATCGCCGTTCACTATCTTGTAACCGCCGGTTGCCTGGTCACGCACCCAGAAATCCTGCTTAAATTTCGATACCTGTTCGTACTTGATCGGAATCTCATCCCCATCCGTATCATCGTTACCCAGTGCAATCGCCCGGGCCTTGGCTTGGCCAATTACGCTCTTAATCTCTTGACCATTGGCCGCCGCGAATTCTATCACCGCCCGCTGGGCCAGGTACTGACCCCGAACCTGGTGTCTGTAACGCTCTTCCCGTGGAATCTCGACCACTTCCGTACCGTTATTAATCACCCGATGAGAATTGCCCGGCGTCTCGAACAAAAAACCGATCATATTGGCTAGCGTCGAGTAAACATGTTGCTTTCGCGGCTCCACCGACGTCGGATTCCATACCCAGGTATCCCCCGAACCCCGTGGCCCCGAATACCAAAAGCCGTCATAATCTTCCGAAAGCAGTTTCTTGCGAATCGCCGGTATGATCTCTTCGTTGCCGTAACGAATCAATTCCGCATCGCCTGCCGGGTTCATGCACGTCTGATATACAACAACATAAGGCACCGAACCCCCGTGATGCGTGTCGATGTGAATGTCCGGATGCCACTTGTTGATCACCTTGGTGACCAGCCCGTTGATCTCCTGCGACTCCAGCTTGATGTAATCCCGATTCATATCGAATCCCTGCTCATTGGTCCGCCGCCGTACTTCCGCGCCGTCCGGATTGATCGTGGGAATATTAAGCACCACCGCCTGGTCCAAAATCGGCCGCATATCTCCGAACACCAGATCCCGCATAATCTCCAGCGACGCATCTTTACCGGCCACCTCCCCCCCGTGCACATTATTAACTATCAGCACCACCGGCTTACCGGTCTTATCCACGTCCGCCGGACAAAACACCGGCGGATTCGACAATATGCAAAGCACCGCGTCCCGCCCCCTCAGCGTCTCGGTGACTTTTTGCACGTTCATCAATTCCGTCCGCGCCTCCAGCTCATATACGAATTCCATCAACGGCTCATATAATGTGCCGCCCTGTGAATAATTCACCCTCTCCGCCGGCGTCTGCAACTGCTGACCCTGCAGCCCGCCCCCCAGCAGCAATATCATCAACGCCATAACGCTTGTCATCTTCATTACTCGTTGCTTCATAACTTCTCCTTTCCGGTAAAAAAACATATTAAAAAAATAAATTATACGCCTGTCCTCTTCAAAATCTGTCTTGCCTTCTAACTCCCGGGTCTGTAGGGTGGGGCTTCGATCCACGTCTCCATCTCTACCTGACCCTCGTTATAAATTTTCTATATTCGTCATTTAATAACCACCTTCCCCACATTCTCCCCTTCCACGTACTCAACCTCCACCCCATACTGCCTTGACTGCTGCTGTATGTCTCCTATGATCTTTTTACCAAGCTCCGCGTTGGCATACAACGGAAAACCTCGTACAAGTACCGGCTTTCCAAATCCCATATCCACCGGCAGCAGCTCTATCTCTTTGACCGTCTCGCCTTCAAACCTCAGTCTTGCCAGCACCCCCTCCCACGGCCCCCGCTGGGCCGGAAAGCCGCGCGTGCCGTTGGCCGAACGGGCGTTTTGCGCGTCAATGGGTTTGGCGTCGTCGCCGAGCCCGTAGGTGTCATAAAACTCCACCGGCAACTTTTCAATCTGCTCGTTCTGGAACACAAAATCCCCCAGACTGTACATAATGGGTTTGCCCTTATATATTTCGATCCCTCTCACTGCATGAGGCCCGTGTAGATACACCGCGTCCGCGCCGGCGTCTATCGCCCGATGACAAAACTCCTGGATTGCCGCCCCCTGCGAATGGGCGTGCAGCGACAACAACACCAGCTCCGCTTCCTTTTCGGCCTGACTAATCGATGCCAGATTTCCTTCGACGTCTTTTTGATCAAGCCTGCTGCTCCTGACCGCCCCGTCGCGTTCGCCGATCACATAGTTGGTCCCCAGAAATCTAAAGCGGTTGCCCCGCAGCGAAACACCGGCCATGTTTTCCTCCTGGGCGAATTTCTGCAGCTTCTCCGCCGTCGCCGCCGTAATGGTATTGGTCGTCTCGGAAGTCATCGTCAGCGGATTCAGCCCCGGCCGACCGTGTATATCCGGCCGCGACCGCGACGCCTTGCCGTACGCCGTAAAAGAACTCGTGCACGATACCAACCCCACTTTACCTTTGCCGCTGTCAAAATAAACCGGCGCCCGCGCCGTCTGCAGGTCTTTACCCGCCCCGGCAATCAGCATCCCCGCCTTGGTTACGTTCTCCACCGTCTCCAACACCCCGATCGATCCGTAATCAAACGTGTGATTGTTGGCGTTGCCGCACATATCAAATCCCGCCCACACCAGCTCTTGGGCAATCACCGGCCGCGCCGCCATGTACGTCCCCCCGCTGTTCGCCTGGGCGTAGCCCTTGAAATCGTGAATCAGCATCTCCAGATTCACGATCGCCGCGTCCACCCCCCGGATCGCCTCCACCAGCCGCATAAATTCCGGCTCCTTCCGGTGCGACCACCGCTGCGTGATAATCGCATCCCCCGCCAGCAGTACCGTTATCTCCTGCTCCCCAACCTCCCCCTGCGGCTCCGCCGCCATGCTGCTCATTCCCGGTAATAACCACCCCATAAAACAAAAAACAACCGTCAAACCCCATACCGCCTTTATCGCCTGTCTTTTTCTGCCACACATAACAATACTCCTTAAATTATCTCAACTACAAACACCCGCCGCCTTAAACTAAAAACCCTATGATCTCTCTACCCTCCGCAGCAAAATTCTTCACGCCAAATTCGGATGCCTTAAATGATAATCCGTCTTGCTTTGTATCCCGTGCGCTAAAACCAGTATCTCCGCCTCCCCGAACAGCCTGCCCGTAATCTGTACGCTGTTCGGCATCCCTTCCTCATTGAATCCGTAGGGCATACTGATTTCCGGATGGCCCGTCAAATTCGTCAGACTCAAACTGCTGCCCAGAAACATATCAATCTCTTGTTCTTCAAAAAACTTGTTAAACTTTTCGATCAATTGCGTCCGCGCCCGGTTCGCCTGGATATACTCCACCGCCGGCACAAAGCGATACTGCCGGAAAGTATTGGGCCAACTGCTCCTTTCGGGCTGCTGACGCATCGTATTATCTCTCCCGCTGCGGAACAGCTCATCAAACGCCGCCGCCGACTCCGTGGACAGAATAAATCCGATGCTCCGCGTCGGCATCTCCGGCAGCTTCACCTGCTTCGGCTTTATCCCCAACGACTGGATTACCTCCAGCACGTCATTATCCGGCTCCCGCAGGTAACCCACCCGCAGCTTGCTCACGTCCGCCGTCGCGTCCCAGTTAAAAGGCACCTCCA
>Ga0111186_1056_pt1 | contig 18169 bp, 11 predicted proteins | sample DeeMarSWOR324_28_FD_80243 | JGI IMG/M metagenome (GOLD analysis project Ga0111186, IMG submission 80243) | Phycisphaerae bacterium SM23_30 | reverse complement strand
GACAATCAAACCGTCTTTAACAGCGGCATCATGCAGGCCAACGGTGGCACCCTGGTTTTAAATAGCGGAACATATGACAATACCTCAGGAACGATTCAGGCGTTGTCGGGCTCTAAAGTACAAATCATCGGTAACGCTACCATCAGCGGTGGTACTATCTCCGGAACCGGCAGCGGAGTGATCGAAATACAGGACAAAAGCCTGCTCAGCAATCTGACGCTCCAGGGCAACCTGGAAATACCCAATGCCCGGCGGGGCGATTTGGTTGGCCTTATTGTCAATAACGGTGTTTTAAAAATAAATGGCACAATTAATAATACCTTACTTGTTATTCGGGGTGATACCACCCTCACCGGCAGCGGTCAGTTGGTTTTGTCGGATGCCGCCGTTAACTACGTCACAGGTCTGTTAAATACTTATCGCCTTACCAACGCTGCCGACCACAGCATACGTGGTTCCCACGGACTGGGGAATAATTCAATGGCCCTGACCAATCAGGGTCTCATTGAGGCTAATCAGCTACATCCTCTATATATCGATCCCACCAATAACCAGACGGTTATTAACAGCGGCATCATGCAGGCCAACGGTGGCACCCTGGTTTTAAATAGCGGAACATATGACAATAGCTCAGGGACGATTCAGGCGTTGTCGGGCTCTAAGGTCCAAATCGTCGGTAACGCTGCCATCAGCGGCGGTACTATCTCCGGAACCGGCAGCGGAGTGATCGAAATACAGGACAACAGCCTGCTCAGCAATCTGACGCTCCAGGGCAACCTGGAAATACCCAATGCCCGGCGGGGCGACCTTGTCGGCCGTATAGTCAACAATGGAGTTCTAAAATTAAACGGCACGGTCAATAATACCTTACTTATTATCCGCGGCGACACCACCCTCACCGGCGACGGCGAACTGGTCCTGTCGGATGCCGCGATAAATTATGTATATGGCGCCGCCAACACCTATTGCCTCACTAACGCCGCCGATCATACCATCCGCGGCTCGCACGGACTGGGCAACAATAATATGGCCTTGACCAACTACGGCCTTATCCAGGCCGACCAGTCCAAACCGCTGTATATCGATCCCACCGATAATCAGACCGTTTTCAATTACGGCACCATGCAGGCCTCCGGCAAAGGTACGCTTAATTTTAATTACGGCCTATATGAAAACAGCGGCACCATCGCGGCCCACCGCGGCGGTACTGTGAACGTGCCCGCTACAGTAATATTAACCAATTACAATGCAGCCGCCGACACCCTCACTGGAGGAAATTGGCAGGTCCTGGCCGATCCCAATATCACCACCTTAAACCTAGTTGACCGACCCATCGTGATCAATGCCGCCGCCATTACCCTCAGCGGCCCCAACTCCGTTTTTAACGCCGTCAACCCCCTCCAAAACAATCAGGGCGCCTTCCACCTTCTTAATGGCCGAAACTTCACCACTGCTGCCGACCTTCATAATTACGGAACGATCCGCGTCGGTCCCGGCAGCCATCTGACAATCAATGGCGATTATTATGATGCGGCGGGCGCTCTGGTCCAAATCGACGGCGATCTGACGCTTACCGACCCGAATATCACCATCACCGGCGCCTTGGGCGGCAATGGTTCGGTGAACAACCCGGTATATATAACCGCCGCCGCCTACCTGTCTCCCGGTGACAGCACCGGCATCCTTACCTGCCAGGAACTCACCCTCGCCGATGACGCCGTTTACGTCTATGAAGTTTCCCAAACACAGTCGGATCGAGTTATGGTAACCGGTGATCTGAATTTTGGGACTACCGCGGTCTTGAATGTGGTGCAGTTTGGTTCTTTTGAACCTCTCACCGGCGATTATGTCCTGTTCGAGGTTGGCTCCGCCATCGATACGTTGCCGGACTGGACCATTAATCTGCCCGTCGGCTGGACTTCCGACGGATTGTATCGAGACGGAAATCAAATCATTCTCGCCAACTTGAACTCCCCCCAGACCTTTACCGGAGATCTCAACTGGGACCACAAAGTTAATGTGCTTGATCTGGCCCATTTCGCCTCGCATTGGCTCGAACGAAACTGCAGCGAACTTAACGATTACTGCAGCCGATGCGATATTCTCATCGATGGAACCGTTAACTTCCACGATTATACACTACTGGCGTCTTATTGGTTAAGGTGATTTGACGATAAATCTATCCGAAAGAATCAAATCCAACCCATCACTTCAATACGACGTGCTTCTAAAAACCAAAATGGCAAATTGATAAGGCATTGGAAAATAAGCAGTTATGATTTTGGCGAAATTCGGCCAAAGCCGAAAAGAGGCCTTTTTGGGGGCAAAAATTGGAGCGCCGGTCAAAACCGGCGGGAGGTAGTGGATGAGAGTTCCATATGGTGAAGGAGTAGCGACCAACACCGGCCCCGAGTCATGCGGTGGTGTCCGCGAGGGCATCACTGAAGCGTTGGCAGGGGACTGTACAGGCCAGGTATTGAGCCGCGAAAACTTGGTACTTCAGGATGCCGACGGCGTCAATGGGTCCGGAAGGCAATATAGTTCATCTCGTTATCGCAAGAGATGGACTGATCCTGCGTGGTCGGAGACCCTGTGCATGTACATAAGCCTCTCGCACGGGAACCGGGAGATCCCGCAGCTGGCCCTGGAACATAGTACCGGGGTCCGCGCCGAGAATCCGAAAGGAGCACGTCGGCGATGAACGGCTGCGGGAAGTCGGACAGGTCCATAGTGCGTGCTGGGCAGCATATAGCTCAGGAGGGTTAAAATCCCTCTGACGCTCAGATGAAGGGCGTCATATCCAAAAGCGGGAGTAATGTCTCGCTGGCCGGGGAATGCGAATAAGGAGGCCTTAAACGGGCACGAAGTTGGAAACGATGGAAACAGACAAAGGAATATACCTAAGTTCGCATTCTGTCGGGAACGACAACCGGAGGACAGGGCGTCCACCGTGAGGTGGAGTCTGAAGGGTTTGCGGAGCAGTATCGGGCCGTAGTCAAAGGGAGCCATCCCGCGGACGAACCGGTCGGCCAAAGATGGGACCAGGTCGAGCCTGCAGTATGGAGGCGAAGGCGTTTTCATCCACCCATCATACCAAGGTATGTGCGGACGGCACGATACGGAAGAGCTAAGTGTGACCCCAGGAGGGCTCGTTTGGTTCCCTGCCGGCACAGGGATAAGGGACCCTATAAGTCATAGAAGACGAAAGGGGAAACGAAGCCATGCGAGTCGTCGGACAACCGAATAGTACCGTAAGCGTAGTGAAAGCTACGTGACCCTGTCAACAGGGCAGCCGAGTGAGCTGGGGAAGGCGGTTGGCAAAGGCAGTTGGAACAAGCGGTTTTGAAAGAGAGTAAGGAAATGACGAGGACAAGTTCCCTAAGTGAAAGACCCAGAAGTCATTTTCCGAGGAGACTTTCGGATTGGCTGAATCCAACAAATTCAAAGAAGGTTCACTCATTGGTGGACAAGGTGTACCAACGAAAGAATTTGGAGTTAGCTTGGCTTAGGGTAAAGCGGAATCGCGGGGCGGCAGGGATAGATGGCCAGAGCCTTGAGGAGTTTGAGTCACAATTAGATGAGCAGCTTGACAAGCTTCACAATGAGCTTAAGACGGACACGTACATGCCCCAGCCGGTTCGCCAAAAGTTGATACCTAAGCTGGGTCAGCCGGGTAAATTTCGTCCCTTGGGCATACCCACGGTCTATGATCGAGTATGTCAACAGGCGTTAATGAACCGTCTGGAGCCGATTTTCGAACCGGTATTTGATGATGCCGGCTTCGGATACCGCCCCGGAAGATCGGCCAAGGATGCCCTGCGGAAAATTTGGCAGGAACTGAACGAAGGTTATGAGTGGATTGTGGATGCGGATCTAAAAGACTTCTTTGGGTCTGTGGATCACGAAAAGCTTTTGACCTTGGTAAATCGTCGTATATCAGACGGTCGGATTCTGCATTTAATTCGATGTTTCCTTAAGGCAGGATGTATAGCGAAAGGCAAGAAACTTCCTACCGAGCAGGGCACGCCACAAGGGGGAGTATTTACGCCTCAAACAATCTTGCAAAAACCCCTTTTCAGGGGCTTGCACAAAAGGGGGTGGAGGCACCCTGTAAACTACCCTTACGGACTCTTCCTCCACCTCGATTTGCTTCACCAAAGAACGTATAATTTCCCGTTTTGTCATCCAGTCAGCCACTTCCAGATTGTTGTTAACCTTACCGGCAAATTCTTTCATGCAACTAATTACCAGCTTTAGTTCCCTTTGCCGAGATTCTTCTTTCTCTTGCGTTTTAACCTCTACCTGAAGTTTTGCTAAACGTTCTTTTGCTTTTCGCAGGCGTGGTTCAAATTCGGGCTTGTCGATTAAGCCATCCTGATACGCATCGACCAAACGAGCTATTCCGCGTTTAACTTTTTGGATCAATGCCCGAAGCTGTTCAATACTGCTCCACGCCACACCTTTTTTCCTGGTCGTCAAGCGCCGCTGGTATTCTTGCGCCACACGTTGAGGATCTTTCAGCAGGGAACATACATCCTGCCATACTGATTCTTCCAATAAATCGGTTCGCACCTGTTTGTTATAGCAGAGGCGCTGACCGCCAAAGCGGTAGGCATCGGTACCAATGCAACGATAGTAGGCGTAAGAACGTCTCTTGCCTTTGCCGGCACTGAGACTCACCGGCTTGCCATAATAAGCATATCCGCATTTTTTGCAGACCAACAATCCTTGCAACAAATAACGAGCGCCGCACGCGGTTTGCCGATTACGCTTTTTATTCTCTATTAATTGTTCCTGGACTACCTCGAACAATTCTTCACTAACAAGGGCGGGCACCGGAATATAATGCCATTGATCCGTCGGAACATGATAGGTCGAATAAGCTCGGCGAGGCTGTTCAGGATCTCCTCGTTGCATCCGCAAACGTGGCAGCATAGGCCCGGTACGAGTCTTTCCGTAGGCGGCCAGGCCTTTATACGCCGGGTTCTTTAGTATGCCCCATACCGTGGTTCGATCCCAAAAATCCTTGCCGGTTCGAGTCGCAACGGCCTGTTGGATCAGACGACGAGTAACTTCACCGAGGGAAAGGCGATCCTGGCCGATCCATTCAAATATTTGTCGGACCACCCGCGCTTGCTCCAGAACTATTTCATAAGAGGCTTGGCCGGCTCCTTCCTGACAAGAGATATAACGATAACCATAAGGTGCACCACTAAGGACATTCACCGACCCTTGACGCGCCGCATGTAACTTGCCTCGGCGGCTCCGTTCGAGAATCTTGGCTCGTTCATATTCGGCAATCATTCCCTGCACCTGTAGTAAAAGATCATCCTCAGGGCTTTGGCCCAACTGACGATTCAAGAAAACCACCTCAACGCCACACCGCTCTAATTCATCAACCAGTAGCACCTGATAAGCATATTTCCTGGCCAACCGATCCGGAGAGTGAACATAGACTCGATCAATGGCCCCGGCAGCGGCCGCATCACGTAAACGCTCCAAGGCGGGGCGAATGAAAGTAGCGCCCGTATAGCCGTCATCTATATAACTAAACTCTGTCTCTAATTTCAGATTCTCTTTGGCCAGACGTTCTTGTAATGCCTCTATCTGACTGGCGATGGTTCCTGCCTGCGATTGTTGATCAGAGGAAACCCGGGCATAAATAGCGACTCTGAAATCATCATTTTTGCCTGTTTTCATATTCCTGTCAGACATAGTCGATTCTCCTTACCAATTTGCCCACCTAGCCTGGGTGATGACCTCCACGGCGGCGTGGTGTTCAAGGATTTTCGTGAGATTGGTACCAGATTTTCGTAGGCACATGCCATCAGCTCACCTGCCAGACGGGAGGTCTCAAATACGCGTTCGACTTTGAAGCCTTTTACATCCCTTACCTTCTTGCAATCCATTGCCATAACTACCTCCATGATAGACATTTAGCCCACTCGCGGAGGCGCCATAGCCGCTACTTCCAAAGCCTTGTCCGTACGAGGCTCGAAGTTGGGCTCTCGATATGACCGCCTCTATCATTATCGGACTTTTTGCAAGATTGTTTGAGGCGTAATCTCACCCTTGTTAAGTAATGTCCTTTTAACTCCGTTTGATTGGGAGATGCGAAAACGTGGATATCGCCTGACTCGCTATGCAGACGATTGGGTGATGACGTTTCGCACACGGCGCGAAGCTGAGTTGTCTCTGGTGGAAGCCAGGAAGATACTTGAAAAATTGGGAGTGACTCTCAATGCGGTGAAAACTCGAATTGTTCATGTAAATTGTGGATTCGAGTTTCTCGGGTACAAAATTAAGCGCGGAAGCAGACCGATGAGGTTGTCATCGGGACAAATCCGCAGTGGTGCCCATCAGGGTAAGCTATATGCCTACCCCCGCGAGAAGTCCATCCAGCATTTCAAGGATCAGATACGGCAGCGAACGAGCCGAAAAGCTCCTGTGACGATCCAGGCATTGATCGAGCAGATCAATCCTATCCTTCGAGGATGGGGTAATTATTACTGTCGAGCCAATGTCCGGACTCTCTTTCACCATCTGGACCGGTGGGTTCAACAGCGGATTTGGTCGCATCGTTTTAAGCGATGGCGAACTTGTGGCTGGAAGAAGTTACCTTCAGAACTGCTATATGGCAAGATGGGATTGGTAAACCTGGTGGAACTGATTCCTTCTCTTGGATTACGCGAGAAGCGAGCCTTTGTGAAAGCCGGATGCGGGAAAACTGCACGTCCGGTTTGAGCGGCGGACGGAGGTTAGCCTTGCGGGGCGCCTCCTCCGACCCGACACCGAAGAAGTCTTCGAACAAAGGCAGCCATTGTTGGCGGCCTGCGGAGAAGATGGAGGGAAGGGGCCTGACCAAGGAGAATCCGTGACAGCAAAACAAGTTCCGGACACCGAGCCGGGGAAAGGAGTATGATATGGATCACCCTAAACGGGCACGCAGTGGGAAACCACCGACACAGCCAAGGGAGGAGACCTACGTCAGCTCCATGGACTTGCAAAATGTGTTGTAACGGATACGGCAATCAGCTAGTTGGGATAAGGAGGTGCGGTACACCTGCATCTAATACCCTTATCTAGAACAACTTATGGCCGTCATTATCCAAGGTAGGAGCCCAGTGCGGTAATTCCGCACGCTGGGATCTGTGCGGGGGGCGTTGAGCAATCGACGTCCCTACCGCGATCAGGCGCCATTGCAACTTCGGCTCGGATTGACCTGATTAAAACTACGTACTATACTAGATAGATTATGTTGGAAATCTGAAGCGACATGGCTAAATTCATTCACACCTGCAAGCCCTACAGAACCTTACTCGATATACCAGTCGACCCACCATCAGCCTAATAGCCACCAGCACTTCAAGAAGATACTTAAATATTATTCTGCAAGATTTAGAGGTAACAATAATGGAAACTTAATTATTCAATAGTGGTTATTATATGTATAGTTTATTGGCATTATTATTTTATTTACATGTTTTATTATGTTAAATAAAGCTGTTTTGGATCTAATATTCCCGCCAAAGCCATTCACTCATAAACAAGACAACATCATATAAATCTATAACTCCATTGCGATTTAAATCTTCGGCTAAAAGTATTTTTCCCCACATCCACTTATTACTGAACATCGACCAATCATATAAATCAACTTTGCCATCACAGTTAAGATCTGCTCTATTGCCAACCATAGATGATGACATACTCGCCTGTGTCGTACCTCCATAAGTTCCCATATTAATCCGTTTACCGTGCGGCCACAGTTCCCCTGACCAATCACTCGTTAAATCACCTGCATCAATACAAGGACTAGTGCATGGATCAAATATCCAACTCTCCAACTCTGGATTCCATCTGCCTGCCTGGGATTTCAAATGATAATCTCCATTCGCAGCATCTACAAAATTTGGATCGATATCTATATTACCAATTCCCGGCCAACCATCTTGTACATCACTATAGGTGACATTTGGTGTTCCGCTTCTTATATAAATCTCTTCTGGAATATTTTCCCATAGTATACAATTAGAAACTATTGGATCATAATCAAAAATGTATAATCCTCCACCACCGTGGTCAGGATATATACTTTGCGTTATAACATTACCAGTGAATGTACAGTTAGTTAGAATTGAATTGCTATGGAAATTGTAAAAGCCACCACCTCTTTCATTAGCTGAATTGTTACTAAATAAACAGTTAATTAAATTTGGGTCACTATAATTACAACGCATACCCCCACCATACAGTGTGGCATGATTATCGAAAAACCAACAGTTGTTAATTTGGACACTACTATTGATACACATGAGACCCCCGCCATATTTAGCTGAATTTCCTTCGATAATACAATGTTTGATTGTCGGATTACAATTTTCGATAAAAATCCCACCCCCTAAGGTATAATTTGGGAAAAAATATCCTCTTCCACCAGTAATAGTGAATCCGGAAAGCACAGAACCATTTGCTTTATCATTCCGAAAAGACACAACCGGACCACTCTTATTAGCATTGATTATTGTTGTCTTTACAATATTTGGATCCTTCGGTTGTATACTACGAACGGTGGTAATTTTATTTAAAAAATCAATATTTTCATAATAAGTACCTTGGGTAACTATTATCTCCAAATTATTCGATGCTGAATCAATAGCACGTTGTATTTTACTAAAGGGATATATTATAGTGCCATTTTCAATGTTAGGTGTATGATCTAATTTAACATAAATCGGTGTTGGATTCATGATTTCAAAGAATGATCCAGAACTATCTAAACCATAATTTGATTTTACAATAATATCTCCAGTTGTTGCATGTAATTGTACACGACAACATATTATTGTGTTATTCCATTGTAGAATTTCACCAATTTTTCCCCCTGCAAATATAACACTACCTGTTAAAATTCCAAAATCTTGTCCCTCAATTATCATATAGGTTCCGGGTGGTCCTGAGGTTGGAGTTAAATTGGAAACATAAGGCTCTTTAATTATATTGAAGTTTCTATCGCTTGTATCAAAAACACTTGGATTGGAAAGCGATGTTATCCTGATCCGACATCGGCTGGAAGTTGGTTCTTCTATTGCCCAAAGGTAAGTTCCATCATTTTCTGTACTACTTTCGATCTCTGACCAACTCGAATTATTTATTTTAAATATATATGCTGAACCGGAATTGTCACCATTGTCATCATTATTGTAAGCCCCAATAACAACTTCATTTCCTTCAATGGCAAGGGTGTTGCCAAACCAGTCGCCCGCTGCGCCATCGGTAGGTATCAACTTGGCTTCTTCAATCCAATTTGCACCATTGAAATTAAAGACATACGCCGAGCCAGATTTGCTGCCGTTATCGTCATCATCACGGGCACCAATTACTAAGGTTTCACTTGAGGCGGATACAGACCAACCAAACATATCATCCGCAGCGCCATCAGAAGGCAGTAATTTAGTTTCTTCCAGCCAGTTCGATCCATTGAAGCGGTATACATAAGCCGAGCCAGTAACACCCATTGCCCCATTGCTTGAAGCTCCCATCACGGCTACGTTTCTGGAAATCGCTACTGAGATACCAAAAAAGTCTCCAGCAGCAATATCGGCAGGCAGTAATCTGGCTTCCTCAATCCAGTCTGAACCATCGAAGCGATAAGCATAAACTAATCCTGAATTATTACCTGTACCTTCATGGTAAGGTGCACCAATAAGCGCTGATTCTCCAGATATAGCAACAGAATAACCGAAATGATCATGATGTGTTGATGCTAAATCCGTCGGCAACAATTGTTTTTCTTGGTTCCAGTTTGCCCCATCGAATCGAAAGACATATGCTGCACCCATATCAGGTCCAACGAGGTCTTTCCATTCCGCCCCAACAATTGCTAAATCCCCAGATATAGCCACCGAACTTCCAAATTCATCTCCACTTGTGCCATCAGAAGGTAACAGTTTCGTCTCTTCAATCCATTTTGAACCATCAAATCGAAAGATATATGCTGAACCAGAATTATCGCCATTTTCATCGTCTCGTCGGGCTCCAATGAGAGCAATATTACCAGATACAGTAACAGAGGAGCCAAATGCTTGTTCTGGCGCACCTTCAGCAGGTAGTAGTTTGGTTTCTTCTATCCAGTTTAAACCATTAAAACGAAAAACATATGCTGAACCTGATTCATTGCCTTTATCATCGTTATGATCGGCTCCAATAACCATAACATTTCCAGATACAGCCACCGAGCGACCGAAATAGTCTCCAGCCTGTCCGTCGGATGCTAATATATTTGTTAATTCACTCCAATCTAGGTTTCTGCCAATCTCAATTTTCACGTCTCCCGCAATAGCCTGAGAATCCCATGTTATAGCTTCGGTGTCTCCAACATGCCAAGTTTCTCCACCATTAGGGGAAATTACAGTAATATTAGGAGGTAATATAGTGAATGTCCATTCAGAACTCCAATTGCTGTAATTAACTGGAATAGCATTATCAAACGCCCTCACCTGCCAAGTATGAACACCATACTCAAAGTCCAAATCTGGAAGATAACATGGATCAACTACTTGTATTTCGATATTATCAATCTCAATAATATACCCGCCGACTCCGCTGTCTGTATCAGAAGATACAGTCCACCTCAAAGTAGGCTTCGTCTCGTATATAATTCTTTCATCGGCTGGGGCAAGTAGCTGAGGTATTGACGGCGCAGTACTATCCCGTACTTCAAAATCGATACTATCTTCTCCGTCGGCATAACTTATTTTACTAGCTAAAGCATGGAATCGATAACTTCCTAATGCTTGAGGCGCTGGTAATGCAATATTAAGTGTGCCGCCCATACTCGTCCCCGATCCGCTTTCGATAATCGTACTGGTTTCCAGACTTATCATATCCCAATGAACAGAAGCCTCAATCGGTTGTTCTCCCTCATCTTTAACCATAATATTTATGTACATATTCTCAAGCTGATCATAAATCCCTTTATCTGTAGAGACTTCAACCTGAAGGGGAGGGGGGGGACCTAAAGGTAATGAAGTTTCAAGATGATTGTTATTCGGATTGGCATCATCAGACAAATCAATGTCAGCCGATAAGGTGTAGTTGCCAGCTTCCAATCCAGAGGTATCCCAATCAAAAACACAATTTGCCTGTCCTCCTAAAGCTGAAATATTAGAAATAGTATTATTGAGGGAAATATTGTATCCTCCCGGACCAAGAATTCCTAGAGATACGGCGACATTCGACTCGCCAACGTCTCCTTGGTTTTCTACATTAACAGTAATTTGTACCTGATCGCTCGAACGTGGTGCGATGGGATTAGCTTCTATACTGTCCACCCGCAGATCGCGATAACGAAAAACTGTAATCTGAACAGAATGTACAAATCCTATCCGGTTCCAACCTTCACCATGAGGAGCATCAGTTTCTTGAATAATTATAAAATTGTAATCGCCGTTTGGCATCTCAATTGAAGGCACAAAAACGTAGTAATTAGGCAGTGTGCCAGATCCTCTACCGGAATTGTCTACCCATATTGAACTATGGTAATTGCCATCGCAGTTACTTCCAAATGAGTTAGGATAGTCTGTAGTAGTCCATTGATAGCGATAATCAGCAATTAAACAATCAATTCTAGGATTCCAACAATGAAGCCAGGTTTTGGTAGTATCTGCGCCGAAGGATGGTAAATGAAAATCGAAATAAGCCACATATTTTGAATCAATTTCATAATAGTAGTAAGATCCAGGGTACACATATACATCCTGCATGAGATCTTCTTGTGTGTAGGTGGTGCGAACTCCAATATAGAGATCAATGAAATATGTATCTTGTTTAGAAGCATAGGTTGCAGCATCTAGCCAGGCTATTACCTCATCGTTTGGATAAGACTTTGGCGGATCAGATCCCCTGCAAATTCCAAGTGTTTGGCTTTCTGACCATAAGGTCACTTCGTCTTCCGCAAGATAAGTAGCTTTTATAGAATACCCTGTAATACTATCCAAATAACTATCTGGGGAAGAACCCATATATTGCAATCTATACCAATTATAGGAAGCGTAAGGTAAATCTCCTCCATCACAGCATGGATTCCCAACTACGATTGTCCAAGATACACCATTATTATCCGGATTTGCATCACCGGCCAGATCAGTATGAACTTTCAATTCATATAACCCATTAGGCACCCCAGCTGTATTTAGAGTAAGTGATTCTGTGGATATATTTTCTTCACCGGGATTGAGGTTAATATATCGTATATTTGAAACTTCGTTTGCTGGTCCTGATAAAGAAATATATATTGGAATATTCGTCTCGCTATAATCACCGAAGTTTTTCACATATGTACCAGAAATACGTATACTTTCACCAATGTTCATATGAACATCACCATTTTCAGGATTAACATCACTATTTCCTGCCCAGGCTACCCCAGTAACCCCGGTGTCATGACCGATTAAAATGGGATGATTGACTTTGAATGCAACTGAGCTTGTTTTAGTAGTATATCCATCAAGCTCCGCTGTAACATGAGTTTCCAAGTTGCCATAGCCCCCGAATGTACTGGCAGTTTGATTATGCTCCCACAGTCCGTTGGATGTTGTTCCAAAAATTGGACCAAATATCGCTGTTCCGGATCTTTTAATAGTGCAGCTGATGTTTACTCCCGAAAGTAAAACATCGTCGCTATTTTTCACCTGCACCGTTATGACAACATTGTTGTTTGCATTGTATTCGTCCTTGTCGGTTGTAACCGTTACATTCATTGGTGTATCGCCTAAGAATCCGACAATCCATTCGCCTTCGCCCTCATTTCTCGAAATATATAAAGGTTCTGCCGTTTCATGCCAATAGTCCAAATTGATTTGGCGCATGCGATCCATACCATTTATAATCTCGGTTATCTGACCTCCTGTCATCCAATCGAACGGTCCGGCAAAAAGATTATCGGCGTATAAATTATAATATTGACGATAGGCATACCACCCCAGGTAAAAATTCATGTTGAGAAGTTCCATAGCCGTTTGGATCTCACCTGCTAATGACTGCCTATTAGCAAATTTTGACCAGAAATCGCTGAGGGCTCCCGTTTCGTAAAATGACCTTTGTAAAGATGCGCCTAAAACAAGTCGTTGGGCATCTTGTATGTCTTGCCTTAGACCATTATACAATTTCCATGCTAAGATATATGGTTTTGCTACTATTCCAATTGCAGGATGATTACTGAACATATCTGCAATACCGATTGCTAAATCCGCTAAGTTGGCAACGTTATTAACCACCGCATTCAATAATGCCTCACCAATATCATCGTAATAAATATCCGTCATATCTTGAAATGTGACCACTGCCCGATTGTACCCTTCCACCAGCGCCGAGTCGAGAGACCCAGGATAATTGTTTACTAACCATCCTATAGCATCAAGTCGCTTTCGTGCTCTTGCGTCGGCAAGGGTTTGGAGATATAGTTGCCTGGCAGCATCGCCTGCTATCTCCACACCTGTTCCTACTACACCTAGCGCTAGTCCAAATTTATCCATAAATTCGACTATTTCACCATCTATTCCTGCCTCTTGCCAATTATTCACAGTAGTTTCAATAGTTTGTTGATTTATATTAAAATGTGAGTGAGCAACACCAGATTTAAGTATTTCGATTGTTTGTGAAGGAAGACCAGCAATATCTAAAATAGCATTAAGTTGTTGTCCAAGTTCAATTTCGTCGAGCATACGATCATTGATATCCGGCTGTAAAACAGCATCAAGAACAACTTTTTCATACATTGCCGCTCGATAATGCCAATTATTCAGTCCTTCCAAACCAGCTGTGGCAGTGTCCTCATATAGAAATCCATCCCGCCACCATTGCTGTGTGTGCCTTGGAGCCCACACAAAATAAGTTAATCCAAGATTATCTACATTTGAATCCAACTCAAAATCATTACCATAGGTAGCCATTTCCGGATTTAAAGCCCAATAGTTACTTCTCATCGCGCTTTGAGTCAATATCAAAAGTTCTTTCGCTTTTTTTTCAGACAATGGTGAACCAAAAGCATCAGTTACATAGATATTAAACAGTTTACCCTCATCCATACCGCGATTGATTGGGCGAGTCTCAATATTTTGCAACGGCTCAGAGCCTATCAAATGCACATAATTAGTGCCTGTTTCATCAGTGATATTCTGCCAAGAAATATCTGTTTGTTGGGCATAAGACACTGAAAAATGAAATGCAATTAGAAAACAAGTTATTACGTACTGAATATTTCTTAACTTTGATTCACAAAAAGAATTAACATTTGTTTTAGGTAATAATATATCCACTTTAATACCTCCTTTACACACTGCAAAGTTTCTTAAACTGGAATTTCCCATATAACAGGCAATTTAAGGTACGCAGTAATCACCACAGAAAGCATATGAGTTTTCTCTGAATTTCAATAAGGAATCTGTTTTTTTCGACCTTAATGAAAACCTTTCTCTATCTGTAATAGACTACGAAGAAATGATAGAAATCTTTTAATAGTAGTAAGAAAAAATTTGAGTTTAACCCCGGATTTCTTCTTTTCTTTGAGGCATAACCTTAATACAATTGTGGGCATTGCAATGTTATAATATGGGTATATTTGAAATCATAAGGCCATAACTTCTTAATAAATAAATATTTAGGATCAAGACAGAACAGACATAAATGGCTTATTTGGCTGGCATATCAATACTGATTCCGTGTGGCCCGTAATTAATAATGAAAATAAATCTTATTTAGTAAAAGTTAGGTTTGTCTTAATAGGGTATAAATTGGGTAAAGATGATGACAAAACCTCGCTGGGGGGTTCAAATGTACAATTTCCCACTACGGAATGGACAAAGATAACGGATAAGCATTTATCCAAAGCTGTTTTATCGGAATTGTCCGAAAAATACTGGAGGCCTTTATATTTACATCTGCGACGTAAGGGATTTAACAACGAAGATGCTAAAGATTTGGTTCAAAGTTTCTTTTCAGAAAAAGTCCTGGGCCAGGAGTTGATTAAAAAGGCAGATAAATCCAGGGGTAAGTTTCGTACATTTTTACTAGTCAGCTTGAATAATTATGTCATTGATCTTTACAGAGGAAAACCTTCACCACCACAGGAGGTAATACCTGAATTAAATGGAGGAATTGACCCCGAATCCGAATTTGAGCGTGATTGGGCAGAAGGACTGCTCCATGAATCATTACTAGAATTGAAAGAGGAATGTTTTCGATGCGATAAAATAGCACATTGGGAACTCTTTCGATGTTGGCTACTGGAACCTGATTTGAATAGCAATAAAATGTCAATGAAAACTATTTGTGCAAAAAATGGAATAGAAAATGCAGATAGAGCATATAATATGATATCTAACACCAAAGGACGCTTTCGTAAAATTTTAAGACGCAGGTTAAAACCACTGGTCGATTCGGATGTCGAAATCGACACTGAGATCAGTCACTTTATTAATATTTTTTCCAGTAACCCAACAAGATAGGGATATAAAATTCGTATATATATGTAGAGTATGATTACATCAGAATGACGTAAGATGTTGTTTTTATTTAGACTTATATTCATTCAAAGAAAATTAGCCTACATAAAAGATTGAGAATTTAACCATGGATAACAATTCGGAAATATTCGAGTTAACCAGAGAGCAGAAAACACGCCTTTTTGATCTGGGTTTCAAAAAAGAGCAAGCGGAAAATCCGCATATCTCTGATTCAGAGAAAACAGACTTACTTCTCGATCTACTGGCAATCCCTCTTCCGGTTGATCCTTCACAGGTATCTGATCTGCCTGATATACTTAGACCTTTATGTCAGGAACTTACATCAATTTCTGGTGAACCATTGGCAAAATTACTATTCGATAGCAATGTAGATGTTAGTGCTTTTCAGCAAATCAAGGATTATGCCAAGGATTTTGGAACATCTACAAGCTTAAAGTCAGATATATCTCGTGATGTGGCACTAACGATTTACTATGCGGCCATAGCTAGTGCCTTAATTTTTCATGATAGTAAAATTACCAAAAATAGCTATGAAGATCTAGTTCATTCGTTCGAATCGTTGTGTAAACAGGAATGGATTTCTAAAGATTTAATTCGCCACTTTGAAAAAGCCCGTCAACAGTGTAATAAAAAACTTAACGCAGAGGAAGGTAAATGACAAAACCCCCAGAAAACGAAATGCCCACGTTCAGCGAGGCGGATGGGGAAAAGCACCCTTCAAAAAACAATTCATCTTTTAATCCCGAACGTATAACAGTTGGAGATTTCATTGATGATTTTAAAATATTGGATGAAATCGGACAAGGAGGAATGGGTATTGTTTTTAAAGCCTATGAAAAACCACTGAGACGTATCGTCGCTTTAAAAGTTCTCCACTCAAATATTGCCCAAAATCCCTCCATTGCTAAACGATTTCGACGCGAAGCGGTATTGGCAGCAAACCTGAGCCATGCTAATATCGTGCCCGTATTTCATATCGATGAATCTCCCAACCCCAAATACTTCACCATGGAATTCGTACAGGGATAGTCCATCAAGGAGAAGGTGGAAAAAGAAGGATTTTTTGAGCCTCCAGAAGCCATACGCATTATACTTCAAGCATGCAGTGCTCTTCAGTATGCTCATGAAAATAATATTATTCATAGGGACATTAAGCCCAGCAATATACTCTTACAGAATCATCTGGAAAGAGTAAGAATTACAGACTTCGGCATTGCCCAGGACATAACCGGAAAGATCGATGACTCTACTCAAACAGAAGATGCAACCGCTGGTACTCCAGGATTCATGTCTCCGGAACAGAACCTGGGCGAGAAATTAGATAAACAAACAGACATCTTTTCTTTGGGTATGACTTTCTATTATATGCTCACAGGGCAAATGGCCTATCATGCGAAAAACCGTGCTCAACTCGCCATAGCATTTCAAAAACAAAAGCCTATTCCACCCAGTCAACTCAATCCCAATGTCAATCGAGAGTTAGACCAACTTATCTTCAAAATGATAGCGGTCGAACGAAAGAATCGATACGAAAAATGTGAACATATTGCAACAGACTTAGCAAAAATCTATAAATTTCAAGAAGAATCCGTATCATCGTTGAAAAAGTTAACAAGGTCGGTTCATGCCTTACCCCGCCGTTCCATACCTACAACCCTACTGATTGTGTCTGTTATTCTCGTAATATCAGTATGGCTATTAAGGACATATTTAGGGCAAGTAGATTCCACTGAAAGGGTATTTTACAGTAACCATACTGGAATATCTCTACAACAAGTTTCTGTAATTGATATTCCTCCTGAATGGCCCATGTGCATGGATATATTGGTTCACTAGGATCGCCTTTATGTAGGGGTTCAAAAAGATGGGGGCAAGCCCGCAGCTTTACTCGCTTATGATACATCTGATCCAAAAAATCCTTCTTCATTGCCCATCGGTTCTTGCGAGGATCTTGCCATTGAAGTATATGAGATTGGAATATCAAATGATATCGCATATTTGGCCAACGGCTGGTTAACTTCAGTAAATATTGAAGATCCGTGTAATCTCAACGAAATCTTTCGATTTAACGAACCTATTGACTTTATTACTGGATTTGGTGGGCTTGATATTGCTGGGAAGTATGTCCATGTTGCCGATCATTGGTCAGGGTATAAAATCATTGAATCGAATAACCCAAAACAACCACAAATAGTTGGAACATTAGACATTCCTATTCAAGACAAGGATAAATTATATGGCAAAGATGTTGAAGTGTATAATTCAACTGCTTATTTAATATGGGGTGGATGGGAATCATATCTTCTCAGTATAGATGTTTCTAATCCAAATCAACCAAAGGAAATCTCGCGGATTATTTTGCCATCCTTTTCCAGGCGGCTTGCTCTTAGTTCTGATGGTAAATATGCATTTATTGGTGCGGAAAAGCAAACACAAGAAAATGAAGAAGAAGGATTAATAGTAGTAGATATATCCAATCCAAAACATATGGGAAGATTAAGCGGATACTTTCTTAACAATGTGTTAGATATTACTGTACCTTAGCGTTGCATAAAATCATGTAATCGCCAGTCCTGTTATAGTGTTCAAAATTCGCATAAATCGCTTTTCCATCCATGGATTCGCACTGACAGTAAGCGTCAGGG
>Ga0111186_1055_pt1 | contig 18419 bp, 14 predicted proteins | sample DeeMarSWOR324_28_FD_80243 | JGI IMG/M metagenome (GOLD analysis project Ga0111186, IMG submission 80243) | Phycisphaerae bacterium SM23_30 | reverse complement strand
TATTTAATCAACTTCTACAATATAACCTTCCCTGCCATCCTGTCCAAAAAATATTTAAATCAGTGAAAATCAGTGTCTAATAAAAAAAATGCTCTATCATCGGCTCCCAAAATACTCCGCAATCCCCCGCGCGATCGTCCGGGCTATCTTATTTCTATACCAGGACGAATTAAGTTGCGCCGCTTCCTGGTCATTGGTTAAATAACCGCATTCAATCAATATTGCCGGATAATTATTGTCTTTTAACACTCGAAAATCCTGCCGTCTTATCCCGCGGCATTCAAATCCCGCCCCCTTCAAGGCGCGGTTTATACTCTGGGCGAACCTCAACGTCTTTAAAGTTGCATTTCTTTCGACATATATCGTTGTTCCCGTCGCTAATTGATTCTCCGCCGCATCGGCATGTATCGATACAAAAAGATTCGGCCGGTACCGATTTGATATCGCCACCCGCCCATCCAGGCTGACGTATCTGTCGTCCCGACGTGTTTGAACAACCCGTGCGCCGCAGGCGCGCAGTTCATCTGCCAACCGGTTTGCGATCATTAACACAATCTGCTTTTCGGGCAGGCCCCCTCGCCCCGACGCTCCGGGATCATCACCCCCGTGGCCGGCATCAACTACTATTGATCCCGTTATCTTTGGCAAACTCCCATTGGTGGGCCGAGTTGCAGAATTTGTCCTGGTTGAATTCGACGGAACATAGGTCCGAGGAAGGGGATCAAGCGGACGATATCTGGGGGGTTCCAAACTGACTTTCGTTCGGCGGGTATTGTATTGCGGCATACAACCCACCGAAAAGATGAAAATCACACTAAAAATACCAAAAATTACACATGATCCAATCCTATACTTCCCTAATCCCCGGCTAAAAACCTTGCTGCCGAGCTTTAAAAATCGCTCCATACTAATCTCCCATAGTTGATGTAATTACATCTTATTAAATTAATTATATGTTTACCTTTTGCCTTTCCTTAGGTAAAATATCCCCACGTATATACATTTAACTTCTTATTGGATAGGTGTTTAGATGATTTCATTCTCCTGGGCTCGCTCCCGGAAAAAATTGGCCCGCTTACCCAGCGACGCCACTATTAGTACTCGCACGGATTCTATGCAATGGGTCTGTCTTAATAGACATCATACCAGCTTGTTCGGTTATAAAGCCCCTGATTGGACCGACCTGGACCATGACGACCGCGCTGAACTGATCAAAACCAATCCCCTGCGGCGCGTTTATCGTATCCGTAGTCAGGATTATGACCTCCATGCCAAACTTATCTGCCCTTCTTCTCTTAAAGATCGGCTAAAATGGTACCTCCGCCGTTGTCCCAGCCAAATTGAATTTGAAAACCTCCAAATCGCCCGCGCCCGCACCGTCCCGGTTATCATGCCTGTCGCCTGGGCCCAAAGCCCGATAAAAAATGAACCCCTCGGCATCCTGGTCACCCAAACCATTAAATCAGCCTATTCCTTCGAGGATCTCCTGTGGCAGGACGATAAACCCGGTCCTCAGGTGATCGCCAACGCCTTAACCGCTGTTGCCCAGGCCGTAGGTCGGCTTCACTGTGGCGGTATATTTCATCGGGATTTACACCCCGGAAATCTACTCCTGGCGCCGCCCCCGGAAGAGGTAAATGACGATATACCAATAGCTTACATATCAGATTTGCAAAATATCCGCATCGATTCCAAGGGCGGCCATGCCTCAGCTGACCCCTTCAGCCGCTGGAGAATTGCCAATCTAGGCATGCTCTTGGCCGGTATGAGAAAAAAAATCTCCCGATCCCAACAAAGACATTTCGCCGAAAAATACATCAAAACCGTTCAGCCCCACTACCGTTGGTCACCCCAAAAAATCGATGATTATTTTCGACAACTGCTCTTTTGGGCCGACATCCAGGCAGAAAAAATCGCTCGATCCCGCGACCGAAGATCCCTGAAAAACAGCAAATATTCCCAACAAATAAACTTAGGATCGGGTTGGTACGCCCGGGTATTTCTCCAGGAAAAACACCCCAAATCCCTGTATCCTGCCAGCCGACACCAATTTACTGTTGATCAATGGCGCTCCGCACTGAGCGATCCAAATTCCTTGTTGCAGCCCGGCCGTATCCTTAAAAAAGGGGGACAAAACACAATTATCGCCCGAAATCTTACCATCGCCGGCGTCGAACTGCCCGTTGTCGTCAAAAACACCCGTTTAAATCAAGGCTGGCGTAAGTACTGGCAGTCGTTCCGCCAAAGCCGTGCCCTCCGTCATTGGTACCGAGCACATACCCTTATCAACCGGGACCTGCCCACTCCCTGGCCTCTGGCTGCCCTCGAATATTATAAAGGTCTTTTCCTCCAACAAAGCATCTACATCTGCTCTGAAATCCCTTATAGTTGTAACCTGAGAGAGCTGATTAAACAGGATCATCTTCCCCGAACACATCATTCGCGCAACTTACTGACCGAACAAATTGCTCGGTTGCTGGCCCAATTGCGTTTGAAAGGATTTCGCCATCGAGACTGCAAAGCCACTAACATCATCGTTGAGTCCCCCACGAGACATAATTCCTTATGGAATCTTTACTTAGTCGATCTTGACGGCCTGCGCCGTCGGTGGATCAACCTCTCCGGGGCTCGTCACGAGGCAATTATTCGTTTAGCGGCTTCTTGCTTGAAGTTGGCGAATTTATTGCGGAGTGATTATGTACGGTTGTTTAATCGTTATGTTCGATATCTCAAGTTGCCGGAGGCACATAATCGCTTTTCCAGGCATGATTTATGGAAGAGCTGGGCTCGTGAGGCAAATGACAAGGCGCATAAAATAAGCAAGCGAAACCGCCCTAAAGCACTCAAAAAGGGGGGTTTAGACGAGGTCACAAGTTAAGCAATTTTGAGAATTTCTGATGATAAGTATAAATTACCGATAAAAAGTTAGATATAAATATACGCATTGTGAATGATTCTTTATATAAACGGAGTTTTTCTAATATTCTGGTCATCAAGCCCAGCAGTCTGGGCGATGTGGTGAGGTGTTTGCCGGTTTTGGCGGGGTTGCGCAGCCGATACCCAAAAGCAAATATAAGCTGGCTGGTCCGCCCAGATTGTGCCGATGTCTTGAAGACCTCCGGTCATCTCAACAAAATCATTGAATTTGATCGCTATCACTATGGCAAGATCAGCCGCAGCTTTCGGGCGGCATCGGACTTTTACAGGTTCTGTATTTTTTTACGGCAGAGGCGCTTTGATTTGGTTCTCGACTTGCAGGGATTGTTTCGAAGCGGTTTTTTCGCTTTTTGCACAGGGGCGCCCATCAGAATGGGCTTTGCCCATGCCCGAGAATTGGCGGGCTTATTCTATACGCACCGCGTGAGCGTCCCCTATAAGGCGGAACATGTTGTTGATAGTTACTGGCGGTTTGGGCAATACTTGGGATTCTTCGACCAGACGAAAAAATTCGATCTGCCCATAGATCCAGTAGCTGAGAAAAGGGCTAGAAAAATGTTAATCCAGTCGCAACTGCCTGCAAAAAAACCTTTTGCGGTACTGCTTATCGGGGGGACCAGACGGGCCAAGCGGTGGCCACCCGATCGTTTTGCCGCACTGGCTGAGGCCCTGCACAAACGTTATCGGATGGCAAGTGTTTTGCTGGGGGCGGGGGCGACGGAAGGAGCTGCGGCAAAACAACTGCTGAAGAAAGCCGCGTGTGCTGAAGCACACCCTAAGGTAAGGAATGCCAAAAAAAATATTCAAATCGTAAATCTCGTCAATAAAACCAATCTATTGGAGGCGGCAGCTATCATAAAAAATGCTCGATTGGTGGTTGGCAATGATTCGGGGCCTTTGCATATGGCGGCGGCCCTGGCGGTGCCGCTGGTGGGATTATACGGACCGACGGACCCGGTGGTGGTAGGGCCTTATGGACAAAGCGATGGAGTGGTCAGGGCAGGATCGGCAACGCAGGAAAACGAGCGTTATAGTAAAAAACCTGAACATCGGATCGAAAATATAACGTTGGAAGAGGTGCTTGAAACGGTTGAATCAAAGATTGATTATTGAAGCCTGATTTATATTCGACAACCGCGTTGGCAGCAAGTTGCCGACCCTACTGAGCTAACATAAGAATTAGCAAAATAACGGGAATGATACATTTGGTTTATCATAACCGGGGGCGGCTGGGGCACAAGTTTCACAATTACAATTTGGGTTTGCAAAGTCGGGGGCGGCATAATTTTTTTATTTTATTTGTAACCTTGTCCGTTTATGATCGTCATTAGATAACAGGTAACTCAAGGATTCGATATTTCCTTTTCCAGGAGATCATTATGAAGATCAAACTTTCAGCTTCGGTGGCAGTGATTCCTCTGGCGGGCTTATATTTCTTGTCGGCGGCCGGGGGCTGCAACTCCCGGGAGACGGCCATCAATCTCAAACCCATCGTCCAAGCCGCCCTACCCGGGGCGGCACTGGGCTGGATCATCGGCCATCAGTCCGAAGAGGACGGCGAAGGGATCGCGGTGGGCGTTTCGGTTTTCTCATTAGCGGCCTTATGGGGCGAAATCGAGCGAGTGGAAGAGGCCAAAAAAGACACCACCGTCTGGGTTCCCAACCCCGACGGCAGCTTCAGCCCCGTTATTATCCGCCAAAAGAGGGATTTCTACGTGGGACCGCAGGGCGAATATTACAAAGAGATACCCACCCCCGAACAGCTCCAGATGCGCTACGGCCTGAAAAAAGATAAAGAAAAGAAATAGCAAGAGCAAAACGGCGGTATCGCGGCGAGGCATTTTGTTTACATGAAGTCAAAGAGGAGTTGGGCACCGGGGGGTTTTTTAATATCGTAGGGTGTGAGTGGACGAAGGCAATGAAGAATCTCGCCAGGATGACAAGATAGATTGGATATACAGGATCTAAATTTACTTTTTTGACGCAGATTTTAATGAACGGATGGGTGGATGAGTTTTAATTTTGCATAGGCAAAGCCCATCTTACGATGCTGCGTAGGAATAACAGGGGTATGAAGGGTCAGCATCAGGTGAAAATGGAGACAGGCAGGCACGCGCCGTCGGCGGCGCAGAGGCGTGGCCTATTAGGGATCTGGGGAATGGTTTTTATCCGGCGGTCAATCGGTCGTCGAGTTTTTTACGGAAGGCTTTGATATGCTCGGCGGTGGTGCCGCAACAGCCTCCAAAGAGATTGACGCCGCACTCGAGCAACTCATCGACGTATTCGGCCATCTGCTCTGGGGTATCGTTAAATACCGTTTTGCCGTCCCGGAGAACGGGAAGCCCGGCGTTAGGTTTTATAAGTATATATTTATCAGTATGTTGACGCAATTGACGGCAGATTTCGGTCAACTGCTGTATCCCGGCTCCACAGTTGCTGCCGATGATGTCGGCACCTGCTTGAGTAAATTCTCTGGCGATCTGCTCCGGGCTGACGCCCATGAGGGTGCGGTACTGGCCCCTGGCGTTCTTTTCGAAGGTAAATGACACGACGACAGGTATTTGGGTATTTTCGCGCACGGCTCGGTAAGCTACCTGAGCCTCCTCCAGGGCCATCATGGTTTCAATAAAGATCACGTCGGCGCCGCCGGCGGCCAGGGCTTCTGTTTGTTCTTTAAATGCTTGATACATATCGACTTGCGATTCATCTCCCAGGGGCTGGAGGAATTGACCGGTAGGGCCGACGGAGCCGGCGACCAGGGCCTTTCGGCCGGCAGCCCGGCGGGAGATTTGGGCGGCTAACATGTTGAATTCAAAGGTTTTATCCTCCAGGCCAAAGTGCTGGAGTTTGTATCGGGAGCCGCCGAAACTATTGGTTTCGACGATGTCGGAACCGGCGGCGACATATTCTTCGACTATTTGTTGGACAATATCAGGGTGAGAGACGTTGAAGCTTTCGGGGCAGACGCCGGGTTCGAGGCCGCGGTTCTGGAGGGTGGTGCCCATGGCGCCGTCGAGCAGTAAGACCCTGCCGGTGCGTAATTTATCCAGTAATTCGCTCATCCGCCGCTCCTCATATCAGGTCAGGAGGTTATCAGGATATTATTTTTGATAAATATATACAGAACAATATCTTAGGGCAATGGGAATTTATGAGTGGATGAGTGAATGGGTGGATGAGTGGATGGGTGAATGGGTGAATGAGTGAATGAGTGAAAAGTTATGACGGGGCGATGTTGTTTTATGCAAATTCTTCGTTTTGATCAGAATGACAGCGGGTGGAGTAAGGATTATCGGTTACGGATGAGGAGGCGGGGGGGAATTTGTCGAGGATCCAGGTGGTATTTTTTCAGGTCCTGGAGGAAGCGGCGGCCGTCTTTGTAGTAGCCGGCGGTGGGGGCAAGGTCGGGGCAGAGATTTGAAAAGTAGGAATTGAGCATTTCCATGAAGAGTTCGCGGAGGTATTTGCTGGTCATGGAGGCGAGGGAGACGGGTAGTTGTCGGTCGTCGCCGCGGGCGATGAAGTGGATTTTCATAGTGCGTTTGGGGGCGGATAATTGATAGCTGCTGGTGAGGTCGGATTCTTTGAGGATTTTCATTTGGAGGTTGGGGAACATTCTCTGGAGGTGGGGGCGGTATCGAGAGCGGGCGCCGTGTTTGTCGATGAGGATTTGTAGGGGAGCGCGTCCGAACTGCTGGAAGGCACGCTGGATATGGCGGCAGGTGAGGGTGAAAAGGACGGATGCCTTGTTGTTGACGGCCTCGATCATCTGGTTGAATTTGCCGACGGGCAGGAGTATGGCCCAAAGCTCCAGGAGTCGGATCTGGTTTTTTTTCATATCGTTTGAGAGGGCGGCGGCGGCGGTGGCGATGTCATCGGGGTTGTATTTTAAGGTCCAGTTATCAAGGCTGGATCCGTACCAGGGGTAAGCGTCGAGGTCGTCTCGATCGCGGCAGCCGAGGAGATCGAGGAGGCTTGCCAAGGTGGCGGGCGGTTTTTGGGCGGGGTCGGCGGATTGCAGGCAGGTGAGGACGCCGCGTTGAAGGAGGCGATAATCGCCGCGACGGTGGTGGAGCTTTTTGCTGTCGTGGATGAGGAGGCGGCCGGCGGCGGCGAGACGTTTTTTACAGACGCTCTGATTGAGAATGCTCCAGAGGGAGCGGCTGATGAGGTCGTCGGGGACCTCAAAGACAGAGGCGGAGACGACCAAGGGGCCCAGGATAGGGCCATAACCCGCTTCATCAATACCGATCAAAATCGCCATGCACTATTGTAGGTACTTGCCTGACTGAAATAATATATACGTCATTGCAATTTATTATCAAAAGTTATACATTGAAGTATTGTCTATATAACAAGGAGGTGAAAGTTATGCAAAGTAATTTCAAGTTGAAACTCGTCCTAACCAGTGGGATATCAGAAAGTGAAGGGGGGTTGGATTTGCCGACATTTGGCATGAAGAGCGCCTATACCTATACCCAGGCGGGATGGGACTTTACAAACGTTTGGAATATGAAGGACGGCCAGACTTATCCCTACTTTCGATGGCAGGAGGCAGAGGAGTGCGGGGATATGGCGCATCCGTATCCGGTGGGGGATTTGGATTTTGATTGCGTGGTGAACCTATTGGATTGGGCGATTTTCTGCCGGCACTGGCTGGAGGATGCCCGTATTAAATAATTTAGCAATTTTGAAATCGATTCAATTTGATATAATTTATAAAGTTATTCGGATAGGAGTTAAATTATGAATGCGAAAAAAAGTATTTTTTGTATGTTGCTCCTGTTTTGCTGTTCGGCAACAACCGTTGACGCTTACTACAAAGGCGACGGTACGATATATAATCCTTATCAAATCGCCGACAAAGCCGATCTTTTTCAATTGGCCCGCACCACCGCCGACTATGACGCCTATTTTATCCTCGTCAACGATATCGACCTCGATCCCAATACCTTCAAAGCCGCCTTAATCGCCCCCGACACCAGCAGCGCCGATGATTTTCAGGGGGTCGCTTTTACGGGCGTTTTCGACGGCAAGGGCCATGTCATTGGCAACCTTACCATCAACACCGGCGACGCCCGGGGGGACTTTCTGGGGCTTTTCGGTTATCTGGGCTCCTATGGTGAAATAAAAAACCTCGGCCTGGAGAACGTATCCATTACCGCCGGCGATGATTCTCTTTATATCGGCGGTTTGGCCGGTGCAAACATGCAGGGCACCATCAGCCAATGTTATGTTACCGGCGCCGTCAACGGGCAAGACAACACCCAGTATCTCGGCGGCCTCACCGGCGCCAACGGCGGGATTATCGGCAACTGCTATGCTACTGCTTCTGTCGCCGGCGCCTCCGGCTCTCAAATGCTCGGCGGCCTGGTGGGTCTCAACGGGGGTCGCATTGACAACTGTTATGCTACCGGCGTGGTTACCGGCGCCGGTTCGTACGGGGGTTTTGCCGGTCTCAATTACACTACCATTCTAAGCTGCTATTTCCTTTTTCCCGGGGGCGGGCCCGACAACGGCATCGCCGCTCCTTACAGCGATTTGCAAATGAGAAACCAATACAATTTCGCCGGCTGGGATTTCTTCGCCGAAGCCGCTAATGGAATAAATGAAATCTGGCAGATGGACGGTTATCCGGTCTTTAATTGGCAGGTGCCGGTGGCGCTGCTGGATTTTGCCCTGTTCGCCCAATTTTGGTTAACGGCGGACTGTCCGAAGGATTCTTTTTGTTCCACCGTCGATTATTTTATCGACCGTACCATCGATACTAAAGACTTACATCAGTTGGCCCTTAGTTGGCTGGGGCCCCAGGTAATTACCGACTATCTGAGAATCGAGGATGATTTCGAAACGGGCGATTTCACCCGGCTTAATTGGAAATTTTCCGGAGATGCGCCCTGGCGGATAGATCCCAATACCGTTTTTGAGGGTAAATTTTCCGCCCGCTCGGGCAAGATTTCCCACAGCCAAAACAGCGCCCTCGAATTGACCGTGGATACCACCGATTATGACGTCATCGTGTTTCAATTAAAAGTTTCCAGCGAGGAAGATTATGATTTTTTGATCTTTTACATAGATGGTCAATCACAGCCGGGACTTTTCTCCGGCGAGATGGACTGGCTGGAGCTCAGTTATAATCTCTCCTCGGGCACCCATACCTTCAAATGGGATTATATTAAAAGCGCCGATGCAACCGATGGTAAAGACTCGGCCTGGATTGACAATGTCCGATTCATCCGACGGAATGAATAAATACTCAAACTGGCCATGGGTCGGTTGGAAAATGACGAATGACGAAATTCGAATGACAATTGAATGACAAATTAGACTAAGACTTTAAATAATTTCAAAAATAATTTATATACACCCAAAACGTCATGACGGGCGGTTTTAGTAAATACCTCCTCTAGAAAAATCAGAAACAAGCAAGGGGGTTGCAAAGGGGGGCTAAATGGTTTATTCTCCTGGGGTTGAGGAAGGATTAAGGGATTTAGATGGAGGTAGAGCAGGGATGGCCCGGCGTAAGAAAGTGGATGTGATAGGAGTGATTGAGGAGAGCGCCCAGGGGGTGCATGATTCGATTATGCGGCGGCGCAAGCCGAAGATGCGGATGCCGGTGAGGTCGCTGGCCAATGTGATATATAAGCCCAGGACGGGTTATTTTGTGCTCAAGGGGCAAAATAAGGAGCGGACGCTGACGGTAAATACGGTCAAGACGTTCGCGCAGACATTGAAGATGATGGCGTTGAGCAAGGAGCTGGTGGCGGGCGAGGATATGGCGACCAAGCGGGAGGCGTATTACATCAGTAAGAACTGGGGGGAGGCGGCGTTCAAGGAGCAGCCGGAATCGGACACGGTGATGGAGGACATTGAGGCGATGTTCGGTTTGATCCGGGAGCAGCTGCGTTTTGTGCCGGAAGAGAAGGGGGGTGAGGTGGCGGGGCGTCTGGTGGTGGTGGATCGTGACAGCCGGGGCAAGAAGCTGGAGATTGATTGTACGAAATTCGGTTCGGGATCGTATTCGATACCGATAGAGTGTGAGCATCTGGAGTTTCACAGCAGGGCGAAATTTATACTGGCGATCGAGACGGCGGGGATGTTTCAACGGCTGCATAAATATAATTACTGGGATAAGACCAACTGTATATTAGTGAGTCTGGGGGGGGTGCCGACGCGGGCGTGCCGGCGGTTTGTGCGGCGGCTGAGCGATCAGTTGAAGCTGCCGGTTTATGCGTTTGTCGATGGCGATCCGTACGGCTACTTTAATATCTACCGGACGTTCAAGGTGGGCTCGGGCAACGCGGCGCATCTGAACGAGTATTTTTGCGTGCCGCAGGCGCGGTTTCTGGGAGTGACGCCGCAGGACGTGCTGGATTATAAGCTGCCGACGCATCCTTTGAAGGCGGTGGACATCAAACGGGCCAAGGACGCACTGAAGAACGATCCGTTCGTCAAACATCATAAGGAATGGCAAAAGGCGATTCACCAACTGCTCAAATCCGGGGTGCGGGTGGAGCAGCAGGCGTTTGCCAAGCACGGGCTGGATTACGTGGTGAAGACCTATTTGCCGGAAAAATTGAGAAAGAAGGACAAGTTTTTACCATGAGTCGATAAATGGGTATTATAGGTGGATGGGTGGATGGATGTTAAGGTATGGCGGCGCTATGATATTGAGTATATGAGGTAAGTTTTGGCTAAGGGCGGTAGAAACAGAAGGAAGCATAAAGGGGATTTTCGTCCCCTGAAAGGGGCGGCTAAAGCGGCTTCTTTGGGGGAGAAGTCGGCGTCGGAGATTACAGATCAACCGGATCAACCGGAACTACCGGAATTAGCGCGGAAACGATTATTGCCGCGGTGGGCGTGGGGGGGCTGCGTTTTGTTTGTGATGGCGGCGGCCTTACATAGCGCGGATCTGCCGGTCGGGGGCGGGGATACGTGGGTGGCCATGGCGTGTGGTCGCTTTCAGACGGGTCCGTGGGCGAAGGGGCATCCTCATCGGACGTGGCAGATGAAGCTTTTGGATAATTTCGGGATGCACCTGACGTTTCATGATCCGTTGGGAGCCAAGACGCGCGTATATAATCCCGAGAGCCGCTCCTTGGGCGGTTATATGAAGCGAGGGTGGGCGGCGCTTAAGAATGAAAAGCCTTCGGATCGTTCTCTGGAGGATGTAGGCTGGATTAATCAGAACTGGCTGACGCACTGGTTGTTTTATAAGATGAAGTCTTACGGGACGGACGATCCCATAACGCAAAATAATAAAGGGGAGATTTTGATCGTCTATTATAAGTTTCTACAGGCGATATTGACGGCATTGTTTGCGTATTGGGCGGGGCGGGTTTTGGGGGCTCATCCTTTGCTGGCGGCGGGGGCGGTGGCGTTCGGGGTGTTGTTGAGCCGCTCGTATATCGACATGCGCCCCAACGTGAGTTCTATATTTTTCGCGTCGATAATGCTATTGCTTTTAAGCTACTGGAAGCAGGGGCGTTTCTGGGCGCTGGCGGGGATGATCCCGGCGATGATAATCTGGTCGAACGTACACGGGGGCTTTATCTACGCGATCGTGATATTCGTGATTGCCTTGGTCGGTTATGCGTTGCAGCAGTATGCGGGGAAAGGGTCGTATTTTTTCCTGCTCTTGGGATTAGGGGTCGGTGTATTTTTGCTTATCCAGGGCGTCGGGGGCATACCGCAGGCTATTGAGCTGGTGGATGAGAGCTGGCAGGCCAAGAGGATCGTGGAAGAAATGTATCTTGATTTGAGGCCGACGTTACGCGTTTTGCAGTTTGTCGCCGCGGCCGGGGCGTTGGGGACAGCGGCCATAATAATATTCGTCTTAATGCGCTTTAGCCGGATCGATAAGGATAGTTTTGTCCGCTGCGGAAGACGGGGCATAATATTTCTTTTAGCCGGGACGTCGGTGGTGATCCTGATACCGGCGGTATTCAGTCCGTTCGGATTTGAAAACCTGTTGCATCCGCTGATTATCGCGACGGGGGAAGACGGCAAGCTTTGGCGGGAGGTGGTGGAATGGAAACCGATATATGAGGATGGTTTTGGTAAAGTGGGTCTGTACGGTTGGTATTTGGTGTTATTTACCCTGGTAGTGGTGGGCTGGTGGTTGATGTTTTTACTGAAGCCTTACACCCCGGAGCCTCGAACGCGGCGTCGAGTGCGGCAAAAGACAAAGGAGGATTTTCCCTGGCCGCGGATCGACCTGGCCCATTGGGGGATCATCGGGATCACGCTGGCGATGTCGGTGCAGTCGCGTCGTTTTGTCTTTCTGGGGGGGGTGATGCTGGCGCCGTTTATGGCTTCGATGGCCCAGGAGATATGGGATATGTTTCAGGTTAAACGGGAGCAGGAGAAGAAGCAGGGGGGGCGTTTTGGGCCGCTGCCGCGGGAGTGGGCGCCGGCGCTGGCGGGGGGTTTGCTGAGTTTGGGGGCGACGTGTATTATGAGTTACAGGTTTGTTAATTATCTGAAGGCGGAATATGACCCGAAAGAAGAACTGGAGATAACCAGACGCGAGTTGACGGAGGTGGCCCCGTCGGTATTTCGGCATATGGTGGGGGTTGCCGCGCAGCCGGTGCAGGCGGCGGAGATGTTTGAGAAATTACAGTTAACCGGCGCGGTGTTCAACGAGTGGAACCAGGGGGGCTTTGTGGCGTTTCACCAGAGGCCCGACCCGGCCACGGGCCTGCCGCCCTGTCAATTGATGATGGACGGCAGGGCCCAGGCGGCCTATCGGGTGGAATATTTTCAATGGTGGCGGCAATTTCGCGCTTTGGTGGAACTTGACTATCTCGACGCGGAACGCATCTGCCGGGAATTAGAAAATGAACGGGTCAACGTGGCGCTGCTGGACCTGGAAAAGTCGCGTAAAATGATCGAGAGACTGCAGGAGTCAAAGAAATGGGAGATTGTATATCCACTATTACCCGATACCCCCAGCCGCTACTACCTGCTGTTGCGGCGCGACGATCCGCGCAATCAGACGGCCCTGGGCGCGGTACACCAATATCGCGCATCCCGCCAGGATAAGGATAAAGAGTAGATGGGCGGATGTGTAATTGTGTGGATGAGTGGATGATTTAGGGCGAAAGTTTATCCCCGGTGTCGAACTCCTCATCGGAAATTCTTATCGAAAAAATTGAAATGTTTTTAATGGAGCCGAAAGATTATAAAATGACCCAGACAAAGAAAAAACGATGGTATGGGGGGGTATTATTTATCGTAATTATATTTTTGGTTTTGTTTTTCATAAAAATAACCCCCCCAAAGGAACGGAATTTACCACCCGGCGATATGCAGGAATTACCGCCCCGTGCAGATCAGACCTTGCCATCTAAAGTAGATTCGAGTGCTTTTAGGGAAAGCGATAGAGGGAGGAATATTAATCCACCGGAGAAGAATATAACCATCGAGGGAACGGAAATAAAAGCCGATGATTTTGGGGATCGGATTTTTAATGAGTTAATGGAAAAAGAAGTTACAGAGGCGGCATATAAAATGGAGGAAGATTTGGCGTTAAGGAAGCATTTAGATAGTATGAAAGAGACCGACAGGGAACTTGCAAAAAAGTGGGATTTGCCGGCAGATGTTTTGGGTGAGACATCTACGGATAGGTTGTTTTTACATTTTATCCGAAGTCCTTTGACGTCTTTTATAAAACTATATTTGGAAGATGAAACTAGGAGTACAACGCGCCTTAAATGCCTCCAGCACCTTACATGAGTTCCATATGAGGGAAGATCTGGCAGAAGGGGTTTTGCAGATGTACCGGGAATATGATTTGTCGCCGGAATCAATGAGCGATGAATATATTATATCAATTTTTTCGGTAGAAAAAAGGATTCGGGAAAATCCGGTATATATGAAATCTCTTGCTCCGGAAAATATTACCAAGACAAAAATAGCAAATATTTGTATGAGCATCAGGGACGCGGACAAGATAATGCTGGCGCCGCAATTTTTCCCCAAAATAAAGGGATATGAAAGGGAATTTCTGACGGTTTTGTTGGACCGATATGAAAAAGTGACTGAGTTACAGGGGATATACGGTCAAGACGAATTCGGGGCGGCCTTAAGCTGTTTGCCGCGCTTTTGCCGCAGTCTGGCGGAAAATCTTGATGAGGAACTTTATCATACGCTAAAAGATATCAAGCCCACGGAGGAGGGGAAAAAGAGGTTTTATGGAGAAATAAAGAGGTATCTTGATAAGTAATTTATTCCAAAGGCTCTATATATGCTTAAGGTTTAAACTGTTTACAAAAAGAACTTTCTTGAATATGCTCACACCGGGCGAGGGTGCTACCCAACCCTATAATCTTTAAATATGCCCAGGTTATGCTGGGGCATATCGCCTGGCGGGGATTTTTTTGCAGTGGTTATGGGTTTGGATGTCGTTGTGTATTAGGGACCGACCTTACAAATTTTAACCGGTTTGTTTGGCGGCTTTTTTTTTGGCGATGATCTGCTGGGCGATATTGGGGGGGACGGGTTCGTAGTGGCTTAGTTCCATGGAGTAGCTGCCCTGGCCGCCGGTTACGCTTTTGAGCTGGGAGTTGTACTGCTGCAGTTCGGCCAGGGGCACCTGGGCCCGGATGGCGGCCATCCCGCCGGGGAGCATATCCTGGCCCTGGACGCGTCCGCGTCTTCCGGAGAGGTCGCCGGTGATGTCGCCGACGTTTTCGTTGGGGACGATTACCTCCATGTTGACGATGGGTTCGAGGAGGATAGGATTGGCGGCCATAAAGGCCTTGCGGAAGACCTCGCGTCCGGCAACCTGAAAGGCGATGTCCTTACTGTCCACCGGATGGGTCTTGCCGTCCACCAAGGAGACCTTGACGTCCACCACGGGAAAACCCGCCATCACCCCCTCGGCCATCGACTTCTGGCAGCCCTTATCGACGCTGGGTCGAAATCCCTGATCGATGGCCCCGCCGAAGATCTTGTCGATAAACTCGTATCCGGCGCCCCTTTCGTTGGGTTCCAGGTCGATAAAGACGCGGGCGAACTGGCCGGCGCCGCCGGTCTGTTTTTTATGGGTGTATTCGACCGTTTTAACGGTGCTGGTGATGGTTTCACGGTAGGGTATCTGGGGCGGTTTGGTGTTGACTTTAAGGCCGCGGCGGTTCTGCATGCGGGAGAGGATCACGCGAACGTGCAGTTCACCCAGGCCGGAGGCGATGATTTCATTGCTCTGACGGTCTCTTTCGACCAGGAAGGTGGCGTCGGCGTCGGCGATTTCGCCCAGGGCGCCGGAGATTTTGGTCTCATCGCCGCGGCTCTGGGGCTCGATGGCCAGGCTATACATCGGGGTGGGCAGGGGCGGCGTCTGGATGCGGCCGGGTTCGGCGCCTACGAAAATGGTATCGAGGATTTCCAACTCCTCCAGCTTGGCCAGCGTGATGATGTCGCCGGGGATGCCCTGTTCGATAGGTATGAGCTGATCTCCCTGTATTTTACTTAGATTTCCACAACGCATGCCTTTTTTCCCGCCGGTGGCCTGCAGAGTAGTGTCACTTTTGATTTGCCCCCGGAAAAGCCGGACGCTGCTGTATTTGATATGGGTCTTGGCATCGGCCGAAACCCGCACCACCACGCCCAGAGGCGGTCGTTGGGGATCGGTCTGCACTTCCGTGAGGCTCTGCTGATCGCCTTCACCCTGGATCAGTCGCGCTTTGAGGCCGTCGATAGGGCTGGGACAGGCCTGAGCGATAAGATCAAGGAGAGAATCGATGCCGACTTCTCGGCGGGCGCTGGTGAAGACGATGGGAACGACGGTTTGGGCGATCAAGGCCTTAGTAAAGGCCTGGTGGAGTTTTTCCGGGGGGATGTCCTCGCCGCCGAGATAGCTTTCCATTAACTGCTCGTCCACTTCAATGATGGTCTCGATTAAATTAGTATAGGCGTCGGCCGGATCGCCGAAGGCGGTCTCGACGCTCTGGGCGGTAAGGCAGTCGAGGACGGTTTTGCCGTCGGCGGCGGGCAGGTTGGCGCAGCGACAGGCACGCCCGAAGGTATCCTGAAGGTCTTTCACCAGCGCGGCCAATTCCTCGCACCCGGCGTCGATTTTATTGATGACGATGATGCAGGCCATCCCCCGGTTCTGGGCGGCGTGGAAGAGTTTGCGGGTGTTCATCTGGATGCCGGCGGGGATGCCCACCACCAGGATGGCGGTCTCGGCGGCCGGCAAAGCGCTCAGGGCCGCCCCGATGAAATCCGGATAGCCCGGGGTGTCGATGAGGTTGATCTGGCGGTTTTTATAGGGGAAATGGGCCAGTGCGGAGTCGATGGAATGGCCCCGGTCTTTTTCTTCGAGGTCGGCGTCCATTATACTGCTCTTATCGTCGATGCTGCCGAGTCGGGTGGTAACACCAGTTTGGTGTAAGACGGCTTCGGCGAGGGAGGTCTTGCCGGCGCCGGCGTGTCCGATCAGGACGACGTTGCGAATATCCGCGGTAGAATATTTTGTCATTAGAATCTCCCGATTATCCATCTATAATAATTTTATGTTAAACCGGTAAATACCGCTTGTAATTACAAAACCTTAAAAATATAACAATTTGGTATAGGCAGGCAAGGATTTTCTTCCGGGAAGGAAAAATGGCATCGGCGCCCTGTTCAAATATTATAGAGAAATATGTTAAGCGGTTGTCTAATTTAACCGTTATGGGGCTTGGTCTAATACTATTGATAGGGATGGTATTGGTTCCGCCGGCCTGCGAGAAGCCCCCGGCGGCTGATGCCGGCGAGCTGGTCAAGGGCGACAGCGGGTTTAAGCTGTTGATGGGCACGTTCGCTCGCATACAGTTATGGTGCGACAGTGAGCCGGCCGCCGCTAAGGCCCTGCAAAGGGCCTTTGATGTCTTGGACGAGGTGGATCGTCAGATGAGCACCTATCGGCAGGATTCCGAGTTATCTCTGGTCAATCGTCGCGCCGCCCAGGAGCCGGTAAAGGTTTCGCCGGCGGTTTATAACCTGTTGGTCAAGGCTCGGCAATACAGTCAAATGACCGATGGGGCCTTTGATATAACGATAGCCCCTTTAGTGCGCCTCTGGAAGCAAGCCGCTCAAAGGGGCCGACCTCCCGGTGAGGAGGAATTATCCGAGGTCCGAAAGAAAATAGGTTATCGGAAGTTGATTTTGTCGCCCGAAGATCATACGGTTTTTTTTACGGTAGAGGGAATGGAACTGAACGTGGACGCCATAGCCAAGGGCTATGCGGTGGATCGGGCCCTGGCGGCCGTCCGCCGGGAGCAGGTGAAGGCAGCGCTGGTGGATATCGGAGGCGAGATCGCCTGTTTCGGGAAGGAACAAGGCGATAAAAATTGGATCGTCGGTATCCAGGATCTTTTCGCCGGCGATAATGATAATCCGTTTAGTCAACATGCCCGCTGGAAAGTGGCCCTGGAGGATTGCGCCGTCGCAACCAGCGGTAATTATCGGCAGTATGTCCAGATCGCAGGTCGCAAGTACAGCCATATCCTTGATCCGCGCACGGCCAGACCCGCCGATAAACTGCCCAGCGTAACCATTATCGCCCCGCGCACCGAAGACGCCGACGCCCTGGCCACCGCCGTCTCGGTGATGGGCCCCGAGAAGGGTCTGGCCTTAATCGAATCCCTCTCCCACACCGAGGCCTTTCTGGTTACCGGAACCCAGGATCATCCGATAATCCTCCGCAGCAGCGGTTTCGATAAGTTCGAGGTTAAATAGGAAGGTGATTGAACATCGCTCAAATTCTTATCATAGGAAATTTTATCGATTATAGTAAATATATGTAGAAATTGCAGGTTGTCTGAGTCAAAAAAATTATTCCCAAATATTTAGGATCTGATTATGATTAATAAATAGGCTTTTTGCAAAATTGGCTTTGGGCATACATTAATAAAAAATTTCTTACCGGAAATTTATTTAATAATTAACGCAGCCTTATAAATATCAATTATTTATAATAATCCCCCGCCCTCCCGGCCTGACGTAAAAATTATTTCCCAAACATGCCCAAAGCCAATTGTGCAAAACTTCAGTAATAATAATAAATCTGATAAATAAAACCCGCACGCCGGATGGGGAATGTCACATAAGTTATGGTTTCTTAAGGTTTTATAGGAGTCAAGGAGCTGCCCGGGGCTTGAAATTGTATGAAAATGACACCGAGGCGTCCGGATATTCGGATAATTTTTCGGGCTGCTTTTTAATCCCCGCAGGGGGCGGGGGCGCGTTTTGGGGGGATATTTACCTAAGTATGTATATATCAATAAGATATGAAAATATTTAACCCTTATTTTTTGACGTAAATTTTCTCCGGGCAAATAATTTCTTATCCTGGGATCAGGGCAGGCGGATTTTTGGGGGGATTTTTAAAGATTCCGAGAGGGCCGGATAAAAAAAATTTGTCTAAATTAAGCAAATAATAGGTATTTTGGGCCCGGGAGAATTCCGATAAGGTATTCAAAGGCAGGAAGTTAGGC
>Ga0111186_1054_pt1 | contig 18461 bp, 17 predicted proteins | sample DeeMarSWOR324_28_FD_80243 | JGI IMG/M metagenome (GOLD analysis project Ga0111186, IMG submission 80243) | Phycisphaerae bacterium SM23_30 | reverse complement strand
TTTCTAAGAACGATAAAGGCCTGATAGTTAATACACACAATAATGTCTCGGGAGACAACAGTGAGATAAACTTCATCTCCCGCCTCAACAAAATAGAGGTCCTCGACACGTTTGTACCTTGGTAGTTCGGGGGGCATGTTATACTCCTTTCCATTGATTTGGTTTGCCAACTGATAACTATTTCCGGAAACAATCCGATTTATCTGCCTGCGACGGCTGCACCTTAAATCCGATAACGCCGATCTCTCCCCCGTCTATCCTCCGCTTCCTCAAAGAACGCCTCGTTGACTTACAGACAAAATGCATGGATTGTAGATACGAATACTCTGACAAGAAGCCAACATATTGCAGATCTAATGAATATACTATATGGACATTTTATTGCCGTTCCCCCAACCTGTCAACATAAAAATGGCTCTACTCAGAAAAAGTTGGTTGATTTAACGTCATTCTGAGAGATAAGACCATGGAAAATATGGATTTATCGCATTGTGGGCAACAGCATATATGTCTATTTTCCTCGATAGCAATAATATTATAGCGAAACATGCTGTTGCCTTAAAGCGTTAAATCCAAAGAGCTTAAGTCTTAATATTCATAAGAAACTACCAATTTTTTCCGATGATAACCATAAAAATAGAAAGAATATGTACCCGTCGGCCAGTCTCCAAGACGTCAAAAAAAAGGGATAGGAGCCTTTTTTTGAAATGATAATTATCATATCATAAAATAAATGCTACCTGTTATTTAACATTACGGAGGACATCCTATCCTCATCCACTCATCCATTCACATACTCATCTAACAGCACGCAGATATTCCCGGTTCAGCCGTGCAATATTGGATACCTTGATCTTCTTCGGACAGACCGCTTCGCATTCATACAGGTTGGAGCAGTTTCCAAAGCCTTCCAAATCCATTTGTTTAACCATTTCCCGTGTCCGCCTTTTTTTCTCAAGTTGTCCCTGGGGCAGTAATACCAGATGGCTGATCTTGGCCGCCGTGAACAGCATGGCTGAAGCGTTGGGACAAGCCGCCACGCACGCCCCGCAGCCGATGCAGGCCGCCGCGTCCATCGCCAAATCCGCCGTCTCTTTAGACACCGGTATAAAATTAGCCTCCGGCGCCGACCCCGTCTTGACCGAGATATAACCCCCCGCCGCGATAATACGGTCAAACGCCGAACGATCCACTACCAGATCTTTGATCAGCTCAAAAGCCCTCGATCGGAAAGGCTCGATAACCAGCACGTCATTATTCTTAAAATGCCGCACGTGCAACTGGCACAGCGCACTGCCCCGTTGGGGACCATGCGGCTGACCGTTCACCATCGCTCCGCACGTCCCGCATATCCCTTCCAGGCAATCACTATCGACAGCTATGGGTTCCTTTCCCTCAACAATTAGCTTGTCATTGACAATATCCAGCATCTCCAGAAACGACATATCCTTATCTATATCCCGGGCCTCATACTCCGAAAAATGACCCTTATCATCCCGGTTCTTCTGCCGCCATATCTTTAAAATCAAATTAATCTTTTCCGCCATTATGAATTTCTGCTAAACCAATCCCCGATGTGAAATCGGGGGACAAAACCATGCGATACAACACATTTCTTGCCGTTTTATAATTATTTGCTCCACATTTAAATCTGTATTCGCCGCAGAGGATAACCGTCCTTTGGCCTTTGGATTTTGAGCTTTGTCATTCCCAAACTGACTAAAAGTCAGTTTGAGAAGTTAATACTTCCTCTCGCCCAGGTTAATATGCTCAAAGGTCAGTTCCTCCTTATGCAAAACAAAACCATCATCATTATTAAATTCCCAGGCCGCCACGTAGCAGAACTCTTTATCGTTCCGTTTCGCCTCGCTTTCATCGGTTTGATATTCCGTACGAAAATGCCCTCCGCAGGATTCTTCGCGATGTAAAGCGTCGCCCACTATCAATTCGGCAAACTCCAGGTAATCCGCCACACGCAGCGCCTTTTCCAAAGACTGATTTAAATCATCCGCCGATCCGCCCACCACCGCGTTTTCCCAAAATTCCTCTCGCAGGGCCGGTATCTTTTCCGCCGCCTCTTTCAACCCCGCCCTGCTTCTTGATATGCCGCAATTTTCCCAAAGCAACATTCCCAATTCTCGATGTATCTGATTAACTGTGCGCCGACCCTTGATCGATAATATTTTCTTTATATTTTCCGCCACCGCCTGTTCGACTGCCTTGAATTCTTCATGCCCCACCGAAAACTCACCCGGCGTCTCGTCGGCCAGATATTCCGCTATGGTATAAGGCAAAATAAAATACCCGTCCGTCAAACCCTGCATCAAGGCGCTGGCCCCCAAACGGTTAGCCCCATGGTCGGAAAAATTGACCTCCCCGATAGCGAATAAACCCGGTATCGTAGACATCAGGTTGTAATCTACCCACAATCCGCCCATCGTATAATGAGGGGCCGGAAAGATGGTCATCGGCTCCTCATAGGCGTTGCGGTCCGTGATCCGCTCATATATCTCGAATAAATTACCGTATCGTTCTTTTAATGTATCCTGCCCCAGCCTTTCCAAAGCGTCCGCGAAATCAAGATACACCGCCTGACCTGTCGGGCCCACTCCTCGGCCCCCATCGCACACCTCCTTGGCCGCCCGCGAGGCGATATCGCGCGGCATCAAATTCCCAAACGCCGGATATTTTCGCTCCAGGTAATAATCTCGTTCCTTTTCCGGTATCTGATTGGGTTCCCTGGTGTCGCCCTTCTGCATCGGCACCCATATCCGACCGTCGTTTCGCAGGCTCTCGCTCATGAGGGTCAGCTTCGATTGATACTCCCCTTTTGCCGGAATGCTGGTCGGGTGTATCTGAGTAAAACAGGGATTAGCGAAATACGCCCCTTTTTTATGGGTCCGCCATGCTGCCGATAGGTTGCCGGATTTGGCGTTGGTGGATAGATAAAAAACGTTCGAATATCCTCCCGTCGCAAGAATGACCGCGTCACCGGCGTATGATTCTATCTTACCTGATACCAGATCCCGCACCACGATGCCTTTAGCCTTACCGTCGATCAGGACAATATCCTGCATCTCGCACCGGGTATGAACCTCCACCCCGCCCCTGACGACCTCCTTCATCAACGCTGAATATGCCCCCAAAAGCAATTGTTGGCCCGTCTGGCCCCGGGCGTAAAATGTACGTGATACCTGCGCCCCGCCAAAAGAAAGATTCGCCAGATAGCCGCTGTATTCCCGCGCAAATGGCACCCCCTGAGCCACACACTGATCGATTATTACATTGCTCAATTCCGCCATTCGATACACATTGGCCTCGCGCGAGCGGAAGTCGCCCCCTTTAATCGTGTCGTAAAACAGCCTTTCCACGCTGTCGCCGTCATTCGGATAATTCTTGGCCGCGTTAATTCCCCCCTGGGCCGAAATCGAATGGGCCCGCCGCGGTGTATCATTGATGCAAAAAATCTTAACCTTATACCCTATCTCCGACAAAGACGCTGCCGCCGAACTGCCCGCCAGACCCGTTCCCACCACCAGTAAGGTAAATTTCCTCTTGTTGGCCGGGCTGACCAGCTTCAGATTATTTTTATGCCGCGTCCACTTCTCCGGCAAAGGCCCGGCGGGAATTTTACTGTCCAGATCCACTAATACTGCCTTTCTCTATGTTTTGATGATATTCAATAATATTACTACCGGAATCAAGATATATAAAAGCGCTATAATAATCCCTAAAATTAAGCTGATCTTTTTAATAAAAGGGAAAAACCGCTCATTATTTAATCCAAATGTTTGCAAAGCGCTTTGTATGGCATGGTTCAAATGCAGACCCAACGCCAGCATGGCAAATATATACACCCCTGCGTGTACTGGATTCTGAAAAGAGTTATACACCATGCCATATAAACCCATATCCTCACTTCCGACCATGCTCCGTGGACCTAACTCGGCAAATTTGAAATCACACAAGTGAAAAATCACATAACTCAATAGTACCAATCCGGTTATGGGCATTAACCGTGCGCTCAATCCTAATTCGCCTGCTGGCCTGCTCATCAAATAGCGCTTCCCCCGCGCCCGACAATTTTCCCAGGCTAATGTCAGCGCCGTAAAAATATGAATCAGAGCGATTAAAATCAGCCCGATTTCCATCAAATAGAGAAAAAAACCAAGACCGGCCAGTTTCGCGGCATATCCGTTAAAAACCTCCTCCCCCCTTAAAATAAGCATATTGCCAATAAGATGTACAATCACAAATGCCAGCATAAGAACCCCCGTCCCCGCCACCACCTGTTTGCGACCAATTGATGATCTGGGCCCGCCAAGCAGATGCCTTAGACCGATTCCTCTCATGCATTCTCCTTCAGGTGCCTTCGGATAAACAAAATACCCTAAATTTCATGTAAAAATCCGCAAAAAAATCAAACATCCGGGATTATACCCCAAACACCTTATTTTTATAGGTTAATAATTACATGTTATTGTGAAAATATTTTCTTTTATTACATAAATGCCTAAAATATTGAATGAAACGTCACTGATCTAGATCGGGGCACAGGTTTACTAATATCGTAAACCTATCGAAATAAAGGACTTATCATGAAATATAACACCGTCAATCCCGCCATCGAAGGAATCATCACCCAATATCAAATCTTCTCCCCCTACTAAATATCCACCACCACCCAAAACTCCCATCGGGCATTTCTCGAATGGCGAAGGTTGTCGATTATGCCCTGGAATTTCCCCTTTTAGCAGGTGTATCGATCTGCAATTCCTATACTTTTGGTCGGCAACGTCTCCCCGCTCAAGCACACAACCAATGTTACTGAGTGTGCTCTAGCGGCCTTGATAAATGGATTGGTGATCTATTTTATAAATTGCATATTTTACACTCGATTATAAATGTGTTGTTGGTCACAACCGTGGTGATTTTCCTGACCGAATTAACCAGCAACATTGCCACGGTCTCGACCTTCTTGCCCATTTTGAGCGGCGAGTCGTTGGGAATAGGCGCCGAACCACTACTATTATGAATTGTATTTTACGGGCAAACCTATTTGCCGTACTTTTTAACGCCTTCTTCAAAGACATCCCCGCCGTGACAATCGTTGCCTACCGTCAGAGGGAGATCTTCCACTTCCATTTCGCGGATCGCTTCCGGGCCTAAATCATCATAAGCGATAACTTTGGAAGATTTGACGGATTTACAGATCAAGGCGGCGACGCCGCCGGTGGCGACAAAATAAACGCCCTTATGTTCCTTGAGGGCATCTCTAACCTGGGGGCTTCTTTTGCCTTTGCCGATGGTACCGGCCAAACCCATTTTATGCAAAGTGGGGGTGAATTTATCCATACGATAACTGGTGGTCGGTCCGCAGGAACCGATGGGATAGCCCGGTTTAGCGGGGGTGGGTCCGACGTAGTAAATAATCTGTCCGCGCAGATCAACAGGGAGTTCCTCACCTTTTTCTATTAACTCCAGGAAGCGGCGATGAGCCATATCTCTGCCGGAATAAATTTTCCCGCTCAGTAGCACCCTATCACCAACCCTTAATTTTTCCACATCCTGTTTGTCCAAGGGGGTAGTTAATTTGATTATTTCAGGCATAGCAACCTCATTTTCGCAAATTTTTATAAAAATTAAATAACAACCGTTTTCTGGCGAGCCACATGGCAGTTCATGTTCAAGGCCACCGGCATCATGGCGACGTGGGCCGGGTGGGTCTCAATATGCACCGCCAGGGCGGTGGTCCGACCGCCGAAGCCCATGGGGCCGATACCCAAGTTGTTGATTTGTTGCAACAGATCCTTTTCCACCTGGGCGTATTTTTCATCGGGATGTGAACTGCCCAGCGGACTGCGCAGGACGGCTTTTTTAGCCAGATAGGCGCACTTGTCGAACGTTCCGCCGATACCAATACCGATCACGGTCGGGGGGCAGGGATTGCCGCTGGCCTGCCGGACAAAGTCCACCACAAACTTTTTCACACCTTCAATACCGTCGCCGGCGCTCATCATTTTAATGGCCGACATATTTTCGCAGCCGCCGCCCTTGGGGCAGAATAAAATCTTAATCTTATCGCCCGGTACGATATCGACATGAATAACGGCGGGGGTATTATCTTTGGTATTGGCGCGGGTGAACACCGGATCGTAAGTCATCGACTTGCGCAGGTAACCGTCCTGGTAGCCTTCCTTCACACCTTGGTTGATCGCTGCATAAAAATCACCTCCGGTGAGACGAACATCCTGACCCAGTTCGATTATCAATACCGCCTGACCGCAATCCTGGCACAAGGGCAGTTTTTCATCCTTGGCGATTTTCAAATTCTCGAAAATCTCATCCAAAACGGCTTTGCCCACATCCGAAACCTCATTCTGGCGGGCGGCTTGTAACGCGCTAACGACATCATTCGGAAGTTCATAATTGGCATCCATGCAAAGCTGGGCGACCGTCTCTGTAATCTGTTTGGTATCTACTTCTCTCATAACAACCTTTTTTCTTTTTTATACACCAAATTTAACGCGTGGGGCAAAGCCCCACCCTATATATTTAATCCGCTTTTTTGATAATGCCCTCATCCATCATCAGTTTAACTTCTCTCTGGGCGCGGGTAATTTTTTCCTCTGCGGAATCTCGCAATTCTTTTTCGGATAGTTTCCTTCGGGCGATTCCCTGCTCGATTGCCGCCAATCCACAGGCTACCGCTTCTTCTACGAACGCATCCGTCTCGACCATCGTAGGAACAATACGTTCTTCCGACATGCCTTTCTTTTCGGCGGTGGCGGCTAATGAATTACCGGCAGCAATGCACATCTCGTCGGTCACCGTCTTGGCCCAGACGTCCAGCACCCCACGGAAAATCGCGGGGAAACCCATGCTGTTATTGATCTGATTCGGGAAATCGCTGCGTCCGGTAGCCACAATTTTGGCGCCGGCTTCTTTGGCTTCCCAGGGCCAAATTTCCGGTATCGGATTGGCCATAGTAAAGCATATTGGATCCTTATTCATGGCCTGTATCCATTGAGGTTTGATGATATCAGGCCCCGGCGCCGACGCTGAAATCAGAACATCCGCTCCTGTCATCGCTTCTTTAATTCCACCGGCCAATCCTTGGGGGTTGGTGTTCTGGCAAATCCACCATTTCTCTTTCAGTTCCACTTTTTTTTCTTCCAGATCTTTACGCGAGGTGCTTAATATGCCCTTCGAATCGCAAAGAACAATATTTTCCGGTTTGACGCCTCCTTTGATCAATATCCGCAATATACAAACGTTCGCAGCGCCGCCGCCCACCATAGCAATTTTAATCTCACCTATTGATTTGTTCACTATCTTGCAGGCATTGACCAGACCGGCATAAGTGATCGTCGCTGTACCTTGTTGATCATCATGCCAGACGGGGATATTCATGCCTTGGCGGACTTTTTCCAGAATTGTGAAACACTTGGGCTGGGCAATATCTTCGAGGTTAATGCCGCCAAAAGTGGGTTCGAGGGATTTTACGATTTCAATAAATTTGTCGGGGTTTTTTTCCTTGATGCAAATGGGAAAGGCATCCACACCGCCCAGGTATTTAAACAGCAGGGCCTTGCCTTCCATGACCGGCATGCTGGCTTCGGGCCCGATATCGCCCAGACCCAGCACCCTGGTTCCGTCGGTGACAATCGCCACAAAATTAGCTTTGTTGGTATTGTGCCACACATATTCCGGATTCTCAGAAATCATTTTACATGCTCTGGCCACCCCGGGGGTGTACCAAATGGCAAAATCATCATAACTGCGGACGGGGGCTTTGAGTGATACTGATACCTTGCCCTGGTAATACGGATGCAATCGTTCCGCTTCTTTGGCCGGTTGTTCTGCTTTTTTCAGTAATTCTTCTTTTGTCAATGTTTCCATTTCTTATACCTCTACATGCAATGCTCGTGCTAATGATTTTTTCCCTCTATACTCCGGTAAAAGTATGGGGGACCTTCTTTTGGGTTTGATCTTGGCTTCTTTAAGCATCTTCACATAATTCGATACATGCTCCAGGGTAAGCTTACCCTGCTTTTTGCCTTTTTTGATATATTCAGCGGCGGAAATTCCCGTCCGCCGCCCAAACACCATACAATCCAACGTCGAGTTGCCCATCAAACGGTTTTTGCCGTGAACCCCACCGGAAACCTCTCCGGCCACCCATAGCCCTTCCAGGGTAGTACGTCCCACAGGATCGGTTTCCACGCCGCCGTTCTGGTAGTGCAGCGTCGGGAAAATAAGCACCGGATTCTTGGCCATATCGATATCATACCGTCTGAACATCCGGTCCATACCCGGAAAGGCCTTTTCAATATAACCCTTGCCGTTTTTCAATTCAATCATGGGCGTATCCAGCCAGACGCCGCGTAAGCCGGAGGGTGTCGTAATGCCCTTGTTTCTGACATAACATTCCCGGATGATCGCGGCCGCCTCGACATCTCTGGGCTCCATAGCGAAGACAAAGGCCTCACCATCGATATTCACCGGTTGGGCGCCTGATGTTCTCAGTTTCTCCGTTAACAGATATCCGATAATCTGAACCGGATAAGCCGCACCCGTAGGATGGTACTGTACCGTGTCAGTATCACGTAATTTCGCTCCGGCCCGATACGCCAGCACTACGCCATCTCCAGTTGCGCCATAATGATTAGTGGTGGGGAAACCTCTGATGTGTAATCGGCCAAAACCGCCCGTGGCCAGGATGGTAGCCTTAGCGGCCACGACTTTATATTCACCGGTTTCCAGATTATATAAAACCGCTCCAGTAACCTTATCGCCGTCGGTCAGTAGCTCCACCGCTGGGAAGTGCTCGATGCAACCGATCTTGCGGCTGATAAATTCATCTCGGATAACCCGAAATTCCTCCAGCCCCGTATAGTCCCGACAGGAGTGCATTCTTTTAATCGAAGTTCCGCCGCCCCACTTCTCCACAAAGTCGCCGTTTTCTTCCTTATCGAAAATCACTCCCAACTCATGCAGCCAGTGCATAATAAAAGGGCCGTCTTCCACCAAAGCCCGCAGCACATCGGGCTTGTTGGTGAAATGACCGCCCCCGATGGTGTCCAGGTAATGCCTCTCCAGGGAATCCACTTTCCGGTCGGCGGCCTGGGTTCCGCCTTCAGCCATGATAGAATTTGCGTCACCGTGTCTTAATTTGTTGACCAGCAGTATTTTGTCTTTATCAATGCCCATCTCATGGGCCCAGATGCACGCGGCGGTCCCGGCCAATCCACCGCCCAGCACCATAATGTCAACTTGGTAATCCGGAATTGAAAGATCAACCTCCTGCTTTTCGATCAGGGGATACGCTTCCAGCAAATCCACCACTTCCCGAGGTGCAATATCCCCTTGGTTGGGACCTACGACAATCTTTCTTTTACCGCCCGGGGCCCAGTCGGGGTGTATCTTCAGAACTTCTTGGCGTTCTTCTTTGGTCATGGCCGCGGGAATATTTTCCGCCCGCCAGGAGCGGGTTTCATGCACCTTAGGTATGAGTTGAAAAATTTCTTCGGGATAGCCTTCTATATACTTTACTTCCGCCATGTGAACTCCCTAGTCTGATTCTTTTTCTCGACTATAATATAGTTTTTCCAATTCCTCTTTACTTTTTTTGGTTATTTCATCCAACGGTTTGACAAACTTGCCCTGTTCAATCTCTTTCAATCTATCCGTCAGGTGTTTAGGCTCCGGACGGTCATTTCTGCCGTATAACCGGCGTGCCAGTTGGGCCATGTTGTACTGAACGATTTCCGCCGGACAGCGCAGGGCGCACATGCCGCATTGGATACAGTCGAATGATTCATTGACGCATGTTTCAAAATCGCCCCGTATGGCCGCCTGAATATAATCCATCACCTGCAGATCCTGGGTACAGGCTTTGGTACAGGTATTACAGGCCACACACCGGGCCAGTTCCGGATAGTGCTTCAAAAGAGTATTTACCTTATATGCTTCCTTGCTGATATCATAAGATGCTTTTTCCGCCGGTGAGAACGGTATTTGCACCAGGTACATCCCGTCTTCCACCCGCGTCTGACAGGCCATGCCGGTCTGAAGTTTATACTCACCGTGCCTGCGATACACCGTCGAACACGCACCGCAAAAACCTTGGCGGCAACCACATCCCCTGATAAACTTATAACCGGCATATTCCATCGCCGTTAAAATCGTCAAGTCCGCCGGGACGCTATATCCCCTGCCCATGACGTAGATCGTCACCCAGTGCCTGACATCTTTCTCCTCGACGCCTGCCACCGTGGGCCGGCTGGCCTCGGCAATCCTTTCCATCACTTTTTCAGGATCCAGTTTCTTGCTCTTTGTCTCTTTCATGAAAATACCTTACTTTATATTTTATATTTTTAAATTGTTATCAAAAACAACTTATTCTTTTAACAAAGCTGCTTTTCCTTTAGTAAAGGTTCCGGTTTTGTATGGTGCAAATCAAAACCATAACATTCATTTGATAATCCAAACGCCAGGGCCATCAATTGGGTGAAATAAAACACCGGTATATTCTTAAAGCCGGGATACTTTTCTTTGATCTCTTTCTGTCGATTATCTAGATTAAAAGCACAGAGGGGACAACTGGTGGTTAGCGCCTGGGCCCCGGCCTTTTGTGCGTGGGACAAAATTTTATAGGCCAACTCCACCACCACATACTTGTTGTCCACCGTCAGATAGCTGCCGCAACAAACCTTCCGATAGGGGCTATCAATCGGTTCGGCCCCCAGGGCGGCAAGTATATTTTCCTGCAGATTGGGCTCCTCCGGGTCGTCGATGCCGACTTCTTTGGGCCGCAATAACATACAACCGTAATACGGCAACACCTTCAGACCGTTAAGAGGCTTTACCACCTTTTCCCGAATCTTCTCCACCCCAATCTCTTTTAACAAATCCAGAAAATGAATCACATCGACGTTGAGTTCGTAATCGTCGTCTTCCAGGTACATAAAATCGTTGATTTTCTGGAGATCCTCCGGATTCTCTTTTACTCGGAGATTAGTCCGCTTCAGGGCGTTATAACACATCGAACATAACACTACCATACGATGATCGTCCGTGACCAGTTCATCACGTACCATCTGCTTCACTCTCAGCAAATTCCTCACCGGGGCGATATGATACATTAAATTGTCGTCCGTCAGGGAATAAACGGTACCGCAGCAGTTCCATTTCGGAAGCTCCACCAATTCTATATCCAACGCCCGGGCCACTGCCAGAGCGGAATCTTCAAAATTTTTCGCGGTCGTTTTAAGAGTACAACCGGGATAATAAGCTATTTTTGTCTGACTCATTATTTAATAATTCCTAACCGGTAAATTTACGACAAGCGCTGATCAGGGCGATCTGGGGCAATCCTTCCAATTCTTCTATTGTCAGTTTTTTAATATCCATATGATCTTCCGCCTGCCTTAGCTTGATCTGCCTTAATGCCTCGGCCACCTTCGACAGATCCAAACCCCGCGGGCATCGAACCACGCAGGTAAAACAGGAGGCGCAAAGCCAGATAGCTTTGGTTTCCAGCACCTCCTCCATCCCCAGTTGTGACATCTTCATCATCTCGGATGGATTAATGTCCATCTCCGCCGCCATCGGACAGCTTGCCGAACAGGTCCCGCACTGGTCGCACATGGTTACCACTTCGCCGCTTATACTGCAGATCTTCTCGCACAATTTATTATTTTCTGGGGCAAGTTCTATTTTTTTAGTCATATTGCTTCTTCCGTTATTTTCTTTATCAAACCGGCCCTTCCGGCTTAACTTTTTTCGGGTGGCCTTCACCTGGCGTTAAGTTATCTAATCTTTCAACGCCGAAACCTGTCACACCGTAACACTGTTGAGTTCTTTCAGTTGTTTGTAGGTAAAAACCGGGCCGTCTTTACAAATATACTTGCTGCCTATATTACAACGGCCGCATTTGCCGATCCCGCATTTCATTTTCATCTCCAGAGAGGTGATAATCTCTTCATCAGGAAAATGCAAACCGGCCAAAACCTTGATGCAGGTTTCTATCATAATGGGAGGGCCGCAAACCACAGCCGTAGTGTTTTGGGCGCTGGGGGCCAAATCTTTGAGGACGGGCGCCGCAAATCCCACCTTATGGGGCCAATCCTCCACGGGTTTATCAATGGTTTGTACTATTTCTATATCGTTGCGTTTGCTCCATTCGGCAAGATCGTCTTTGTATAACATTTCACCGGGATCCCGGGCGGCGACAAAGAGGGTGATATCACCATAGTGGGGCCGATTTTTTTCATGAAGCACATACTTGGTCAATGCTCTTAAGGTAGTCAAAGCAAAGCCCCCCCCGACCACCAAGAGATTTTTCGATGTCATCTTTTCCAAAGGGAAACCGTTTCCCAGCGGCCCTCTCAAGCCCAGCGTGCTGCCCTCGGAGAGATTGTGTAAGGCAGTGGTCAAAACTCCTTTAGGATATTTTTTAACGGTGAATCGAAGCACTTCCTTTGTCAACGGCGACGATGCGATTCCGAAAGGCGCTTCTCCCACGCCGTTGATAGAGAGCATGGCAAATTGACCGCACACAAATTTGAAATTTTCGGCGTCGCCGGAATTGACAAAAACCAGGTCAAAAGTTTTAAGATCGCCGGTTTCATTTTCGAGGCGAACCGCTTTTAATTTTACCGGCATGGGCACGTAAGGATTTTTCATGCTGATTATCTCACTTGAGGTTATTGATATTTTCAATTTCCCTAATTAGGTCCGAACCCACCGGGCAATGGTTTATGCATCGGCCGCATCCGACACAGGCAATTTCGCCATAGTTTTCCACAAAGTAACGGAATTTGTGCATCAATCGCTGGCGCATTCGCTCCTTACCGGTAGCACGGGGATTGTGCCCCGACGCTTCCAGGGTGAAGGTCGGGTATGAACATGAATCCCAGATTCTGATGCGCCGGCCCTTGTCGTCTTTTTGCTCATCGACGATGTCAAAGCAATGACAGGTAGGACAAAGATAAGTACAAATGCCGCAACCCAGGCATTTCTGATGGATTCCGTCCCAAAAAGGATGGTCGAATATACGGGCCAGTTTTTCCGGCAAGTTATCAAGATCAACTTTTCGCGCCACTTTACTTTCGGCTTCAGATCGCAGATTTTTTAGGCGCTCTGCATCGGTTGGCCGGGCGTTTTCCAGTCCGGGAATTTTATTCAGAATATCCGCACCGCCCGGCGTTATTGGTTCAAAAACATATCGATCGCCCAGGTCCGCCATAAAGACGTCCGTGTCTTTTTTGGAAAATGGTCCGATTCCCAGCGAGTCGCAAAAGCAATTGCTCCGGGGGCGGCGGCATGCCAACGTAAAAATTGTCGTGTTCTTTCTTTTTACTATATAGTAAGGATCTTTATAATCGGGTCCGTCGAAGACCGCGTCCAACAGCGACAGACTTTTGGCATCACAAGGTCTCATTCCAAATATGATTCTGGGTTTTTCCGGTTTTAACTCGGACACCTGCGCCGCGTCGCTGCCGGTATAAGAAAACAGAGTCTCTGCTTGAGGGAAAAATAATTTCTTTGCCGGTTCATTGGTATTTGAAAATTCCAAACAGGCCTGGGCGCCGTTTTGAATCCTACCAAAATCCACAACCAGATCGTCTTTTTGGACGGGCCCAAAGACCTGATATTTCTTGATTAGAAAATCAAGCACCGTATTAATTTTATCTTTTTTAATTGTTTTCATAATTTTTTCACTTGATAAAATCCTGGGGGTCGTCCTCATTATAAAAACTCAAAGGTGCCTTTTCCTCAAGTTGGAGCCCTGCTTCGTCGCCAAAAAGCTCTTTAACGTCCTTTGCGATTTTTTTGGTTAACATTCTTATATCAACATTATTCGGGCAGGACCGTTCACAGGCGCCGCAGTCAACACAGCGCCCCGTGGTATGGAACGCTCGCATAATATGAAAAACTATCGTGTCGGAAATATCCGTAGTTTTTCCCACCCAGGCCGGGAAATTCTGATCGGTGAAACACTGTTGACAGTAGCACAACGGACACGCCTCCCGGCAAGCATAGCAGCGAATACATTTGGACAGTGTTTTCCGAAAATATTCCCACCTTTCTTCGGAAGTGCTCTCTTCGAGTTGCTTGATTTTTTTATATTCGTCTTTGACGTCCAACGGGGGCAGGTTTTCACCAATCTGGACGTCACAGAGAACCGGATTCCTATGGCGGCAGGACAGGCAGCAGTCCGCCAGAAAATCATCCACCATAAGATCGGCGGTGAATTCAAGGCCCTTAACTGTGATAACCTTGTCTTTCAAGACGGCTTCTCTGACATCGCCGTTTTTTAAATGGTTATAGATTTTCTTGCGATCGACAATACCTCCGCAAGGCATACCAAGAATATTAACATTTTTTCTTTCAATTTGGTTTTCGTTTATCAGAACAACGATGGCGCGGGTGTCGCAGCCTTTGGCCACGACCGCCGCTTTATCTTTTCTTGCCGTTAAATATCTTGCCAGGTTGTGATCACAAAAAGGATTCCACACCAGTCGATCCACATCCTGGGGGTCTGTTATGAAACACGGTGTTGTCCGCAGTGGCGCCCCTTCATCTTCGTAGCCTATCACCACATCCACAAGCTTTTCTTCGAGCAGTTTCCGCGCTTCTTGTCTGAGTTTGGTTTGCAAATCCACTAATTAACCACTCCATCAACAGGACTATGTTTTACCAGTCTCGTAGCCGGGCCTAATTTTCTAACTGTTTCGGTTACTTCGTTGACGACCTTGGCAAACTTGTCACCTTCGCTCGCCGAAACCCACGAAAAATGCACGCGCCCTTCTTCGAGCCCGATATATTCGAGAAGCCTTTTCAATATGGCAAATCTTCTTCGAGCGTAATAATTGCCGTTGGAATAATGGCATTCGCCGGGATGACAACCGGAAACCAGAACGCCATCGCAACCCTGCTGTAAACTCTTGACGATATAGAAGGGATTAACTCTGCCGGAACAAGGCACCTTGACAATCCTGACATTAGGGGAATACCGTCGCCGACTAACCCCCGCCAGGTCGGCGCCGGCATAAGAACACCAACTGCATAGAAAAGCGATAATCCGGGGTTCCCAATTTTCCGGTTGCTCTTGCATAGTTTACATTACCTCTATCATCTTACTTATCTGATGATCGCTGACTCCAATCACATCCGCTGCACCCGATCGACAGGTAGCGGCACAAGTCCCGCATCCCTTACAAAGAAACTCGTTAACCACCGCGGTTTTTTTGCCGGTATGCGCATCAACAACGGTTATTTCAATCGCCTTATAAGCACAGACATCCGCGCACATGCCGCAGCCAATACAAATACTTTCATCAATTTGCGCCGTGATGGGTTCGGCTTCATAGACGCCTTTATTCATCAGGCTGATGGCTCGCGAAGAGGCGGCGCCCGCCTGGGCCACTGAATCCGGAATATCCTTGGGTCCCTGCACGGTGCCCGCTAAAAATACACCTTCGATCAAGGTGTCCACCGGCCGGAACTTTAGATGCGCTTCCTTGAGAAAACCATCCTGACTCCGCGACAAGCCCAGCAGACCGGCAACATGACGGGTGCCCTCGTTCGGAATTAAACCTACCGACAATACCACCGTATTAAATTCAGATTCGATGATCTTGCGTGATAAGGTATCCTCGGCCCGCAGAGTCAATTTTTTCGTCTTGGGATCCTCCAATATTTCCGCCACCCGACCGCGAATATATTTAATGCCTTCGGATTGGGCCCGCTTGTAGTACTCTTCAAATCCCTTGCCATAAGCCCGCAGATCGGTATAAAAAATATAAATTTCCTTACCCGGACGCTCCCGGTTCAATAGACACGCCAGTTTCGTCGCATACATGCAGCATACTCGGGAACAATATTCGTGCTCCACTTGTTCGTCGCGCGATCCGACACACTGGATAAAGGCTATCCGGTTGCCGATGTCCTTTAACGGCTTGCCCTCCCCCGCATAAGCCAGCATCCGCTCCATTTCCAGGGCATTAAATACATTTTCATATTTACCCAGTCCGTAAACCCTCTTTTGCCGGGCGTCGTAAATATCAAAACCTGTCGCCACGATGATTGTATCGACGGTAAATTTTTCTTCCGTCGGATATACGTCATAATCGATCGCGTTCGGCTCGCAGACCTCTTTACATTTACTGCACGCCAGCGGGAACAATCCCAGACAGGTTTTGTCGTCCAGTATATACGAATGAGGTACGGCTATGGGGCTGGGCAGATAGATCGCCTTGCGGGTGGTCAATCCCTCATCGTACTCATTGGGGACCGTCACCGGACATGCCTCCACGCATTTATCACAGCAGGTGCATTTGTCCGGATCCACATAGAGGGCTTTTCGGGTTACGGTAACCTGGTAATTACCTATATAGCCGGAAATGTCCTTGACTTCGGTGCTGGTCATCAGCTTGATGTTGGGATTGTTGGGCACATCGGCCATTTTCGGCGATAGAATACATGCCGCACAATCTTCGGTGGGGAAAGTTTTCGATAACTGCGCCATCTTTCCGCCGATGGAGGGATCCTTCTCTACCAGATACACCTGAAAACCTGCATCCCCCAGATCCAGCGCCGCCTGGATGCCGGCAATACCCCCGCCGATAATTAAAACCCTTTTGCCGATCGGGATAACCTTTTTTTCCAGGGGGATATCCAGTCGGGCCTTGGCAAGGGACATTTTTGTCAGATCGATCGCCTTTTTCGTGGCTTCCTGGGGATAATCATAATGCGGCCAGGAACACTGCTCTCGGATATTGGCCATTTCCAGGACGTAAGGCGACAAACCCGCATGTTCCATGGTCTTCATAAAGGTTATCCCCTGAAATTGAGGAGAACACGCCGCGATGACCACTCTGTCTAATTTATTTTCCTTGATGTCATTTAAAATAAGTTTTTGGCCGACTTCTGAACAAATGTGCTCATGATCTTTTATCTGAACCACATCGACCGGTCCCTCCAGCGATTCCATCACCTTTTGAATATCAACCACTTCCGATATATTGCCCCCGCAATGACAAACGTACACACCTATTCTCGGCGCCATGGTTGTCAGCTACCTTTCGTTAACCTCGTTTTTTTGCGGTTTATCAACCGCCGCCTTAATAGTACCCATCATATTATAGTATGGAGATATTTAACGGTTACTAATTGCCGTCTCGATATCTCCCAGATAAAACCTCAGGGGTGGTGAAGCTCTTCATCTTTTTCTTCGGTGCTCCAAATCGCATATTCCGGACAGACCAATTCGCACAGATGACAACACAAACACAGTTTTTCATCTTTCACCCGCGGCGGGTGGTAAGCCTTCTCGTTAAACTCGTCTGAAAATTCCAGGACATCTCTGGGGCAATACTCGATGCAAAATCCGCAACCTTTACATCTTTCTTTGAGAATATGAATCTTGCCCTTGGGAGTTTTCACTCGATCGGCATCTAAAGGTATGCGCCAATATTTTGATGCTGCATTTTTCATAGTTATTTATTCTTTATCTTTTTGCCCTAACTAAGCGGCCAACACCTTTTTCATGGTCATGCCAATTTCCGCCGGCGACTCCGCCACCATCACGCCGCTCGCCCGCAAAGCCTTAATCTTTTCCTCAGCCGTTCCTTTTCCCCCGGCAATAATCGCCCCGGCATGGCCCATCCGCTTGCCGGGCGGCGCCGTCCGTCCGGCAACAAATGCCACGACCGGCTTGGTAAATTCATTCCGGATATACTCGGCCGCCGCTTCCTCATCCGAACCGCCTATTTCGCCAATCAACACCACCCCTTCGGTCTGGGGATCTTGCTGAAAGAGCTTTAATCCGTCAATAAATCGCGTCCCGATAATAGGGTCGCCCCCCAGCCCGATACAGGTCGATTCCCCCAGCCCCTCCTTGGTTAACTGCGCCACCGCTTCGTAGGTCAACGTGCCGCTGCGGGACAACACGCCGATTTTCCCTTCGCGGTGGATATAACCGGGCATGATCCCCACCTTTGACTTGCCCGGCGAAATAATCCCCGGACAGTTCGGCCCGATCAGCACCACATTCCGTCCCTCAAGGAACGTGACTACTCTCACCATATCCAGCGTTGGGATCCCTTCGCTAATGCACACAATCAACTTTATTCCCGCATCTGCCGCTTCCATCATCGCATCCGCGGCAAATGCCGGCGGCACAAAAATCACCGAGGCGTTCACCCCGGTTTGCTCAACAGCTTCCACTACAGTATTATATACCGGCACTCCTTCATGAGTCTGCCCCCCCTTGCCCGGCGTCACCCCCGCCACTATCTTCGTCCCATAATCCAACATCTGCCGGGTATGGAATGTCCCTTCATTGCCGGTTATACCTTGTACGACTACTTTGGTCTCATTATCAATCAAAATACTCATAATCTGCTCAAACCGTCTTCATTTCCTGATCCGCTTTCACCGCCGCCACTACT
>Ga0111186_1053_pt1 | contig 18574 bp, 10 predicted proteins | sample DeeMarSWOR324_28_FD_80243 | JGI IMG/M metagenome (GOLD analysis project Ga0111186, IMG submission 80243) | Phycisphaerae bacterium SM23_30 | reverse complement strand
TTGGCGGCGTGGAGAGCCTGGCGGGTTATAACGGGTTCGTTGGGGGCTAAACCGCAGCCGATATGTTCCGGCGGCGGGAGTTGCTGGTCGTTGGCTAACTGGCTGAGGGTCATGGTTTTGCCGCCGTAGATGGTGTCGGCGACGATGGGGTGTTTGATAAGGCTAAGGTGGACGCGTATCTGATGGGTGCGGCCGGTTTTAGGTTTTAGTCTTAGAACGGCATATCCCCGAAACTGCTGCTGAAGCTCATATTGGGTCACAGCGGATTTACCGGTCTCGGGGCGGGCGGCGTATTTTTCGCGGATGCGGGGATGACGACCGAGGGGCATATCAATGACATCGGCATCCAGTTCCATGGTACCCTGGACCACGGCGATATATTCTTTTTGGACGAGGCGGTGCTCGAATTGATGGGCCAGGCGCCAATGGGCGGTGTCGGTTTTAGCGACCACCATAACGCCGGTGGTATGGCGGTCCAGGCGATGGACAATCCCCGGTCGAAATTGACTGTTGACCTTAGAGAGGGAATTACTGTAATGCACCAGGCCGTTGACGAGGGTGCCGCTGGGATTACCGCGGGCGGGGTGGACAATCAAATCGGCCTGCTTGTTGAGCGCCAAGAGGTGATCGTCTTCGTAAAGCACGTCCAGGGGTATCGGTTCCGGTGCGATCTGGTTGGTGGGCGGGGGCGGCAGTATTACATCCACCCGGTCACCTATCTTAAGCTGATAGCTCTGCTTGACGGGACGGCCATCGACGGAAACGGCCTCCTCGGCGATCAAACGCTGAATCAGGGTGCGAGAGAAGTCCGAAAAACGATGCTGGAGGTATTTATCGAGGCGGCGTGCGGGCAAGAGGCGCTTAATCTCCAGAGAAACATGTTGGGCGCCATCCTCATCCAAAGATAAATGTCCAAGTATCGACATGCTGGGTCAAACCTTCGTCAGCGCCAACCTTATGGTAAGCGAATTAAGGATTTAATCTGTCAATAAAAAATTATCAGTGAAAATCAATCAATCAGTATCGAAAATAGAAAATTCCGTCGCGTTGCGACACAACAAAGTTTATGCCTTTGGCGTTACGCCTTCTTTTTTAAAGGCCAGCGCCCCGGTGGGGCAGGCGGCCACGCATTGGGCGGCGGTTTTGGTGAGGCCTTCGGCCAGAGAATGATCCAGCGGCACCTTGACGCGGACGTTGAAGCCGCGGCCGATAAAGGTTAAACCCAACTTTTCCTTTTGCCGGGCGGTAATCTGCAGGCAGATCCCGCAGGAGATACACTTGCCGGGTTCATAGATAATATCCTGATGCTGGCGCTGCTGTTCGAAAGTACGTCGTTGGCCTTTATAACGGTTGGCCCTGACGTCATATTTTTGCGCCAATTGCCTTAACCTGCAACTGTCCGGCTTGCGACAATCGCAGTGCACACAACGCCGTGCTTCCCGCGGCGCCTCATCGGCGGCAAAACCACCCGCGGCCCCCCGGCCCGGCTCAATCCGGGCGGTCGGCTCGGCCTCGGTTAGAAACTTTTCCATCTCCCCGTCCAGCAACTTGCCGATATGCGTGGTAAACAAACGCGGCTCCCCGACGACGGGTGAGCCTCTTAGCTTTTGAGCGATGGCGGCGGCGGCGGCCTTACCCTCGGCGCAGGCGCGAACAGCCAGCCTGCGCGGCCGGAGGCAATCACCGGCGGCAAAAACCCCCGGTATCTCGGTCTGCAAGGTTTTACTATCAACCTTGATTCCATGCGGGCCTGCCGGCAATCCTAAATCGGCTAGCGTGGGCAGCTTGTTAGCCGCGCGGTGGTCCGGTTTCTCTGCGGTGGAGTCGGGAAGCGGTCCGGTCGCTATCAAAACCGCGTCAAAATCCTTATGTAAATCTTTAATAGATATTTTTTCACCGATCGTCGTTTGAAACTCAAACTTTGCCCCCAGCTTTTCAATCAGGGCAATCTCAGCATTGAGCACCTCATGCGGCAGCGCCTCCGGCGATACGGCGTAGCGCAGCATCCCGCCGGGTTTGTCATGGTCATCATATATGGTGCAGCCAAAACCCTCTTGCAAAAGATAATAGGCGGCGGACAATCCCGCCGGACCGGCGCCGACAATGGCCACGCCTTTGTTTTGGGCGGGTTTGCAGGCGGGCAGGTATGGCTTTGGGGAGGCCAGATCGACATCGGCCACATAACGTTTTAATAAACAAATCGCAACCGCCTCATCGTGGGCGGCGCGGCGGCAGGGCTTTTCGCAGGGGGCCGGGCATATTCGCCCCAAAACCGCCGGCAGGGCGATGTCCTTTTTAATGGTGATGATCGCCTCGTCGAGTTTGCCCTCGGCGATGCGGCGTATCATCCGCGGAATGTTCATATGCGCCGGGCAGGCGCTCTGACACGGCGCCGTGCAGTCGCCCAGATGATCGCTCAACAACAATTCCAATGCCGTGCGGCGGGCCTGATGAACCTCTTCCGTTTCGCTCTCAACCTGCATCCCCTCCTCGACGACGGCGGCACAGGCCGGCAGCAGCCGCTTGCGACCTTCTACCTTCACCACGCAGGCCATACAGGAAGTATTAGGTTCCCATCCCTTGATATAACATAGCGTCGGTATATTAATACCCAGCTTATGTGCCGCATCGAGAATGGTCGCTCCTTCGGGTATTTCCACCTGGCGTTTGTCGATAGTTAACCGGGGCATTCTAAAAATAGGTTTCCTTTAACTGTTTCATGTTACTACCGGACTTTGGCAAGACTCTTGTTACGTTACTTCAACCGCATCAACGGGGCATATTTCCCGGCAGGTGCCGCAGCGGATGCATTTTTCCGGATCAATTTCGTGCCTTTCGTAGGGTGTCACGGCAATAGCCTCGGCAGGACAATTCTGGGCACAAATAGTGCAGCCGATACAGTCGTCGGTGACCGAGTAGGTGATCAGGGCCCGGCACTTACCGGCCGGGCAGCGCCCTTGCAGGTGGGCCTCGTACTCGTCGCGAAAATACTGTAGCGTAGAAAGCACCGGGTTGGGCGCCGTGCCCCCCAAGGCGCAGAGACTGGTATTTTTCACCTTCACCGCCAGGTCGTGCAGCTCTTCCAGGTCGCCCTTTTTACCCCGGCCTGCGCAGAGTCTTTCGAGAATATCGAGCATACGCCGGGTGCCGATGCGGCAAAAGGTGCATCGACCGCAGGACTGGTTTTGAGTAAATTCCAGAAAGTACCGGGCGATGTCCACCATGCAGTCGGTTTCGTCCAGCACCACCAGGCCGCCGGAACCCATAATCGCCCCGGCCGCCGTGAGCGCCTCGAAATCGACGGTAGTGTCGGCGTCACCAGCCGGCACGCAGCCGCCGGAGGGGCCGCCGATCTGGACGGCTTTGAATTTTTTATCGTGGGCGATGCCGCCGCCGATGTCTTCGACGATTTCGCGGATGGTGATGCCCATGGGCACCTCGATCAAGCCGCCGCGGGCGATTTTACCAGCCAGGGCAAAGACCTTGGTGCCGCTGCTGTGGTCGCTGCCCAATTGGGCGAACATTTTGGATCCGTTGCGGATGATCCAGGGGATTAGGGCGTAAGTTTCCACATTATTGACCAGGGTAGGTTTTTGCCACAGTCCTTTTTGGGCGGGGTAGGGTGGTCTTAAACGGGGCATGCCGCGGCGTCCTTCGATGGAGGCCATCAAGGCCGATTCTTCGCCGCAGACGAAGGCGCCGGCGCCTTCCATGATGCGGAGGTCCAAATTAAAATTCCCGCCCAGGATGCTCCGGCCGATCAGGTTATTTTCTCGACAAATCTCCAGGGCTTCTCTGACGCGTCGGACGGCGAGGGGATACTCGGCGCGGATGTAGAAATAGCCCCGGGAGGCCCCCACGGCATAAGCGGCGATGGTGATCCCTTCGATGATGCGGTAGGGATAGGATTCCAGAAGCATGCGGTCCATAAAGGCGCCGGGATCGCCTTCGTCGCCGTTACAGATGACGAATTTTTGCTCGGACTTTTGGTTTCGGACGTGGGACCATTTGAGGCCTGTGGGGTAACCGGCCCCGCCCCGGCCGCGGAGGTTGCTGCGTTTTATTTCGTCGATTATTTTCTCCGGAGTAAGATTTGTCAGGCAGTGATTGAGGGCCTCAAATCCGCCATGGGCGCGATATTCATCGAGGTCGGTGGGGTCGATCCGGCCGCCACACTCGGTGGCGAGGTGTTTTTGCTTGTTGAGGAAGGCAGCCACAGGTTCATCGCGGACATCAATCGAGTAGCGGGTGACGGGGGGCCAGGAGTGGTCGGTGAGCAGATTATCGAACCAAACGGAAAGCTTATTGTTGATTTTTTTCGCGATGCTCTTGGGTCTGAAGTGGCGCAGGACGATGGGGCGGGCATCCTGGGGCTGGACGCGGGCGTACAAAAAGGAGCGTTGGTCGGGCAGCACAATTTCCAGCAGCGGGGTCTGATGACACATACCCACGCAGCCGACCCTTTTAACGGGTACGGGAATGCGGGTTTGGGCCAGGGCCTCTTTCAAGGCGGCATGCAATTTGCCGCTGCCGCGGGAGACGCAGCAGGAGCCCAGGCCGATGCGAATTTCACCCTGGCCGTCTTTAACGGGCGAAGGGGGTTCTTTAGGGGGCTTGGCGCGGCGTTTTTGAAGCTCAAGAAAATCAGCAAGGATTTGAGGGGCGGTGTTGGCGGTGAGATGGCCGTAGGTAATATCGTCGATCTTGACGGCGGGGGCGAGGGTGCAGCACCCCAGGCAGGCGATTTTCTGGATGGTGAAGAGTTCGTCGGCGTCGGTATCCTGGTCGCCGGTGAGGTTCAGGCAACGGCGGACGGCGTCAAAGACCAGGTCGGCCCCTTTGACGTGACAGGCGGTGCCGACACATACGTTGATAATATGTTTGCCGACGGGTCGATGGCGAAACTGGCTGTAGAAACTGGAGACGCCGGCGATCGCGGCGGGGGTGATCTCGGTGATTTCGCAGACGCGGTGCAGGGCCGCAGAGGGTAAATAACCATAATGTTCCTGCAGAGCCTGTAAGATGGATATGACAAAAGCGGATTCCGCGCCGATTTTTTCCACCGCCCGGTCCACGTATGAAAGATCAATCTTGTTCATATATCATTATATAATGTATTAAGGCAAAATAGTCAAGAAAAACAGATTTGGACGCGGATTTACACGGAGAATACAGATTTTATATACATATATTTAAAAAACCACGGAGATGAAGAAGAAGTTCAAAGAAGTTTAGTATCGCAGGGCGACAGAATTTTTACTACAGACAATGATTCTCAATTATAATTTTTCTATTAAAATTGATAGGATTCACCGGAATAAAATGCCATCTGTGCTGAAGCACACCCTCCATGGTTGATAAAGATCTGCGTTAAGGTTGTAACTTTATTCAACGGGGGGCGTAAAAATCGTTTTGAAAGCAGGTCTTTAGAAAGTATAATGGCGATATGTGGAGTAAATAAGGATGTTATGCCAGAAATGCGGTATTCGTAAGGCCTGCTGTATTGTAACCAGTTGCGATGGGATCGAGTGTTACGAACTTCATCTTTGTCTGGAGTGCAAAGAGGGCGGCGGGGGGTTTCCCACGCCGGCCGAGCAAAAGCAGATAGTGGCATCGGCGATGGAGGGGGCCCGGGCCAAGGGTCTGGACGAGGAGATTATATCCGAGGCTATCGGCATCGAGGCGGAAGAACTCAGGCGCATTTTGCGGGGCGAAGGCGTTCGGGACCCGGCGGTCTGGCAAATCATCATCAAACACCTGCGAACGGATGAATGAAGGGAAAATTAATGATGCAAGGTTGTAAAGCGACGGTATTTGACCTGGAGCGGGCCTGGGACGGGGCCAAGCTCAAAGCGGTGGCGGCCGAGGCGGGATACACGGATAAGGCCCTGGCAAAAACCCTGGCCATAACATGCCCCCACGAACAGCAGGATATTGAAGTGGTCTTTCGGCGGGTCAGGATCAATAACCCCTATAACATCCTGGTGCGGTTGTTCCGCCTGGGAAGGGCCGTCCCCCAATCAGAGCTGCAAAAGATATTGCCGGGTCTTGACCTGGAGACATTGACGGCGGTCGGGCTGCTGCAGCATGGAGACGGACAAATCCGGTCAACGGTCAAATTGACTCCCTTTTATGACCTGCTGCTGGCCAGCGATTTTGAGCCGCCGGCGCGAAGGGAGATGCCGGCTGACCATGTCCTGGGCGTGGGGGCGGCGTCGGTGACGCTGGCGGGCCTGACCGTGCGCCGGCCGGTAGAAACGGCGCTTGATTTAGGCGCCGGCGCCGGCATCCAGGCCTTTCTGGCCGCCCGCCACAGCCAGCGCGTTCTGGGCACCGATACCAATGAACGGGCCCTGAACTTTGCCCGGTTCAACGCCAGGTTAAATGATATTGAAGGTCTGGAATGGCGCCAGGGAAGCCTTTATGAGCCGGCGGATAAGCAAAGATTCGATTTAATCGTTTCCAATCCTCCGTACGTGATTTCCCCGGAATCGCGGTTTGTTTTTCGCGACGCCCATCTGCCGGGGGATCAAATTTCCGAACAGGTGATACGGGGCACGGGCCGATATTTAAACGAGGGGGGTTTTGCCTGTATCTTGTTCAACTGGCACCATCGCAGCGAAGATGACTGGGCGACGCGGCCGCTGAGCTGGGTGGGAGAGAGCAGCTGCGACAGCTGGCTGCTGCGCTTCAGTTGTGAAGAGCCGTTGGCCTACGCGGCGGAGTGGCTGGGCGATTACGAAGGGAAGGATTCACCAGACTACGGTAGGCATCTGGACGAATGGATGTCGTACTACCAGGATATGAGGATCGAGAGGATCAGCGCCGGGGCGATAATCATGCGTCGGCGAAAGGGGCAGAGAAACTGGAGCCGTTTCGACGCGATAGAAACGGCGCGGGGCATCGGCAGCAGCAGCGATCAGATTGAACGTATCTTTGCCATAGAGGATCTATTGGAAACTCTCGCCGAGGAGAGGGAACTGCTGGATTTTCGTTTTCATTTTGACGAGCACCACCGCCTGGAGCATCGGTTGACGGTCGAGGACGGTCGCTGGGTGGTTTGCGAGGAGCATTTGCACGCCAGCGAGGGGATTCCCTTTGCCGGGAAGGTGGACATGTACATCGCGCAGCTTCTGGCCGGCTGTGACGGCCGCCGCAGCCTGCGGGAATTGATAGCGGAAGGGGCGCAGCGGGCCGGGACCGATCCCGAAACGATGATCCCGGCTTTCTTAAAGGTGATTCGTAAACTTATGCGGTCCGGCTTTCTCCGTTTGGTAAAATGACGCCCCTGTCTTTAATGGCGGCTTAGAACCAAAGTTTTGCCGAAGTTCGTTTAGAACCAATCCTTGCAGAACAGGCAGAGGAAGAGACCGTTGTCGTGTTTATCGCTAAAGGTGCCGCATTCGGGGCACTCGGCCATCTTGCGTCCGTCTTTTAATCTGATAACCTTATAGCCTCTCCAGGGACTCTGGCGGGCGGCCTGGGCGGCGGTGCCTTTGCCCTCGATCGTATGGACTTTGACGTTGGGCTTGAATTTGACCTGGCCGCCGCGTCGAGCGGGGCGAGGGGGCGGGGGAATCTTGGGGGGTTTGCGGGCCATGAACTCCCGCCGGCGGAACTCGGCGTCCGAGATCCCCTGGGGTTCCCAGATATAACCGTCCCTCATGGGTACCGGCACCGAATCCATGGGGCGCGGGCCGGGCACCAGCGGGGCGCCGTAATCAACTGCGTACCCCCGCGGTCTGCGCAACAACATTCCACAATCCGGACACCTGGAGGTGTAGGGGATAATGGACTTGCCGCATTCCGGACAGAATGGCATGACTTGCTCCTCTCGATTTTAATTAATAACTTAAATTTTCTAAAAGTCCACTTAGAAAACAGCGTGGGTAACGTGTTACCCGCCCGTTTTCCTTAAATAACAATTATTACACGATACGTCCTATAAATGCAAATTATTTTATTATGATTTTAAAGGGCCGCGCGCACAACAGGTCAACTACCCTAAAATTTCAATGACGAACGGCACCGGACAAATTAAATTTGGTATCAGGATTGGGGTTGGAGGAGGCGGAGGAGGATTTGGGGGATCGATTGGCGGGGGGTGGTGAAGGCCAAGCGGAATCCAACGTCGGAGTAGCCCAGACTATAATCAGCGCTTTGTTTCTCTGTGATATTTTGCAGGGCCTTGGGGGGCGACAATGCTGACCCGCCGATCACATAAAGGCTGTCGGGATGGTCGTAGAGGAAATTTTTAATATCCTCAAAGGCCGGCATTGTCTCGGCGGGGAGGCCTTCTTCAAAGCGCTGGGGCTCGTCGTAAATAAATTCGGCGACATTACCCACCAGATGCTTAAATTCCCGGCCCCGGCCCTCGATCTGGGGGTCCACCTCGTCAAACCAGAGGGTATGGTCATCATGGGGCAGGTACTGGGCGTCTGCTTTTTCCAGGCGGTCCTTTTGCTCGGTTCCCAGAGGCCAGAAGACGGCCTCGTCGGGCCAGACTTCGTAGGCGAATCCTCGCCCCAAAGCGTCAATAATCCTCTGGTTCTGTTTTTGCCAGGTCTGGTCGCGGAGGTTCCAGTTTTCGATGGGGACCTGCAGCTCGTTATTGGCGTAGGCGGCTATCCATTCGGCGGAAGTGGGCAGCCGGCAGCCGATCAAACGGGCGACAAACAGGGCGGTTTCGGCCGGTATATGCTGGATGGGATGTTCACGGGTAATCTGGGGAGGTACGATATCCTGAGGATAATAGTTCCTATCCCCCTGGCCCCCTTCGAATAACTCCCGACCCTGGCGAACCCAGGTGGGATTTGGAGTTAAGGGGATTACACGATTGTTGGTCAGTCTCCAGGTGCGGGGTCCGGGCCAATCCTGGGCGGATTCCTGAGTGAGCATCTCGTTACCGACCGGGATATTAAGCTTGGCCTGCAACGCCGCTTCGATCACGTCGATGAACAACCCCAAGGAGACCTCCGTGGTGCACAAATAGGCGGGATCGGCGCCTTCCGGTTCCACCCGGACAAAGGTCAGCTCATGATTTTGCGGTCCCCTTTGCCAGGTCCAGGCGTAGGTAAACCATTCTTCATCCGGGCCGGCGTCCGTCTGCTGCCAGTGGAGGCCTTTGTCTTTTAAGGGGGCGGCGAGCGGGCCCACGTTGACGTCGGTCGGCTTAACGGAACCGCCCGCCTCCTCCCAGGCCTGAACCAGCAGGCGTCGGAACTCGGCGGCGATCCGATCATTCGCGACGTTCTGATCCAGATAGGTATCGACCTGACGGCGGGCAGCGTCGTTGTCGTCGGCGAAATCCTCTTTTTGGCTGAGCCAGCGGCGCAGTTCGTGGCGATATAATTGCTCCTGTAAGGGCTGATCCAGTTGGGTGACGTCCACCTGGAAGTCGGTGCGTAGATCAAAGGCATGTTCCCGGTCCTGGGGTGCGGTAAGCTGCTGAAGACCGATCCGCCAGCGGCGCGGCCCCTGCCCGGTTAACCTATTCGAAATTACATCAGCTTGATCCGCGTCAAGAGGTCGTATCCCCTCGGCAATGCGGGTGAGCTCCCGGTGCAAACCATGTTCCTGGTCCAGCTCCTGCAGGCTGCCCGGCCAATCGTCCAAATCGCCCAGGCGGCTCCAGAGAGTAACGATTATTTCCGGATTTTCATCTTCTGCAATCGCTTTTACCCGCGCCGTCAGTTGATCGCGCTGTGAGGCATTGGGCAGCGTTTCAAGTCGGTCCACCCGCAGTAAAACGGGATTGGTCTTTTGGGGGACCTGGGCAAAAAGAGGGACGTCGTTCAATTGGTTGAGGAGATTTTCGATTTTCTGAGCGCCGGATAGCTCGCCTTTTAAGGTATAGCCGCGGTCCAAAAAGCCCTCCAGCTCTGTCAGGTCCTCCACAACCCGGGGCAGCGCTTTCCATTGCTGATACTTGGAAAGAATAATATTCTTTTCACTATGGAAGCCTTCCCCTTCGAGATCGGGGTAATCGCCCCTTGAAATATTGCCTGATTGGTTGATTAGTTTTATTATTGTTTGGGCTGCTTCAGCATGGGCATTTTTTTGCGTGTTGATCAATTCATCCACCCAGGGTCTTCCGTCGGCAGGGGGAAGTGGCAAAGGTTGGAGTTGTCCGGCCAATGACTGTAGTTGGTTTTGGAATTTCTCCACTTTATCTCGCAAGGCCCAGAAAGTGGAATCTTCGGGGATATCCTTGATGGATTCTTTGACGGCGGGCCAAACGCTCTGCCGGAACATGTCAGGGATGCCCTCGGCGGTATCCAGGGCCTCGGCAAAGGCCTGTATCACCTCCGGGCTGGGTCTTATTTTGTTATGATCTTCGCGCAACAAGGCGTCGGCCTGTTCGATCTGAGTCTGGTTTTTGACAATACCGGCAATATCTTGCGCTGCGGAGATTACTATCAGATCGGCCTGCCATTTTTGGGCAAAAAGGTCGCGCTCCTGCACGGGCGTTATATCATCTTTGGCATCTTCAATGGTAGCTATCATACCGGGCCATTCCAGGCGTGGATCCGGCTGGAGCAGATAGTAGGGCTGAACCTCATCAAGCCAACTCTCGTATATTTCGATTGAGGGCGGCTCCCCGGCGGCCAGCAAGACGGGGTTTTCACGTTGGGCAAAGGTATCGCGGTCCACTTTATTGAGCCAGTCATCTGCAACAAAGGCCGCCAATCTCCGGGACAGCGTTTCGATCGTTTCCAATTTCACCTGTCGCTGGGGGAGTTTTGGGAGGTCTTGCGTTTCCGCATCAGCCAATTCATTAAAGCGGACCAACACGGGATCTTGCGATTCGGCGATGGTCCGGGCCTGGGCGGCAATGGAGTCTTCCAGCTCGATAACGGCGGTGAGAATTTGGAATTCGTTTTGCAGTTCCTTTCCCAGAAGCTCATATGGATTGTCAGGTTGTTCCTGCAGGTCTTGATCGATTAGCCTGAATAATTGATCCTGGTCGAGCCGGGCGAGCTGCTCTTCGGCCTGATGTAATTTATCGGCGATATTTAATTTCTGATAACCCAAGGGATTGCGGAGGGCGTTATAGGCCTGGGCGGTGTCGGCGATATTTTTGGTTAAATTCTGCCATCTTCCGGCGAGTAACTCCTCCAGTCGGCGGGCCGATTGTTCGATTTGATTCAACTGCGGATCATTCCAGCGGTCAATTTCTTCAAGTCGATTCGCCCGGGCATCAAAGGCGGCCAGAAAGGCATTTCCCAAGGTGTCGATTTGCGGATCGATCTGCTGACGCGCATTTATCAGGTGCTGTTCGACCTGCTGCCGATGCTGAGCGACAATTTTACCGGAATCGCTCACCGCTGCCTGAGCCAGTTCCGCTTGAAGTTGCTGCCAGCGATCGGTATGTTCCTTTTCAAACACCTGGTATCTTTCATCGAGCGAGGCGATTATCTCTTGTTGCCGGGGGCGTTCGGCGGCCAAGGGCCACTGCGGGTCCTCTCGGAGCTTGCCCCAGGCTGCCCGGGCCAGTTCCACCGTTTCGGCTTGCAGGATTTGTTCGATCAAAATTGCCTTATCGAGGCCGCTTTCCACTTTGAGCATCTGCTCAATACGCCGAGTAACCGAGGTTAATCTATCTCGAAATGCTGTATAGATCGGTTGAAATGATTGTTCGGTGTGAGTGCGAAAAAGTTCTCGGATTGGTTGATCAGCCTGGAGGGGCGTCTCATCAAGCGTATAGGCCAAATCGAGCCCCTCTTCCATGCGGCCGAAAGCCAGGGTCAGCTCTCTTACCTGATCATAGTACCGCTGGTATGTGCCGCTGATTTTAGCGAAGTCATCCTGCTGTTTGAATTGTTCCAAATCGATCTGAGGGATGTTATCTTCCCAGGCAACCAGCGTCAAAAGTTGTTTTATGGTTTGTTCTCTCTGGGCGTCAAGCCTGTCTTTCCAGAAATCTCTGTCAAACCACGTTTTGGCGCTGAACGAGGCAAAATAATCCGCCGCCCCGCCCGGCAGCCGGCTATCGTCGTTAAGCTGCTCTAAAAACTCCCGGACGCCGTTCACTTTTTTTCTAAGGCCCAAATATAGTTCATAATTGTTTTGATCTTCCAGTTGTGCGGCCGTTACATTTTGCAAGAGGGTATTTCGCCGGTTTAACCATTCTTCGTTGAGCATTATTGAACCCAGGGTATAACCGGTAACGGCCCTAAACCATTCCGCGGGTTGTTCGGTGATGCCGATCAGGTAGCGCTGCAGGGCGGCGATTTTATCCGAGAGAACGATTATCTCGGCCTGACGAATATCCTGGCGCAGGTTTTGCATCGTTTGAGACTGTTCTTCTGTTAGAAGTTCCGTCGGCGGCTGGAGGATCCGTTCCCAACGCTGCTGAACGTCGTTTACCTTACGGGCCTCTTTGACGACGTAAACCAGCGTCCCGAGCAGTTCGCCCGGTCGTTGAGACTCCTGGGCGTCTATTTTCTGAAGGATGGGGCTTATCCGCTCCAGGACCTGCAACACATCTTTTTGGGCGTTCCAGTTGCGTTCTCGAAAGTCTATTTCCGCCCGGCATATACTATCGAGGGTATCCCAGGCGGAGGCGTAGGGGCCTACTTCGATTCGGCGCAGGCGGAGGCCGTCTTTGATTTCCTTGACGAAACCAAAGGCGTTATAGGCCTGGCCTGATTGTTTTTCATCGAGAATAACGGCCAGCTCCTGCTGCGCCAGCCAATGGTAAGTATAGCCGGACCGCCGGGTTATCTGGAGGGGATCCAGTTCAATATTTTTCGCGGCCGCCTTTTCTGAAATCTCGAACAAATGCTCCGCTAAATAAGTGTCCCGTCGAAGGATTTGAATGTCCTCCGAACTCAGCAAGGTATCAAGGCTTTCCTGATAATAAAAAAAGGTAAGCCAGTTTTCAAAATCCCGGCACAATGTTTGCCACTGTTCTATCTCTATGTTTTTCAGCGGCGCCGGCGGCGGGGGTTTGAACAGCCGCCATATAAGTACGGCACCGACAGCTATCAGCAAAACCATCCCCGCTATAACACCCCAACGGGCGAGGTTTCTCTCCGGCGGCTGCAGATCGGCCAGTTGCCGGGCGACATCTTCGAGGGTAAGGGCGCCGGGATCGAGATTAGGATTTAGCAGGCGGTTGCAGAGGTCAAGCCAGAGTTGACTTTGTTTGCCCAAGTGCCGCCATTCGGGCCCCTCCGCTATGGGCCAACCTCCCAGCACCTGGAACGAGCGATGCAGAATTAACTGATGAATAAGTTCACCCAGGGCGTGGAAGTCGTCGATCTTGCCCTGCTGAACGTCCAGGCGAGCAGTCGGCAAAGGGTCGGTTAAAACCACGCGCAGGTGAGCAGGGATGCTTTCCTCGCCCAGCAGGACATTGGTGGGCTTGAGATTGCCGTGGGGCCGATCACAAGTGGTTTGCAATTCGATAAGCCCCTGTACTACGGCACTAAGGATGGCATGCAGGGTGCGGGCATCTAATTTAACCCGGCCCTGGATAGGCTGCTCTAATGAGCGGGGATAGTAATCGGTGACGTAATAAGCACCGTCGTCAGTCTTGTCGGCCTGGTGAATGGGGGCCCAGAATCGTCCGCCGGCTGCCTGTTTTTGCACCCGGGCACTGTCGAGAAAGGCCTCCTGCGCGGATTGGATTTGCTGCGGGTCGAAAAGGGCCGCTACCGATTGCCACTGCTTGACGACAAATTCCTCGGCCGTTCGCCCGCCGGCCCGCGCCGTCGATGCTGATTTAAAACCTTCGCGATAAAATTCGCGGACCGACTCGTAACTGCCGAAGCTCGACACCAGGTTCTGCCTTCCTACCGCCCTTCGCTAAAAAGTCTATTCGATCGGACACTTCGGTGGAAGGGTGATGCAATTCACGTTGCTGTAATTGACCTTGATCTCGATCTTGCCGGCGAACCAACCCCAGCATTCCTTCTCCAATGGGACACTGACCCGCCGATTGTCGGCGCTGCCGGGGCGATCCTCATGAAGGCCGGGCAGGTGAGCCAATACGAATAGATGCGTAACCCGGTTGTCGCGCCACTCTTTCCAGATATCATGATTCTTCTTGAGAATCTGTTCGCTGGGTAAGGGTTCTCCCTGCTCGGACACGCCGAATTTTATGGTATATTTTGAGGCGTTTTCCCTTTCGGGATTGCCCCGCGTCCAGTATTTGGAAAGCTCCATGCTATTCCACCGCTGCAGATCATAGCGGTTTACTCCCACCAGGTCGATTTCCACGGTTCTATCGCTGATTGATTGATCAGCGGTCACCACCACGTTAAACCTTTTCATCCCGTGGCACCCGCCCAGGATCATCATTATGAATAAGACCCACGCCGGCCCCCTTAACTTGCGCCAAATGCCAGGCATCATTGACTCCTTATCAATACGCTAACTGATTTTAATGCATATTACGAATATTCAACGCCGTCTTTATGAATCCGGCGTCGCGTCGGGGGCCGCCTTGCCGGCCATCCCCGTGGCGAAACGTCGAATGACGGCGTGGACCTCCCGGTTGAATTTCCAATCTATCACCACCAGACTGCGGGTGCGGAGTATAAGTTTTTCCAGTTCCTTCAGGGCGGGCTCGAATACCAGGTGGATCCCGCCGGGCGGGGCATCGCCGTAATCGCGACACCAGCTATCCGGACCCATACCGGCAAACATCCGAATCAAAAGCGCCAGCGTCTGCCACCACAAATCCGGCGGCACCAGGTCAAAGGCCTCCTGGGGGGCGATTTCCTCCCGGACGAGGCGATGGGCACCCAGCGATTCGAGCCAGCGTTGATCGCTCTTGAAGATGGTCTGAATCCGCTCATCGATAGGGGCCGATTCATCATATTCCTGGGCCGCCTGACGGGCCAGGCTCAACACCTCGTCCAGGGCCACCGGCAGGGTGGTCTGCCCATCAACCAGCAGCGTCTGGACGGCCAGAACCCCTAAAGAATATAAATCTACGGGACTGCTCAACAGCGGGATAACTTCAAAAGGCGTTTTGGGAAACGGCACTCCCTCGGCCTCACGCAGGGCTTTAACCTGTGGGGTGCTGAATTTTTGGCCCATGGTACGAAAGCGCCATTCGCCGGCCGCCAGGGCCGCGTCGGCTTGCAGACGGGCGTAAAGGTCGATACGGCTATTGGCCAGAGGAAGCTGCAGCCAGATAAGATCATGGCCGGCAATCTCGAGACGTTCTTTGGTGGTGAAGGTGCCTTCCAGGAAAATACCCTCACGGGCATCGTCAAATATCTTTCGAATCCGCAGCCCACCCTGTCCGCCCGTCGCGTTACCCATCGAGGCGGGGCGATAAATGGAGGACCCTGTCGCCCGGGCCGGTAGATAATACTGCGTCTCGGTCGATTCAATGGGCAGTTCAATGGCGTCGCCGGCGTCGGCGAGACGGGCCCGGGCCGTCCACAAAAAAGGCAGGGCACAACCGGAAGGTCCGATTTGAACCTGAAAACTTTCAGGGCAAAGGTCCAGCAAAGGCCTCTGCTGATGTTCAACTACTGTGCGAACGGTTGAAACCGCATCCATTAACAAAAGCAGCTTTAAATGGAAGGTCTCAATCAGGCGTCCCCAGCGGCCATGGGGCCCTAAAAAAAGCCTGCCCTGGCCGTACAATGCCGCATCATCGCCCTTCAGGACCTCCGCCAATCCCCCCAGATCGAGCACGGAGCGCCCCTGCAGTATTCCCTCCCATGCGCCGCCGCTCAATAAGTCAACAAAGGCTTCAAAATCTATAGCACTAAAGTTGCGTATTAACATTAATCCGGCCGCGGGATTAAGCGGCACCAGTTTCTTCAGGTCGGCGACAACCTCGCCTAATGATTTGGCGGCTTCATTAGCGGGGGCATCAGGCGTAACCGGAACAAAAGGCGATTCGTCCTTTAATTTGGGTACGTATAAATATCTGTGCAGAGAAACGGAGTAACGCGGCAGTTGTTTTTTTTCGAGCAGGGCATCGTCTTGACACAATTGCCAGTGATCACCGCCGTCGGAATCAACCGGATGGACGGGCTGCAATTGCTTGATGTTCAAAAAGGTGGGCAGGGGGTGGGCGGTTTCCCAGCCGGTTTTAATTACCTTAGGCTCGTCAAACTGCTCAAACGCCTGCAGGCATCCCTGCCAACGTTTATCCAGAATCTCATTATTTAAGACTTCCCGGCAGGCGGGTGCGGTCTGTTGCAGGGCGTCAAGGTTCTGCACCCATACCTCCAGCCATTGATAAACCCTCCCCTCGGCATCGGTGATGCAGCCCAACAACACCTGAGCGTCCAGCGTGACCCGCAGCACCACCAAATGTCCGGCTACCGGGTCGGGTTTAACTTTCACCAAAACGCAGATTTTCAGCGGTGCGTCTGTCTGCCCGGCATTCACAGCTACGGCGGCATAGCCTTTCGGTAATTTGGTAATCTGATTTTGATTCAGATCCGACGTCATATTCAAGTTCCTCAAACACTTTATGTCATCCACCGATCATAGTGGTGGGGTGTCCCAAAACAATAACCCCTCCATGGGCCGTGTTATCGCCCATACGGGCGGCGGGCATGTTGCCGATCATTACCGTGGCGGAACCCTTAACAATGGTGTCCGGCGGACCGACACAGGTAGCCATATCTGAAACCCGGGCGGCGGGCAGCATCCCTATCATCACCGTCGGGCAACCGGGCGGCAAAATGGGACCCCCCACGTGCGGCACCACGCCGGTAACCATCGGACACGTGTGCATATCAGTAACTCTTGCTGCCGGCGGCACTTTAATTGTCCTCCTTTTTATTATTCCAGATCATCCCAGAGAAAATTCATAGCCTGGAGTTTGGTGTCTTCGTACCGCTCACGCTGAGTCTTGGTAAGTTTGCCTTGTAAATATAGTATCGCCTGAGCGGACCGATTTACTATAGTATCTGTTATACTATCTTTACCGACTTTTTCCGGATCGGCCTTGTCGATCTCGGCGGCCAGAACCGCATGAATCGGGGCCGGATCGCCTTCCATTGCCTGCCGCCGCAACATCCTGCCGGCCCAAACCTGCATCCAATTGTTGGAAGGAGTTATTCCCAGATATAAATTAATCAACTCCGGGCGGCTTTCAGCCGGTTTCAGCTCCATTAACTTCTTCTTAGTTTCAATCATGTTAACGGCTCGGGGCAATTTGTCTTGCTGCATCTCCATAATGGCATCATAGGCCATCATGCTTTCTTCGCTCTCGTTTTCGATGGGGGCCCTCCTGTTAACCTCCCGGTTTATCCGAAGGGCAAGTTTATCCTTCGATCCCGAGGGGGCCAGAACCACCAGCGTTTCTATTAATAAAGGCAAAAAGTTCAGCGCTTCAGGATGCGGGACAAGCTTTTGATCATAGTATTGAGCGGCCTGCTCCGCCGCCTGGGGCGAGCCCACTTCACTGATCGCCTGCAGCGCGTATGCCGACCGGCAAAAATCTTCTGCGGTTCGCTCCTGGCCTCTCAGTGCCTTTTGTATATGCCTGATTACGTCATTTCTCTCATAGTACCGCAAGACCTCGGCGGTTTTGGCATAAGCATCGGCCGGTGATTCGGCCAAGAGTTCCTCTTTGATAAACCGGGAAACCAATTCCGGCTCCACTCCCCGGGGCGGCCGCGGCACCGCCCGAAACCCTCCAAAAATGTATCTGCGCAAACGTACCCGACCCTGATTTTCATCCAATCGAACTGTGGTAATTTTTATTTCCGTCATAAGCTACCATCCCTCCGTTACAGTACCGCTTCGGTTGCGGAACCGGTCGGCGGCGTTGATTGATGGTGTCCCCTGATTCCAGGGGACCGCAACGGTCGGGGCCCAGACCTCGACGCTTACGTTTACCGGGGCATCGGTGATCCGCTTGGTGGCGTTTACGGGATGCTGTTGGGTCAGTACGTTATGGTACATGAGGGCGGTGGGATTATGGGGATCGCCCGCATCGACGTGTATCGCATCGTACATCACATGTCCCGCTTCGTGGGGATAAACCCAAGGATATTCATCGTTATTATTCATAGGCTGGGCCGCCACAAAGCAGCCCCAGCGCAGCGGCACGCGGGGTTGAAAATGGGCCGCCAGATCAGTATGGGGATTCAGGCCCAGCCCCCAAAAACCGGTGAAGTTTTCACAAATGTAAAAATCAAGACGATCATCAACACCGGGCGATTCGCGAACCACTCGACGCGCTTCCGGGGTGAGGGGAATGTATGAATTAGGTAAATTGCTCTGTACGTTTTGAATATTGACCCGCACCACCTCCGCGGTCATACTGGTGTCATTCGTCATCGGCGGGGTAGTGCGAATCACGATCCTCCTGTTGTCCGTACGCTTAATCAATATATCACATGAACCATTGGCGGCGGTAAAGGCCCGGGGATTCTCAAAGACCTCCGCCGTGAAACCGTCGGGCAGGGCATCGCTCACGGCCTGGCCGACCCGGGCAGGGGTCCATCCGGGCTGCAGGTTCACCGTAACATTACGCGCCCTTAGAGCCGTCGCCGGCACTCCTTCCGCCAGGGCCGCCCGTTCGTCTTCCGGGGAAACGGTCAGTCTGAAATTAATTCGGGATGCACCCCCGCCGGCACGGCCG
>Ga0111186_1052_pt1 | contig 18655 bp, 13 predicted proteins | sample DeeMarSWOR324_28_FD_80243 | JGI IMG/M metagenome (GOLD analysis project Ga0111186, IMG submission 80243) | Phycisphaerae bacterium SM23_30 | reverse complement strand
TCATAAGGGTTTTAAAAAACTACCCCCAAAATTAAGGCATATGCTGCTGGATTACCTAAGCCGGGCAGCATGACCATATAAAAATGGCAAAAGTCGAGCTTAGGCGATACGTAAATATGATCCGAATCACTTGTGTCTGGGGCCGAGTCTATATGGCAGTGCCATACGGAAACCCGAGGTGCTGCGCGCAGCCGGAAGGTATTTGGACATAATCGCAATCAATTATTACAGTGCCTGGACACCCGATCAAGAATTAATGACCATGTGGGCGCGTGAGTCAGAAAGGCCTTTTATCATCACCGAGTGGTATGCCAAGGGAATGGATTCAGGATTACCAAACAACAGCGGTGCGGGCTGGACGGTGAAAACCCAGCAGGATAGGGGATACTTTTATCAAAACTTTACCCTGGGTTTATTAGAGTCAAAAAGTTGCGTTGGATGGCATTGGTTCAAGTACCGAGACAACAATCCCCTGGATTTGAGCACGGATCCATCCAATCGCGATTCTAATAAGGGGATTGTAAACTGGCAATTCGAGCCGTATTTTCCGTTACTTAGGGCCATGCGGAAGATCAACATAAATGTTTATCACTTGATAGAATTTTTAACCAACAATAAAACATACATATAGCAGTAATATTCCGACTGCTATCCTAAATATGGTTGGCATGCAAAAACGCGCCGGTTTGAAGTCACAGGTTGCTTTTACATCCGCCGGGACGGTGGTGTTGTCGCCAGCATCTACGCGGAACGAATAAGGCGATACCAACAAACAGAATTGTAAGAAATTCAACTTTATCTATGACGTAATTCTGAATATTAACATGTAAAAGGACAAAGCTTTAACGCCAGATTATTATTTACACTGTACGGGCCTAATGAATTCATTGAGATAAAAATTTAATTCTTTTCCGCTGGTTTGAAATGAATTTTTTTGAATTCATGAATAAAATCTACAATGTAGTTTATCATAACATCCAGAATTTCTTGACCATTCTCTGCCGTGGCTTCTGCGGGTGATTTTGAATAATCAGCTTTTGATGAATGTCCATATTCTATAAAATCTCCCGTTTCTGAAATGTCTCCGGTCCTGAAAAATGTATTAATTAATCCGGGCCCAAATTTACAGGTAGTACGATCTGTCATCTGTACTTTATCGGTTAACCATTTATTAGTAGGAACGGCAGCCTTCTCCAGCCGAACATTGTTTCCAGAAATAGCCAGCATCATAGATGTCTCGGAGATATCTCCATGGCCGATCATGCTCCATTTGTCGTTGAGTTCGCCTGCTATTTGCCACCATTGAATAAATGCGGATGTAACACCTCTGTCCCTCAGATTCCGGCAGACCGCCGACAATGAATTGGCATTTCCGCCATGACCGTTTATAAAGAGAATATGAGTCACTCCGTACAGAACAAGGCTGTCAGCAACGCTCTGGTAATAGGAAGTTAAGACGTCAGGTGGAACAGACAACGTTCCTTCGAAATCTTGATGATAGGCGGCAAATCCAATCGGTATGGTAGGTGTAATGATCGAGTCGACTTTTTCCGAGACCTTATTTGCCAGATACTCGGCGATCATAAAATCTGTGCCTAAAGGTAGATGTGGACCATGCTGTTCAATACTTCCTGTAGGAATTATGCCTAACTTTATAATTTCAAATGCTTTTTTGGCTTCCTGCCATGTCATATCTTTTAATTGTTTGGTCATGCTTATTTTCTCCGTTTTTCTAAAATCTAGTGGCCGAAATATAAAACTAATGAAACTCCTGAAGAATATAATTATCACTTCATATACATTTTTTTCAAATTATCTCAGGCAGATAAATTGAAAAAATATATCCTTGAAACAAATATTTTAAAATCTTTTTATGATCGTTATTCACAACATCACAACAATCCTTTCATTAGTTTGGCTATTGCAAGGCCAAGATAATTTCCCCCTGCATATCCCAATAAGCCTACAGCAACACCGGGTAATATACGATCCGCATACCTCCTGGCGCTTGCCATCGCCATGGCTGATGCCGAGCCGCCCACATTTGCTTGGGATGCAATTGCGAGGGTCCCTGGATCAATTCGCATCATTCGACCGACACCAAAAATAACGACTCCATGTATCGTAACGGTTCCCAGGGCAAAGTAGAAAACGGCAGGTCCAACCTTGATTATATTAGCAATGACAGATTGGGCTCCATTACTCGCCAAAAAAAGGAGAAGAAGATAATTACCTAATATGGCGCTCCCGGAAAGTTTCTTTATGGCAGGGATTTGCGCTATAATCAGCACAATAGTGGTTAACCATAAGACCTCGGGGAAAAAAGAAAACCGAACGGCTAAAAACCCGGCAAACCATATAGAACCAATAGTAATAGCGGCTAGACTTGCCAGATGAATCAATTGAACGGGTTGACCGCTGTTATAGAGTGAGTGTTCCAGTGTGTGCTCTTGTTTATTTGTCGATACTGGTATGTTTTGATCCCTCCTGGAATTGATATTCACCCTGTAACCTAAAATGACCGGCGCTGATAAACAGGCTACCATCCATATGGCTGTGACAATGACGTCAGCCGCGATGCCTGCGGTAAATAAATCGCTACTCGTTTCAAGCGCTTGTCCCACTGCGGCATAATTCAAGCCGCCTCCGGTATAAGTGCCAGTAAATTGACCGCATAACTTCCAGGTTTCAGTACCGATAGATGGAAACAATATAAAACCCATGATCATGGAACCAATCGCTGTGCCAAACGCACCTATGCCAAAAGCTTTCACCATTGTCGGTCCGGCTTTTTTAACAGAACGAATGTCAACACTAAGCAAAATAAGAACAATCGCGGCACTGATACCGGGACCGATTAAAAAATCATAAGTAATAGAATCACCTGGTAGAATTCCGACATTAGAAAGCAACATTCCCAAAAGAATCCCCACCAATGCCGCTCCAAGTGACCGCACAAAATTAAAACGTGCTTCCAGCCGGATGGAAATATAAACGATCGCTGCCAAAATAAAAAAGACTGCTACAGGATCAGATACCATTATTCTATTCTCCTAGGCTTCCAATGTTCAACTGTTAAACTGTACAGCCGGCCACGGCCCATGCCAGCAAGATAAAGCCACCCCAAGGGAGCGTCTTTGCCATGATTCCGGTTGTAAGAAAAATACCAGAACCGACCACTATTTCAAGCATTATCATTGCGGAATCGAATAGTCCTAATATGAATCCCCGATTTCCCAAGTCTAATTCAGGTCAATCCGAGCCGAATTTTCTATTGTAGCTGCAATATTGGTCTGTTTTTTGGCCTTTTTTCGGCCTCTGAGACATTTTGGCCAAAATCATAACTGCTTGTTTTACAAGGACATATAAATTTGACCTTACATGCTTTTAAAAGCGCGCCGGGTTGAAGATATTGACATATGTCCCACCGGTAGGTCTACCAATTGCTTGACCTGTGCGGCCACGTCCAGTGCTTGATCGCCGATCATGACGGGGTGGCCGTCTTTATCCGAGGTAGGAGCCCAGTGCGGTAATCCTGCACGCTGGGATCTGTGCGGAGGGCGTCGAGTAATCGGTATCCCTATCGCGATCAACTTCGGCTCGGATTGACCTGGATTTTGGATGTCTTATGATGGATTGAAGGAATTCCACGTCTAAATTGACCAAGTCCCTCCCATCGGTTATAATAAACTAAGCAAATGGTATAAGCATTTTATTGACAATATTTTGATTAGTTCCGTTATGAGAGAAAGGCAAATGTGTTCTATTTGCCAAGATATCATGTTGACTCATCCATGCTATTGGAGGAAGGATTTTCAAACGAAAAACAAATACCATAACGAAATTCTTATTAACCATTAAAGGAGGATAAATCATGAGACGCTTGTTTCACTTCTTAATTGCTCTATCGGTACTAAATTTTTGTGGGGGGATCAGCTTTGCTATTGATTATAATCAAATTGGGGATTTAGATTTACGTTCTGATCTAAACGGTGATGGCTATGTAGGTATTCTCGACCTGGCATTATTTTGCCAGGAATGGCTAGCGAATGATTGTGATTTATACCCCTGGTGCAATTCGGATATATATCCATTTTTTGGGGATTACCAAGTCAATATGTTTGATTTTAACCTTTTATCCCAACAATGGTTACTGTGCATTGACCCGACCAATCCAACCTGCCTACATAAGGCTTTAACGCTGAAAGAACCCCCGCCTCTTTCCTCAGCTTATGCCTATCCCGTAACAGACCAAAATGGTATTCAGCAAGTGGGCGGGGGCGCCACCTTTACTGATAACGCTGCTTACGGTCTGCATTATTTTTCCGGTGAGTTTGTTTTGCGGCAGTATGATCTAAGAATCCGCGGCCGCGGACTCGACTTCATCTGGGGGAGAGTCTATCGGTCGAGGACCGGCACGAGTACCACTATCGGCAACAACTGGGATTATAGTTATAACATCAAAATCGAACGCAGCGGCGCCCATATCGTTCTCCACAGCGGTAACGGCCGACGGGACCTCTACACTCGACAATCCGATGGTACGTGGGCCCATGATGGCTTCTTTAATGTTCTCTCTCTAAATCAGGAAGGAACTTTCACCCTGACATTTAAGGATACCAGCACCTGGAATTTTTTACCCCTCGATGACATTTATGCGCCAGGAAAGATCATAACTATCTCAGACCGAAACGGCAATACCATTACTTTCGATTATGATGTAACCGGACGTCTAACAACGGTTCATGATACGCTGGAGCGCCCGATATCCGTATTATATACTCTAGAGGGATACATCCAATCTGTCGTTGACTTCACCGGGCGTACAGTAACATATCAATATTATGACGGTGTTGCTCCCGGCGGCTGCTTGGGCGACCTGAAATCGATCACTACACCCGCCGTAACCGGTACTCCCCATGGAAATGATTTCCCCATAGGCAAGACCACGATTTACACCTATTCCACCGGTTTTGCCGACGACCGATTAAACCACAACCTGCTCACCATCACTGATCCCAGAGGGAATGTACCTTTGACTAACATCTATTCAGCTATAGAGTCTTCGGAAGATTTCGAGTTCGATCGTGTAATCCGCCAGGTTTGGGGTGAATCTGATGATATAATCGATCTGGTCTATCAGCCGCAGATACCTGAGCCTGCCAACCATCATGCCGTTACATTAACAACGATCAATGACCGAATGGGAAATGTCAGTGAATTATGGTTTGATAACCTTAATCGTCTGGTCATTAGACGTGAACATACCGGTCGGGCCGATCCAAATTTACCCACGAGCTTCGATCCCGTTTCCAACCCGCCGACAAATCCGATCAGACCCCTGGAAGATCCGTCGTATTTTGAGACTACCTATCTTTATAATAATGATTCTCTGCTCACTCGAACTGATTATCCCAACGGTAATGCCCGTTTGAATGTTTATGCATACGATTTTGATTTCAGCTCATCCAGGCGAAGCCGGGGAAATCTCCGCGAAGTACACTATTTTCCAGGAGTCCTGGAACCAATAAGTGATCAAACGGAAATTATTGAATACTACGAATACGATGGGGATGACCCAGATCATCTTGGAACCAACTTTGTCACCCGTTATATCGACGGCAAAGGCCATGAAACCAATTATGAATATGATGATCATGGAAATCGACTTAGATTGATCCACGGGATAACTCCCCCGCCTGAACCCAATGCTACCGAAGAATGGCAATACAATGCCTATGGACAAATAACCCAACACATCTTGCCCAGAAATCATAACGGCTATCGACGCAAGGACGTCTATAACTACTATGGACCGGATGACCCCAATAATGGATACCTTAAAGAAAAAATATGCGATGTTAATGACCTGGCGATTACTGCCTCATATACCTATGATTCGGTGGGTAACCTCATCACCCAAACTGATCCTCTTGGTAACACAACGACCTATGTGTACAACTCCCTTGATCAAATTATGACAGAAATCTCACCTGCACCATTCCTTTATGAAAAGCTGTATTACTATGACGAGAATGACAATCTTATCCAGGTTGATCTCCCTGCCAGCGGTGGATCCACCTCTACCCAATACACCTTCGATATCTTGAACCGAAGAACTTCCATGATCCGCGATGCCGGCGGTTCCAGTGAAGCAACTACCTTATACGGTTACGATGATAATGGCAATCTAAGCGAGATAACCGATCCTCGTAATTACTCCACTATTACCCAATATGACGAAAGGGATTTAGTCTATATGGTAACCGTTGCCGATGGCACTCCTTCCGCTTCAACCCAAACCTATAGCTATGATCAAAATGGAAACATTCATACACTCTACGACGGTAATGGTCACTTGGAATTCGAGAATATTTATGATGGTTACAATCGACCTATTTCTTCAACCAATGAACTAGGTTACATGACTACCTACAGCTATGATGCTACCGGAAACCGGACCACCCTTACCAATCCTCTGGGTCATGTCACCACTTATTCTTATGACACACACGATCGCCTCATATCGCAAACCGATGCTCTCGGTAATATCACCACCTACTCTTACGATCCTGTGGGCAACCGTATTAGTGAGACCGACTCCATCGGCAATATTTTCACTTATGAATATGATTCCTTGAACCGGCTCATCGCGGCAACCGATCCCCTGGGCAATGTTTCCACTTACTCCTATGATCCGTTGAGCAACCGCATCAGTGAAACGGACGCCAACGGCAACATTTTCACTTATGAATATGATTCACTAAACCGACTCGTCGCGCAAACCGATGCTCTCGGTAATATCACCACCTACTCTTACGATCCTGTGGGCAACCGTATTAGTGAAACCGACTCCATCGGCAATATTTTTAATTATGAATATGATTCACTAAACCGGCTCGTCGCGGAAACCGATCCTCTGGGCAATGTCTCCACTTACTCTTATGATCCGATGAGCAACCGAATTAGCGGAACCGACGCCAATGGCAATATCTCGACCTATTCCTATGATCCGTTAAATCGTCTTATCACCGAAACCGACGCCTTGGGTAATACGTCCACCTATTCCTACGATCCGGTAGGTAACCGTATCAGTGAAACGAACGCCAACGGTAACATTACGACCTATTCTTATGATCCCCTGAACCGAATCATCTCGGCAACCGATCCTCTGGGCAATGTCTCCACTTACTCCTATGATTCGGTGGGTAACCGTATCAGTGAGACTGACGCCAGCGGTAATATTACGACCTATTCCTATAACCCTCTGAACCGGATCATCTCAAAAACCGATCCCCTGGGCAACGTCTCCACTTATTCCTATGATCCGGTGGGCAACCGCATCAGCGAGACCGATGCCAACGGCAACGTCTCCACATATGAATATGATTCTCTCAATCGCCTGATCGTCGCCACGGATACATTAGGTAATACCAAGGTATATAATTATGATTCGGCTGGAAACAGGATAAAAGTAACGGACCAAAACAGCAATATTACCACTTATTCTTATGATCCTCTAAACCGTCTCATTTCCGAAAACGATGCCCTGGGCAATGTCTCGAGCTATTCCTACGATCCGGTGGGCGACCGCAACAGTTCAACCGATAAAATGGGCAATACGTCCACCTACTCCTATGATTCTCTCGGCCGCCTGATTTCGAGAGTTGATCCTCTCGGCTATACCGAATTTTATTCCTACGATCCGGTGGGCAATCGCATCAGTTACACGAATAAAAGAGGTTACACGACCGCTTATTCTTTTGATCCCCTTAACCGGTTAGTAACTGAAACCGATCCCAACGGCCTGATCTCAACTATCACTTATGACGCGGTGGGCAACCGCACTAGTTTCACCGATAAAAATCATAATTCCACTTCATACTCTTATGATGCCTTGAATCGGCTTATCGCCATTACCGATCCTTTAATGAATTTCATTACTTATTCCTACGATTCGGTCGGCAACCGTATCAGCGAGACCGATAAAAACGGCAACTCCATAAACTATTCCTACGACTCCCTCAACCGGTTAAGCACAAAAACCGATCCACTCGGTTATACCGAATCGTATTCCTATGATCCGATGGGCAACCGCATTAGCGAAACCGATAAAAACGACCATACCACCAGTTATACCTACGACGGCTTGAACCGCATGATAAGTAAAACCGATCCCCTGGGAAACACACTGAGCTGCGCCTATGACCCGGTCGGCAATCGCATCAACGCTACTGATAAAAATGGTAACATTACCAACTATGCTTATGATGAACTTAATCGCTTAATTTACGAAACCGATTCTTTTGGCAACATCTCCACTTATTCCTATGATTCAGCGGGTAACCGCATCAGTAAAACAGACGCCAACGGCAACACCTCCACATATGAATATGACTCACTCAACCGACTCGTCTCAATAATCGATCCACTGGGTAATATTTATACCTATTCTTATGATCCGGCGGGTAACCGCATCAGCGAAACTGACGTCAACGGCAACATCTCCACATATGAATATGATGTTCTCAATCGTCTGGTTGTTGTAACAGATGCCTTAGGTAATATTGAGTCGTATGGTTATGATGCGACGGGTAATAAGATTAAAGTAACAGACCAAAAGGGCAATGTCATCACTTATTCCTATGACGTCCTAAATCGTCTCACAAATATAACTTCACCCACCGGTCATGAAAGATTATACACTTATGATAATAACGGAAATATCATCTCAAAAACTGATGCCAACGGGCACCCCCTATCGTTTGCCTATGATTCGCTGAATCGTCTAATAACTACGAGTTATCCCGATGGTACTAATGTCACCATCACTTATAATCCCACGGGGCAGCCCCTTCTGATTGCCAACACTGCCGGGATCGGAGAAACTACCACCAGAACCTATGATGCTCTGAATCGTCTCATCTCTGAAACGGTGGACTATGGGCCTTTCTCCAAAACCCTTAATTGTACTTACGATCCCGTAGGTAATCGTATTGAGGTAAATGATCCCAATGTTCCCGGTTCAACCACATACTCCTATGATGCCCTGAATCGAATCCTGATTATAACCGATCCCATGGGGCGATTAGCTTCTTTCGAATATGATCCCACGGGAAAATTCACCCGCAAGAATTTTCCCAATGGCGAATACGAACTCTACCACTACGATGACGACAATCAAATACGCCAAATTACTCATTTAAGACAAGCAGAGCAAGTTCGATTCGCTTATTTGTACGATTATGATGCACACGGTAATCTTATGCATTCGGTGGAATACGATGAGTCCAGTTTGATTGAAGATAAAATGTTTATCTATGATCCAACACATAAATTAAAATCCGAAACCTATCTTTCGAGCAATACAGAATTTGACTATGATGCGGCTGGTAATCGTATTCAGGAAGGGATTAGCGGATCACCTGTCTTTTATACTTATGATCCGGACGATAGATTAACCCAAAAAGACGCCACCGAATACTACTATGACAACAACGGCAACCTAGTGCAGAAAGCTGCAGGTTCGTATATAACCTACTATGAATATGATTATGAAAATCGATTGGTCAATATCACCCTGCCTGATGCGCGGCAGATCAACTATGCCTATAATCCCCAGGGCAAGCGTATCTATCGTGATTTCGACGGGGATATCACCTACTATGTCTATGACCACGAAGATATGGTAATGGAACTTGATGAATTCGGTGCTGTCAAAGCCACATATACGCATGGCCCCGGTATTGATAACCTTGTCAGCATGATCCGATACGGCATGCCCTATTACTATCATCTGGATCGCCAGGGCAATGTTCGCTGCCTGACTGATGAATTTGAAAACGTAATCAATATTTATGATTATACGGCCTTCGGCAGTATTAAAAATGAATTGGTCGGCGTGGATAACCCTTATAAATTTACCGGTCGTTTTTATGATTCCGACGCCAATCTGTACTTTTATCGATCTCGCTACTACGATCCAACGATCGGCCGCTTCATTTCTGATGAGGTTTTCGGATCATATATCTACACCTCGAACAATCCCAGCCATAGCACCGATCCTATGGGCTTCAACGCCGGCGAGGTCGCCGTGGTGGAATTACCCTTCATGAATATGGATCTGAACTCCTTGGCCTTCTCTCCCCAAGTAAATGAGTTTATTTATAATTTACAACAACCATCACTTGATAATCTGGCTTATGCCGGACCCGGCGCCGGAATGGATTTCGGCGGTGCCGTATTTGATTTGGAACGCCCCGACTGGACTCCCCCTGTCAGGCCCGATTTAGTTATAACAGATATCAGCTTTAGCCCCTCAAATCCCATCCACGATCAAGACACTGTAACCATCAGCGCAACGGTAAAAAATCGTGGATTGATGAGCGCCCGGAACACTTTTTATGTCGATTATAATGATCTCTCCACCAATTCCTATCTTGGCTCTTCTACGGTTAACGGTCTCGATGGCAACAGAACCACCACCGTCTCTCTAAATACGGCTAATCCCGTCGCCCGGCCGGGTATGATGCTGGTAACTTCGATAAGCATGGGAGGGATTATTGGCGGGTCGGGTAATGATGATTCATCCGTAACCGTTGCCACCTCCACGGGCAAGCTTCTTTATGGCGACCATAATATCGAAGTTACTGCCGATTCTACTGATACTATCAACGAAGCCTATGAAAATAACAATTCCAGGAAAGAAAATCTCTTTGTTACCTGCCCCCAGTCCGGCAACCACGAAAATCACGTTTTTCTCGGCTATCAACGTACTTTCTATGACGCCGATGAAAAATATACCGATACGTATGGTTGGGGACCTTGGCATTCGGAAAATACCGGTTCTGACAAATCATCCGGTAAAGCCCATGCCCGAGCTAAAGCTCAATCGGTGCTGGCAGTTTCCTCAGGATCATATGCTCTCTCGGCCGTATTTCATAGCTTCAAAGTCTTTAACAGCACTAAAAAGAAATCATCCGGATATGTCGATATAGATTATGATCTCAAATACACTGGCTACCTGAATCTTGGAGGGGCCGCCGGCGACCATGATGCTGCCAATGCCGCGGTCGATATAAAAGTGTTCATTACCGACCAAAGCATACCATCCTCAGGAGCCGATGATATGCCCCATGATGTTAAGGGCACCAAAGTCGAAGTTTACAAAAAAACAATGGGTGGCAAAAGTAATTTCGACATCCCCAACCAATCAACTTCTAAAAAAATTACGGATTATCCTGTCAACTCCGGAAAAACCTATTACGCCGGCCTGAGACTAGCAGCCTGGGCCGACGCCCATGGTCTTGGCATCTCAAGCTTCTCCGATTTCTCCAGCAAAAACGACTCCGGTTACCCGTACGATGGTTACGCTCGATTTAATTCCATGGTACTCAAACTTAGATAATTACATGTAACCGAGGCTACGTTAAAGGAATATGATTCAACGATGAGGCATTTCATTAGCATTGTTGGTGATGTTGATTACCGAAACATCCGTCACGAACACGGAGAGCGATTCATCCAAATGTGCATGGATGGCGGAAATTATCCGGGTACTGCGAAAAAGAAGCTCGTGACCCTCAAACGGCTCTTCAATCTAGCGGTGCAGCGAGGCCAACTTGAGGTAAATCCTTTGCGACACGTGAGTAAGCCAAAGATTGCTGAAGGTGAAATTCATGTTTACAGCGATGAAGAGTGTCAGCGGATGGTGAAAGTGGCCCAAGAAGCCAAGATTGGTAAATCTTATCGCTGGGATATTTTGATACTCACGGCGCTCTGCACCGGAATGCGTCGCGGTGAACTGCTTAACACCACCTGGCGCGTCATTGATTTTGCCGGTTAAAAGATTCAGATTTCACCCAAGGATGATAACGAAAACACCTGGACTTGGCGCATAAAGGACTCAGACCGGCGCAGAGTGCCGTTGACAGACGAAGTGATCCAGTTGCTGGCAGAATACCAGGCGGCCCAGCCGGAAGGATATCCTTATGTTTTTATCCCACCCCGACGCTACGACAAAATCCAGAAGGCCCGACGATTAGGTAAATGAACTATCCGACAAGGCCAATGCCCCCTGGGTAATTTTCGCAGCCAGCTCCTGCGGATATTAGCACATGCAGGTATCGAACAGGGCACCTTCCACGACTTACGGCGTACCTGTATCACCAATTGGTTTGCCCATGGACTTTCCGAGTTCGAGGTTATGGTCTTGGCAGGGCATTCCTCGTTTGAGACCACGCGTAAGTTCTATTTGGTTGTTCGTAAGGATATTATTAACCGGGCCAGCAAGGCGAGCACTGAATCTCTAAAGTCAATTTCTGTTGCACATTTGTTGCGCGCCACTTCTGAGGCGTAAATGTAAAAAAGCGTGTCAGGCATAAGTGCTTGTCAAAAACATAGTTACGAACAGAGGCGAGTAGAAGCTATACAAAAGCACGCTGGTTTGAAGTGATAGCTTGACATTGCCTTTCTGCCCTCCATAATGGTATTAATATTACTCAAACTGACCGATTTGGGAATTTCTGATGGTTGAAAACATCCAACAAAAAGGCCTTTTCTGCCGATAAACCTGGGGGCTTTAATCGAAGTGGTATCTGAAAAACCGTTGGAGGTGTTTTTGAAAGAGCAGCTCTATCAGCCTCTGGGAATGGCCGACAGTTACCACCACGAGGTGGCCGAAAAGCTGGAGGGTAAACTAAATCGTATGGGAGTGGTTTATGCCCGCAGCCGGGGCGGGCCCTGGCGACCGGCCTGGAAACCGGGCGATCCGCCCGATTATCCCTTTGTCAGAGCCTCCGGCGGCATGATCTCGACCGCCTGGGATTATGCCATCTTTTGCCAGATGTTCCTGAACGGCGGCATATATAACGGCAATCAAATTTTGCAGCCGGAGACGGTCGAGACCATGACTTCCCCGCAAACAGCCCATATATACACTCCCCGGGAACTCGAACGACAGAGTAATTTCTACGGCTACGGCTGGAACGTCTCTAAAGACGGCGTGTTTTCCCACGGCGGTTCCGATGGGACCTATGCCTGGGTCGATCCCAACCGAAAAATCATCGGTCTGGTCTTTACCCAGTGCCGAGGCGCGCGTACCCCCCGGGCAAAATTTAAGGAACTAATAGAGGCCTCCATTATTTCCCCTTAACATGCATTTGTAGTATAGGGCTCGGCCCCATGCATCCTAAAAATAATTTGAACTAAAGGAGTATTGCCATGAGGACATTTAATGCCAAAAACACCTCCACAATGTTGCAAACCTCTCTCATTTTCACCCTGCTGCTGACCGGCAGCCTTTTTCTCTCGCCATCCCGGGCCGCCGAACCGGACGATGAAGTATCCGTCTTCCTGGCCGGCGACGCCATCTTTAACCGTCCCTGGTCCGGGTTCACCGAACCGGAGTTTCTCAGGCTCATTGACGAGATTCAAACTGCCGATGTGGCCCTGTGTAACCTGGAGACCTTGATTCACACCTACGAAGGCTTCCCCCAAACCGACAGCGGCGGCACTTACATGGCCTCGGAGCCTTATATCGCCGACGAATTGGCCTGGGCCGGTTTTGATATGGTGGGTTTTGCCAACAATCACACCTTTAATTACGGCTCTTTGGGCGTGCTCGAAACCATCCAATTCGTGGAGGCCGCCGGTATGGAAATCGCCGGCGGCGGGGACCTGCAAAGGGCCCGCCGACCGGTTTATTATTACTGTGAAAACGCCGCCGTCGCTTTGCTGTCGGCCACGTCAACCTTCGCCGATTTTCAAAAAGCCAGCCCCTCCCGCCCCGACCCGCACGGCCGCGCCGGATGCAACCCCTTAACCGTCACCACTCAAACCGTTAACACCCTCACCCGCACCGCCGCCCAAAAACTCTTGAAACTCGCCCAACAAGAAGGCATACCCCAGGTCTCCCTGCAGGGTGAAAACCTCTCTTTCCTGGGACAAAGATACCGCATCGGCGCTGAGAACGGCTCGACCAGAACCAACGCCGTGGATCAAAATGACCTGGCCGCCGTCCTGGAGTCGATTCGCAGAGCCAAAAGTGTCGCCTCCCTGGTGGTGTTTTCCATGCATGCCCATTCCCAGGGCGATTGGCTTACCCATTTCGCCCACCAGGCCATCGACGCCGGGGTCGATGTCTTCTTGACCAGCGGACCCCATTACATAAAATCCATCGAAATTTATAAAGGCAGACCCATTTTTTACAGCCTGGGCAACTTCGCCTTCCAGAGTGAGACGGTGAAAAAATTACCCGCCGAATACGTCCGGAGCCGGGGATTCGACGACACCACCACCGCCGAAGATTTTCAAAAAGCCACCCGCGATGACTGGAACCGCAACCGCGTCAACTGGGAAGGCCTGGCGGCGACCGTCCATTTCAAAGGGGATAAGGTCGATATGATACGCTTGATCCCCACCAATCTGGGAGCGGGACCCCCGGGCGCCGCCGGCGTCCAGCTGCCCTTTGGCGTCCGCGGCAGACCGCTGTGGGCCGATCCGGTACTGGGAAAATACCTCATCGATAAAGTGGCCGACCTGTCCCGGCCCTATGGCATAAAAATCGAGTACCTCCCAAACGAAAACCTCGGCGTGCTCAAAATCGAATAAAACATCTGCCCTCCCCCCCCGATGTAAAATCAGAAAATCATATAAATCTTTCTCTCTTAACAGCCCCATAGTGTGTCTCAGCACCCGCGGCCTTCTGAAAGGAAAAAATTGAAATTTAAATTTTCTCTTTTCCAGGTATGCCTGACCTCAATTTTGCATAACTTTAGTTTCTAAAGCTCAATCACTCCGGAAATCAGTTTCCAGCATGCCGGCTCCTCATCCGCATCCCAGTCAGGTGGTTTGTAAGGCATGCCTAGACTCATGGTTAGAAAGCAAGACAGCGCAGGCTTATGGCCCCTGTTTAGCCTTTCAAAAAAAACGGGATCTGTAATTCCAACCTCGATTTCCCGGCCACCTGACCAAATTAATCCTTTCCAACTGTGCTTATCCGTGGATTCCCGCTGTGCGTCGCGGACTTTGAAGCTGTCAACGCGGATCAATTGTAACGTCGCCCGCTTATCAAACGGCTTTTGCCGGAGCTCTCCGGGTGTTACGTATTTCCTCCGGTTGTGAAGCACGTAGTATGTTCGTTTTGCATACCTCTCAATATCCTTGGGCGTCATCTTGCCTCGTTGATACCATCGCCCCGGCAGGATGATCCTGTTCTCGCTCTCAAAACCGAAATCAGGCCCGGTTGAATCCAGCGGGATTTCTAACACATCAAGTAGTGCCGGGAAATGTCCGCCCAGTTTCATAGACCCCTCGGGAACGCGCCCGTCATCCAGACCGGTTACGGGGCGTACCCGCTTTCCGGTGCCCAGATCAATCCCTGCCAGACACCAATCGTGGTGCTTCCATGAATTGGCCAGAACCACCAGGCGCGCCGTGCTCATAGGTGAATCACCTCTATGTCGCCTAGTTGCGCCTGGAGGTGTTCAGCTACCAGACGACGATGGCAACGCTCCGGGGTGGGTTCGCTGCAAAGAAAACAGTCGTTTTCGCGCAGTGTGTTGGCGGCGGTGTCGGCGATCCCGCGCTTTGCCATCAACTCGCCAAACCTGCGCTCATATTCAGCCCAGGTGCCTTTGCTTTTCTGGAAGTCGTCAAGAATGTCCTGTGTTGGGGCAAAATCAGGGATATGAACGTACTCAATCCCCCCTATAGCGCAAAGAAAGTATTTTAAGTCTTGCGCCTTTGCAAACCCGGCCAGCTGGGAGGTGTTATGGAGCCTTATGTCAACTACACGCCGCACACCCGCTTTTTGCAAGCACGTAAAGAATTCTTCGGCAGACTTCTGGGTAAAACCGATAGTGAACAGTTTCATGCTTCTGCTGGCGCCTTCTTGCATGCGATCTTTTCCGCTTGTAAATCGTAAGCCTTTTCAATCAGGCCGGATCTTGAGGTCAGGTCGCCAAAAAGTTCTGGTTTGAGTTTGTAAAGCTTCACGAGCCTTTCCTCTGATAGCTCCTGCCGTTCGGCTGTGCCGTCCCCCAGGATGTGAGTTATCTCCAATTCTGGGCGGATCCTCTTCAATTCACGACATACCAGTATGGTTCTGTGGCACGTAATAGGATCGGATTCCGAGCACATGAGGGCAACTCGGTAATGCTCTATTACCTCAAGTACTCTCTCTAGTCCGCGCCGAAAAGCTGCAAGCTGGGCAATTCGGTCGAACCTCGCTTGACCGTCAATGTAGCAACTATCTTCAGATCGGCGCGCGCCTAATTCCCTGCTCAAGAACAAGTACTCAATGTTGGCGCCTCTCAGAGCCTTCTCTAATACCTCCTTATTGAACTGGGACGCGTATTTACTGTAGGGACTGGATCGGACGTCGGCTATCGCCAAAACCTGATGTGCCAAAAGTAACTCGAGAAAATGGTCCAGCGAGTGATTTGAATGCCCTATGGTGAATAGTTCTTTCATACGAGTAGGCCTTCTTCTCACCTTGTCGCTCCCTTCTCTGCTGACATAATAATATAATACCACGCCTTTCGTTAGCAGTAAATGCCCTCTACGCCGCTCATACTATCAAAGTGCAAAATCTTGGCAACCCTGTATCCGAAAAATCCGGATCGCTTCATTTTGAGGGCTGTCCGGACAACCCGCCTCGAATAAACCGATAAGTGCCGCTCAATGCAATATTTATGTTGATTCCGGAAAATTTTCTCGAAATTCCCTGCTTTATACGCTGGAAATTAAAAATCCAAAATGGTATAATATCCCCTGTCGCCGATGGCTTCATAGATATAAAAACCAAGACATTCAAGAGAAAAAACCTGGCCCCGTAAAGGGTGGAGGCCGTAATGTCTTTAATATCCGGGATTATCAAGAAAGTGCTGGGCCTTATCCTCGAAGTCCTTATCTGCCCTCTCGTTTTGTGTGCCGCTCTCGCCCTGCTCTTGACCATAATCGTGCAACTGTTTAGCCTGGGATTTAATAGAGCCGAAAAAATCGCCCCCTGATTAAAATTCACCCCCCTTTGCCCTATAGACAACATAAACTCCAAACCGGCCCCGAATGTAAGGGAGGGATTAACCTCTGAACAACTTGTGCCTTCCATCCTCTTTACTCATCATCCGGATTTCGTTATTGATGCATCATTCGAATTTCGTCATCCGTCGTTATAAAGCATCGGGTGGCGCCTTTCTGGCGCAGCCAGAAAGGCGCTCTGTCATGAACCGTCATTCCGATCGGGTGACAGCCTCAAGCGCAGCTTGGGAATGATCCTCAAATTAAATAGGGTAGGAATTACCGGGTGACAGCCTCAAGCCCCTCAGGGCCTGCCGGTGGTTAACTTTTGACTGCAATGCCGAGCTGCTGAATGGATAATGCGGATCGCATCATTTATTTCTTGCCTCAAAGGCCTATGAAAAGATAAAATTAACCTTTATCAGAGGTTATTATATGAAAAACCTGGAAAAAAGAAAACGAGTCATGCAGCGCTCCATGCGCCTCGGCAGGTGTGTGTGCGACCCCAAACAATCTTGTCCTTGCGATCTGTTTAAGCAAAAGAACATCTGCCAATGCGCCGGCGAACGCCTGGAAGAGCCCGCCGGGCCGGTGAAGCTGACACGGCTGGTTGAGAAGACCGGTTGTGAATCAAAAATTGATCAGGCCTTTTTGAAAAAGGTGCTGCGGGATTTGCCGGTTTATGACGATCCCCGGGTGATGGTGGGGGTGCCGGCGGGAGATGATGCGGGTATTTATAAGCTCAGCGACGATCTGGCGTTGGTGGAGACGGTGGATGTGTTTACCCCGGTGGTGGATATTCCTTATGTTTTCGGACAGATAGCGGCGGCCAATTCGCTCAGCGACATCTACGCCATGGGGGGGGTGGCCCTGACGGCCCTTTCGGTGCTCGGCTTTCCGGCGCGGACGATCAGCGATCAGGTCATGCACGACATCTTGCGGGGGGGGCTGGATAAGATGAACGAGGCGCAGGTGGCGGTGATCGGCGGTCACAGCATAAACGATGCCCAGATCAAGGCCGGTTTTGCCGTCATCGGGACGATAGCACCCAAGGACATCATCACCAACGCCGCCGCGATGGCCGGAGATTGCCTGATACTGACCAAGCCGCTGGGCACCGGCATAATCACCTTTGCCGAACAGATCGGCCGGGGAAACCCTGATGGATTACAGGCGGCGGCCCGCGCCATGACCACGCTTAATAAGACCGCCTCCGAGTTGATGGTCCAATTCGCGGCTCATGCCGCCACCGACGTTACGGGCTTCAGCCTGCTGGGACACCTGGCCGAGATGGCCCTGTCGAGCAAGGTTGATGTGGAGTTCACCTTCGACGATATCCCCCTGTTTCCGGGCGTGCTGCAGGCGGCGGCCGAAGGTATTCTTCCCGGCGCTATTGAACGAAATAAGGATGCCTGCCTCGAACGGGTGGTGCCGGATCCTGAGGTTCACCAGACGATGGTCGATATTTGCTTTGACGCCCAAACCTCCGGGGGGCTTTTAATCTCTATTGCCCCGGAAAAATCAGAGAAACTGCTGGCCGCCCTGCATGAAAAAGGCGTCCCGGAAGCGGCCGTTATCGGGAAAGTCCGCGGGCCGGGCCCCGGTCGGGTTTTTATAAAAACCACCGGTAAAAGTA
>Ga0111186_1051_pt1 | contig 18665 bp, 10 predicted proteins | sample DeeMarSWOR324_28_FD_80243 | JGI IMG/M metagenome (GOLD analysis project Ga0111186, IMG submission 80243) | Phycisphaerae bacterium SM23_30 | reverse complement strand
CAATGATATAATCATTAATGGGTCAATCACCTCAACCGACGGTATTCTAAATGTGGATCTTCAGGCCGACGGTAATATAAATGTAAATAACACCATAACCACCAACGGGGGAGATTTCGGCGGTACGGGCGTTGATTTTACCAATGCCGCCAATATCAATACGGGGGCGGGGTCGTTTACGAGCAATATCAGCGGCAATTTCACCAACTCCGGCACCATAAACACTCAGACGTTCCTGGCAGTGAGCGGGGGTGATTTCACCAATTCCGGGACGATAGATTCGTCGGGATTCACCAGCACCAGCGTCGGTTCCTTTACCAATACCGTCGATGGTTCGATATGGACCTTCGGCAGCGGCTTTAGCAGCACCAGCACTACCAGTTTTTTCACTAACGCCGGTTCGATCTGGACCACCGGCGGCAGTTTTACCAGCAGCGGCACCGATTTTAACCACAGCGGCACGATTGACACCGGCACCGAGGTGCCGCCGGGCGGCGCTATTGAGGTTAATCATACCGGCACGGCGAATTTAGAGGCGGTAATGGAATCGGACGGCGGTCTCATTACCGGTACCGTACCTACGGTGAATGTGAACGCGGTCAACGGCGCTATTCTCCAGAACGGACTGGATATAGCCGGTGACGGAACTACCACGGCAGGAGGGCTGGTCAACGTGGCGGCGGGCGATCTGGCTGGTCAAGTAACTTATGATGTAACCTTGACGTTTGACGATTATGACTCCGATGTAACCTTACGCGGCGGCGACACGGTTAATCCGGCCAATACCTCCATTACCGAAGGGGTGAAATTTGTCAACACCGGAGACATCATCGGGCCCACATTCGAATATATGCGGTTTACCGGGGTTCCGGCCGGCAAAAACACCATCTTCGACACCACCGACATGACCATAGACACGATCAACGATTTTGTGATGAATGATTCCATCGTTGACGGTCAGGACACTCCCGGAGTCGGCGGCATAGTGGGCGACGGATTTGCCGGGGATTTTACGATTACCAATTCCCAGTTCACGGGTATTGACGGCGAGGTCATTGACATTAATCCTACTTCGGGCACGCTTTCCACCGTGACCTTTACCGGCAATACGGTGGATACCAGTACCGGCGCGGTCACCTTCCGCAACGCCACTAGTGCCGCGATCGGCGACAGCACCTTTGACGGCGGGGGGGGCGTCGATCTGCTGACTATCGGCAGCGTAACGGTTAATAACAACAATCAATTTCTAAACGGCGCCTCGCTCTTTTTGAGTTCCGTCAGCAGCGGTTTGGTCAACGGCAACACCTTTGATTCCTTCGCCGGGGGAGTAGGTCTTTTGGTTCAAGACAGCACCCTTGGCGAGATCAGCACCAATACGTTTTCCTCCAACGCCACCGGTATTGTGGTGGACGCCAGCACGGTCAGCCAGATCACCGGCAATACGTTCACCGATAACACCACCGGCATTTCCGCTCTGGGAGATGTTAATATCGGTCTGATGAACTGTAATCTGTTCACCAGCGGCACGACCGGCATTTCGGTCGATGCGGACGCCACCGGAACGGTGACGGCCAGCAATCCCGCTTCACTTTGGGGCAACCGGTACAACGACCCGACCATGACAGCGGTGAATAATAATTCAACGAATATAACCGTGGATGCCCGCTATAGCTGGTGGGGCGATGCCACCGGGCCCAGCCACGATGGGGTTGTCGCGGGGGCTGCTATCGAGGGGGATGTAATTTTTGAGCCCTTTTACACCAATGAAGAATTGGCCTGTGCGGCGGGGGCGGGGCCCGTGACCGTCCGCCGGCAGACGGGTAACGTGGACGTAGTCCTTACCGACACCATCGCCAACGCCCTCCTGGTCGCCCAGGCCCAGGCGTATGACACCGGCACCCACGAGATCGGCCTGTCAGGCGGGACCTATGATGAAACTCTTGCGGACGTGGCGTACGATTTTGACATCGACGATAATGTAACCCTGAGCGGCGCCTGGACGCTGACCGATAATATTTCGTTCCATGACGATGCGGAGACGGCGGACCTGACGCTGGCCTGGAGTTCGATAAACGGCGAGAATACCGGCGGCGATCATTTCGGACTGACGTTGAATATTAAAGGCGCCACCACCGTTGACGTGGCGGAGTGGACGAATGTGGGTAGTTTCATCACCGATGCCGAAGGCGCCACCAACGTTTTTTCCAACATTATAACAAACGGCAACACCATGATCTTCAATGAGCCGTTGATTCTAAGGGATAACGTGGTGCTGACGGACCAGGGCGGCGGCGATGTGATATTTAACGACACGGTTGACAGCGACGGTATAGACAACTGGGATTTAACGGTCAATACCGGCGGAACGACTCTCTGGGGAGGGGCAGTGGGAGGCGTTTCGGCGCTGGGCCGGTTAATCACCGGCGACACCGGCCAGACGCAAATTGCCGCCGACATCACCGCCAGCGGCAACACCATGCTCTTCAACAATCCGGTAGTCTTGACCAGTGATGCGGTGCTGACCGACCAGGGCGGGGGCAATATCTTTTTCAACAGCACCCTCGACAGCGCAATCGGCTCCAGTTGGGGCCTGACGGTCAATACCGGCGGCAGCACTCGTTTTGGGGACGCGGTGGGCGGCGCTACGGCTTTGGGTTCTCTTACGACCGATGCCGCCGGGGAGACATATATTGCCGCCGACATTAATACCAGCGGCGGGGGCATGACCTTCAACGATCCGGTTATCCTGCAAAACGATGTGATTTTGACTGGCCTGAACAACGGAAATATAACCTTCAACAGCACGGTAGATAGTGTCAGCGAATTATTTTTCGGCCTGACCGCCGCTACCGGCGGCGACGCCCTGTTTGGCGGAGATGTGGGAGGAAATCAGGCCCTGACACAACTGACGGTGGGAGCGGCAGACATCACCGCTGCCGACGTGCTGACTCATGGGGCACAATCATATTCGGCAACGACGGGCGGGGCCGATTTGGGTCAGTTGGAATCGACCCAGGCCGGGGACATTACCATCACTGCCAATACGATTCAACTGGCAGGGGCGGAAAGTGTGGGCGGCACCATAACCCTGCAGCCACTTTCCGGGGGCACTTTGAGCGTTTCCGATAATGACAATCTGGGCGGTCTGGAGGACGGTTTTACAGATATTTACATCGGCAGAGCGGACCTTGACGGTGCTATTGAAGTCGCTGCCGCCGGGGCCACTTTCATTGATCCGGCGGCCATCCGGGGAGATACGATAGATGTAAACGGAACCATCGTTGGGGGCGATGATGCCTCGATTACTATTGAAGGCTCGGGTGATTCAACGACATTAAATGCCGATATAATAACCACCGGTCAAAATATCACTATCAACGACAGCGTGTCTCTAGGAACCCCGAGCACCGTAACGCTGGACAGCACCGCCGGGGGGACCGCAGCAGACGGAGCTGATGTGTCTGTTACAGGCGAGGTGTCTGATTCCGGCGGTTCGACCAATCTGGTGATGGATGCAGGTACGGTCGGCGAGATCACGGTGAATGATGTAATTACGGTTGGATCACAGACTTATATAGCCTCTGTTGTCAACTTGGAATTTCATGGCATCAGCGTACCTGAGGTCACACCTACGGTGACGTTGGCGTCACAGGAAGGAATTATTGAGTTCGATACCGATACGGTTGTTTCCAGTAATGGAGATCATGTTTCGCTGGGGCAGAACCCCGGTGCTGTCATGCCTACGCAGGCGACGATTTTCCGGGGCCAGGGGGATCTGACGTTCGATACCAATGGGGGTGATTTTTCGATGGGGCAGAACAACTGGCTGGGTCTGGAGAACGGCAACCTGTCGATCAACACCGGCGGCGGCAATGCGAGCATCGGCGATTTGACGGCAAATAGCATCGCGGTCGATCTGGACGGCGGGTCGTTGACCTTCCTGCAGCGGCTGGGAAATAATCTGCCCTATGATACGGGCGTGGCCCTTTACGCCGAAGGCGCCCTGCAATTGAGCGAGGTGGGCAGCTTTAGTCTGGGGGGAGCGGCATCGACCGGTTTGAGATTGGTCTCCGAAGACGGGCCGATCGATGTTCCTACTGGTCTGCGCCGGCAAATATTCCCCAGGCCGCCCTGTACCATTACTTTTGATATAGGGGATTTTGCCCGCCGGGACAATATTGCGTTAATTTGTCCCCCCGTAAGGCCCTCCGAATCCGTAACCGATTCCATAATAAATACCGTGACATTGATTCGCCGGGAGGGCCGGAGCAAAGGCAGGGGCGGTCCCGAAAAGATCGTCGCCATTGAGTTTATCCCGGATGTTGACATCCTGACCATCTCGCAGCGGGAGATGCTCTCCCGCATGGGGATCTATGCCCGGGAATTTACTCCCCAGGAGGCCCTGACGCCGGAAGCAAAGGAGTCGCTGGCCCTGTTGATAGAGCGATATTTAAGCGACGTGCCGCCGGGCCACGTGGAACAACAGATGCTGGCGGCGTCGGATTATAAGGTTGCGGTGGTGCGGATGTTACGAGGATTGGTCGAGGACACTATAATAACCTACCAAAAACTATACTATGTAGAGGGTAAACCCACCACCGGCGAACACCTCAGGGAGGCCCTGCAAAAGTCTTTAGATGCTTACCGCGCCCAGAGCGGCGCCGAACGATTCGAGGGAGCGGCATATGTCGGCTTCCTGGAGGCCGACGCCGAGCAGAGGCCGGCCCTGAATATCCTGACCGAGCTGCACCTGCTTTTCCATCAAATCGAGGTTATGGGGCTGAGCCCTCTGGAGCGTGATTTCGCCGAAAGAACCCTACTGACGGAAATCAGCCGGGCGGTCTATGGCGGACGCCGCATCAGCTTCGAGCAATTAAAAGAAGCCATTCAAGAGACCTGGATCGACGTGGAATAAATTTGCCCCAAGCCGGCCCCGGGGTGATAAAATGACAGCCCCGCAAACAGGCGGAAAATTTTCAAACAGAAGGATTTGCTATGGGTGTTATTGAAGTTGAAAAGTTATTGGAGCAGATAACTCCGGAGGCGCCGTGCGGGGAGGATATCGAATACGATCAGGCCTTTTTAGAACTGGCCGGTCTGGTTCAACCTTCGCAGGCGGGGCTCGTCGGGCCGGAGGAAGAGGTCGAGGAACCCAATTGGCGCGAGGTAGCGCAGCGTTGCAGTGAATTATTGTCGCGCAGCAAACACCTGCGGGTGATTATTTACCTGACCCTGGCGGCAATCAAGCTGGATGGGGTTGGCGGTCTGGCGGACGGTTTGGCGGTGCTGCGGGGAGTGCTGGAGAGCTACTGGGAACACGTATATCCCCAGCTCGACCCCGAGGATAATAATGATCCGAGCGAACGGGTCAACATCTTATTGGCCCTGTCACCGCCGCCGGAGAGCCTGCAGGATCCGCTGGCGTTTATCCGTCCTGTTCAATCAGCCCCGCTCTGTGAGGCCCGGCAACTGGGCCGTTACAGTATGCGGGACATCATGATAGCCCAGGGCCAGGTCCCGGCCCCGTCGGAAGGAGAGTCGGTGGATATGGGGATTATTAATGGGGCGTTTTCCGAGACCCCCATTGAGCAGCTCCAGGGGACGTTTCAGGCCTTGCAGAGGGCGTTGGGACACGTCGATGCCATTGAAACAACCCTCACCGGACGCATCGGGGCGGCCCAGGCGATCGATCTGGGGGGGTTGCGCGGCCTGTTGAAACAAATGGCCGCTCACGTCCAGGAGCATCTGGGATATGAGCCGGGTGAGCAGGCCGCGGCCGGGGCCGCCGGGGCCGATCAAGGGGCTTTAACGGGAGAGATTCGCTCCCGAGAGGACGTGCGGCGGGTGCTGGACAAGGTCTGCCAGTATTACGAACATCACGAGCCGTCCAGCCCCATACCCATGCTGCTGCGGCGGGCCCGACGGCTGGTCTCCAAAGACTTTGTGCAAATTATCCAGGATATGACCCCGGATGCCATGGGGCAAATTGAATTAATAGGCGGTATTGACAGGGAGGGGCCGGAGCAATAGAATGAGAGCAACGCTACGAATAACGAATCAATGACGAATTTTGAATGACAAATTCAAAAGGAGTTGTTTCGGCGGGACCAGCCCCGCCCCACTTAACCAGAAAGGAGCAACAATGGCGAAGAAGAAAAGCGGTCAAAAATTCATCGCCCGCAGTCGGGCTCCGAGGGTTCAGATCGAATATGATCTGGAGCTGTACGGAGCGGAGAAGAAGGTCAATCTCCCCTTTGTGATGGGGGTGATGTCGGATCTGTCGGGCAATCCGGCCGAGGCGCCGCCGGGAGTGGCCGATCGGGAGTTTCTCGAGATCGACGTGGATAATTTTGACAGCCGCCTGAAGTCCATGAAACCCCGGGTGGCGTTTCAGGTGCCCAACACCCTTACGGGCGAGGGCAACTTAAGCGTGGATATTACCTTTGAGAGCATGGACGATTTTTCCCCGGCGGCGGTGGCGCGAAAGGTGGATGCCCTCAACAAGCTGCTGCAGGCCCGGACGGAGCTGTCCAATCTGCTGACCTACATGGACGGCAAGAGCGGGGCCGAGGAGCTGGTGGCCAAACTAATCAACGATCCGACCCTGATGAAGGCCTTAGGTGCGGCGCCTAACCCGGATCAAGCATCTGAATCTACAGAAAAGGAGGGCTAATCCCATGGCTGAACCTAATCAAGAACAACAACAAGCGCCCCAACCGGCAGCGGAGACGATGGAAGTTAGCGAGTTTGAGGGGCTTCTTAAAAAGGAGTTCAAACCCAAAGGCAAGCAGGCCCAGGAGGCGATCCAGCAGGCCGTGCAGACGCTGGCCGAACAGGCCTTGGCGGAGACCCGGTTCATCAGCGACGACGCCGTCAAGACGATAGAATCGATCGTGGCCGAGATCGACCGTAAGATGTCCGAACAGATCAATATGATCATGCATCATGCGGATTTCCAGGCTTTGGAGGGTTCCTGGCGGGGACTGAACTATCTGGTAAATAACACCGAGACCGACGAGACGCTCAAGATTCGCGTGATGAACATCTCCAAGAAAGACGTGGCCAAGACCCTCAAGAAGTTCAAAGGGGTGGCCTGGGATCAGAGTCCCCTGTTTAAGAAGATTTATGAAAACGAATACGGTTCCCCCGGCGGGGAGCCCTATGGCTGCCTGGTGGGCGACTATGATTTCGACCACAGCGCCCCGGACGTGGAGATCCTCAACGGCATGGCCCAGATCGCCGCCGCCGCCCATGCGCCTTTTATTTCGGCGGCGGCGCCGAGCCTGATGAACATGGATACCTGGCAGGAGTTGAGCAATCCGCGGGATTTGACCAAGATCTTCCAGACGGCCGAATACGCCCCCTGGCGGTCTTTGAGAGACTCCGAGGATGCCCGTTACATAGGTCTGACGATGCCCCGTTTTCTGGCGCGCCTGCCCTATGGGGCCGATATCAATCCGGTGGATGAATTTGATTTTGAAGAGGACACCGCCGGGGCGGAGCACTCGAAGTATCTATGGTCGAACTCCGCTTACACAATGGCGACCAACGTCACCAATTCGTTCAAGATGTACGGGTGGTGTTCGCAGATACGCGGCGTGGAGAGCGGCGGGATGGTGGAGGGGCTGCCCTGCCATACCTTCCCCACCGACGACGGCGGCGTCGATATGAAGTGCCCCACCGAGATCGCCATTACCGACCGGCGGGAGGCGGAGTTGGCCAAAAACGGGCTGATGCCGCTGTCGCACTGGAAGAATACCGATTACGCCGTCTTCGTCGGGGCCCAGTCGCTGCAGAAGCCGACCGAATTCGATGATCCGGACGCCTCCGCTAACGCCCAACTGGCGGCCCGGATGCCTTATCTGTTTGCGACCTGCCGGTTCGCCCATTACTTAAAGTGCATTGTCAGGGACAAGATCGGCACCTTCAAAGAACGCGTTGATATGGAAAACTGGCTTAATAAGTGGATTACCCAATACGTCACCAGCGACCCTAGTGCCTCCGATGAAGTCAAGGCCCAGTACCCCCTGGCGGCGGCCGAGGTGGTGGTCGAAGACGTGGAGGGCGACCCCGGCTACTATTCCGCCAAGTTTTACCTGCGTCCGCATTATCAGCTGGAAGGTCTGACGGTTTCGCTGCGTCTGGTTTCCAAACTACCCTCGGCCAAGGCGGGCGGTTAATCAAAACGACAGGCCAGGCCTGATACGCCCAAGATTAACGCGTGGGGTAATGCCCCACCCTATAGATTAATGCGTGGGTCAAGCCCCACCCAACAAACAACATTCGGAAAGGAGTTAATTATATGGCTTTTGATTGCTTTTTGAAGATCGAAGGAGTCCCGGGCGAGAGCACCGACGACAAACATAAGGACTGGATTGAGCTACTCTCGTACAGTCATGGCGTCAGCCAGCCCGCGAGCGGCGCTGTCAGCAGCGGCGGGGCCCGCAGCGCTGAAAGGTGCGATCACCAGGATTTTTCGGTGGTCAAGACGCTGGACAAGGCCTCGCCCAAACTGTCCTTGTTCTGCTGTAACGGGACGCACATCAAGACGATCAAGATGCAACTGTGCCGCGCCACGGGTGAAAAGCAAAAATACATGGAGTACGTGCTGTCGGACGTGATAGTCTCCAGTTGCCGTCCGGGCGGCAGCGCTCAAGGCGGGGAGGCGTTGCCCCTGGAAGAGGTCAGCTTCAACTACGGCAAGATCGAGTGGATTTACACCGAGACGGACCACGAGACCGGCAAGCCCAAAGGCGATGTTAAAGCAAACTGGGATCTGGTTGCCAACAAAGGCGCTTAATACCGCCTGCATATTACCAGAAGACGATTCACCGGCTCTTTCTGCGCAGGAGCGTCGGCGGGGGTGGGGATTGTCCAACCATCGAGGATAGCGCCATGCAAGCGGAAGAATTATTGCAGGCCGGCCGCCTCCGCGAGGCCCTGGAGAAACTCCAGGAGCAGGTTCGGACGGAGCCGGCTAATGCCAAATATCGTGTATTTCTGTTTCAACTTCTCAGTGTGCTCGGCGAGTGGAATCGAGCACTGACGCAGTTGAAGGTCGCCGCGGATCTTGACGCCCAAAACCTACTGATGGCCCAAGTATGTCGGGCGGCGTTGAACTGCGAGGCGTTGCGGACGGAGATTTTCGCAGGGTCTCGTCTGCCGATGGTTTTCGGCGAGCCGGCGGCATGGATAGGCCAACTGATGCAGGCCAATCAAATGGTTGGTCAACAGCAGTACCAGGCGGCCCAACCATTACGGGAGCAGGCCTTCGAGGCGGCGCCGGCGATCGCCGGAGAGATTGACGGGGCGTCCTTTGAGTGGATTGCCGACGCGGACCCGCGTTTGGGGCCGGTGCTGGAGGCCCTTATCGATCAACGATATTACTGGGTGCCTTTTACATGCATTCGTCAGGTTGACATTGAGCCTCCCGCGGATCTGCGGGATCTGGTATGGATACCGGTGCAGTTTACCTGGACCAATGAGGGTCAATCGATGGGGCTGATCCCGACACGTTATCCCGGCAGCGAAACCAGCGAAGACGACGCCGTCAAGCTGGCCCGTAAGACCGAATGGAAAGAATATCCCGGAGGTCTTTGGCTGGGGCTCGGCCAGCGGTGTCTCGCCACCGATGCGGGGGAATATCCGATACTGGAGACTCGTCAGATCAAGCTGAATCAGGAAGGGCCAGCCCCCGCCGAAAAAGGTGACTGATGAACGATACATCCATGTTCAAACGGCTTCAACCCTGCCTGTTGGATCGGCTGACCGATGACAAACCCGAAGCGCAGCAGGAAAGTCGAGAGCAGCGGGTAATTTCGATGCGGCGTTACCGCAACGGAGTGCTGCGAGACCTGGAATGGTTGTTGAATTCCGGCAGTTACACCCTGGTGGAAGATCTTGATGAGTTTGCCGAAGTGGTCAAGTCGGTGTTGAATTACGGAGTTCCGGATTTATGCGGCTTGACCTTTTCCGGCATCAGTATTCCGGAACTGGAAAGAGCCCTTTTGGAGGCCATTCAATTTTTTGAACCGCGGATTCTGCCTCAATCCCTGTCGGTGCATGTGATGGCCGATTCCCAGGCGGCGGTGGGTAATGCCGTTGATTTTGAGATCAAGGGCGAGCTTTGGGCCGAACCCATGCCGGATCAGATCTTCGTCAGGACCGAAATCGATCTGGAGACCGGCCATTGGGAACTAGAGGATCGACCCGATGGATAGACGGTTTTTAGATATTTACAACCGCGAACTACAATATTTGCGGGGGATGTCCAGCGAGTTTGCCCGGGAGTTTCCCAAGATCGCCGGCCGGTTGGGGGGATTGAGCGAGTCGGAGCCGTGCCGGGATCCGTTTGTCGAACGTCTGCTGGAGGGATTTGCTTTTTTAGCGGCGCGGGTTCAGCTTAAGCTGGAGGCCGAATTTCCCCGTTTTACCCAGTCGCTACTGGAGACGGCTTACCCGCATTATTTAGTTCCCACTCCATCTATGGCGATGGTTCAGTTTCAGCCGGATCTAAACGAAGGGGGCCTGGCGGAAGGATTTGAGATACCGCGCGACACCTCGATTCAAAGCATTCTGGGCAAAGGCGACCAGACTCGTTGCGAATATCGTACGGCCCATGATGTAACTCTATGGCCGCTGCAAATCGCGGAGGGGCAGTATCATACCCGGGATCTTGGGGTTTTGGAACTGCCCGAGACGCTTTCGGGGCAGGCGGGTCTGCGTCTGCGTCTGCAGAGCACCGCCGGGCTTAGTTTTCAAGAACTCAAGATGGATGAGTTGACCGTTTATCTGAAAGGAGCCGGTCCGGTTGTCATCCAGCTTTACGAGCAACTTTTCGCCCAAACCGTGGCCGTGGTGGTTCAGCCGACCAGTCGGCCGATATCCTGGCGGCAGGTGATAGACGCCCAACAACTGCGGCAGGTGGGGTTTGACGACGATCAAAAACTACTGCCTTACGACAGCAGGTCTTTTCATGGGTACCGACTACTGCATGAATACTTCGCCTTTCCCCAGCGATTCATGTTTTTCCAACTGGCGGGCCTGAATCAGGCCTTAAAACGCTGCCAGGAAGCACAAGTTGATATTACCTTTCTGTTTCGCAACGCCCAGATCGAGTTGGAGGGCGTCGTCAGCAGGGAAAATTTTGAACTATTCGCCACCCCGGCGATCAACCTGTTTCCCCGGCATGCCGACCGTATTCATCTTACGGAGCGTTTTTCCGAATATCACGTTATCGCCGACCGCACCCGCCCCCAGGACTTTGAGATTTACCGTGTCAGTCGGGTCGTGGGCTACGGGGGAAAATCAGGCCAGGAGGAGCGGGAGTTTAGACCTTTTTACTCGGCCAAAGACCTGGGTCAAGACGACGATGAGGGGGCGTATTATGCGGTTCACCGCGTTCCGCGCACCATTTCCAGCCGCGAAAAACAATACGGGCGTCGTTCCAGCAGCTACGGCGGCAGTGAAGTATATGTATCGCTGGTCGATGTGAAGGCGGCCCCCTATCGCAGCGATCTGCGGCAGTTAGGCGTGGAGGTCTGGTGCACCAACCGCGACCTTGCACTGCATATGGCCGTGGGACAGGGTCGAACCGATTTCACCATGGAAAAGAGCGCCCCCTGCCTGGCCATAAACTGCATAGGAATTCCATCGAAGCCGCGGCCTTCCCATATCGAAGGAGAGATCGCCTGGCGGGCCGTCAGCCACCTGGCTTTGAATTACCTATCCCTGACGGATGGCAATGAGACCGAAGGCGCCGCCGCCTTGAGGGACCTGTTGAAACTCTACGGCGACGCCGGCGATCCCCAAATCAGCAAACAGATTGAGGGGATCAAGTCGGTCTCGTGCCGGCCCATGGTGCGAAGGCTTTTGGGGCGGGGACCGGTGGCCTTTGCCAACGGGTTGGAAGTTACGGTTACCTTTGATGAGGTTGCCTTCGAAGGGACGGGGGTGTTTTTATTAGGAAGCGTACTGGAGCACTTTTTTGCCAAGTATGTTTCCATTAATTCTTTTACCGAGACCGTAGTTAAGACCTTGCAGCGTGAGGAGGTGATGCGATGGCCCACGAGGATCGGCCAGAGGCAGGTGCTCTGACCCGACGGTTGGAGGAGAGTCCCTATAGCTTTGACTTCTTTCATGCCGTCCGACGCCTGGAGTGTGCCTTTGCTGATCGGCCTCGGATCGGCCTGTCGCTGCACCCCAAGCAGGATCCGGTTCGATTTTGCCAGCCGGCGTCGCTGAGCTTCGCCCCCTCGAACATCTCCGGATACCACGGGGGCGATCAGCAGACCCCCCCGCGGTTATACGTCAATTTTCTGGGGCTGCTGGGGCCCAGCGGTCCCATGCCCCTGCATCTGACCGAATACATCCGCGAACGCCAGCGTCACCATCATGACCATACCCTGGTTCGGTTCCTGGACGTTTTTAATCACCGCATGATATCGTTGTTTTATCGGGCCTGGGCCGTCAATCAATTGACGGTCAGCTTTGACCGCAAGGAAAGCGATCGTTTTGGGGTCTATCTGGGCAGCCTCTTCGGCATGGGCATGGATTCGTTCCGTCATCGAGACGCGGTGGATGATATTGCCAAGCTCTATTACTGCGGACATCTGACCTGTCCCACCAAGCATGCCGAAGGTTTGGCGGCCATCCTGAACGATTATTTTGGCTTCCCCGTTACCATTGAACAGTTCGTGGGGCAGTGGATCAAGCTGCCGCCGGCAAGTTACTGTCGGCTGGGTGAAGCGCCTCAGACCGGGCAACTGGGCCGCACCGTTATTGTGGGGTCAAAGGTATGGGAATGTCAGCAGAAATATCGAATTAAATTTGGACCGTTATGCTTGAAAGATTTTCAACGTTTGCTGCCCGGCGAATCGAGTTTGCCGCGGCTGGTCGGGTGGGTGAATAACTATGCGGGGCAGGCGTTGGTATGGGATGTACAACTAATCTTAAAGGCCCGGGAAGTGCCCCAGATCGAATTAGGTCGCACGGGCCTTTTGGGCTGGTCCACCTGGCTGAAGAGTCAACCTTTTAGACAGGACGCGGAAGACGTTATCTTGAGGCCTTCGGCGGCCTAGCGAAAAAATGCAATACAGGAGTTAATAATGGCGGAGATTAATCGTGTAACTCTGTTTGGCAAGCTCAATCAGATCGGATACAAGGCGATTGAAAGCGCCACCATTTTCTGCAAGATGCGGGGCAATCCCTACGTGGAGCTGTTGCACTGGCTGCACCAGATTCTGCAGTTACAGGACTCGGACCTTCACCGGATCATTCGGCACTTCGAGGTTAATCCGTCGCGGCTGGCCTCCGATATGACGGCGGCGCTGGATCGGCTGCCGCGGGGGGCGAGTTCCATTTCGGATCTCTCGTCGCATCTGGAATACGCCGTGGAGCGGGCCTGGGTCTATGGGACGCTGATGTTCGGCGAGGCACAGATACGCACCGGGCATTTAATCGTCGGCATCCTTAAAACGCCGGATCTTAAAAATGTTCTGCGAAATATATCGGGGGAATTCGATAAGGTTAAATTAGAGCGGCTTACCGACGAGTTCGGCAAGATTGTGGGGGGGTCTCCGGAGGAGACGATGTCGGCCACGGATGGTTCTGCGCCGGCTACTGCTGCGGTAGGGGCCGGCGAGGGTATGGCGCCGGCGGCGATGGGCAAACAGGAGGCGTTGGCCAGGTTCTCCGTCGATCTGACGGAAAAGGCCCGCCAGGGGGATATGGACCCGATCGTCGGGCGCGATGAGGAGATACGTCAGATTGTCGATATTCTGATGCGGCGCCGACAGAACAATCCCATCTTAACCGGGGAAGCGGGCGTGGGCAAGACGGCGGTGGTGGAGGGATTCGCCCAGCGGGTGGCTATCGGCGACGTGTCGCCGCCCTTGAAGGACGTAATAGTGCGGACGCTGGATCTGGGGCTGCTGCAGGCCGGCGCCAGTATGAAAGGCGAGTTCGAGAATCGCCTCCGCCAGGTAATCGACGAGGTGGAAAGCTCGCCTAAACCGATCATTCTCTTTATCGACGAGGCGCATACCCTGATCGGCGCCGGGGGCGCGGCCGGCCAGGGGGATGCGGCCAACCTGCTCAAACCGGCGTTGGCCCGGGGTACGCTGCGGACCATTGCCGCCACTACCTGGAGCGAATATAAAAAGTACATTGAAAAAGACCCCGCCCTGACCCGGCGATTCCAGGTGGTCAAAGTGGAAGAGCCTTCGGAGGAAAAGGCGCTGCTGATGCTGCGGAGATTGGCCTCAACCCTGGAGAAGCATCACCGGGTGCTGATCCTGGACGAGGCCCTGGAGCAGGCGGTGCGGCTGTCGCATCGTTATATTCCGGCCCGTCAACTGCCGGATAAGGCGGTCAGCCTGCTCGATACCGCCTGCGCCCGGGTGGCGATCAGTCAACACACCGTTCCGCCGGAGGTGGAGGACAGCCGCCGGAAGATACAGGCTTTGAATACGGAGCGGGAGATTTTGCAACGGGAGGAGTCTGTGGGGATCGACCATAGACAGCGCCATGCCGAGATAATGGAAAAGTTGCAGGAAGAAAAAGGTCGCTTGAGCAATCTGGAAAAGCGCTGGTCCGAAGAACAGAAGCTGGTGGACGCCATACTGGCGCTGCGTCAAAGACTGCGTCGTGATCTGGGCGAGCCGCTTGATAAGGCCCGGGAAACCGCCGCCGGGCCCCCTGAGGGTTCCGAAGCGGCGGACAAGCCGGAGGCGAAGGAAAAGCAGCCGTCCTCAACGGCGGATACGCCCCCGGCCGAAACGGGCAAGGCCGCCCAAGATGATCGGGAAGGTTTATTGCAAGAGCTAACGAAATTGCAGGTACAACTGGATGAGCTTCAGGGCGAAGAGCCGCTGATTCTTCCCAGCGTGGACGGACAGGCGGTAGCGGCGGTGGTGGGCGACTGGACGGGCATTCCGGTGGGCCGTATGGTCAAGAATGAGATAGAGGCGGTCCTCCAGTTGTCGGATACACTGGAAAAACGGGTGATCGGCCAGCGGCATGCCCTTGAGGCGATCAGTAAGCGGATCAAAACTTCCCGGGCCGGTCTGGACAATCCGAATCGGCCGATCGGGGTGTTTATGCTGGTGGGTCCCAGCGGGACGGGCAAAACGGAGACGGCATTGGCCCTGGCGGAAACGCTCTACGGGGGCGAGCACAACCTAATTACTATTAATATGAGCGAGTTTCAGGAGGCACATACCGTTTCCACGCTCAAAGGCGCGCCTCCGGGATACGTCGGTTACGGCGAAGGCGGAGTGCTTACCGAGGCGGTGCGGCGTCGGCCGTACAGCGTGGTTCTGCTGGACGAGGTGGAAAAGGCCCATCCGGACGTGCATGAAATCTTTTTCCAGGTCTTCGATAAGGGCTGGATGGAGGACGGGGAAGGCCGCATGATCGACTTCAAGAACACTATAATATTATTGACCAGCAATGCCGGCAGCGACCTGATTATGAACATGTGCAAAGACCCGGAACTGACGCCCGAATCCGAAGGTATCGCCAAGGCCCTCCGCGAGCCGCTGCTGAAGGTGTTTCCGGCGGCTTTGCTGGGTCGGCTGGTGGTGGTGCCGTTTTATCCGATCGGCGACGAGGTGCTGCAGGCGATCATTCGACTGCAGTTGAGCCGCATCGAACGCCGGCTGATGGAAAACCAGAAGATACCGTTCACCTACGACGAAGAGGTGGTGGAATTGGTCAACAGCCGCTGCACCGAGGTGGAGAGCGGGGCCCGCATGGTGGATGCCATTCTCACTCATACGCTGCTGCCGGCCATCAGCCAGGAATACCTGCAGCGGCTGGCGGAAGGCAAAACGATTGAAAAAGTGCACATAGGCGTCAAGGATAGTAATTTCAGGTATGAGTTCAGTTAGTTTGAGAATACGAATGTATGAGAATATGAGTGAGGGTGTAATCAATTAAAGGTAGAATGAGGCCATGACCAAACCCGCCCGCGGACCAAGATGCGACGTGCAGGATCAATACCAGCTGCTTAAGCCTTATCCCGGCGGTCGGGCCCATACCTGCACTATCGGCGGCCGCTCCTTTAGTATGACGCCCGCCTCGTGCCTCCGTCAAAGGGCGCGAGCGCAAGGTATTTATTATAACCGGGTGCTGATTGGTCGGCGGGGGGGCAAACCCGTCATTTTTGAGTATGACGGGAACGGCAGACCGGTTGATAAGCTTTCTTGCGCCCCCAAGGCCAAGCGTAGCTATTACCAGGTAAAAGACACCCTTTTTTTCGGAGAGCGCGATAAAAAGGTAGCCGAACGTTTATATCCCCAGCTAAGGCAATTCTGGGACAGCAAATTGATGCAGTTTCTGACGAGCGACCTGGTGGCCGGTCCCTCGCAGTCCTACAAGATTGGTTACGTGATCGTCAAGATCGAGCCCTCCCAAAGTTATCCCGGCGACGGGATGGTCCACCTGCAGGCGGTGCTGCAGGTAGGCAAGTCAGTGATTGTCCTGGAAGAGCCGCGTGAAAGACCTCTCCGCTGGCTAAATGACGACTTTGTGTGGTTCAGCAAACATGCGGCCTTTATGCAGATGGCCGCCTTTTCCGAAACGGTTTTGCAAATCGTGGTCGAGGTCACCGTCAGCCGAGGCAGCGGCGCCATAGGGCGATTTCTGGCCCGCAAGACCGCCAAACAAGTCGAAATCTACCTGGTCCGGAAGGGCAGGGTTTACGCCGTCCGCAAGTACCTGGAGAAAAAGTTTAGCCAACAAGTTCGGAAAAGGCTTGTCAAAGCCGGCGCCGCCCTTGGTAAGGCCACTGTGGCCTTTGCCAAGGAGTTCGCGTCGAGCTATGCCACCAGCAACTCGGAAAAGCAACTGATGGAGCAGTTGAATCAGGGTAAATTAACCTACCATGTGCTTTACCCGGCGATAAGCAGGGCATCGGGGGCGTTCACCACGACGCTGATCTCCGAGACGCTGGGCAGCGGCATCGATACCGTTTTTGAAAAGAGCGAAATAATAAAGACCGAGGCCGGCAAATTTATCTCCGCGCGGATCACCAAGCTTTTCACTGTTGATACCATCAATAATCTGACCATGGCTATCTCGCTGGCCGCGGCGGACGTTCAGGAAGGCAAAGCCAAAAGCCTGAGCGAAGCACTGCCCCAACATCTTGTCGCCCAACTGAAACAAGTTTTTCTGAATGAGGTGAAGGCCTCTGGCGGCGCTTTGGCGCAAGCGAGTTAATAATACCGGGAGGAATAAAAATACCCAAGAGCCTCTAATAAAAAAAAGAAAATTCTACTTTATTGAGGTAAACGATAATGGCCAAGACGCAACAACACAGGTTGGTAGCCGTGAACACGCCTTTGGGAGAGGATGTATTATTATTGCGTAATTTCTCCTATTCGGAGGCTTTGGGTTCGCTCTTTGAGATGGAGCTGGAGCTGCTCAGCGAGAAAAACGACATCAAATTCCCCGAGATCGTAGGCTGGAACGTGACGGTACGGCTGGCCCTGGCGGATGACAAGACCCGTTATTTCAACGGTTTTATAAGTCGCTTCAGCCAGGCGGGTCAGGAGAACGGTCAGGCCCGGTACCGCGCGACGGCGAGGCCCTGGCTGTGGTTTTTGACTCAGACTTCCGACTGCCGCATCTTTCAAAATCAGACGGCGCCGGAAATTATCAAACAGATTTTTCGGGATGCGGGTTTTACCGACCTGCAAGATGACCTCCAGGGCAACCATCGCCCGTGGGAATACTGCGTCCAATATCGAGAGACTGATTTCAACTTTGTCAGCCGTCTGATGGAACAGGAAGGCATCTACTACTACTGGAAGCACGAAAACGGCAAACACACGATGGTCCTGGTGGATGACTCATCGGCTCACGCGGCCTATCCGGGATATCAGCAAATTCCATATTATCCGCCCACGCAGCAGGCGCGCCAGCAGGATTATATATTCGAGTGGTCCATCGAACAGCAAGTGCAGCCGCGGATTTATACCCACACCGACTTTAATTTTGAAACTCCGCGCAGCGACATAATGGCGTCCCGCAAGATTGACCGAAAGGACGGGGCGGAGGATTTCGAGATATTCGATTATCCGGGCGAATACACCAATGTCAGCGAAGGAGAAACTTACGCGCGGATCCGGATTGAAGAGATTCAGGCCGAATGTGAAACGCTGCGGGGGGAGACCACGGCGCGCGGCATTTCGGCGGGATTCACCTTCTCCCTCACGAACCACCCCCGCCCGGATCAGAATCGCTCTTATCTGGTCACGACTGCTTCCGTTTCCGCGGCGGCGCCGGATTACACGTCCGGGGGATCCGAAGAACAGGAGTTTAGTTGTTCGTTCGCGGCGCTCGACGCCACTCAGCCCTATCGCCCTTTGCGGATCACGCCCAAGCCCACGATTCAGGGCCCCCAAACGGCCATGGTGGTGGGTTCATCGGGGGAAGAAATAGACACCGACAAATATGGACGGGTCAAGGTGCAGTTCCATTGGGATCGCTACGGCAAGGCCGACGAAAACAGCTCCTGCTGGGTCCGCGTGGCCCAGATCTGGGCGGGGAAGAGATGGGGCGGCATAACCCTTCCCCGCGTGGGTCACGAAGTGATCGTCGAGTTTCTGGAAGGGGATCCGGATCGACCCATTATCACCGGTGAGGTCTATAACGCCGAGACC
>Ga0111186_1139_pt1 | contig 18807 bp, 11 predicted proteins | sample DeeMarSWOR324_28_FD_80243 | JGI IMG/M metagenome (GOLD analysis project Ga0111186, IMG submission 80243) | Phycisphaerae bacterium SM23_30 | reverse complement strand
GTAACGCGCAGGCATGACTTTTGCCTTCCAGACGTTTTTGTTGGTAGTAGATTTGCGCCCAACTGCATTTTTTCCGACTGCGATCGGCCCACAAATGCACCGCCCGATGTTTTGTAATGTTTAATGGCGAAATTTGAATTTAGAATAACCAATAAAAAGGATAGGAGGCAGCCATCCCCAAGCTGCGCTTGAGGCTGCCACCCGTCCTTAGGGTTGGGGTGGATTGATAGGGGGTTAACGGTTCAGGGTAAGCGGTTGATTAGGTCCCCGCTTTCGCGGGGATGACAAGGTTTTGTAGTAAGGTACGGTTCAGGGTGAACGGTTGATTAGGTCCCCGCGATCGCGGGGATGACAGGGTGGGCGGGGATGACGGGGTTTGCGGCGGTCAGGTGGAGGTTTAATTTTGTTTAATTATTTAGCGGTGAGGAGGGCGGCGAAGGTTTCGATGCCTTTGAAGAAGTGGCCGAGGCGGAGGTTTTCGTTGGGCTGATGCTGGTTGTTGTCGTGGTTGACGATGGGGACGCTGATGGTGGGGATGCCGAGGGTGTCGGTGAAGATATAGAGGGGCACGGAGCCGCCGCTGGTGGGGACGAGGACGGGGGTTTGGCCGTGAAATTGGGCGAGGGCATTGATAGTGAATTGCGAGAGGGGCAGGTCCATGGAGGTTCTCTGGGCGGGGTAGCCGCCGCCGCCGGTTAATTTAGCGATGCGGGGGTATTTCATGCGGGTATTTTGGTCGGGATCGCGGGAGAGCACGTGATAACCCTGTTTTTGGAGGTGTTTTTTGAATTTGGCGACCATATCGGCTGGGGTGTTGCCTTTGACCAAACGGATGTCAATGGCGGCAGTGGCCTGGGCGGGAATGACGGTGCGGGCCTGGCTGCCGACCCAGGCGGCCTGGAGGCCGCGGATATTGAGGGAGGGTCGGTTGATTAATTCCATGAGGGTTTTTCCACCGCCTTCGGGGGCGCAGAAGCCGTAGAGTTCCTTGATTTGATTGTCGAAAGGCTCGATGTCTTTGAGGGCCTGAATTTCGCGGGGGCTTAGAGGGGCGACGGTGTCGTAGAAGCCTTCGATGAGGACGTTGCCGGTATCGTCCTTCATGCCGGCGAGGAGTTGGGCCAATTTCATTGCCGGGTTGGGGGCCCAATTGCCGTAATGACCGCTATGCAGATTGGTGTTTGGGCCATAGACGGTGAGGCTTACGGTGACGATGCCGCGGGCGCCGAATTTCAAGGAGGGCTGATTGTTGTAATAAACGGGTCCGTCGCAGATGTAAAGGACGTCGGCCCGGAGGAGGTCTTTGTGCTGGGCGACGAAGGGCTGGAGGTTGGGGGAAGAGGCTTCTTCTTCTCCTTCGAAGATGAACTTGAGATTGCTGCCGTAGGATTCCTGGATGTCTTTGAGGGCGTCGATAGCGAATAAGATAGCGGCGATGGGGGCTTTATCGTCGCTGGCGCCGCGGGCGTAGATGCGCCAGTCGTCGTGAAAGGGGTCTGGAGGTTGGGGCAGAGGGATAGGTTTGGGGTCGGTAGAGCCGGTGTGCATTTTGCCGGGGCGGAGGATGGGCCGGAAGGGCGAGGTGTCGATCCATTGGGACTGATCGACCGGCTGGCCGTCATAGTGGGCGTAAAACATCAGGGTTCTTTGGGCGCGGGGGGTGCGGACTTCACCATAGACTACGGGTGAGCCGCCGGTTTCCATGATCCGGGTTTTGATGCCGCGTTTTTCCATCATCTGCTTGATGAACTCGGCGTTGCGGCGGATATTGGGCAGGTCGCTGCTGACGTTGGGGATGGAGAGCAGATCGAAATACTCCCGGATAAACTCATGTTCATGGGTTATCCGATAGGCCCGTACTTTTTGTTGTAACCGGGTCGGGGACATTTGCTGAGCAGAGACCGAGGCAGGCAGACAAAGACCGATCAACAAGAGGAGTAAAGTTTTCCGAGACATAGTGATGTCCTTTCCTTTTTTAGAAGATTCAACTAATACTGTGAGATAGATTAGCTGTTTTGCGTGGTATTTTCAAGGCGGGAGGGTTTTTTGGTGGTGAGCCAATATAGGGGCAGCCCGGCCAGAAAGATTAGGCAGGCGATAACTGCGATCAGGGGTTTGTAGGTTACGGCGCTGTATATCAGGAGTGCACAAGAAGAGCAAAAGATAAGGGTGGTGAAGGGATAACCCGTCACTTTATAGGGGCGCTGAATATGGGGTTCTTTACGACGAAGAACAATGACGGCCAGGTTAGTGGCCAGGTAGAAGGAATAAACAGCGGCCGCCGTGTAAATGATGGTATTTATAAAAGAACCTAGCGCAAGGACCAAAGTCAAGGCAATGGCCCCCTGCAGCATCAGGGCCCGTACCGGGGTTCCCGTTTGGGAATTCCAGAGACCTAAAGGCCGAAAAGCGCGATGGTCGGCGCCCACGGCATAAGAGATGCGGGCGCCGGTAAAGATAAGACCGTTAACGGCGCCTAAGGCGGAGATGCAAATTAGGGCGCTGATGATCTTACCACCGATCGTCGGGAAAGCCGTTGACACCGTGTCGTCAGCCACGCCCAGCGAATGGGCCATACCCTGATAGCCCAGAGTGCGCAGGAAAGCCCCGTTAGCCAAGAGGTACAGCACGGTTACGGCGACGGTACCTAGAACTAAAGCTCGAACGATATTGCGTTGGGGATTTTTTACTTCGGCGGCGACGTAAGCCATTTCATTCCAGCCGCCAAAAGTAAACAGAACGAGGATCAAAGCCAGGCTCCAAGGGAAGGGTTCAGGGGTAGGAGGGTCAGATAAACCAGAATAAACGTTGATGGTAAAGATTCCTTTGTTAGGGGACCAGGTTTGGCCATCGTAGGCCTTGAAGGTAAATTCGGTTGCGTCGATCCATTTGCTGTCGGGTTCGTAGGTCAGGTCGCCGTTGTTGATCCGTGCTTGAGTAATCGTAGCGCCGGCGCTGACTGCTGTGCCGTTTAATTTAAGGATGCCGTGGGCCGGCAGGGTCTCAATCCGATACTGTTTGATCCGGTCACCGGCATCGGGATCGTTGGCGGTGAGGATCACCACCGCGGCATCATTATCTGCGAAAGCAGCACTACTGTTGATGGCGACGGGGGCGTAGTTAGCAGTAAATGAAGCCAAAGCCACACCCAAGATCGCTAATAGACCCAGCGCTTTAACAGTGGTGAGGAGGTTTTGCGTCCATTTACCCTCTTTGACGCCGAGGATGTTGATGGCCGTTAAAAAAACAATAGAAAGGACGGCATAAATCCGCAGATTGACGGGGGAGCGGGCGAAGGGGGCGAAAAGCTTTTCGGCATAGAGGGCAAAAGCAAAGGCAATAACGGCAATATCGCCGGGCCGGACGATGACCAGTTGGATCCAACCGAAAAGGAAACCGGCCCACTTGCCGTATGCCTTGGTGAGATAGACGTAATCGCCTCCTTCGGCGGGGTAGGCCGAGGCCAGTTCGGCGTAGCCGAGGGCGCCGAAAAGCGAAAGTAATCCTCCCACCATCCAGATCAGAAATACCCCCCACCAACTCCCCGCCCCCTTGGCAATATCAGGCGCCATCTGGTAAATCCCCACCCCGATGATGATGCCGACGATGAGGCAGGTCGAGTCGAAAAGCGAGAGTTCTTTTTTAGGAAGTGTTCGCATAACAAGTTAACAACCAAAAGGGGGTTTGACGGAATAGCGATTTTATCAATCCCGGCCGCATGACGGATAGGGCGGGGCGTATTCCGGTTGATTTTGTTTTATTTTCTTAAGCGGCGCGGTCCATAGATAGATACTATGGGTGCTGTAACCCGACGTGGAAGTGACTGGCACTACCTTATCCGGCTCGACTCCTTTCATATCGAAGTCGTAGGAGACGATTCGCGCGCCGGGTTTAAGCTTTTGCAACTGGGGGATCAGCTTGACGTTTAAGCTGGGCAGCAGATACAGAGTGATAACATTGGCCTGGCTGAGATCGAGCGTGAAGATATCCTTCTGTTCGATGGTGACCAGGTGGCCGAGGTTGTTTTTTTTGACATTTTCGCGTGATTCTCTGATCCGATCGGGGTTTATATCATACCCGATGGCGCGGCAGCCGTACTTTTTCGCGGCCGTTACCACGATCCGCCCGTCCCCGCAGCCCAGATCATAGACCAGATCGCTTTTTTTCACCTGGGCCAGCTCGAGCATCTTATCCACCATTTCCTGGGGGGTGGGCACAAAGACCACGTCCGGCTCTCGAATATATTTTAATTCTTCCTCTGCCGGTTCTGTTTTTGGCGCCCTTTTCTTGAGGGTGATGCTCAGCCCGCCGGCCGACGGAAAAGAGACCGTATCGAAATCGGCACTACTCGTCACCGCCCTGGTAAAATCCTGAATCCTGTTATCATCCATTTGCACGTTGTGCGCCAGGATCAGGCCGCCGGGCCGCACCAGGGGATGCAGTTTTTCAAAATAATCGAGGCATCCTTGCTTGTCGGCGTCGATAAACAAAACGTCAAGCGGATCTTTCAGTTCGGTTGCTTTTTCGAAGGTATCTTCTACGATAACCGTGACCAGATCGGTCACCTCGGCGTGTTTGAAATTCATCTGGGCAATTTCCGCCTCGCGAGGGTCAATCTCATAGGTAATCAGTTCCCCGCCGGTGTTCCGGAGAGCCAGTGAAAACCAAAGTCCCGAACAACCGACCGAGGTCCCCAGTTCCACCACGCGCCTGGCGTTCACCGCCTCGGCGAGGATCCGGAGCATCCGGCCGTTCTGCCGCGGCACCAGCATCGTTTTGGGGCTTTGATTCCGGTATATATCATCAATGACGGCAAGGATTTTCTTTTCCGCCTCGGTTTTGGTTAAGGTCTTGCCGGCCGGGGCTGCCACATTAGATCGCTGACCTCGTTGACGGGCTTGTCTGTTGCGGGCCTGAGCCCAAAGAAATATAATTCCCACCAGCACGGCGGCGGCGGCAATACCCAACCCAATTCTCTTTAACATCGTTTTCTCCTTTTCAAGATGTATTTTTCATTACCGGAATCCGGCGGAAATAATCACAATTTTATAAGTAAAACGTCGGAGTATTCTTACATTTAAGAGTAGATTTGTAAAACTTAAATTGTCGGAGGCCGGGAGATTGGGGGTTCGCGTCCGGCGGGCGCCGTTACGTAACAGTCTTAAGGACAGTTATTTACAGCAAATCCCATCGAAGGTTCGTTCCCGCGGTAAAAACTTCGGCAGACGAAGGGTTTAGCATTATATGGAGTGGTCGGGAAATAAAAGAGGTATTTTGTGGGGGGAAGTATATTCAGAGATTTATGTTTGGGGCGGCACTATCGCCCCAGCCGCCGCCGCCGGGAGTTTCGATGATAAAGCGGTCACCGGTTTTAATTTGTGCATCGTCAATACCTTTCAGGGGCTCAATATCTCCGTTGGCGCGGCGGATATACTGGCGGCCTTTTTGACCCGGCCGGCCTCCATTCAGCCCATAAGGTCTTTGGCGGCGGTGTTGGGTGCAGACGGAGAGGGACGCAGGGGCCAGAAAAGTAATTTCTCGAACCACCCCGTCGCCGCCGCGGCGGAGGCCTGCCCCGCCCGAATCTTTTTTGATTTCGAATCTTTCCAGGCGCACGGGGTAGCGATGTTCCATGATTTCCGGGTCGGTGATTCGGGTGTTGGTCATGTGATGGTGCACCGCGGAGGCCCCGTCAAAATCTTTTCCTGCCCCGCCGCCGCCGCAGATAGTCTCGTAGTAGCTGTAATTGTCATTGCCGAACAACACATTATTCATAGTGCCCTGGCTACAGGCAGCGACCCCAAAGGCCTTTAGTAAAGTGTCCGTCAGACGTTGACTGGTTTCCACGTTGCCGCCCACCACCGCCGGGCATTGATAAGGATCATCAGGAAAATCAGGATTCAGAATGCCTTTAGGAATAATAAGCTTAACCGGCTGAAAAATACCGTCGTTAAGAGGGATGGGCTCATTCAACAGCAACCTGAGCACATAAATAACGACGCTGCTGACGACGGCACGATTAGCATTTAAGTTTCCCGGATGAACGTCTGCGGAACCGGTAAAATCTATAATACAGTTATTATCCCGGATGCTGACGGTCGCAGATAGAGCCGTACCGTCGTCGAGGAACTCTTTGGCCCGGTAAACGCCGTTAGGGATTTTTTGCAAGGTTTGGGCCATCTTTCGGGCGGCGTGATCCTTGAGCAGGTTTTTATAAAAAAGCACTTTTTGCAGGCCGTGCCGCCGAACCAGGTTCTGCAGGGCCAATTCACCAAATCGATTGGCGGCCAGGGCGGCGTTGATATCGGCCAGATTTTCCTCCACCGCCCGGCTGGGATAGGGGGCCTGGGTTAAGATTTTACGGATGCCGGGCCAATCGACTTTTCGGTTTTTAACCAAATAAAAGGGTTCGATAATTACGCCTTCTTCCACCAGGGTTCGGGCATGGGCCGGCATGGAAGCGGGCTGGGTCCCGCCGATCTCGGCATGATGGGCGCGGTTGACCACAAAACCTATCAGGTTTTTATCCTCCCAATGGACGGGGGTCACCAGGGTGATATCGGGCAGGTGGGAGCCGCCGAAGCGCGGATGGTTGGTCAGGACCGTGTCGCCGGGATGAAAAGGCATATGTTCTATCAGGCTGCGGAGGCAAACGCCCAAACTGCCCAGATGCACGGGGATATGGGGCGCGTTGGCCACCAGGTCGCCGCGGGCGTCCAATAAGGCGCAGGAGAAATCCAGCCGCTCTTTTACGTTCACGGACCGCGAGGTCCGCTGCAGCATGGCCCCCATATTTTCGGCGATGGACATAAAGCGATTCGTGAAGAGCTCCAGTTCGATTTGGTGACTTTGAGACGCCGGCGCTTTAATTTTGCCGTCAGGGGTGAGTTTTTGGGATATCTTTTTCATTACCCCGGTTCCCGCTGCGTCAATCTGCATGCGCCACTGCTTTTCAATAACAGCGGTGCTGTGCTTATCCAATAAGAGAGCAAATCCTTCGATCACGGCGCCTTCTTTGAGTTGGTCCCGGATGAAGACCGGCACCTTTTGCCAGCGGTCATCTATGAAGGATTTAATATAGTGAGCAGGTTTGGGTGAGTAGGGGGGAGCTTTTTGGGGTTTTGCCTTGATGATTGGGGTGCGGGCGGAGGCGACCGCGCGAATCGACTCCACTTCAATTTCCTGATTATCCACCCAGTGACCGTAGGTATTTTCATATTTTTTACGGAAGTCATCGATAATCTGTTTTTCGTCAGTAAAAGGGACCTCTAAGCCGGCGTCCTGGCCCTTAAAGCGGAGATATACCGTGCGCAGCCTGATTTCAATGTTATCTTTGGGGACACCTTCCCGGAGGACCTGGGCGGCGGCTTCTTTTTCCAAGAGGGCCATTGCATCTTTGAGCTGCTCTTTAACCGCGTCATAAGGTTGTAAGAGCTGGCTTTCGGCGAACCGTTCCACCAGCGCGTGGGCCAGTCCGAAAGCGCTCAACAAGCCGGCGTCTTTAGGTATCAAGATAGTGGGGATATTCAACAATTGGGCGATTCCGCAGGCGTGCAGGCCGCCGGCGCCCCCAAAGGCGATCAAGGCATATTGAGCCGGGTCATATCCTTTAGCCACCGATATTTTCCGGATGGCGCCGGCCATGATTTCATTGGCGATATGTAAGAAGCCCTGTAATATTTCTTCTTTTGGGGGAGATTTTTTGGTTTGTCGGACCATTTGAGCGACAAGCTCAGCCAAACGTTTTTCGGCCTGCTCGGTAAAGAGGGGGATTTGGAATTGCTGGATGTCAAGTCGGCCCAATAAAAGGTTGACGTCAGTGATGGTAAGCGGACCGCCGGCCCCATAACAGGCGGGTCCGGGGAAGGCGCCGGCGCTCTGGGGTCCGACGCCCAATTTAAATCCGTCGAAGTAACAAATCGATCCTCCCCCGGCGGCGACCGTTTTAAGGGCGATGGCGGGGCTGAAGATATGTGCCTGACCTACTTCCAATTCGAAGAGATATTCGAATTTATGGTCATAGCGGGCCACGTCGGTGCTGGTGCCGCCCATATCGAAGGTGATCAAATGGTCGTAACCCGAGAGTTTTCCGATTGCCGAGGCCCCCACCACGCCGCCGGCCGGGCCGCTTAATAAACTGTCTTTGGGCTTATATGCCGCGGCCCGGACCAGACCGCCGGCGCTGGTCATAACGTGCAGGGACCCCCGGTTTAACCGTGGAATAATATTTTTCAGATAATCTCCGATCACCGGCGCCAGATAGGCGTTGACGACCGTGGTTTCCGCGCGGGGGATAAACTTAATCAAGGTGGATAAATCGGTGGAGACGGATATGTCTTTGAATCCATTGCGGGCCAAGAACTTCTTGAACCGCCGTTCGTGCCGGGGATTCTTACAGGCATTGACAAAGGCCACCGCCGCGGTGGTTATGCCCTCTTGGGTGAACTTGCGGATTTGGTCCTGTAAATGTTCGTATTTTAAGGGCCGCAGCACCCGGCCCTGTGCATCAAAACGCTCCTGAACCTCAACCACATGTCGGTGCAGGGGCGGGGGCTTGACCACGTTCAAGGCGAAGATGTCCGGGCGCTGCTGATAACCAATGTGCAGAATATCCTTGAAGCCTTCGGTGACAAAGAAAACAAGGTCCGCCCCTTTGTTTTCCAGCAAGGCGTTGGTGCCCTTGGTGGAGCCCAGTTTAATATGCACCGGGGGAAGAGTTTCGTGCAAAGGGGTCTGGGTGATTAAACGGGCCGCCAACAGGGGAACCTCTTCGGGCGATATAATCTCAAAACTTAAGTCCTGATCGACAAATTTTTGGGGCAATTTATCCGAAAGAGTTAAAATTTTAGGGTGGGGATGGAATTTTTCGATTGATATTCGGGGGTGTTTTTTTTGCAGCAAGCGGAATTGATAACCTGGCAGGATATCTTTTTCCAATTCCCAGGCGGTGTTGATTTTGAGGTTTTGCCTGTCGATCCAGCTGAGGATTCGGCCTCTCAGGGCGCTGTTGCTCAAGACTTTCCGCCGATGCCAGTTATCCCCGGAATCTTTTGCGAGGCAGTCGGTAAAGGTGCCCCCCGTGTCAATATAGAGTTCGTAAGAGACAGACTTCATTTTATTTTCCGGCCCCAATATAACAGTTCTGTACCAGGCGGTAAACCCTTTATGCTGCTGCTGTTCGAGATCTGAAGAGATCCGTAAAAATCCCGGAATATTCTTGATAAAATGATGTACAGAGCGGGGATTTTTTGGTAATATTCGTGTTTCTTATTGTTACATAACCTAAGGTTTCTGTTCTGGAAAAAGGAGGTTTTGTTATGAAACCGACCCCTCGTTTTCTTGCTGTTTTGTTAGTGGGCGTCTTTTTGCCGTTGGCCGCGGGGCTTCCGGCGGGTTTTGGTCAGGTTACGCCGCCGGAGGAGTATCTGGGCTTTAAGCCGGGGGCTGATTTTCATTTGATGTCTTACGAAGAGGCGATCGGCTATTTTGAGGAGTTGGCCGGCCAAACGGATCGCATGATCGTGCGGGATATGGGCGAGACCTCGATGGGCCGACGGATGAAATACGCGGTCATATCTTCGGAGGAGAATATGGCCCAACTGGACCGGTATAAGGATATTAACAAGAGGCTGAGCCTGGTGAGCGGGCTGGGCGACCGGGAGGCACGGCGTTTGGCGGAACAGGGCAGGACCATCGTCTGGATCGACGGAGGGCTGCACGCCTCGGAATGTGCCCCGGCGCAATTGCTGCCGCAACTGGCGTATGACCTGGTGACCGACGATGATCGGCGAACGCGGTTGATTCGGGAGAATGTAATTGCGTTGATTGTTTTTGCCAATCCCGACGGGATGACGATTATATCGGACTGGTACATGGAGAACGTGGGCACGCCTTATGAGACGAGCGGTCCGCCGTGGCTGTATCATAAATACGCCGGTCACGACAACAACCGCGACTCCTTTATGAGCAACCTGATCGAGACGCAGAATATGAACCGGGCGACATCACTGGAATGGTATCCGGAGATACTGTACAATCAGCATCAGACGGCGCCTTTTCCGGCGCGGATCTGGATGCCCCCGGACGCCGAGCCCACCAATCCCAACGTTCATCCGCTGTTGATACGCTGGCGCAATCTGATCGGTTCGGCGATGGGCAAGGCCTTTGAAGAGGCCGAACAGCCCGGGGCGATCTCCCGCACCAGTTTTGACAGTTGGTATCCCGGTTACTGCACCCAGGTGGTGGACAGCCATAATTGCGTGTCGATATTAACTGAAACGGCGTTGTACAGTTACGCCACGCCCAGGTTTTATCCCTTGAGCGAGTTTTCCCAGAATCATCAGGATCTGGTGCCGGGGGTGTTTTACCCCAGCCCCTGGAGGGGCGGCTGGTGGCGGATCGGCGACGCGGTCGCCTACAACAGCACCGCCTGCAAGTCGATTCTGGAGGTGGCGGCCAAGTTTCGCTACGAGATGCTCTATGATAAATACAAAATGGCCCGAGACACGATCGAGCGGTTTAAGAAGGAACCGCCATACGGTTTTGATCGAGCGGTTACTGATCAACGGGGTGGACATATATACTGCCGACGAAGACTTCACCCACAACGGCGTGACATATCCCGAAGGCTCGTATATCATTCCCACCAGTCAGCCTCACGGATTGTTTGCCAAGAACGTGATGGAGAAACAGGATTATCCTGACTTGCGTCAGTACACGCATCTCTGGCACGGGCTGGTCAGCATGGGCCAATGGCCCGGCGGGCCTTTGCGACCTTACGACGGGGTGGGCTGGACGCTGCCGCTGCAGATGGGGGTGGCATATAAGGAGATGACCGATACGCTGGCGGAGGTTGATAAGACGCAAATCACCGAAGCTAGAGGGTCCGGGGGTTCGGTTACCGGCGAGAGGGATCGATGTCTGGTCTTTGGTCATGCCGACAATAACAGTTTCAAGGCGGTTTATCAGCTTTTGGATAATGGGATTGGAGTAAGCTGGGCCGACGAGGGTTTTGAAGCCAACGGCCGGGAATATCCGGCGGGCACCTTTATGGTCGATGCCGAGGGAAGCTTGCGGACCATCAGGCGCATTGCCTCAGAAAACGGTATAACGATGGCATATTGCGATACGGAAGTAGAAGCCACGGTTTTGGGCAAACCGCGTCTGGCCTTATATATGGCCTGGAGCGCCAGTGCGGACGCCGGCTGGATCATGTACATTCTCGACCAATTCGAGTATGAGTATCATCTGCTGCGAAACGCCGAGGTCGGAGCGGGCAATCTGAATGATCGTTTTGACGTTATCATCCTGCCCAGTCAGGGGGCATCTTCAATTATCGACGGCCGGCGTAAAGGCACCACCCCTCCCGATTATGTGGGCGGGATCGGGGACGAGGGGGTAGAGAACCTGAAAGAGTTCGTGGAAAAGGGCGGCACCTTGATATGCAACAGCGGCTCTTGCGGTCTGGCCATTGATTATTTCAAGCTGCCGGTGCGGATCGCCAGCACCGGCAGGGGCGAGGAGTTTATGTGTCCGGGCGCCATATTAAAGATGGATTATGATATTAGTCATCCTTTGGCCTATGGCATGGAGGAACATGGCACGATGTTCTTTTCCGGGGCGCGGGTGTTTGAACTGGGTCCGGAAGAGGAGCAACCAGAAGAGCAAGCCGAAGAAACCCGTCCGGGGACTCAACAAGCGCAACAGGCACAACAGGTAAGACCGGGGCAGATGAGAGGCCGGCGGCGGATCCAGGAAACTCAGGAGAGGGCGATACCGGAGGTGCCCGAGGAGGAGCTGCCCAAGGTTGTGGCGACTTTTCCGGATGAGAAGCTGCTGCTGAGCGGCTGGATGATCGGCGCAATGTATTATTAATGGCCTGGAGTAAAAGTTGAGGTGGATTAATGCTACAACGCTACATAGATAAGTAATTAAAACCTAACCAACTTATTTATCAAGGACTTTTGTTAATATTATTTCGCCCTTTCAGGGCTGATAAGGTATTTGGTTGCATTAGTCCCAGGGCGTTGCCCTGGGCTGTTATATTTGGCCCTTACAGGGCCTGCCAATTCCTACATAGCGTTGTAGTATTAAGCGCCCGGGAAAGATGCACTGGTAAAGAAAGCCGGCCGGGACAAAGCCGGGTTTTGTCCTGCCGGGATCAAAATATATTGCCGATTTTTCCGTGTTAAGGAGGCTGTATCATGAAACCTTCGCGTCGTCTTTGTTTCTTTATAACGTTAAGTGTTTTTTTGCTTGGGGGAATAAGCCTGCCGGCGAGTCGGGCCCAGGTGACTGCGCCGGAAGAACACCTCGGGTATAAACCGGGGGCAGACTTTCATTTGATGACCTATGAGCAGGCGATTGGCTACTTTGAATTGATCGCCGGTCAGAGCGACCGTATGCAGATATTCGACATGGGGGCCACTTCGGAAGGGCGGCGGATGAAGTATGCGGTTATTTCATCGGCGGAGAACATGGCGCAACTGGATCGATACAAAGACATAAACCGCCGGCTGAGCCTGGTTCGCGGATTAAACGAAGGGCAGGTGCGGCGTATGGTCGAAGAGGGCAAAACCATCGTCTGGATCGACGGGGGGCTGCACGCCACCGAATGCGCCCCGGCCCAGCTTTTGCCGCAGTTGGCCTACGACCTGGTCACGGGCAGGAGTGGGCAGATGGAGAATATTCGGGATAACGTCATTACTTTGATAGTATTTGCCAATCCCGACGGGATGACGATTGTCTCGGACTGGTATATGGAAAACATCGGCACCCCGTATGAAGTCAGTTCGGTGCCGTGGCTTTATCACAAATATGCCGGCCACGACAACAATCGCGATTCATTCATGGGCAACCTGGTTGAGACTCAGAATATGAATCGGGCGACATCTCAAGAGTGGTACCCTGCGATTCTTTATAATCAGCATCAGACGGGTCCTTTTCCGGCGCGGATCTGGATTCCGCCGGATTCCGAGCCGACCAATCCCAACGTGCATCCGCTGATTATTCGGTGGAAGAATTTGATAGGTACGGCCATGGGCAAGGCCTTCGATCAGAATAATCAGCCGGGCGCTATTTCCCGGATAAGTTATGATTCCTGGTATCCGGGTTACGCGACCCAGGTCGCCGAGGGCCGCAACACGATCTCCATTTTGACGGAGACTCAGCTGTACCGATACGCCACGCCGAAATACTTTTCCGTGGGCGATTTTTCCGCGGCCCACCGCGATCTGACGGTGGGGGTATTTTATCCGACTCCCTGGCAGGGCGGCTGGTGGCGGCTGGGCGACGCGGTGGCCTATAATCATACCGCCTGCCTGGCGATCCTCGATGTGGCGGCCAAGTACCGCGATGAATTTCTCTATGATAAATATCGCATGGGCAGGGATACCATCGAGCGTTTCGAAAAGGAGCCGCCCTATGGTTGGATCATCCCGCCGGACCAGCCTGATCAGAACACCACGGCTCTTTTGGTGAATCGGCTCATACTTAACGGCATCGAGATCTACACTGCTGAGGCGGAATTTTACCATGATGGGATTTTGTATCCGGAAGGTTCGTATTTAATACCGACCAGTCAGCCATTCGGCTTGTTCGCCAAAAATATGTTTGAAAAGCAGGATTATCCCGACCTGCGTAAATATGCGCATCTCTGGCAGGGATTGGTCAGCATGGAGCAGTGGGAGGGAGGCCCCCTAAGGCCCTATGACGGCGTCGGGTGGACCTTGCCTTTGCAATTGGGCGTTCAATACCGGCCGATGAGCAAACCTTTAGATGTTGATAAAACCCGGGTTGAGCAGGCCGAAGCGCCGGCGGGAAGAGTTACAGGAACGGGCGGTCAATTTGTTTTTACGCATAGCGACAACCACAGTTTTAAGACCCTTTATCTGATTTTAAAGGAAGGCGGCAAAGTAAGCTGGGCCGACGAAGAATTCACTTTGGAGGGTACGAAGTATCCGAAAGGAACTTTTATCATTGAGGCGGACAGCATTTCGCAAAGGTTGCTTGGGCGTATTGCTTCCGAGACGGGCGTCTTGCTGCGGGGGGGCGGAGTGCAAGCGGAATCGACGCCTCTGAAAATCCCCCGGATAGCATTATATAAATCCTGGACGGCCAGTATGGATGCCGGCTGGATAACGTATATACTGGATCAGTTCGGTTATGAGTATCACCCGTTGACGAATGCCGAAGTGAAAACGGGGAATTTAGGCGACCGTTTTGACGTGATTGTACTGGCCGATCAGGGGGCCAGCCAGATTCTCAACGGTCATAAGAAGGGAACTATACCGCCGGATTACGCCGGCGGCATCGGCGATGAAGGGGTGGAGAACCTCAAGGAATTCGTCAGAAAGGGCGGATCGCTGATCTGCAATAAGAGTTCCTGCGGTTTTGCCGTCAGCAATTTCAAGCTGCCCGTTACGAATGTTCTGGAAGGCGTCGGTTCTGAAGAATTCAACTGTCCGGGATCGATCCTGAAGATGGATTATGATATAAATCATCCTTTGGCCTACGGCATGCCCGCCAGAGGCGTGGGTTATTTTTCCGGGGCGCAGGTTTTTGAGATTGACAAAGACGAGGATAAAGAAGAAGAAACCACAGAAAAGGTTATAAAAGAGACCAAAGAAAAGACGGAGAAAGCCGCGGAGAAGCCTTTGCCGAAGGCGGTCGCAAAGTACCCGGAGGAAAAGCTACTTTTGAGCGGCTGGATGATCGGCGACGATATGATTCGCGACAAAGCGGCGGTGCTGGACGCCCCGGTAGGCGAGGGCAAGGTAGTTTTATTTGGTTTTAACGTTCACAACCGGGCTCAATCTTATGCGACGTTCAAGCTGTTCTTCAATGCCTTATATTACTAACTGAAGTTTTGTAAAAAGTCCCATTACCAATCGGGCTGTTTTTGAAGCTTCAGGAGGAATTTTCCCGGGCGAAATACCGGCGTCTTTGGGCGTAGATCATTACCCAGATCGCCGCGCTTATGAGCAGCGCCGCCGCCATTATAATTCCCAAAGTTATATTTTGTCCGGGCCGGGCAAATTTACCGGCCTGGCAAACGGCGTCGAAGACTTTATATAGCCCCAGAAACAAACTGACCCAGACCACCAGGCCCAGGAAAATATTGGAAAGCCGTCCGTTTAAGGCTTTTTTGCCCATCAACTTCGGATCGTTGACCACGAAAAGCAGAAATATGCTGATAAAAGGCAGTATCAGGCCGTTCAAGGCCTGGGCCACGATAATCGCCGGTATCGGTTTAAAACCCGCCAGAGCAAAGGACAAACCTATCAATAATACCGCCATCCAGACCAGCTTGAAATAAAGCGACTGATTCCGCCATTTTTCCGGCTGCCTGCCGCCGAACAGGCTCTGGGCGGTGATTGCCGAGGCCAACGGCGCCGTAATCGCCGAAGTAAAACCGGCGGCGAATAATCCCACACCAAATAAATATCCCGCCCAGGTTCCCAGTTGTCCGGTTAACGTCCCGGCCAGGGCCGGGTAGGAATATTCACCCGTTATGGCCGTTCCCACCACCAGCACCGCCATGGAGATCACGCCGCCCAAAATAATGGCCACCGACAGGCCGAAGCGCATTTCCTGGATCTTTTGATTCTTATCCGACAGACCCGAACCTAAAAACAGATTATAAGGTACGATCGTCGTACCGATCAATCCGATGATTAAGAGCGTTCCTTCCGAGGCTTGGGGGATTGTTGGTATCAAACAGCCACTAAACAGATCTCCCCATGACGGCCGCAAAAGAATCGCGGTGGAAAGAAAACAGATTCCCATTACCGCCACTATCAGCCCCATCAACCGGGCGATAATCTGCAACGAGGGGATGCTCAGGGCAATAAACGCCACCGTACCTATACAAAGCACCAGGTAAACTTTGCGGATATCGAAGATAAGCGCCAGGCCTTCCACGGCCCCTAAAAGATTACCCGCCTGATAAGCGGCGCAGCCGATAATGACGGACCCGCCCACTAAGAACAGCGTTGCCCGGCAGAATGATTTTCCTTCAAATTGTCGCGTTATGGCCTGCCCCAGATTCGATCCGGAGGCGATGGTGATGCGGGCCGCCGCCTCCTGCAGCAACAGACAGCCCATGGTGGAAAACACCAGCGCCCACAGCAGATCAAATCCGAAGACCGCCCCCGCTTTGGATGCCGTCGTGATGGTGCCGGGACCGATGAAGGCCGCCGATATCACCGACCAGAAAAGAATACTTAAAATCCTGAGTTTTATCGACATACATGCGATTCCATCGAAGCGCCGTCAAGGTAAAATATATTTAGCCGGCTTGCCGCCGGGGGTAGCTTACAACGTTCTGAGGGGCGTGGGGATTCGGTCCGCCTGGAAAAATTATAAAACCCATCGGTTAAATCATTCAATTTTTAATACCGCCGCCCCGTTGATTTTGCCGGCCTTGAGTAACTGTAAGGCTTGATTGACTTTTTCCAGGGGAAAAGGTTGGGTGGTGGTTTCCAGTTTAATTTCCCCGGCCAGTTTCATTAGTTCCCGGCCGTCCCGGCGGGTGCTGTTGGCCACGCTGCGGAGCGTTTTTTCATGATATAAATGTTTTTCGTAATCCAGCGGGGGGACCTGGCTCATGTAGATGCCCGCCAAAGCGCATGTTCCAGCTTTCTCCAGATGTTCCAGCGCCGGCGGCACCAGTTGCCCCGCCGGGGCAAAGATGATACTGCCGTGCAGCTTCTTCGGGAGTTGATCATCTATCCGTCCCGTCCACGCCGCGCCAAGCTGCTGGGCTAATTTGCGGTGTTCGGCGCTGCGTGAAAAGACATAAACCTCGCATCCCCAATGTCGGGCCACCTGAATGGCAATATGCGCCGACGCCCCAAAGCCATATAGTCCCCGCTGGCCTATCTGTAAATTTTCGACGCCCGCCGCCAACTTTTCCACCCGCCCCACCACCTGATGACCCGGTATTAAAGGCAGTTTCGGTAGAGCCAGTTCCCCCTCGATCTCATGCAAATCCGTATGGCATAGTCCGCACGCCTCCACCTTGATCCGCACCTGACCCGGTGCAGGTTCCGGCGCCGCCAATTCAGCGGGTGCTAGGGGTCCCTTCTCCACCGGCCCGATCCGCTCTAAAACCATCGCTTTCATCATAATGCCTGCTTAATTATATTGATTTGGGAAATTGACACAAACACTTTTTGCGGTTATTATTGTATTTGTGGGAGAAGTGATATTAAAAGATCAGACCTCACCGATAGTAAAAAGCAGCGTTTTGAAGTTATGTGTGAAAAACCCATAAGTGTTGTCGAAAGACCTCAAGCCAAATCCGAGTCCGAAAAAAGGCTTGGTTATCGCGCCGGGGCGGGGATTGTTGTTCTGTTGAGCCTGAGCATTCTGGCGGTGGCGGCCTGGATCGAACCGGCCCCCAGCGGCGTAGGTTCTCACACCCAACTGGGATTTAGAGCCTGCGCGTTTTACGAACGGACGGGTTATCCCTGCATAAGTTGCGGGATGACCACCGCCTTTGCCCACGTGGTGCGGGGAGAACTGCTGCGGGCGTTTGAGGTCCAACCGGCGGGGGCCTTGGCCGGTATCGCGTGCATCCTAACCGCCATACTGGCCGGCCTGGCGGCGGCGACCGGCCGCGGCCGCGATAAATTCACCGCCCTGATGAATATCATCTGTGTTCACTGGGCCGTAATCCTTATGGCAATAGCCGCCGTAGTTCTAACCTCTTGGTTATGGACCTGTGCTTTGACCTATTTTCGAACACATTAAGTGTTTTCATCCCGGGAAAACGCATGATGAAACGATCAATACCTATTATAATCCTGCCCCTGGTATTAGCAGGCTGTAATGTGCTTGCCTATCCCCTGTACGTACTGTTGGGCCAGACTGAAACCCGCGTTAAAGCCGAATACGCCGGATTACAAGATAAAAAAATCGCCGTTATTGTCGTCGGTCAACCGGGAATAGATTTTGAGGACCCCTATGCGCGCATGGACCTGGCCCTGGGAACCCAGCGCGCTATTCGCGAAAACGTCAAGGGGGTCGAATTTGCCGATCAGGAGAAAATTCAGGCCTTCCAACGCGCCCGACTCGACTGGTACAGCCTGCCTCTCTCCGAGATCGCCGCCCAATTCCAGGTCCAGCGCGTACTGTATCTGGAGTTGATCCAATATACCATCAGGGAGCCCGACAGCGTCAACCTGCTCCGGGGGCGCATCTGGGCCCAACTGCGCGTCTATGAGGCCGAATCGGCCCTGCCGGAAGACCCGGCTTATGAGACCGAAGTGGAGATTGTTTATCCCGAACAAGCACCCCAGCCCTACAGCGAAAACAATAAATTATTAATAAGGCGACAGAGCATGGAGACTTTTGCTTTGGAAGCGGCACGCAAGTTTTACGACCACAAAAGGAAAGTAAAATAAAAGCCCGGCAGGGTAATATTTAATCAGCCCCCGGCTTGACGCCGGAGATCTGAGTCGGATGAGAAAATGACGAGTAAAAAAACATGCGAAAAAAAGCGGTATATCAAGCACGACGCCTACTTCAGATATTGCTGTTGATCCTGCCGGCGGCGGTCCCGGGCGGTTGCGGCTTGATCGGCGGTTTCTATGGAGTGTTTATTAATCCTATTATACCAAAAGCTCCGGTCCCTGCCGAACATGAAATGAGCGGGGAAAAAATTCTGCTCTGGGTGGATTACGAACCGCAAAAGGAACCGCATCATCTTTTGCGCCGGGAGCTGACCCGACAATTGCAGCAGGAACTGGTGCGAAATGAAGCCGTCGGCGCGGTGATTGATTATCAGCAGATAATTCAATATCG
>Ga0111186_1050_pt1 | contig 18808 bp, 14 predicted proteins | sample DeeMarSWOR324_28_FD_80243 | JGI IMG/M metagenome (GOLD analysis project Ga0111186, IMG submission 80243) | Phycisphaerae bacterium SM23_30 | reverse complement strand
AGGTACGATCAGTCGAGAGTGGCGACGAAACGTCAGTTCGACCGGTGAATACCTGCCGCATCTGGCGCAGCGGTATTATCGACGGCGTCGGGCGTCGGCCAAAGCGCCGTATCGCCTGGAAGAGGATGGCAAGTTACGTCGGTACGTTCGCAACAAACTCCGGCAATACTGGTCGCTCGAACAGATCCGCGGCCGTTTACGTCGGGAGCGTAAGATACACCTAAGTCCTGTAACCATCTATAGTTGGATCGGACGTGACCGCGCTGCCGGCGGGATGTTATACCGGCATTTGCGTCAGAGTCATCGTCGTTGCCGCAAGCGTCGAGGCGGCCCGGACCGTCGCGGTCAGATGCCGGATCGGCGGATGATCGACCAGCGGCCCCAGGTAGTCAACGCGCGTCGGCGTATCGGCGATTGGGAATCCGATACGGTGGAAGGTCACAAGGGCAGCGGTAATATCGCCACTCATGTGGAGCGCAAGGCGCGCTATACGGTAGCGGCGAAAGTGGCGGACAAAACGGCCGACACCGTTACCCAGGCCACGCTGAAAGCGATGAAGTAACTGCCGGCGGAGAAGGTCAAGACCATGACCTTCGACAACGGCAAGGAATTTGCGGGCTTTAAGCAATTGGAACAGGCATTGAAGATGCGCAGCTATTTTGCCTGGCCGTATCACAGTTGGGAACGCGGCACCAACGAAAACACTAACGGTCTGCTGCGTCAGTTTTTTCCCAAAGGTATGGATTTTAGCACGATCCGCCCATCGGAGGTTGACAGGGCGTCGAAACTATTAAATAATCGACCCCGGAAATGCTTGAACTATCGGACCCCGGCAGAGGTATTATGGAGCTGACCTACGTGTTGCACTTCAGATTGAAATTTGTGAGTCATTTCATTTTATAAATTCTGTTTAATAGCAGTGATTATCGACTTTTTAAGTGATTTTTATAATTCCTTTAATAACAGAGAGTTAGATAAGCATTAAAAAATTGGGCCCTTGTCTAATTTATAGACATACGGAAAAATTTCTGGTATTATTTCCACCAATAAAAAGGGCGGAACTTGTAAAGGCAAGGTTAGATAAGCCAACCGAGGATTTAGATTTTATATTACAGATGGTGGGGAGAGACAGGAGGTTTAAAAATCGATTTCGGACTAACTGAAGAACAAAAGCTGCTGAAAAATACTGTCAGAGATTTTGCCGAAAATGAAATTGCGCCTATGGCCCGGGAGCTTGATGAGAAAGAAGAATTTTCTCTTGAGCTAACTCAAAAAATGGCAGAACTAGGTCTTTTCGGGATAACCGTTCCAGAGGATTACGGCGGTTCGGGGATGGATTATCTTTCCTACTGCATTGCGGTGGAAGAACTGGCTCGGGTTGACGGATCTCAGGCAGCCACGATTGCCGCGGGAAATTCGCTGGGAATTGGGCCGATATATTACTACGGTTCGGAAAAACAAAAGCAAGATTGGCTACCGCGACTTTGCAGGGGTGAGATACTGGCGAGTTTTGGCCTGACGGAACCGGAGGCCGGCTCGGATGCGGGAGCTTCCAAAACCACCGCTAAGCTGGGGGAGGGCCAATGGGTAATTAACGGCAGTAAGATATTTATCACCAATTCCGCCTCACCCATAGCGGGTTTATGTATAGTTCAGGCGGCCACAGGTCGTCGCGATGATGGTAAAAAGGAGCTTTCCTGTATCCTGGTTTCTCACGGCACCACCGGTTTCGAGGCAAAAAAAATGACAGGTAAGATGATGTGGCGGGCCTCGGATACGGGGGAGCTTCACTTTGAAAATTGCCAAGTACCTGAGGAGAATCTATTAGGCGGCCGCGGTGAAGGATTTCATCAGATGCTGGGAACGCTGGATAACGGCAGGCTGGCCATTGCGGCGATGGGTCTGGGCGGCGCACAAGGGGCATATGAGCTGGCCTTGAAGTACGCCAAAGAAAGAGAGCAGTTCGGGGCGCCGATTTCCAGTTTCCAGGCGATTGCGTTTAAGTTGGCCGATATGGCCACGGAGATTGAAGCGGCAAGGAACTTGCTTTACAAGGCGTGCTGGCTTAAAGATACGCAAAAGCCCTTTTCCCAAGAGGCGGCCATGGCAAAGTTGTATTGTTCGGAGGTGATGGGCCGCGTAGTGGATCAGGCGGTGCAGATTCACGGGGGATACGGGCTCATGAAGGAATATAGTATAGAACGCTTTTACCGGGACCAAAAATTACTGACCATCGGGGAGGGTACTTCCGAAATACAGCGGATCGTCATTTCCCGGCGTCTGGGCTGTTACGACGTTTGACAAGCGACAAACAGTTAGCATATCCAGGATGGAAATTTAATATTACATATTCCGTCGATATTTGCCGCCGATTTCGTAAAGCAGATGGGTGATTTGTCCCAGGGAGGCATAGCGAACGGCGGTAAGTAACTCTTCAAAAATGTTTTCGCCACTCAAAATGACTTTTTTAAGAGACTGCAGAGCCCGGGGGGCTTTGTCTCGGTTTTTTTCTTCGAAACTTTTTAAGTTTTCCAATTGTTGGCGTTTTTCTTGGGGCGTGGCGCGTCTCACTTCCATTTGGTCATAGCGGGTAACGTCAGGATTTTCGTTAATAAAGGTGTTAACGCCGATAATAGGATATGTGCCGTTGTGTTTGAGTTCCTCATAGTAGAGGGATTCTTCCTGGATTTTATTGCGTTGATATTGCTTTTCCATGGCTCCTAAAACCCCGCCCCGATAGCTGATGCGGCGAAACTCCTCCAGGACCGCTTTTTCCACCAGGTCCGTCAATTCCTCAATGATAAAAGCTCCCTGGTTGGGATTCTCATTTTTGAGCATGCCGAATTCCTTGTTGAGGATCAGTTGGACGGCCATTGAGCGGCGGACGGATTCTTCCGTGGGGGTGGTAACGGCTTCGTCATAGGAGTTGGTATGCAAGGAGTTACAGTTGTCATAAAAGGCGAACACCGCCTGCAGGGTGGTGCGGATATCATTGAAATCAATTTCCTGGGCGTGCAGAGATCGGCCCGAAGTCTGAATATGGTACTTGAGTCGTTGCGAGTTTTCGTCGGCCCCGTAGCGATCCCGCATGGCGATCGCCCAGATCCGCCGCGCCACCCGACCGATCACCGAATACTCCGGCTCCATCCCGTTGCTGAAGAAAAATGACAGGTTAGGAGCAAACTCATCCACCGATAGGCCCAGACTGGAGAAGAATTCCACGTAGTGAAAACCATTGGCCAGCGTCAGTGCCAATTGGGTAATCGGATTGGCTCCGGCTTCGGCAATATGATAGCCGCTGATACTGATCGTATAATAGTTACCGATCTTGTTTTTGGAGAAATAGCTCTGCACATCGCCCATCATTCTCAAAGCGAAATCAATGGAAAAAATACAGGCGTTCTGGCCTTGATCTTCCTTGAGAATGTCGGCCTGCACCGTCCCTCGCAGTTTCCTAAACAACGCGATCTTTTCCTTGCTGGTCAGGTCGCTGCCTTTTTTCTCGACCGCCTGGTCATAGGCCGTCATAAAAAACATCGCCAGCACTATCGGCGCCGGCCCGTTGATGGTCATTGATACCGACGTCATCGGATCCGACAAATCAAAGCCGGCATACAGCTTCTTCATATCATCAAGAGTACAGATACTAACCCCGCTCTCCCCGATCTTGCCATAGACATCCGGATTGGTGGACGGATTCTCGCCGTAAAGAGTAATTGGATCGAATGCCGTGGAAAGCCGTTTTGACGGATCGTTGCGACTCAAGTAGTGAAATCGCTTGTTCGTCTTTTCCGGCGATCCTTCCCCCGCGAATTGCCGCTTTGGGTCTTCCTGTGTCCGCTGGAAAGGAAAAACACTGGCCGTGAAGGGAAAATAGCCCGGCAGGTTCTCCTTGTAGCAGAACCGCAGCAGTTCCCCCCATGATGTATAACTCGGCAGCGCCACGCGCGGGATGTGACTGCCGCTTAGTGATTGCACTGACGTCTTGACCTTAATATCCTTATCCCGCACCTGATACACTATCTCCGGCTGATTGTATTGCTGCTTGATGGCGGGCCAATCCTCCAGAAATGTTATGCTCGCCGGGTCCAGTTTCGCTTGGTGCTCATTCAATAATTTCTCCAGCACCGCGGCCGCCCCTGCTTGGTCGCCGTTTTCTTTCACCGTTTCCAGCGACTTTTTCAGGGCGTAGCATTTGTCCGCTGTTTCAATCTCTTTTGCTGCTTTCCGGTGATAGTTTTCCACTATATAGGCGATATCTTCCAGATAGTGGCTGCTCAGGCCCCGCAATTGGGTAAAATCTTTATGCCCTTGGGTCGTTAACAAATTCAGGACATCTTGATCAATTTGATAATCTTGCTTCTTATGGTTAAAAGCAGCCAAAATATCTTTAAAGAGTTGATTGATGCCGGGATTGTTGAATTGGTTGGCCTCGGTAGCGTAGATGGGCAATTCTAGATCGAGGATAGAGCCGATTTCGGCAAGAGAAACCGGGATATTGTGGTTTTTGATATGCCGCAGGGTGACTTCTCTTACGGCATCTTCGGAGCCTGGTTTACAGCACTTGTTGACGACAATAAAATCGGCCCGGTCCAGCATATCGATCTTATCCAGTTGAGATGGCGCCCCATACTCCGCTGTCATCACGTAGATCGACTTGTCGCTGATTTCCGTGATGCTGTGATCGCGCTGTCCGATGCCGCTGGTCTCTACTATAATCACGTCAAATCCCGCTCCTTTTAGCACCCTGATAGCCCCGGTGCAGGCTTCGCTGATCTCGGTGGCGCTTTGACGCGTGGCGAAGCTGCGCATATATACTCTATCGTTGTAGATGGAATTCATGCGGATACGATCCCCCAAAAGGGCCCCGCCGGTAGTGCTTTTTGAGGGATCCGCCGCCAGAATACCGATGGTAATATTACTGCTCACCTTCAGAAGACGATTGACCAATTCGTCGGTGATCGAGCTTTTGCCGCTGCCGCCGGTGCCGGTTATCCCCAGCACTACGGATCGTCCCTTATCCTGTTTCGCCAGTTTATCACTCATTTTCTGAGCTTCGACGTCGCCTGGGGAATAATTCTCTAGAACAGAGATCAGCCGTCCTATCATTCGTTTATCGCCGGTGTTTAAATCAGCAATATCTGACTCCTGATATTTTCCCTCTAATTCGAGTCTTTTAATATTCTTTTCGATTCGTTCGATGATATCGTCGGTGATGCCGTCGATGCCCATCAGCTTGCCGTCTTCGGCATGATACAGACGCGCCACCCCGTACTCTTGGAGGGCCTTAATCTCGGAGGGCAGGATGACGCCGCCTCCGCCGCCGAAGACTAAAATGTGTTCGGACTGATACTCTTTGAGCAAATCAATGACGTATCGAAAGTACTCATTATGACCGCCTTGGTAAGAACTGACCAGGATTGCGTCAACGTTCTCCTCAATAGCTGAGGCTACCACCTCATCAACCGGGCGATTATGCCCTAAGTGAATTACCTCCAGGCCTCTTTTCTGCAGTACGCGTCGGAAGATATTGACGGATACATCGTGGCCGTCAAAAAGAGCCGTCGCGGTAACAACCCTTATTTTTCTATGGTTTTCTTTCATGCTTTTTTAATCATAATCTCCTGTCTTTTGACACAATGAATGTAATTTTTGTCGTTTCTTTACGATCGCCGTTTTCAATCGTCATTGTTTTAATATGTTAGAGGCAATAACTTCGCGCTGGATTTCACTGGTTCCTTCATAAATCTGGGTGATTTTTGAGTCCCGAAAATATCTCTCCGGATCAAACTCTTTGGTGTAGCCGTAACCGCCGTGAATCTGAACGGCCTTGGAAGCGCAAAATTCGGCGACTTCCGAGGCTTTAAGTTTTGCCATCGCCGCCTCCTTCGAATAACGAAGTTTTTGATCTTTCATCAAAGCCGCTCGATAGGTCAGCAGCCAGGCTGCTTGGTATTCTGTCTCCATTTCCGCCAAATACCATTTAATGCCCTGAAACTCGGCGATGGGCCGGCCGAACTGCACCCGTTCTTTGGCATAGGCGATGGAATCTTCAATAGAACCCTTGGCAATGCCCAAAGCCTGGGCGGCGATGCCTATACGGCCCCCGTCGAGGGTAATCATCGCAACTTTAAAGCCTTTGTTTAACTCGCCCAGTTGGTTTTCTTTCGGAATAGCGCAATCTTCCAGAACAACTTCTGCCGTGGAGCTGGCTTTGATGCCCAATTTTTCTTCCAGTTTGCCGATGCAATAACCGGGGGTGTCTTTTTCAACGATGAAGGCGGTTATCCCCCTGGATCTAGCCGCCGGTTCAGTAGCGGCGAAAACGATGGCGATGTCGGCCTGGGCGGCATTGGTGATGAACAATTTAGTCCCGTTAAGCACCCATTTATCGCCTTCGAGCTTGGCGCTGGTTTTGACGGCGGCGGCGTCGGAGCCGGCCTGGGATTCGGTGAGGCAGTGACAGCCGATCTTACGCCCCGAACAGAGATCAGGCATATATTTCTTCTTTTGCTCTTCAGTCCCAAATAAGTAAATCGGCTCCACACAGAGGGAGGTGTGGGCTGATACGATTACTCCCGTGGCGGCACAATAACGTGAAATGGCCTCAATAGCGATCACATAAGATATATTATCCATCCCCGAACCGCCATATTCTTCCGGATACGGTATGCCCATCAAGCCCAAGTCGGAAAGCTCCTTGATGAGTTTTGTGGGGAATTCTTCTGTCTTGTCGTTTTCTCTCGCGATGGGTTTGATCTTATCCAGGGCGAATTTTTCCACCATTTCTTTAAGCATTTTCTGTTCATCAGTCAACAAATAATCCATCGTATCCTCCAAATATGAATGAATAATGGCGAATGAATGGAATAGAGATGTTTGTTGGTTATCCTGCGGACTTTACACCTTTTCATTCCGTTAAGCTCCTGTTAAATTATTCATAGTCGGGTATATTAATCAGGTTAATATAAACCACATTTAAGAGTAATCCTTACATCATTTTATTCAATTTTCTTAATCTTTCAAGAACTTTAAAATGATTTTAACCGTTCTAATTCGTGCATGCCTTTTATATTATCTTTATCCGGACATGTTCTGTAATTCTTTTTTTAGCAGTTACTTATGGTGGCCAACGCCCTCCGAAAGCGAAAGCCCTTTTTAAAGATAGTAGCTGCAAGCGTAATGGTTCAGCGGGGCTTGGAAGAAAACTTCTAAACATTAAGTAAGCTGGCGCAAAGAGCCGTTGCGGGGATTAAAGCAAGGCAAATAACATAAAAAATTTTAATCTAATATAGGGCGCGATTTTATCATCTGGTGCAGGGCCCAATTGGCCAGGGGTAACAGAAAGACGAAGAAAAATCCCCAGCATAAGGTGCCATAGCCCTTGTCGATCAGGTCTATCAGCCCAAACCGGGAGGCGGCCATGGCTATTAATAAAAAGACAATGGCTACCAAAGGCCTCATCCATCTGGGCAGCTGCTTTTTACGAAATTGCAGGGCGGCATTGATTCTTTCGTTGACGGCATGAATCATGGCGGTGCCGGTTTCAACCAGAGTGCCGTAAAGCACGATTTGAAATATTATTAACAAAGCCTTAATACCTGTTTTTTCAAATACAAAAACCGAAGGAACCTCTAAAGGTAAAACTTCCTGATAGGAGCCGACCATCACTACATAAAACAGCAAACCCGGAACTATACCAATGACGCCAGCGATTAATCCTGCGGAAATCGCCTCTTTTCTGGTCTCGATATGGGTTAAACAGAACAGCAGCGCCGCCACCGCCGATAAATTATAAAAGGCGTACTTAAAACCGGAAGCGGCCCAACCAGGCTTAATTTCGATTTGAGCAAAATTACCGCGGATTGCCGACCCCAACTTAATAAAGGTTATAACAAAAAAAACGGCGTAGATGGCATAGAGGACAAAAGACCAAAGCGACAGAAATTTTTCTATCAGGCCACTACCTACAAAAGTCAGGAATCCCACCGCGGCCAGCATGATGGCAACCCCTACCATATAATGCAAGCCAAAATTATCATGCAGCAATTCTCCCGAGGCAGCGCCCAGAACGGCCAGAACAATAAGGAGAAAAATAATATAAATCTCTTCAAAAATTATCCACCCCGGGGTCGGACCCAGCAATTGCTTAAAAAAAGTACGATAATCGTAAGCGCGGAATCGACGGGAAAATTCAAAGGTCAGAGCTAAAAAGACCGACCACATTACCGTGGTGATTAAGATCATTCCCAGCAATCCCCCTACCGGACCATATTCCAAAAAATACTCTACCAATTCCCGGCCGGTGCCGTAGCCGCCCCCGATAATCACCGATTGAAATACCAATCCGGGTAAAAGATACTTTTTAAAAAAGCCTTTGCACAAAAAATTCATTACTCATCCTAAACGTGTTTTTTTCTTAAAGTTAAAGATAATTTTTAATACGGCTAATTGCCCGGCGGCACGCTTTAGCAAGAAATTGAATCTCTGTCTCTGTGTGAGCGGTTGTGTTGCATCCCAAGCCATGAACGGTATATACATTTTCCAGGAGCAGAGCTAACTGCATTACTTTTTCGCCCAGAGTGATGTCGCAAACTGCCGGGTTGCGCACCTCTTCCGGAGTAATCAGTTGACGGTCTTGTTCGTAAGGAAAGAGCAACATGTGAAGGGAGTTGCCCGGCAACATCTCGTTACGATCACCGGCGAAACGGATAAAAATGCCTTCTTCCGTGAAGGTATGAGTAACAGTTCGGCGCGTTTTTTTACCTATTTCAGCTAGCTTGGGATAAATTTCGGCTTCGTTTTTTACCATATGGGCCATACATGTTTTGGCCGCCAGCATGGACGCCGGGTGGCCGGAATGGGTGCCGCCGGAAAATTTAACCTCGTTCCCTCCCCCAGCACCAACTAAACTTAAAATGTCAAAGCGGCCTGCCACCGCAGATACCCCCATACCGCCTCCTATGGCCTTGCCTAAACACAGTAAGTCAGGATGGACGCCGTATAACGCACCAGCATCGCCAGCTCGATAACGAAAAGCCGATACCACCTCATCCAGAATGAGCAAAACGCCATATTTTTGGGTCAACTCCTGAGCTGTTTGCATATAATCTCGCGTCGCCGGCATTAAGCCTGCAGCTCCGATGACCGGCTCCAGGATAAAACAAGCCAATTTATTGCCGTATTCACGGAAGTGATCGCATAGCATATCAGGGTTGTTAAAACCGGTCACAATAATTTCATCAGTAATGGCTGATGGAATACCAGCGCTGTCCACCCCTTCAAAACCATCATGAAAGCCGACTCCCTTCAATCCCCAGGGATGAGCGCCATGCCATCCCCCGCCGACTTTAAGCACCAAATCGCGCCCCGTAAAAGCACGTGCCAGCATAATAGCGTACATGGTTGCCAAAGCCCCGCTGGTGGTAAACCGGACATGTTCTGCGCCTGTCTGTTCACAGATTATTTGGGCCGCTTCTATTTGTAATCGATCCGTAAAGCCCGTTTGCAAACCATACCCATTTTTCAAAACTTCGGCCAGAACCGACGTCACCGCCTTCGGATTGTGTCCTAAAATATTTCCATAGTGTCCCTGCCAAAAATCGAGTATCTGGTGACCATCTTCATCATCCAGCCATGCCCCCTGGGCCCCTACAATACGGGGTGCAAAAGGCTGCAACAAGCGCAGGCTGTGACTGCCGCCATCGACGAGATATTTCAAGGCTCGCTCATGCAATTTCGCCGACTTTGGAGAATGCTTAGCATAGGCCTGGGCAAGCTCAGCCATGAGCTGCGTATAATCTCTTTTTTTCATAGTTTTTTCCGATGAGAAGCTATATAACCAGCAGGACAAAAGCTATCCCAATAACATAAAGATTGCCTCTAGGGTTTTTTCAGTGTTTATACTTAAACGAATTTCCTTTTATCTATGGCGAGCTGTTCATTTGGGTTATTATAATATATTGCTGACGCAGGCCTGTCAAGATCACTATAAGCGCATATGACAACAAGATTTAAGTCTTGACATCCGCGGATTTTCGGCTTAAATTAGCGTCTGAACCGTATGGCAAATATGGGTTTATCTTTTTGTGAAAGGCGTCTGTGATGAAGAGAATCATTAAGTATTTTATGAATGGGCTGCTTTTTTTGATCCCGGTGCTACTGACCGTGTATGTGATATACTGGGTGTTCAGCGCGATAGACCGGGGGGTGCTGGAATTGGTTGCCCGCGGGGAAGAAGGCCAACCCCCCGAATGGTGGCGGACGGGCTTGGGAGTTGTGCTATCTTTAGCAGTGATTTTAGCGGTGGGCTTTTTGAGCACCTTATTTATAACTCGGCCGATATTGCAGCTGGTAGAGAAGCTATTCGGTCGGTTGCCGTTAATAAAGCTGATGTATTCTTCGATCAAGGATCTTATTGGGGCTTTTGTGGGCGAAAAGAAAAAATTCGATCAACCAGTGCTGGTGAACTTGTTACCTGCCGGGAACGCCAAGGCCTTGGGTTTTATTACCCGCAAATCAATGGATTTTCTGGGTTTGAAGGATGAAGTGGCGGTTTATTTTCCCCAGAGTTATAATTTTGCCGGCAACGTGGTAATTATACCACAGGCCCAGGTAACTCCGGTGCAGGCGGACAGCTCCGACGTGATGGCGTTCATTGTATCCGGGGGCGTCAGCGGCGCCGGCAGTTCATAAAAATATCAAGCCTGAATCTCGAGAAATCATCTATTATGTTTACCGGAATAATTGAAGCCGTACAGCCGATTAAATCCAATATCTCTGTTAAGCAGGGGCGGCGTATAAGCATACCGCTGGGCAAATTAAGTGAAGACGCCCGGGTGGGCGACAGTATTTGCGTAAACGGAGTATGCCTGACAATAAGTGAACTGTCGGGTGAGTTAGGAGTTTTTGACGTGATGGCGGAGACGGCGCGCGTGAGCACCTTAGAACAGTTAAAGCCCCCGGAACCGGTTAATCTGGAACGGGCCCTGCCGTCAACCGGGCGATTCGGCGGCCATATCGTGCAGGGACACGTGGACGGCATAGGCCGAATCAAACAGGTAAAGAGGGGCGGGGGGCAATATTTGCTCTACATCGAGGCAGAAAATGAAATGATAGAAATGATGATCGCCAAAGGCTCCGTGGCGGTGGACGGCGTGAGCTTGACGATAGTAGAAGTGAAAGACCATTCGTTTAGCGTCAGCCTGATTCCAACAACACTGGAGCTGACGAATCTGGGAAGGCGAAAAACGGGCGACAGGGTTAATCTGGAAGCGGACCTCATCAGCAAGTGGATCAAACAACGCCTGGATCAAATACTGCCTCGGCCGAACAAGGATGGGAAAATAACCATGGAAAAGCTGCGGCAGCAAGGTTTTATTTAAATGGGACCAAGTATAAAAACTAGCCTAAAAACGGGAAATTTGATATAATATGAATGGCTATGATGCAAAAAACAGAAATTTTAATTATCGGGGCGGGGGTGATCGGAATTTGCGCCGCTTATTATCTGACTGAAAAGGGCTATAAAGTTACTGTAGTGGATAAAGGCGAGGTGTGCTCAGGTTGTTCCTATGGCAATGTCGGCGTGGCGGTGCCCAGCATTTGTGGGACTTTGGCAAGCCCGGGTATTATATCAAAAAGTCTTAAATGGCTGTTGGACCCCGAAAGCCCGTTTTATATCAAGCCTCGCTTTAACCGAGATTTGATCGGTTGGTTGTGGGAATTCCAGCGGGCATGTAACGAACCGCAGATGCGCCGTGGTCTCTCGATTCTTCATGAATTCAATACCGCCAGTGTTGAGTTATTCAAGGACCTGGCCGCCCAGGAGAAGATGGATTTCGGCTTCGTGCAAAAAGGACTGCTGGTGGTATTTAAGAGCCTACCGGGTTTTAAGGAAGGCGTCCAGGAGGCTGAACTTCGGCAGAAGATCGGCATTGAGGCTGAAATTATTCGAGGATCAGAACTGCGGAGTTTTGCCCCTCACCTTAGAAGTGGATTGGCAGGAGGGATATATTATCGCCGGGACGCTCATCTTGATCCTTATAAATTTGTTCGCCGACTGGCGGAAAAAACACGGAAAAAAGGAGCCCAAATACTTACCTCAACGGAAGTAATCGGCTTTGAGATTTTCGGCAAGGCCATAAAAACAGTCGAGACAACCCGAGGTGATTTTACGGCCGATGAGGTTGTACTGGCCGCAGGTGCCTGGTCGTCCGAAATGAGCCGGTATTTGGGTCTTAAACTGCCGATTCAGGCGGCCAAAGGCTATAGTATAACGTATAGACTCCCGGAGAACTACCTGGAAATGCCCGTTTCTCTCTCGGAAACAAAGGTGTTCATCACCCCCCTAGCCGATACTCTGCGTTTGGGCGGCACTCTTGAACTGGCGGGAATGGATCTTTCAATCAACAAGCGCCGGGTGAACGCCATTCTCAAGACGGTACCGGAATATATCGATATCAATATTGAAAACCTGAAATTGATCGAGATCTGGCGGGGGCTGCGCCCCTGTACTCCGGATGGTTTGCCGTTTTTGGGGCGCTGCCGGGCTATAAATAATTTTATTGTTGCTGCCGGACATGCCATGGAGGGAATATCCCTCGGACCTGTTACGGGCCAACTGGTCGCGCAGGTAATAGGAAATGAAAAACCTTCCGTTGATTTAAGCCTTATGAGCATTGAACGGTTTAATTGAAATATAAAATTCGATAAATATGGCATTAGTTGATTTGAACAAACCAGTGATCGGCATAACGATGGGAGATCCCGCGGGGATCGGCCCGGAGATCGTCGTCAAAGCTTTAGCGGAACCGGAGGTCAGAAGGCGGGCCCGGTTTAAGGTTTATGGTCTCAATGAGCTGCTGGCCTATGCCGCCGATATGGCGGAATTAGATGTCTTCTGGTGGAGGGATCAACACGAACGGGTAACGCGTGACTATCCGCAGAGCGTGGTTATCGCCGACTACGACGAAGTTGACTGGCTGGGCGCCAATTTGAAGAAACGTCCTACTAAGCTGGGGGGGCAAGTATCAATGCAGTTGGTAATGGATGCTGTCGATGATGCTTTAGCGGGCCAGATCGATGCCCTGGTGACGGCGCCGATCAGCAAAGAGTCATGGCGGTTGGCAGGCTTTAAATACCCGGGGCACACCGAGCTGCTGACGGCAAGGTGTCGGGCGAAATGCTCTGCTATGATGTTTGTGGGAGGACCTTTCCGCGTCGTATTGGCGACCGTCCATGAAAGCTTATTTGATATCAGACATCAATTTACCATCGGGCGTATTTTTAATCCGATCGATTTAGCTCATGAGGCCCTTATAAAATGGTTCGGGATTGCCAATCCGAAAATAGCGGTGGCGGCATTGAATCCCCACGCCGGCGAAGAAGGACAATTTGGCGATGAGGAGCGTCGTATTATTGGACCGGCGATACTCATGGCCCAAGAGGCAGGGATCCAAGTGGAAGGACCCCTTCCTGCTGATACCCTGTTTTACCAAGCTCTGGACGGGCGCTGGGACGCCGTGGTGGCGATGTATCACGATCAGGGGCTGATCCCCGTAAAGATACTGGCGTTTGATAAGGCAGTGAACGTGACGCTGGGTCTGCCGATTATCCGCACCAGTCCGGACCACGGGACCGCCTTCGATATTGTGGGGAGTAATGCGGCTCGCCCGGATAGCATAAAAGCGGCCATCCATCTAGCTTGCGATTTAGTACAGAAAAATTTGAAACATAAAATTAAAAATTACAAATGAATATTAAAAAAGGGTATGAAACATAGCTATCTTTTTTTATTATGCTTGACGGATAAGTGCCCCATACAAAACGACAATTACAGGCCCTCTTGCATCGCGCCAATCTTTCACCCCGCCGACGGTGGGGACAAAATTTTTTAATCGACCTTAACCTGATGCGTATGATGATAGACACGGCCGGGTTGACGGGAAATGAAACGGTGCTGGAAGTAGGCTGCGGCACGGGATCGATGACAGACCTTTTAGCTGAAAAGTCCGGGCGCGTGATAGCTGTTGAAATCGATCGGCACCTCATGCAAATCGCCCGAGAACAATTACAGCGGCACAAAAACGTTCAACTGCTCAGCGCAGACGTCCTGAGCAATAAAAGCACCCTCGATCAGGAGGTACGCGACGCTATAATAAAGTCCCGAAAACGATTTGAAGGATCTTATTACTTAATATCCAATCTGCCCTATCAGGTAGCGGCGCCTGTGATAATTAATCTGCTGATGGAGAAGTTACTGCGACCGGATGCTATGTGGGTGACGGTGCAGGCGGAGGTGGCGGCGCGCATGACGGCTCGTCCGGCCACCAAAGCCTACGGCCCTTTAAGTATTCTACTCCAAGCAACCGGACAAGTAAGCCTGTTACGGGCGATTAAGCCGCAGGCTTTCTGGCCGCAACCTGAAGTTAATTCAGCTATGGTTAGTTGGAAACAAGAGGTTAACAAGTGCAAAAATATTCGTGATATGAAACAACTTAAGAAAATGATAGATCTTTTACTGGGTCATCGACGGAAAAAGATCAGAAATTGCCTGGCTAAAGTAGCGGTAGCAGATGATGCCGTTTTGATATTGGAAAAACTTGGCATTAATGCCGATGCTAGAGGTGAAACATTGACGCCGGAGCTATTTGTGGAACTGGCCCACTCCCTGCTGCATAGATGAAAATACTTCATGCCCGAGCTATGCTTAGGCACACCTTTCAAGGATAAAGTAATTCCCTGCTATAAAACGGAAAAACAACAAACCATTATGCTACTTCAAAATTAAAGTAGCTTCTAATATCACCACCGGTTCAACCGGAACGTCTTTATATGGGCCAACGGAGGTGGTATTAACGGCAGCAATTTTATCCACTACCTTCATTCCTTCAACAACTTTGCCAAAAACAGAATGACCGGGATTATCCGGACCGGTATAGTCGAGATTTTGATTGTCCGCCACGTTGATGAAAAACTGCGAAGTGGCGCTATTTGGATTATTTTCAAATCGGGCCATAGCAATGGTGCCGCGGTCATTCGAGAGGCCGTTAGAGGCTTCGTTAATAATGGGCGGATTCGTCCTTTTTTCCTGCATATCGACGGTTAAACCGCCGCCTTGAATCATAAAACCGGCAATGACCCGATGAAAGATAACGCCGTCGTAAAAACCCTCGGTAACATAACGCAGGAAATTTTCGACGGTAACAGGCGCCGCCTGAGGATTCAATTCGATAACCATATCACCCAAGTTGGTTTGCAGCTTCACGCGCGGATTTATCGCCTGAGCCGTTTCTTCTTGAGCGCGCTCAGCCGTTTTCTGTTTGACTTGCTCGACCGTTTCTTGTTTCACCGGAGGGGGCTCATCCGGAATTTCCTGCGCTTCGGATCTGTTCATAGTCGGTTCCTCGACTTTTTCTTCTCCATTACATCCGTAAATAACTGTGATTACCAGTACTATAAGTACATATGATATTATTGAGATAACTCTTTGGTATAAAGCCATGTCAATTCTCCTTAAACTCATAATGAATCAATAATTTACTGTCTTTCTTGGATTAAGACGGCTTTGTTTATAACCACCGGTTCAACGGGCAGAGATTTGAAGTAAGAGTCATGATCGGTTACCGGCGATTCGGCAATTTTATCCACAACATCCATTCCTTCAACCACGACCCCAAAGACTGTATAACCATAACCATCGGCACTGTTCGGAGAACCGTGATCGAGATAAGGGCTGTTCACACGGTTGATATAGAACAATGAGGTGGCACTATCAGGTTCATTGGGGGAACGGCCCATAGCGATTGTGCCGCGAACATTTTTCAAGCCATTGTCAGATTCGTTAATGATAGGTTCGTGAGGTAATCTAGCTTCCAGATCCGCGGTGAAGCCGCCGGCCTGGATCATAAAATCGACAATAACCCGGTGAAAGATGATCCCGTCATAAAAGCCTTCGTTGACATATCGTAAAAAATTTCTCACCGTAACCGGAGCGGCCTCGGGATTTAACTCGACCACAATATCACCCAGGGTGGTTACAAGTTTAACGCGAGGATTTTGAGCCTCAGGAATGTTTTCCGGAGGGGCAGGCTGTTGGGGCTGTTCCACAGGACCGGTCTGATCGTTGGAATTGTCGTTTTCGGAACACCCCCAGCTGGAAATCAATGCCGCCAATATAAACAACAAAATTAATATCAACACCTTTATTTGAAGCAATTTCATAACCAACCTCCAATTATTTGAACTAATTGAACTAATATATTTATAGCCTATTCCGGCAAAAAAATCAATAGATATTTATACTGGTTATTTTTTTGTCAATTTAAGTTGTTTGAGGTACCATTCGGCAGTCAATTTGGTACCTCGATCATAGGAAACTTGTGATTTCCAGCCGAGCTGTTGGCGGGCCTTGTCGGCGGGGAAAAAAACAGTGCGACCCATGAGCCATACGCTGTAACGGGTGATGAAAGGGGGATTTTTCAAACGTAAAAGCCGTCCGATAATCTCACAACCGAAGGCGAACGAATATGCCAGCCGATAGGGCACTTTACGGTGCGGGGGCGGACAGCCAAAAGCGTTTGCCAATTTGGCAAGGTATTCTTTTTGAGTGATGATGCCGTCGTTGCTGCAGTTATATGCTTGTCCGACAGCAATATCTTTCTGGGCCGCCAACAGGCAGGCGTCTGCGACATTAGCGGCGTAAACGGTATTGATACGGTTATCGCCGGAACCAAGGATTTTGATTTTCCCGGTGGTGATCATACGGTGCAGGCGGGCGATGCTGAGACGGTCGCGGGGGCCGTAGAGCCAGGAGGGGCGTATAACTGTCAGGGGAAAACCTTCCTCTTCATACATTTTCCAAAGGGCCTTTTCGGCGACTACCTTGGCGATGGTATAATAGCTCCAGCGATGAACTTTAACTCCCAGGGGCGCAGTCTCGTCGATGATAAGGTCTTTACCATTGGGATGGCCATATGTACTTATGCTGGAGATGTGCACAAATCGGCGGACGGACGATTCCTGGGCGGCGCGGGCAAGATTGTCGGTGGCGTCGATAGTATGTTGCTGGAATTTTGACCATGGGCCCCAATCACCTACTTGGGCCGCCGCATGGTAAACCACCTCCACGTCTTTACATACAGCCTGACAGGCGGCGGGATCAGTCAGATCGCCAACATACTTTTCCACTCCGAGCGATTCAAGAAATGTTGTATCAGAAGCAGGCCGAACCATAACTCGAACCTTTTGCCCTATCTGGGTAAGCTTTTCAGCGATATGGCTACCTAATAATCCCGTAGCGCCTGTAACCAGATTCATATTGCATATTCCTCGATAAACCATATTAAGTCAAAAACGACCCTATAGTAGAATCGCAGAAGGTGTTAATTGCAAGAAAATTTACACACTTATTAATGATCATCGTCTCAGCATTAGGTTAAAAGTGCAAAAAGTATTCAAGTCATGTGGGCACACCAGTCGTCAGGGACAGGAGGGAAAAAGCAGGTAGGATTTTGGCGATACCGATTGGAAATTTTATATATAGTTTTTCGATTTTATCGCGATTGATTTGACAACTTATTGATTGACACCGTACTAACAAACAGGGTATAATGAATCAGTCATTATCGTCCAGGTGATATGCGTATCAGCCGATAAGGAGTACAAATCATGTTGAAATTGAAAAAAATCCTTTATCCAACTGATTTTTCAGAGCACTCACTCGGCGCTTTGGAGTATGTTCGGAGTCTGGCCCAACTGTTTGAGGCCCAAGTGCACTGTTTACACGTTGTGGACGAGGCGTATCAATACTGGCTGGGAGCGGGCGAGACGGCGGTTCCGGTAGTGATGCCAACGGATGATCTTAAAAGCTCTGCCCAAAAACAACTGGAGGAATTTGTCAAGAAACATTTTGGGCAGGATCAGCCTGACTTGGTTACCTCGGTGGTGGCGGGACGCCCTTTTGTGGAAATAATTCAATACGCCCGGGAACAACTGATCGATCTGATTGTTATTTCTACGCATGGCCGTGGAGCCCTGGCTTCCATGCTGCTCGGCAGCGTTACCGAAAAAGTGGTGCGTAAGGCACCTTGTGCGGTCTTGACAGTGCGAAATCCAGATCATAAGTTCAAAATACCTTAACTTTTAGTAATAATAATCAGGGGAGTTGTTCGATAAATATCGGTGATTAAAATATTTGTCTTATTTGACTTGACGGTTGATTTTGGAGTCGCTAAGGTATTTTGAGAGGATATGAATATTGAGATCGCGGGGTGGAGCAGTCTGGTAGCTCGCCGGGCTCATAACCCGGAGGTCGATGGTTCGAATCCATCCCCCGCTAGTTGCGAATAAGTATTGCAGGGACAGGCAGTTACAACGGTTCCTGCTACTTTTTTGCGCGGGTCATTTGGCGGCAAATGTAGCCAAATTGTAGCCGTCAAAAGCGCCCCATAGCAGGAATCGACTATTTCTTTTGGCCTTAAGGCCAGAAAGGAGTCGATTCCATGGCCAGTATCTATCAACGGGGAAAGGTTTGGTGGTTGAAGTTTCACCTCAATGATATCCGCATCCAGCAATCCCTCCACACCAACAACAAACGGGTCGCCCTCGATAGAAAGAGGCAGATCGAATACCAACTTGCCACCCGCGGGCTGGTCCTGCCCTCCGAGACCCCCTTGGCGGAATTCTTGGAGGATTTCTGTCAGCATCTAAAGACGATCCGGACCCCTAAGTCCTACAAGAATGATATATCTAATTTGCGGATTTTTTTCGGCCCGGTGTGTCCCTCCCTCCAGCCGGGCAACACGTG
>Ga0111186_1049_pt1 | contig 18971 bp, 16 predicted proteins | sample DeeMarSWOR324_28_FD_80243 | JGI IMG/M metagenome (GOLD analysis project Ga0111186, IMG submission 80243) | Phycisphaerae bacterium SM23_30 | reverse complement strand
AGAAAAGTAATTGCCGGCAATTCCACATAAAACACATCCACTGAGTACATCAACAAGGTAAGTGTCCCCACCACTGCCAAGTCCACCCAGACCAAATGCACCGGTCCCAAGGGCAGCGGCTTGCCGAACCGCCAGGGCGACAGCGCCAGCCATTGTAGGTATCCGTGATTAAATATGGGGTGGAAGGAGCGCACCCGAAAAAATCCATACACCCCGCATGAGAATAAAATTATTAACATCCGAATCTGGTAAAAAGCTGATGCTAACGATACCCCCTTGAATATAATATAATCAATGAAATTGGTTCCCAAAAATATAAACCACACAACTACCATAACGATCTTCATAATTGCGTGAAATGTCTGCCGCCAAATCTGTTTCATTGTGCCCTCCCTTCCAAATAATGCTCGATATTCTCAAAAACCTTCGGATGAATCAACTTCTCCAATACTTCCGTCAACGGCCCCTCACTGCCGGTCTGTTTGCGTAGGCCCTCGGCCGTATCGTAGGCCAGCAGTTTGCCTCTTTGAATAATCGCGATCTTATGCGCCAGCGGCTCCACCAGTTCCGGCACCGGCACCGCCATCACTACCGTCACGTCCTTGCGATCCGCCAATCCTTTCAAGACCTTGCTCAGCGCCAAGAGTCCCGCCGAATCCAGGCCCCCGGAAAAAGGCTCATCCAAAATCATCACCGGCGCCTCCGTTACCAGTGCCGAACACAATCCGATCTTTTTCTTTTGCCCGGCCGAATAGGTTCTTATGGGTGAATCAGCTATCTCTTCCAGATCAAACAATGGCAATAGCCGCTCGATATGCTCCATCAGCCGAAATGATTCCACCTCGTAAAGCATCCCTGTCGCCAGTAAGAATTCTCGCCCCGTACTTCTTAGCGGCAGATACGGATTATCCGGCAGAAAAACCACTTTTTTGCGAATCTCGATTTCCTCCTCCACCGAATGCCGCCGCGGACGCCCATTGATCTCAATCTTGCCCTTGATCGGGCACAGCACTCCGGCCATCAGCGAGATCAGCGTGGTCTTGCCCATCCCGTTGGGTCCCATCACGGCCACCAGTTCCCCCGGCTTCACCCGCATCGAGATTCCTTTCAACACCGGCCGTATCCCGTAATGATGCCAAACATCCGCCACATTAATCATTCTTCTTGCCCTTTCAATTTTTTCTGTAGGCGGGCTCTTAGCCCGCCGCTCGTACCGCCGGCTTTATTAATTGTCGGTGGTCCGTTTTTAATTGTCAGTTTTTAATGTCAAGGTCAAAACCGCTTTATTCGCCCAGCCAAATCCATATCCCTGATACGGAAAACTCCAGCTTTGATCTCGGCCCACCTCCGTGGTTATTAATTTCGCTTTCAATTGATCGCCGCATAGGCCCGACATTTTCTCCGCCCACCCAAATCCGTATCCTTGATAGGGAAAGCTCCATTTTTTCTCCATGCCCACCTTGGTAGTCGTTAGAGTTACTTCATTGCCGCCGATGTTTCCTCGCATCTGCCTGGCCCAGGCAAATCCATAGCCCTGATACGGAAAAGTCCACTTTGTTTCTTTGCCCACCTCTGTGGTTAATAAATATACCGGCGTATCATTGTACGCCCCTTGCATAATCTGGGCCCACCCGAAGCCATATCCTTGATACGGAAAACTCCATTTCTTCTCTCGCCCTACGTCCGTGGTTAACATATCAATTTTTAATTTGCCGCCCTTTTCTTTGACCAGGCTCACCAACCCCTCATAGGATATGTCATTACTCACCGCCTCCGGTTGCGGCGGCAATTCATTGATCAAAGCCGTATCGCAACCGGGACACTTTTTGATCCACTTGACATATTCACATCTACACCTGGGACAAAACATATTTTTCTCCTTGGTTGGCCCATCCCCGTTTGTCTGCTCTTTCGTCGCTTGGTTGACAAACACATATAATCCCCCGATTAAAAGCACCATCCCCGCCGCCGAAAAGAATATATCATCGCTCCCCATTCGAATCCACCCGACAAGCGTGTCAAATTTGGCGGCGGTAAATTGACAAACATTTTTTAACCGCATCTTCATCACTCCGTCGGCGAAATTACCTGATTGGATGTCTGGTTTTTGGGAGCAGATTGTTACATCGGCCCCCATAGCTGCCACGCTCGCCCATAACACCAAAACCGTCGGCAGCCAGATAATCCATTTTGCCTTAACCAATGCTACCATTAACTTGTGCCCTTTCTTTTTCATCGTTTCTGCCTCATATCTCATTTTCCATTTTTAAGTTCTTACTCGTACGTATTGCAATCGCCATGCCACGTCTCAAAATTGACTTAATTGCTTAAAATAAAATGACTTATAAAAATTAATCCCTTATCCTTGTTATAAAAACATGAGAAATTCCCCCATGTATATAGTGAAAATTGTCATAAAACCAAAGTATCCATGACAAAGAATTTATTAATTATTTTAAGGTCAGGTTCAGAAGTGCTTTTATTACAGTTGGTTAAGTAAGCCGACGGACAAACTGAAAATCCGTGTGCAGGTGGTTCAACTCCGCTTCTACCTTGTGTTTAAATCTTTAATATATAAGAGGATACGTTTGAATTTCACTAATTCAGGCGAGTCGAAATACATATCGTTCGATCTGTTAGATTTGTGTTTGTGGGGATTTTTTTCTTGACAGCATTTCAATTTTGTTGTAATTATCACGTTAAGTTGTTATGAAGTTATTAACAAGGTGTATATAGAAAAAAACACCTTGAAAATTAAAGGAAAGGGAGAAAACTAAGGGTCAATTCCTGTATTTAATAAACGAGAAAAGTATATCTTTTTGTATTTTTAAATAAACACTGTGTAAATTGGCGTTAAATAACTGCTATACAACCATAATAAAAATTTTGAGTGATTAAAGACAGATAATTGTAAGTTGTAATAAAGCGACAGTGCCGTTAAATTCGTTATAATCGTTATATTCGGTAGTTTTATTTCAAGACATTTGTACTTAATAATTTAGCTGATAGTTGTTGTATTTGTTAAACGACCGGGCTGAAAGGCATGATATTTGCCTTTTTAGAAGAGGATGTGTATAAAAACTGCGCATAAAGTGAAAAAGCATTATTAATCGACAAAGGAGCAGGAGGTAAAATTAGATGAAGATCAAGACGATTGGCACAATAGCATTCTTGTTAGTTGGGATAGCCGTTGGGCCAACCATGGCAGTGTCAACCATTAGCCTTTCACCAAGCGCGACATCTGGAGGGCCTGAATACCGGAACATAGGGGGGGAATTATGGGCCCATATAGTAAAGGGGTCTTTGGGAGGATATGGTGAGGAAGATTCGTTTGTGAGTTTTTGTGTGGAAATGGAGGAGCCATTGGATTTTGACTCGCCCGCACTGGACGCGGTGATCAATCCTGCCGGCGCTATTGAGGGAGGAATAGGAGGCAGTCCCGATCCCATTCACGACTACACCGCATGGTTGTTCGAGCAGTTTCATAATAGGACGCTGCCTTACTATGAGTTTGACGGATCGGTAAATGGAGGAGTTGATCGCACCGCGTCGGCGATAACCCTGCAATATGTTATATGGGGTTTGGAAGACGAACTTGGGATGCCGGAGGGCGCTTATTTTGAGGCGGGAATGGATAGCGCGTTAGATCCTGATCAACAGCAGTATTTTGACCTGGCCAAAGCCGCGGTAGATCCTGAAGGGGGTGGGGGATGGACCAATAACGGACAGATCCAGGTAGTGAACGTTTATGCCGAAGGCACTTACGGGACCGAAAACCCGGTTTATAAACAGGACATTTTAATTCGAATACCTGCTCCAGGTGCTATTTGGTTGGGTATGGCGGGTATAGGGCTGGTAGGTTGGATACGGCGTTGTAGGATGATGTAGTCAAGTTAGAATATTAAGGATATATAAGATCCAGGTAAGGATGTAAAAAATCCATCGGCAATGAGGGTCAGAACAATGGTTAAACGAGGCTTGACGTCGATTTTAGTGATTGGCATATTACTGACCTTGGGGACAACGGCAGGGGCCAGTTTGACTCAACTGGATATGCCTTACAACAATGTGAGTATCAGCGCCATTGGGGCAAACGTTATATACGGGTATTATGATTATTATGACTGGCTTAATGATGGGGTGGCCAATACCATGCTCTGGGGATCGGTAGAGAGCCTTATGTTAAGCAAGGAAAATGCCTGGTTGAAGATAGGGTTCGGAGAACATGACGGGCCGGGCGGCAGTTTGGTTTTTTACGCCGACAGCATGGGGGCGCGTCATGCTTATATTCAGTACGCCGCCGGTAGCATTAACAGCAACGTGGTTGACCTGGTGAGTTTCACCGCAACACCCCCATTGTACTCGTTTACCATAACGGCCAATGAAGCGGACGTCACTTTTGACGCCACGATCACCGACAAAGACGGGATTCATTACCTATACGGCGATAACACTAACGATCTTACCGGGGTTCAGTATCGCATCTTTGCCGCGGCGATTACCGGGGATACTGACGCCAAGGTTATGGTAAATAGCACGATAAATCTATTCAGTACCCCGGCGCCGGGGGCGATTGGATTGTGTTTTGTAGGTATAGGATTTATTGGTTGGCTGGGCCGACGACGAACGATGATGATGTAGTTCGATCGGGATATGAACAAAGGATGTGAAGAAAAGACATAAATTATTTTAATAGAAATGAGGAAATGGAAAATGACAAATCGAAGATTATGGTCAATTGTGGTGATAAATTTATTATTGGGTGTAACAATTACCTCTGCCAGCGTAATCCAAAAAGATTTACCCTATAACAGTGAGACGATTTATGCTCCCGACACATCCGTTGACGGTTATTATGATAATTTTAACTGGCTGAATGATGGCAATGATAATATTATCAGCGGATCAGTTGATAGTCTCAGGGCGATAAGCAAGGAAAACGCGTGGCTCAAGATAGGATTCGGTGAATATAGCGGTCCGGGCGGCTGTCTGGTTTTTTATGCAGATGACACGGGACAGCGCAAGGCTTACCTACAGTACACGGACGGCAACGTGGACAGCAATGTGGTGGTTCTGGCCAGTTCCAGCGGTTCCGGCCCCCTGTACTCTTTCACTATAACCGCCTACGAAGCCAGCGGAACCTTTGACGCGACGGTTACTGATAAAGACGACACTCATTATATATACGGAAATGGCACTAATGACCTTTCCTGCGCCATGAATTATCTCTTTGCAGTAGGGATTTCCAACGGAGACAAAGCTGTGGTTGACGGCGATGTAAGTCTGATTCCGGAGCCCTGTAGTTTACTGCTGATAGGGCTGGGGGCGGGGGTGCTTCGACTCCGCCGACGTCGGTAGTCGAAAATGAGATTCTTTAAGGGGGATAATTCGCATCCTAGACAGGGATTCTGTATATCAATATAATACCGAGGATATATGGCACTTGCGTATGCAGGCGTATTTTAATGGAATAGATATAAAGAGCGGTAGTCGGAAAGGAGAAGCCATGAGAGACAAAATCACCCGGAGAGATTTCATGGTGAAGTCATCCCGGATGGCGGCGGCGGTCGGATTAAGCAGTTATGGGATGGTTTCAGGGGCAGGCAGGTCGAGACCGGATTTTGACGTGATCATAAGGCACGGGCGTATCTTTGATGGTTTGGGGAATGAAGCATTTGAAGGTGATATCGGGATCAGCGGGGATATGATTGGAGAAATGGGGAACTTATCCGGCGCCGAAGGTAAAGTGGTGATTGAGGCAAAAAATCGGGCGGTTTGTCCGGGTTTTATTGATGCCCATGACCATACGGATATTCATCTTCTGGTTAATCCCAAGGCGGAAAGCACCATCCGTCAGGGGATCACCACGAGCGTAAGCGGCAATTGCGGCTTATCACAGTTTCCTCTGGCGGAATCGGTATTTGCAGAGCAGAAAGAGTTTCTCAAGAATCAATACCAGATGGACTTGACCTGGCGTGATATAAAGGGCTTTTTCTCGGCCCTGGAGAAAAAGGGGATGGCCTTGAATTATGCGACTTTGGTGGGACATGGGTCAGTTAGAGGCAAGGCTATGGGATTCAATGATCGTCCGCCGAAGCCTCAAGAGCTTCAAGAAATGAAAAGGCTGGTGGCCGAGAACATCCAGGCAGGAGCTATCGGACTATCGAGCGGTCTGGAGTATCCGCCGGGAAGTTATGCACAGATAGAGGAATTAATCGAGTTGTGCCAGGCGGCGGCCCGGTGGGGGGGAGTGTATGCCACCCATATGCGCGATGAGGGAGATCGTCTGTTAGAATCTTTAGATGAGGCGATTGAAGTGGCGCGCAGGGCGGGAATTCGGGTTCAAATTTCCCATCTTAAGGTGGCGTATCCCCGCAACTGGGACAAAGTCGATGAGGCGCTAAGAAAAGTTGAGCAGGCGCAGAAGGCAGGCATCTCGATTTTTTGCGATCGGTATCCCTATATAGCGGGTTCAACAGGGTTGAGTTATTATTTTCCCCTCTGGGCGCAACAGGGCGGCACGGGAGAATTTTTGACCCGCCTGAGCGATCCGGCCTTGCAAGGGAAGCTACGGGCCCATGCGGCCGAGCAGAAAAAGAAGCTCGGGACGTGGGATAAAGTGGTTCTTTCTTCGGTAGTTTCCGAGAAAAACAAGATATTCGAGGGTAAGAGCATACTTCAGGGGGCGCAGATGACCGGAAAGGACACGTTTTCCTTCATGCGTGATTTGCTCATAGAAGAGAGGAACATGGTTTTTATGGTGACGTTCATGATGAACGAAGAGAATCTGAAGAAGATACTGGCTCACCCTTTGGTGGGGATCGGCTGCGACGGGGCGGCTTTAGCGCCTTATGGCCTCTTAGGGGCAGGCAAGCCCCATCCGCGACATTATGGGACGTTTCCGAGGGTGCTGGGCAAGTGCGTGCGGGAGGAAAAGATAGTTACGCTACCGGAGATGGTGAAGAAAACAACCTCTATTCCGGCGCAGAATTTTGGATTCGAAAAACGAGGAGCGCTCAAAAAAGGATACTTTGCGGATATAGTTATCTTTGATGAGGATAAGGTCATCGACAAAGCCACCTGGACGGATCCGCATCAATATTCCGAGGGGATTGAGTATGTACTAGTGAACGGTCAGGTAGTAATAAGAGAAGGTGAACATACGGGCAAGCTGCCGGGGAAAATTCTGCGAAAAAAGATTAAAGAGTAAGGGCAAGATTTTGATTAAGAATATCTAACAAAATCCCGACAGGAAGCCGGGGGGGGTAGAGTTTTTTGATCTGATGTACGGAAGGAATATCTATGGGGGAAGTTTTTGGGCAAGTTTGAGGTTAGATACTACCAGAGTAACATCCAGCATGTCAGGCGCAGAGGGGATATTTTTGATGTTGAGGTTTTTGACGCGTGCGAGGGTTTTGGCGGCGGAGATCCGGTCGAGGAAATCAACAAGCTGCGGGAGAGTGATTTCATACAATTCAATGGTAACAAGCATCTCTGAGTAAGTCTGATCCAGGGGGATGGTATCAGATACCATGGCTTTGATGTTTTCGGTGAGGCCGCGTTGTTGGGCAATACTTTCCAGGAGGGGCAATAAGTCGAAGTCGTCCGGCTGGTCGGCGAGGCGTTGTTGAAAGCGGTTTAACCGGTTGCGCAAGGTGATTAGTTGTCGGCTTTTATCCCGGAGCTGGTCCCGAAGGGCGGTTTTTTCCGGTATGACTCTTTGAAGGGTATCGAGCCGCGCGGAGGCGGGCTTTATCCAGAGGGCATAGAGGCAGGAAGCACCGGCGAAGATGATCAGAGCTAAAGCCAATCGTTTTTCTCGACGCGTCAGATGCATTTAATTTAATCCTTTAATTTTACATAATAATAATATCGACATGCCTGAACTTCGCAAAGGCATGCGGTTCGGTCAAGTTTTTCCGCGGTAACAAAGGCATTAATATTTCTCCGAGATCAAAGAAATTATCACCATAAAATGCACTTGATCGGAAATTTTTCTTCGATCCTGCACCTCGACGGAGTTGAACTGAGGGATTTTCAGCAGGCGTTTATGCCATTCATCCAGAGAAGCGAAAGAATCACAATAGGCCGCCAGACGTATGGTTTGCGGGTCGATCCACAATTCGTCGATACGCACCAATCGGTTGGGAGTGTTAATAGTGATGAGGTGGAGCACCTCAAGGGGCGCGAGGGTGCGATCGGCCAAGGGCGCCAATTTGGCGTAACGGCTTTGCAGGGATTTGAGATGGACGTCCAGCTGGGCTAATTGAGCCAGTTCATCACCTATAATATTTTCTTCCGGCAGGGTTTGACCAAATGTTTGAGTGATTTGCTTTTTAATATTTGCGTATTGGTTTTCCAGGTATGTTTTTCGGGCGGTCAAACCGGCGAGCCAGGCGGCCGCCACGGCGGATATAAGGATCATTGCGAGGTAAAGCTGTTTTTTAAGGTTAGTTTTCTTTTGCCGGGTTTCTTTGCCGGCCTTAATAAAGTTGGCGCCGGCGGTTTTGTGAGGCGAGAGGGCTCTCAAGGCTAAGCCTTCGGCGATACATAGTTCGGGCGTGAGTTGGCTGGGGTCGGTGCAATCGACCTGCTGAGACGGATTGAAAACGATGGTCCGACAGAGCAGTTTTTGCTGAAGGATATTTTGTAAATCTTCCTTGCCGCTGATCCGGCCGGCAAGGACGACGGGGGTTTTTTCAGGGATTTTCTCGGCAAAAACCGAGCGCCAGGTGATTTCTATCTCACGGAGTAAAGCGGCGGATTCTGGCGGGGGAGCGGAATTTTCAGAAGTGTCGGTTTGGGGAGCATATGTGATATTTCTGGCCGTCAAGACATTTTTATTTTGTGTAACGGCAATAATAATATGTGAATCACCCTGATAGATTATAATGCCTACGCCGGCAGCAAATTCAGGATGATTGGCGGTAACAGCGGCATGAAGGGCAAAGACCGGGGCCTCGGCCAATTCACAGCGGATTTGGACTTTTTGCAGCAGTTCGACTTGTTGTTTCAACGGAATTCTAGTTGCGGCGATCATTAAAGCAGAATGTTCATGATGAGATGGATCTTGAATGGGGTAACGTTCAATAATAGTCTGGGGACCGGAGACTGGGAAATCATCTTTCATAGAGACAGGCGTCGGGGAGTCTGAGGCCGTATTTATATGATGGAAGAAAAGGGCATAATTCGACAGAGAGACAGCGGCAGCGGCGCGACGATGAAAACCATGTCGCCGGACGAGGGATCGAAGAGAATCCGGCGCCAGGTCTGATTTGCGTCGTAGGGGCGATCGATGGACTTTTTCCAGGCGGAACTGGTCGCCGCGGCGGGCTACCTGCACGGCCCGCATTTCCGAAGAATCAAAATCTATGCCTATGCAACGTTTGGTCATGTTTTTCGTTTTTTTAACACGCCTTTTTATCCCTTCTCTAGGGGGGATTTGAGGCGAGTAAGTACCACCCCCGGCATTACGCCGGGGGTCTGAATATGAGATTTTTCACATTACCCGGAATGATTAATAAGGTTAGGCAGTTCCTTATGAATCTTCCTGGTATAATATTATTTCGACCTTTGGAGTGGTCGGGTTTAGTCTGATAACGGCGGTAATGGTGGTTTGGATTTTTCGAACCGTCGCCGAGGCGGTAATTTTGTAATAGGGGTTGCGGGGCTGGGTGGTGATGGTTGAGCCGCCGGCGGCCAGCATCGCGGGATTGATGCCGGGTAGGTCGGCAAGTTCGGCCAAGCTGGTAAGGCGCTTCTGTTGGCGTCGCTGGATGATGGTCCGGGCGAGGTGAGGGTCGATGTTTTCGGCCATACTGCGGATTACTAATTCCGGGGCGGCATTGATATCGATTTTGCCGTCGCCATAAACAGTCAGGTAATCGGCCAGGCCAATGGGCAGTTTTTGCTCGGAAGAGCCACGGGCACTGCCGCCGTAAAGTATCCGGGGGGTTATTCCTTTGACCAGCAGCAGTTCATCCACGGTCGTCAGGGGTTGATTGCGGCAGGGGACGGGAACATCGGTGTTTTGGTAATAGCCTGACTCGGCGCCCATGTTGGCCCGGCCGACAAAAGGTAAAATCGTTACCTGGTCGTCGGGATCGGTCCAGTCAATGATGGCCGGGGCGAGGCCGTAGCTAATGGGATCGCGATTAAGACTCTGTTGATTCAACAAGTCGATTAAGCGCAGGAACTGATCAATGCGAGGTCGATCCAAACGGCCGTTTTTATTCTTTAGCATATTAATATTCAGTTTGCCGTTTTCTTCGACCATGGTTACGGTACATTGGCCGGGGTCCGTGTGAAATACGGCGGGGTGAGCTAGCAGCATACGCAGAAGGGAATTAGTTTGTAGGTCGTGGTTTTGGATCAGGGCGGCCAAGGCGATGTTAAGGCCGGACCGGGCACAATTGAGGGCTTGATGTTGGGCATAAAAGTCATCAGCGGTGTTCAGATGGGCCCGGGAGGCATGATTGAACTCTAATAGCACTGCGGTCAGCAGGATTATGATCAAAAGGACCGTAATCAGGACGAATCCCGGTTTTTTTATGTTTATTTTTAAATTATTCATTTTTCATCGGCGGGCAAAATCGTACCCACAGGCGCCGCGGCGATAGGGGCGATAGTGCTGAACATGGCCGGTTCATGATCCGCGTCGGAAAGGTACAAGCTGATTTTTACAGATTGGGGTAAAGTTTTTTTGTCTTTGAAATCCCAAGCGGTGAACCATCGGTTTTCATTGAAAAAGGTTAATTCTATACCAGAGACATTTTGAGCCAGAGGCGACCAATTCCACTGGTGGGGAGGGTTTTTAGGAATCGGGATAAATTTTTGCTGATGGTAATAAAGCTTTTGGTTTAGAGCATCATACTTGTAAGCCACTTCAAAAGGTCCCCAAGGCAAATCATTATCCCGAAAACCGGCGGCAGTGGTGGTAAGATATAGAATGATTTTTTCGGGATGGTCGGTTCCGCCGCGGAAATACAAGGGGGAATTTTCTGGCAGAGGCATCGTCGCTGTTGTTTTTTCGTCTGTCACAGCAGGTTTTGGAGTCGGCGGCAAATAGCAACAGCGTATCTGGCGCGCCATGCGGGTCAATAAGGAACGAGCCTGCCGGGACTGGGCTATCTTCGTCTGGCAGCGGCGGGCCGATTGCAAAGCCGCGTAGTAACTGCCGTATACGACGGAGATGATAATGCTGAATATCGTGACGGCTATCAGGATTTCCAGCAGCGTAAAACCATGTTTTCGGAAAGGCGATTTCACGGTATATGCCTGTCTGCTATATAGCTGGTCAGGGAAACTTGTTTTTGATGGCGGCCTTCATACCAGTTTACCATGATTCGGATGCGGCGGAGGGGGGCGAGGTCGGCTTGATTAAAGTCCGTCAAGTCACGGAGGGACTGGGTTCCCGCTTGCGCGGGATTGATAAGATCGGATGGGAGGGGCACCAGCGTGGGAGTGACTAAATCAGTAATTTCGGTTTGCCAATGGAAGTGGTGATTTCCTCGGCGTTCGCTGCTACCGGCGGTCTGAAGCTTCGGCAGAGGTTGGGCCAGCATTTCGGTCATTTTTTCTTCAGCTAATAAGACCGCTTGAGTAGTGGTCTCGGCACGGTCAGTGAGGTTGATGCTGAAGATGTGCAGACGGATCAGGACGGCCAAGGCAATAGCCACAATTGCCAGAGCCGTGATAACCTCGATAAACGTAAAGGCTCTGTATTTGGAGGGCATGATTTACCGTATCTGATCAAGGTTCCAACATTCGATGTCGGCGTTATCGCCGGTGCCGCCGTTTTCACCGTCGGGTCCGTAAGATTTTAGGTCGTAATAATGGTTGTTGTGAACCGAAGGATAAATGTAGATGTAAGGATTTCCCCAGGGATCAAAGGGCACTTTAGGGAGGTATGCCTCGGGCTTATAGCCTTTAATGCCGGGATCGGCGATCAAGACATTGAGACCTTCGGCAGTGGTGGGGAATCGACCGGTGTCCGTCTTGAACAGGTGTAACGCCGCTTCAATGTTTCTGATTTCGGCAACGGCTTTGGTGCGGCGCGCCTGCTCGGGCCGTCCCATGATGCGGGGCATGACAATGGTTGCCAAAATACCCAGGATGACAATGACAATCATCAGCTCCAGCAAGGTGAAACCCCTTTTAGAATTTTGGGTTGGTTTTAACATTTTCACCACTCCTTAAATTAAAGCATTTGATTAATTTCGAATATGGGCAACAACAGGGCCAGCACGATAAAACCCACGACTGCTCCCATGACCAAAAGAATAACAGGCTCCAGCAGGGCGGTGAGGGAGCGGGTGAGGGTTTCGATTTCTTCGTCATAAACATCGGCCACGTTGATTAGTTGTTCTTCAACGTTGCCGCTCATTTCACCGACGGCAATAGTATGGTGCATGATAGGGGGGAACAGGCGTGTTTTTTTAATTGTTTCGGCGATGGTTCGGCCGCGGGCGATGTCCTGCTTGATGGTGTCAAGTTGGGCGGCGATAAAACGGTTCTGCAGTACCCCCTTGACGATGGTCAGGGCGTCCAGGATGGAGATGCCGCTGGCTAACATGACGCCCAGAGTGCGGGCGAAACGGCTTGTTTCCACCTTAAGCAAGATGTTGCCAAACAAAGGCAGTTTTAACTTGGCGTGGTCCCATTTTAACCTTCCGGTTTCGCTCTTTAGATAGGCGCCCGTGGCGGCGGCTAATATACAAACGGCAACACCGAGGGCTATCAAATGAGTTTTTAAGAACATGCTGATGTTGATCAGCAAAGTGGTGGGCCAGGGCAGGGCGCGATTCATGTCGAGGAAGATTTCGGCGAGGCTGGGAATGACAAAGGTCAGCAAGAAGGCGACCACGCCGACGGCTACGGCAGCCATTAGTAAAGGATACGCCAGCGCTGCTTTGACTTTACCGATCAGTTGCTGTCGTTTTTCCAGCATTTGGGCCAACTGCATGAGAACTTCCGGCAAGGCGCCGCTGGTTTCGCCGGCGCGAACCAGGTTGATATAAAGGTGCGAAAAAACTGGATAATATTTATTTAGGGCGTCCGCCAGGGCGGCGCCGTTATAAACCCGGTCGTGCACATCTTTTATGACAGGTGCGAGGGGTTGGCCTTGGAGCTGCTCGGTCAGGGCGGCCAAGGCCGGAACCAAGGACATGCCGGCCCGCAAGAGGGTGGCCAACTGCCGGGTGGTAACGCACAGATCTCGATTTTTTATTCGATAAGACAACTCTAACAAGTCGTTTTTATTATCGGACGTTTCTTCACCGGCGGCTGTTGGGATAGATCGGTCATATTTTTGGGCCGTTTGGTCGTGGAGGTCCGTTTCCGGTGACGAATCCGGAACAACCGTAATCAGAGGCGGTTCGACGGTATGGTTTAAGTTGTCATAATCAGAGGACGGCATGTTCATTTATCCTCGAATTAGTTCTTTGACTGTCTTGTGTTACTCTCAGCACGTCCTGGAGGGTGGTGATACCGGCCTGGGCCTGCCGTAAACCGTCATCACGCAGGGTGCGCATGCCATTTTCCAAAGCAGCTTTTTTAATAGTGTGGGCGGCGGCCTGTTTGTTAATCAGTTCTTTGATGTTTTCCTCCACGATGAGTAATTCAAAGATGCCGGTGCGTCCGAAATATCCGGTTTCGAGACAATGAGAGCAACCCCGGCCGGTGTAAAACTGAGTCTGGCGCAGGGTGCTGCTTTTTTTATCATTGATAAGATCATCAAGGTTATCCTCGATCCGGCAGGCAATTTTACACTGAGGACAGATGACGCGCACCAGCCGTTGGGCCATGATCGCCATCAGTGATGACGAAATCAGATAAGGCTCGATACTCATATCGATCAATCGCGTCACGGCCGAGGCGGAATCATTGGTGTGCAGGGTGCTGAAGACCAGATGGCCGGTGAGCGAAGCATGAATAGCGATCTGGGCGGTTTCGATGTCGCGGATCTCGCCGATCATAATCACGTCCGGGTCCTGGCGGAGGATATGGCGGAGGCAGTTGGCGAAGGTGAGGTTGATTTTGGGTTTAACCTGCATTTGTCCGACGCCGGGCAGTTGGTATTCGATAGGGTCTTCGACGGTAAGGATGTTTCTCTCGTGGTTGTTGAGTTCGGTGATGGCACAATAAAGAGTGGTGGTTTTGCCGCTGCCGGTGGGTCCGGTGAGCAGGAAGATGCCATGGGGGGTCTGAATCAGTTGTTGGAAGTGATCTTTGATGTCGCGGGCAAAGCCTAGTTGCTCCAGGGATAGCCCGGGTCCGCCTTTGTCCAAGAGGCGCAGGACGACGCGTTCGCCGCCGGAGGTGGGGATGGTGGATACGCGCATATCTAATTCCTTTTCCCCGATTTTGATACGGCTTTGCCCGTCCTGGGGCAGTCGGCGTTCAGCGATATTGAGGTTGGCCATAATTTTCAAGCGGGAGATAACGGCGGTGATTTGATGCTGAGGAGGCGTGAAAACATCATGTAATACACCGTCGATTCTGTAACGCACTTTCACTTCATTTTCATAAGGTTCGATGTGTATATCGCTGGCCCGACTGCTAACGGCCTGGAACAGGATAGTATTGACCAGCTTTACGATGGGGGCCTGGTGGGCGATATTCAGTAAATCTTCTCTTTTAGTTTGAGCGAGGTTGGGATGGTGAAACGGGGTTGGTATTTTTTCGTGTTTGGCTTTATCGGTGTCCTGTTTATGGGTGGTCTGATAATAGCAGCGACTGACAGCCTTTTCGATTTCAGAGGAGGGGGCCAGGACCCTGGGGCAGAATCGGCCGAGGACGTTCATGACCGAGTCGTAAGCGGTTACGTTAAGGGGGTCAGCTAGAGCGACGGTGATTTGGCCCTCGTTATCGATGATAGGCAACATGCGCTGTTTTTTAAGAAAATCCAGGGGCAGGCGCGTCAGTAGTTCAGGTTTTATCCGCTCCGGAGCAATTTTTTCCATAAAGGGTATATTCCATTGTTGGGCGAGGGCGCGGCCCAGCTGGTCGGGACTGATGAGATCGTTTTCCAGGAGGATTTTTCCGAGGCTGATCCGGGGCCGCCGCGTCTGCTGGAGGCGCAGGGCCCAATCCAGTTGTTCGGCAGTGAGGTTAGTCTGGTTCAACAGTATTTGTCCCAGGGATTCGGTTTGCATGGTAAAAGTTCAACGTTTTCAGTATTTAATTTTGTCCGGTTGAGTCGTTAATTCGTTTTGTTTCAAAGCTGCGGCGGCCGATAGATCGGATTGGCCGCTTAAAATGTAAGGGGTTATAAAGAGTAATAAGTTGGTTTTTTGCAGGCGGTCGCGCTGAAATTTAAATAAAGTTCCAATGAGGGGTATGTCGCCTAAAAAGGGGATTTTCTTTTCGATGGTAATTTTGTCGTCTCTGATAAGTCCTCCAATAACCACCGTTTGGCCGCTGGGCATGGAGATGCCGGTTTTAATCTGTCGAGTGGAAGTGGTGGGAGTTTCCACCGACAGGCCGGTGACGCTTTCGATAAGTTGGGTGAATTTGCTGTCGATTTCCAGACCTACCTGGCCGCCCTGGCTGACGTGAGGCGTGATGTTAAGGGTGACGCCGACGTCCTTATAATCAATGGTTTGAATGATCGGCTGGGTGGTGGGGGCTTCTTCGGCGATTCGGTTTTGCACTACGAAGGGGATCGTATCGCCGACGAATATCTGGGCCTGTTGGTGGTTGGAGGTTAAAATATGCGGTTTTGATAGAATGTTGACTCCGGATTCTTTTTCCAGAGCGCTTAAAATGGAGCCAATGCGCACCTGGCCGCCGACTTCCTTAAAAGCGCCGACACTTAGACCTTCGAGATTTCCCTGGGCAGCATCAACCCGGATACCAAAATTAGTATTACCGAAAAAGCGGACGCTATCCGAAACGGCCTGGTCCAGGGTGGCCCAGTCGATACCGATTTCCAGCAAGGTTTCCTCCCCCGCTTCTACGATGAATAACTCGACCAATACCTGCTCACGTTCGATGTCAAGTTTTTCAATGATGCCGGCGATGACCTGGTAGTCCTGGGGGGAGGCCTGGATGATCAGGGCGTTGGTGCTTTCGTCGGGGGTGATGTTCACGGGGGGTTGGTTGGCGTTGGGCTGAGTATTTCTAAGGTTGGTCAAAGCCTGGGAGAGTGAGTCGGCGGTGGGTTTTGCCTGGGCGTGACGAAGATATACAACGTGCATATTATCCGTTCCGGCAGGGCGTTCTATATCTAAACTGTGGATCAGGTCCTTTATGAATTCCATGTTCTGTTTATTGGCAATAACGATAAGGGAATTCGTGCGTTCTATGGGTGTAATCTGGGTCGTGTTAGGCAGGCGGAGGTTTGAGGCTGGGTTGCGGGGGGGAGAAGAGTTAGGATGATTTTTTTCGATAATTTCGGTGATTTTTCGGCTCAGGATTTGAGCGGAAGCGTATTTAAGTTGTATAACTTCTCGTTCCTGTTGGGCGCCGAGGACGTCCAACTGCTGAATGATTTTAGCTATGTTGTGAATATTGGAGGAGGTGTCCGTGACAAGGATGGCGTTGGTTTGGGGGTAGGTGGCAATTTGAGAGCCGACGCCCAGGCGGGGCTTGAGGAGATTGCTGATCTCGGCAACATCGGCATATTTCAGAGGCATGAGTTGCGTGACCACGGAATCATTCAAGGGGATAAAGGCGGGGTCGCAGCCTATGCGCATATGCAGATTGTACTTATGTGCTTGAGCGCGAGGAATGATCTTAACATGATCCCGGGCGGGCACCGCGGCGAAACCTTTCACTTCCAGGATTGATTCTAAAAAACGGAAGAGCTGGCCTAAACGTATTTCCGAGGGCGAGAGCACCGTGATCGGACCTTTGATATTGTCGTCCACGATGAAGTTGATGCCGGTGATATCACTTATGGTTTTAATGAAAAAGACGACGTCGGCATCTTTGAAGTTGACGGAGATGGGAGTGTTGGCCAGGTTGGGATCCAGTAAGGCCGGAAAATCCACGGGCGCGGGATCGATAAGTTCTTGTCGGGTCGTATCAAGCGTTGTTTGGCGAGAAGGTATGACGGTTTCTGATTGGTTAAGGGGCGGTTTTTGTTCGGCGCGTGACTCGTGGATATCGTTGTCGGCGGTTTTGTTTGTTAGAGAAAGAGGGATTATATGGGAAAGCTCAGTTTGTTTGTCCGACGATTCTAAGTCATCGGTTTGATCGGCATTTTTTTGAGAATCAGCATTTTGTGAAGACGGTTCGATCCGGGCGGCGGGATGGAGAGAATTAGCTTTAAGTATTTGCGCAGTTTCCGGGTCGATTAATGCGGTTTGGGGGCCGAGGGTAACTTTTTTACCCTGCATGGGTGAAGTTTTAAATATTGGATCACTGTTTTGAGGCTGGCATCCCGCCAGCAGAAAGAAAAACAGATATAGCGGCAGCAAAAATCGCCTGTTGAATAAGATAATATTATCGATGTTTTTATATGTCATTTTTCATTACTTTTTGAGGGAAAGGATAATGTTTTTACAGCACCGTCGCGCAATAGTTCGACGTTGAGAAAAGACTGCGTGCGGGCTTTTTTCATCACCTGAAAGGCTTTTTGTTTGTTGGTGAGGAGCTGGCCGTTCACCTGCCGTATGACGTCACCGTTTTTGAGCGGTAAATATTTTGCCCTTTCCACCTTTTCCAGGTTGTTGATCCGCAGGCCCTGAGGTTGATGGTCGGCGATAAAAGGCTCGATCCGGGCATTTTGAAAAATATCTTCCAGAATTTGATTTTTCAGGGTCATGCTGAGTTTCGGCAGGGTATTTTCCGGCGGGGAGGATTGCGTAAGTTGGTTCGCCGGGTGAGGGATAGTATCCGGACCAGAGGATGAGGTGTTGACTTTTAGTATGGTGGTTTGGCCGTGACGAACTAATGTAACGGAGTCCCTTTCAATAGCTGTCAGGCGCGCCCCGGCGACAATATTGCCGATCCGGTAAACATCGATAGTGTCGGAGGCAATGTCTCTGATATTAGCTCGTGCGATTTCCGCGGGGCCGGTGATGGTGCCCTGTAATTCCAGTTCCAGTTTCGCCGGGTGAAGCGACGCGGCAGTATTATCCGGTCTGGAAGGTTCTAATTTTTCTGGGGAGGAAGTAGGATCTGGGCCGCTGAACAAATTATTATCCACAATATTTTTGATATCTTTGCTATTTAGCGACAAAGGAACAGGAATTTGAGGCGCCTCGTCCGAAGCCTTTCTGCCGGTGGGGGCAAAGGCCGACGAGTGGACCTTTTGCGGGGGCCATGCCACTTTGACAACTACCAAACCCAACAGCAAAACCAAAGCTATGTTAATTAAATATAAGGTTTTACGAACGTTCACGGCCACGCTCCTTATAGGCATACGTACTCCGAGTGCCTATCTGAATTATCGCCCTGCCGCAAGAGGTACTTAAGGTCCTTTGGTGTGGGGTGCATCGCACACAACCTGGCTGCTCGTTTTTCAGTTAATTATACTTGTAGGAGGAATATTATCGGGCGTGGTTAACTAAGCCCGGCGGTCATGAGGGCGTAACCGATATTGGCCAAGGCGTGAAATAAAATGGGAGCCAATAACGATCTAGTTCGTAAGAACAACCAACCCAGAACCACCCCTGGGAAAAAAATAAGGATCGATAATGCGTTATTCGTCAGGATCACGTGGGCCAGGGCAAACGCGGCAGCGGAGATAATAACCGTTGTTAGAGGCCAAATCCGGGAGTATTTGGCATTGGTGGTTGGGGCCAGACGTAAGAGAGAACTTTGCAGATAACCCCGAAAGAATAGTTCTTCCGCCCCGGCCACGTACATTATTTGATACAGCAGCCAATTGAGCCATTGGTCCGAGGGCACTTTGGGAATCAGGGGTGCTGTTAAATCAACGCGTTGCAGCAAATACAGGCCAATATATGTTGCGGGTAAAGCAACAAGGCAGGTAATCCCCACCAGGCGCAGAGATCGGCCGG
>Ga0111186_1079_pt1 | contig 18979 bp, 17 predicted proteins | sample DeeMarSWOR324_28_FD_80243 | JGI IMG/M metagenome (GOLD analysis project Ga0111186, IMG submission 80243) | Phycisphaerae bacterium SM23_30 | reverse complement strand
CAGCCATAAGCGAACTTGTTCGCTGTGCCGTGGAATCACCTGACCGGAGCCAATGACGGCGACACACTCGGTGACGACGATTCGAAGAAAAGTGCGCGGCCTTTTTTATTTGGTAGATGGGTGGACGAGTTAAGAAGAAGAGGCGAGGATGTCATATACGGTATTAGCCAGGCGATACCGGTCGCGGACGTTTGATGAGGTGGTGGGACAAGGGGCGGCGGCGCAGACGCTCAAGAATGCGATTGCGACGGACCGGGTAGCGCACGCGTATTTGTTTACGGGTACGCGCGGGGTGGGCAAGACGACGATGGCGCGGATATTAGCCAAGGCCCTGAACTGCCAGGCGTTCGATGAGCCAACGACCCAGCCGTGCTGTAAATGTGAAAGCTGCAAAGCGATCAACGAGGGGGAAGATATGGACGTGCTGGAGATAGACGGGGCGTCGCATACGGGGGTGGATCATATCCGGGAGCTGCGTCAGAACGCGATTTATCGGCCGGCGCGGGCGCGGTTCAAGATATATATCATTGACGAGGTTCATATGCTCTCGCCCAGTGCGTTCAACGCCCTTTTGAAGACGCTGGAGGAGCCGCCGGAGCACGTCAAGTTTATTATGGCCACCACGGAGCCGAACAAGGTGCCGGCGACGATTCAGTCGCGTTGTCAGCGATTCGATTTTCGCAATATTCGGACGGAGGAGATAGCGGCGCAATTGCAGAAGATCCTGGCGGAGGAGCAGATGGAGGCCGAAGAACAACTGGTGCGTCGGGTGGCGCACCTGGCAAACGGATCGATGCGGGACGGATTGAGTTTGCTGGACCAGTTATTGAGCATGGCGGAAGAAAAGCTGACGGCAGGGCTGCTGGCGGAGCTTCTGGGAACACCCCGTTCGGAGCATATTGTGGAGCTGGCCGAGTCGATAGGGCAGGGTGATGCGGGAAAGGTTATAAGGCAGGTTGACGCGGCGCTCGAGGAGGGACTGGCGTCGGAGGTTTTAGCCGAGGCGCTGCAGGAGCACTTTCGCGATTTGATGGTGATGCGGAACTGCGGGCCGGATACGGAACTGGTGGAGACGAACGAATCGGGATTGCGGCAACGGATGACGGAACAGGCCGAGATGTTCGACGATGCGACGCTGGTTTATAACATTACGGTGATGGAAGAGCTGCGGCGATCGATTCGAGCGAGCGGGTCGGGACGGGCCCTGCTGGAGGCGGCGCTGGTGCGTTTGACGGCCAGCGAACGGTTCAGCGACACCAAGGTGCTTTTGGAGCAGATGCAGGGTTATCTAAGTCAAGGCGAGGGTAAGGACTTGTCGGCGGGGCCAAGGGAACGTCCCCGGCAGGTGAGCAGCCGGGATTACGCCGCTGAAGGCGGGGGGTCGAGATTGAGTGCCGCGGGTGCGGCGAAGTCAACCGAAAAGCCCCAACCCGCCCAAGAGAGCCAAGAGAGCCAAGAGAGCCAAGAGAGCAAGGGATTCCTAAAGCCGCCCCAGACGCTGAACCAGACGTATATCCGAGAACACTGGAAGGAGATCCTTTCCGAACTGTCGAGGCGGGGGATGAAACATCTGGAGGCGTATCTGCAACCGGCCCAGCCGACAGAGTGGAACGAAGGAGTGCTCAAGCTGGGCTTTTTGGGGCATGACGGGATGGGTCTTTTCGGGCGGTAAAGCCGGCCCCGCCGCTAACGGACGTTTGCGGACTTCGCCGGGGGCCAAGCCCAGCCAAAAGGAGATCAACGCCACCATGAACGATCCGCAAATAAGGCAGGTGCAGCAGATACTGGGGGGCAAGGTGCGGCGGGTGGATCGGGTGGTGGGAGATGAGAGTGTATGAGTATATGGGTATAAAGAGGACGTGGATTTTCACGGAAATTTTTTTTAGACGGGATTTTTGTTTTTTATTATTTAGGAACTAAAGTTTGGCAAGATTGAGGTTAGGCATACCTGGAAAAGAAAAAGTCAGGAAGGAAGCATGATGGGACTTGGAGATTTGACGAAGATGTTGGGGCAGTTCAAGAATATTCAGGCCAATATGCAGGAGGCGCAGGAACAACTGCAAAACAAGACGGTCCAGGCGAGCAGCGGGGGGGGGATGGTGACGGCGAAGATGAACGGCAAGGGGGAGCTGTTGGATTTGAAGATCGACAAGACGGCGGTGGACGTTAACGATCTGGAGATGCTGGAGGATCTGGTGAAGGCGGCGGTGAACGCGGTCCGGGCCAAGAGTCAGGAGTTAATGCAGGAGGAGATGTCCAAGGCGATGGGAGGGGTGAATATCGCGGGGCTGGATAAGTTGAGTCAGATGCTGTAATGAGTAAGGTTCACACCGAGAGTATGGAACGACTGATGGAGCGGTTTGGGAAGCTGCCGGGGATCGGTCCGCGGACGGCGGAGCGGCTGGCGTATCATATTCTGGGTCAGCCGCCGGGGGAGGCGACGGCGCTGGCGGAGGCGATCCAGGCGGTCAAACAGCGAATTCGACGTTGTCGCCGCTGTTATAATTTAAGCGAACAGGACCTGTGCGAGATCTGCCGGGACGCCGGTCGGGATCAAACCGTTATCTGCGTGGTGGAACAGCCTAATGATCTAATACGGCTGGAGGAGACCGGGATATGCCAATGGGTGTATCACGTGTTGGGGGGACAGATTGCGCCGCTGGACGGGGTGACGCCGGACGATCTGACCATAGAGGCACTGATAAAACGGGTGGAAGAAGGCGACGTCCGGGAGGTGGTGCTGGCGACGAATCCCAATATGGAAGGAGACGGGACGGCGCTGTATATCAGTTCGTTATTGAAGGATAGCGGGGTCCAGGTGACGCGGCTGGCGCGGGGGCTGCCGGCGGGAGGACAGATTGAGTACGCCAACCAGGGCGTATTAAGCGATGCAATTAAGGGACGAGTGGCTATGGAATAACAAGAATTTAAGGTATTCTGTCGGTAAGCACCTTTCCGGCGGCGCCGGGAAGGCGCCACCGCCGTACAGGATGATATAATATAAAAAGATATAATCATGGTGATGGAGATAAATTGTTTTTTCGATCAAATTGGAGATTTGCAGTAGTCGATAATCAACAGGGAGGCGGCCGGGCGGACAAGCCGGCAGAGGCTTTATACGACCTATAAATCCAATAACTGAAGTTTGGTGAAATTGTTTTTGCATATGCCAAAAGCCAATTTTGCCAAAGTATGGCAGCAATAAGACAGGTTGCAGATGCGTCTGGATATTTCGCAACAAATGAAAATGGACCAGCGGATGGTGCTGGCGCCGCGGATGATCCAATCGATGGAGATACTGCAGTTGCCGATTCTGGCGTTGCAGGAGCGGATCGAGCAGGAGATGCTGACCAATCCGGTATTGGAGCAGGAGGAGCCGGAAGGAGAAGGAAGCGACGATTCAAGATCTCCGGAAGGGGCGTCAGGGGCCGACGAAGAGCTGGAGGGGGAGAGGACCCTACAGATTGCCGAGGACAACAGCAAGATACGGGAATTTGCCCGGCTGGATAACCTGGGGGACGATTTTGACGATTATCTCCGGCGGTCTTCGTACGTGCAGCCGCGGCGGGGGGGCGACGAACGGGACCGGAAGTGGGAGGCGATGCAAAATACGGCGGCGCCGACCAAGTCGTTGAATGAGTACCTGCACGAACAATGGGTGTTTGTGGAATGCGAAGAGATCATCCAAAAGATCGGGGCGGTGATTATCGATCATATTGACGAGTCGGGGTATCTTTCCGCGGAGTTGCCGTCGCTGGCGGAAAAGGTAAGGGCGCCGGTGGAGGCGGAGCAGCTGGAGGCGGCCTTGGCCTTGGTGCAGACGCTGGAGCCGACGGGCGTGGGCGCGCGAAACATAGTGGAATGCATGCTGATTCAACTGCAAAGCAACAGTGAAGATCGCAGTCTGGAGATTGATTTGATAGAGAATCACCTGAAAGACCTGGAGATGAATCGTTATCCGTCGGTGGCGCAAAAGACGGGGCGCAGCGTCGCAGAGATCAAAAAGGCGGTGGAAGTGATCTCGCATCTGGACCCGCGGCCGGGTCTGCAGGTGGGCCGGCGCGAGACGCCTTATATTATTCCGGACGTGATCGTTATGTACGACGAAGACAATGATTGTTATAGTGCCCAACTAAGCGAGGGCAGTACGCCGAGCCTGCGGATCAGCCGTATGTACGTCGATATGATCAAGAAAGGCGGGCTCCCGTCAGACGCCAAGGAATTTTTGCAGAACAACATACGCTCGGCGCGTTGGCTGATCGAGTCCATCGAGCAGCGTAAAAGCACGCTGCTGCGGGTGGTGCTGGGCATTCACGTGGCGACGGTCTCGCGGGCGGTGTCGGGCAAATACCTGCAGACGCCGACGGGGATTTATCCTTTGCGTTACTTTTTCAGCGGGGGCACCGAGACCACGGCGGGTGAAAGCGTCAGCTGGGACGCCATCAAGGCCAAGCTGCAGGAGATCGTCGATAACGAGGATAAGACCAATCCCTACAGCGACGACAAACTGGTGGAGGAGCTGGCCCGGCAGGGGATGAACGTGGCGCGGCGGACGGTGGCCAAATACCGCTCGACCCTGCGTATCCCCCCGGCGCGACGGCGCAAGCGGTTCGATTAAGAAAGACTGCCGTTATGGAGCGGGGAGTAAGTTCTAATGGTCAAGAAAACGATTATCATTGATAATGAAGCTTACGAAAGACTGCAAGCGGTGCGCAAAGAGAACGAATCATTCAGCCAGGTTATCAAACGAATTGTTCCCAAACCTTTTGATCTGAAGGCCTTCCTGAAAGAATTAGATAAGCATCCGATGAGCCGGGAGGCCTGTGAGGCGATTGCCGATATCGTGGAAAGTCGCCGTAAGCATTTTTAATAAGTTTGCGTGTTCAACCAGCCTGAGGTCAGGAGCCTATTTTAGCATGATCCCTTTTTAATAGGCGTGGGGGCCGAAGAGTTTTTGGAGGATTTGGCCGCCTTTTTGGGTGAGGGTTTGCCATTGTTGGTCGTCGAAGAGGTCGAAGGTGCGCCATTTTTGGGTCATGGTTTGGGCGAGTCGGGCCAGATCGGGATCGTGGGGGAAGAGGGTGGTCAGGCGTCGGCCGGTGAACTTGGAAGAAAAGCCGATACGCTGATATAGTTTCATACGTTGGGGGTCGTGCCATTGGGCGTTATAGTTATGGCGGCCGAACTCGGCCCAGCCGGCGAGGTTGGCGGGCATGACGTGCTGGAGGGAATTACCGATTTCAGTGCCGGGATAGGGCGTGAGCAGATAAAAGGTGTTGTTTTGGGCGGAGGGGTTTTCGTCGAGCATGGTAAGGGCCAGGTCGAGGGTGGCGCGTAAATCGTCGAGGGTTTCGTCGGGGAAGCCGGTGATGTAATTGTACCAGACACTGATATTGGTGCGGGCCAGGCGGCGGTTGGCCTCGAGGAACTGGGCGACGGTTTCTCTTTTTTTAATCTGCCGGAGGATTTTGTCGGAGCCGGATTCCAGGCCCACGCCGAAGTAGCGGGCCCCGGATTTTTGCAGGAATTTTAAGTCGTATTTTAATAAGGCGTCGGCGCGGGCCTGGGCGCCCCAGGCGAAGCGGCCGCCGATGCGGCGGGTGAGTTCATTTAGAATGTCAGGATGAACCATCAGGTTTTCATCGAGGAAAAAGACGGCATCCAGACGATGCTTATCGACCATCTGGTCCAGCCGGCTCAGAGCGACATCGACATTCATAACCCGCCATTTACCTTTGCTGATGGCGGGATTGCAGCAGAAGGTGCACTGGTAGGGGCAGCCGCGGCTGAATAAAAAGGGCAGGCAGCGCCCGGGGAGGGTGGCGTTGTGGATATAATTTTCCACCCGGACCAGTTCATAGGGGAGGGGCGGGATTTGATCCAGATCGACCTTTTGCGCTTGAGCTCCGTTGACAACGGGGCCGAGGGGTTTGTTTTGTTGCAGGGCTTCCAACAAGGTGCGCAAGGCATATTCGCCGTCGCCGGCGACGACATAATCGACGCGGTCGTCTTGGGCGGTTTGTTGGGGCAGGATAGTGGGATGGACGCCGCCGAAGACGGTAGTGAGGTTTTGGTCCTTGGCTTTTTGGGCCAGAGGGAGGGCGTATTTTATCTGGGGGCCGGTAAAGACGGAAAAGCCGACGCAAAGGGGGCGTTGATCGAGCAGTTGTTGATATTTTTGGGGTTCGTCGGTCCGCTGGTCATAAATAGCGACGCGGTAATCGTTCCGCAGTTCGGCGGCGAGGTACAACAGCGATAAAGGGGGATGGAGGCTGATGTTCGGGGCGTCGGCGCCGGTCCGCGGATAAACGAGTAAGATGTTGCGGTTGTTTGTCATAAATATTAACAGGAAAGAATTCCTCCCTCAGGGTTGGGGCGGTTGAGTTTGTTGCAGCAGCCGCCTCCATTGCTGGAGCATTTTTTGGGCGGCGGCGTTGACGGTCATTTCCTTGCGGGCGCGGCGGCGGGCGTTTTGGGCGATGCGATTTCTTTGGTCGGGATGTTCGAGATAATAGCGGCATTTGTCGATGAGGTCGGCGGCGGAATGGAAGAGGATAATCTGGTCGTTTTGGCGGTAATAATTGCGGGCGTCGATGCCGTCCTTGCCGGGTCGATGAGAAGCGATCATGATAAAGCCGCCGGCCAGGGTGCATTCGGAGACCCTTTGGTTCATGGTGACAAAGTGATTGATGCTGAGGGAAATTTTATTGAAATTATAAACCTGGTTTAATTCGGGTCCGTGATCGACCGGGCCGCGGCCCAGATGTTTGAGCCGGGCGTGCTGATCCCAGTTATTGCCGTAAAGGGCCGGTGGAATGCCGGCCTTATCGAGTTCCTCCAGGAAATGGTAGCGCCAGGCGTTGGAATAGACGCCGCAATAGAACAGCCAGATCAGCCGATCAAGCAGGTGGCGGGCCTGGTCGTTAGCGGGGCGAACGCGTTCGAGCATAAACTCGGTCATTTCGTCGTCATAATGGGGCTGATCGAGATCGCCCCGGCAGAATTGGCGGTACAAATCGTCAAAGCCGGCGCGAATAACGTTTAAGGCGGCGTTATTTTCCCGGTGGGCGTGGGGAGGCGTTTGTAATTCTTTTTGGAAATTTTCAAAGGCCTTTTCGAATTCGGGGCCGCCGTGTTTGACAAAGCCCACGTCGGCGACGTATCGGGGATGAGCGGGCTCGTCGAGAGGGAAAAAGACGTCATCATCGGCGGGTACGGGGAAGACGCAGGTTTGTGCGGGGGCCACTTGTTTTTTAATGAGCCAATGGCGGTATTGATCGGTGGCGCAGACGAACAAATCGTGAGGTTGAACTTTATCGGCCAGGTTTGCGTGGGTCTCCAGGGGGCCGCATTTGTCCTGGATGAAACTGATGAAGGCCAGAGGTTCCGGCAGGTAAGGCAGGGTGGGGCGGGCGTGGCTGACTAAAAAGACGGCGTCGGGTTTGAATTGGTCGATGCCCTGCCAGTGCAGGGCGGCGGTTAAAGACTGGACGTCGTTTTCTTCTATGAAGTAGAGGGTGTCGCAGCCGAGCCGGTTGAAGGATTTTTCGAAGTCGGCGGCGCAATATTTCAGGAAAGTGGTCCAGCGGCAGGTGCAGACCAATATCCGGGGCGCTATTTCGCCGGCGGCGATGCCCTGCCGGCGGCGCATAAACTCCTCGGCGTTATAATAATCCTGCACTTTGGGTGCGGATACGGGACCGGCGCAATATTGGCGGATGTTCTCCAGGTGCGGCTGCACCAGGTTGGCGTTGCCGATAATGACGTTGGGAGAGATATAGCGGAGGGTCTGGAAGATTTGCCGCAGGCGTTTTTTTAGTTCCGCTCCGCCGAAGATGATCAATTCCTCGGTGGCGAAGGGGCGGCTGAAGTCGTCCAGATGCAGCAATAGCTTTATTTGAGCGGGGTCTGCCTCGAACAGGTAATGGGGTCGGGTCATGCCGTGCAGCAGGTTCACCTGGTGGTTGAGGCAATAGCGGAGTTCCTGGCCCGTGCCGACGCCGCCGAAGGTTAAAGGATCTCTGCGGCCGATAACGGGGGCCAGTGATTTTTTTAACGCGCCGTCCATAACCAGCAGTATGTTTTCGGAAGAGTTAAACAAGTGCAGCCCCCCCCAGAAATCCAGCACCACAAAGTCACCCGGCCATTCAGCGGCCTGCACCTGATGGGCTAAGGCTGCATCCTGCCGGCGGAGGGCGTCGATATTTTTTTTATAATAGCCGTAGGCCCGGGCGGCGGCCGGCCTTTGGCGGCGGGGCAGCAGCCACTGGGAATTGATAAAAACCTCAGAGTAGATCGACGAAGGCGCCGGGTGTTCATCCTCTGTCAGCAGGTCCCGCGCCTGATGCATTAACTGAATAGTTTGGGCATATTGTTTTTTGAGGTAATGCAGAACTCCCTGCAGCAAGAAGGCGTGAGCGCGATTAGCGCAGGTGCGGGCATAATGGGCGATAGTGGTTTCGATCTGATCGGGGGAGGCCTGGTCCGGCAGCGCCTGGAGGCGGTCGGTAAGGGCGGCAAAGTCGGCGGGGGGGGCAGGCGTTTCGGTTTCGGATGAGGCTTTCATGGCGTTACCTTTTATCGGTAGAAGCTTTTGATATTTTCGATGACGTAATCTATATCGTCAGCAGTCAGGTGCTGATGGACGGGTAAGCTGAGAATTCTTTGCGCCTGGCGTTGGCAATTGGTCAGGGGGGGTTGATTGCCGGCGGGTTTCTGACGGTGGAGGGGAACGGGATAGTGTATTTTGGTTTCGATCTGGGCCCGGGCCAGATGGTCTTTAAGCTGGTCGCGGGCCTCGGCCCGGATGACGTAGGTGTGATAGACGCAGCGGGAATCGCCGGCGGGGGCGGGTACGCGCACAATATCGGCCAGGCTTTCATTATATCGACGGGCGTAACGGATTCTGGTTTCAGTCCAGTCTTCAAAATAACGCAGATTAACCAACAGCACCGCGGCCTGGAGTTCATCCAGACGGGAATTGGCGCCCCAATATTGAACACGGTCTCGGTCTGTGAGGCCGTGGTTGCGTAAGGAACGCAATTTTTCCGCCCGCTCATCCGAATTGGTGACAACGGCGCCGCCATCCCCGGCGCTGTTGAGGGTTTTAAGGGGGTGAAAGGAAAAACAACCCAGATCTCCCAAGATGCCGACTTTTTGATCACCGATAGCGGCCCCGGCCGCCTGGGCGCAGTCTTCGATGACAAATAGACCTCTACTTTGGGCCCGGGCGGTGATTTGGGTCATTGGTGCGGGTCGGCCGGTCAAGTGGACGGCGATGACGGCTTTGGTTTTGGGGCCGGTGAGGCGTTCGATTTCGGAGGGTTCGAGATTCATGTCGTCGGCTGCGTCGGCGAAGAGGCATTTCGCTCCGATTTCATAGACAGCCCCGGCAGTGGCGACAAAGGAGTTGGCCGGCACGATGACCTCGTCACCGGGGCCGATACCCAAGACCCGCAAGGACAGAGCCAGAGCGGCGGTGCCGGAGCCGACGGCGATGCAATGACGAGCGGAAAGGTACCGGGCGAATCGCTCTTCAAACTGATTGACCCTGGGGCCTAAAATAAACTCACCGGTATCAAAAACAGCTTCCAGCTCGGTGAAGATTTCCCGGCGCAGACGAGCGTATTGACGCGACAGATCGATGTATTTTACGGTTCTGGTCATGCCGTTGCCATGGTTTGCATGGTTTTGATATTAAAATATCTCGGATCCTCGAGAGGATCGGGCAGCAGTTGGGCCTGAAAGGCTTTTTTCAGATCACCAACGGCGTCCTGGAGGGTGCGCCTCGGTTCAAAGCCCAAACGATCGCGCACCAGGGTTGAATCGATGCGATAGCTTCTCAGATCATGGGCGTCGGCGACTTCGATTTCGACGTTTTGCTGGCCCACTACCTGGCGGACCATCCGGGCGATTTCCATAACGGTGTGATTTTGATAACCGACGTTATAGGCCAGGCCGCCCCAGCCGGCGGGGTCCGATTCCGCCAGGGTGACGTAAAAGTCGGCGATGTCTTCGATATGGATGTTGGGCCGCTGCTGGCTGCCGCCGTGCACGAGGATCTTGCCTTTGTTGACGGCAAAGTTGGTGAGGATGTTTACGGTGAGATCAAGCCTTTGCCGGGGTGAATAACCGCAGAGGGTGGCGCTGCGGACGGAAATGGTCTTGAAATCATCCGATTCAAAAGACCGGACGATTCGTTCGGACTCGGCCTTGCAGCGGGCGTAAAGGGTGATCGGCTCCAGGGGTAAATCTTCGGTGACGCGCGGTTGGTCCTTGACGCCATAGACGCTGGAGCTGGAGGCGTTGATAAACTTGCTCACGCCGGCGCTGCGGGCGATGCAGAGCAACGGTTCATAAGCCTGCAGGTTGATCGAGAGGGTCAGTTTTTCGTCCAGGTCGCTGCAGGGATCATTGGAGATACAGGCCAGGTGGATAACCGTATCGCAGCCGGGGACGATTTGTTTGAGCAGGATTGTATCGCGGATGTCGCCCTTGATTAACTCCAGGCGTTTTTTGTTACGGATACGGTCGGAAAGATGATCGCCGAACCAGCAGGTATCCAGCACCCGGACCTGATGACCCCTCTCGATCAATTTGGGGGTCAGCACCGAACCCAAATAGCCGGCGCCGCCGGTTATCAACACCCGTGACATATTATAGCGTTCCTGTAAAATTTATAATTTGCGTGAGGCCGGGCGCCATGCCCGCGCAGGCGCGGGCATGCTCAATCAGCTTTTTTATTTATGTTTTCATTTTCAAGGGCGGTGAGATCATCACTCCGGACCAATCGTAATTGTTGAAACAATCCACCAATTTTATTTCCAAGTTCAAGGGGTCGGTATCAATCAGGGCGTAAGAGGCCATGTTGTGGTCATCGCGGGGCTGGCCCACCGAGCCGGGGTTGAGGATCCATTTGTCGGCGATCATTTTAATAAAGGGCCGATGGGTGTGGCCCATGATAATGATCTGACCGGGAGCAGCGGCGCATCTTAGAAGCTCGGGTGAATCGGGAAAGATATATTCCCGCATGGGGTTCCGCGGGCTGCCGTGAAACATATGCAAGGTCACGCCGTCGATCTTCAGCATCAGCGATTGGGGCAGCCGCTTTAATAGAGCCAGGTTCCTGGGGGTAATTTTCTTCTTGGTGTAGAATACCGACCTGACAATAACAGGACTGGGAAGCCGGGCCCATCTGTTAAAAACGTAATAATCGTGGTTGCCCAGGATCATCCGGGCCCGGGCCCGGCGCAGGAGGCCAATCACCTCGTTTACATTACGATGATAGCCGGTGATGTCGCCGGCGCACAACAGGTGATCGATAGGAGGCATATCCTCAAGAACCGCTTTCAGGGCGAAAATATGGGCATGTATGTCTGAGATAACGGCAATTTTCATCTTTCAAAAACCTGTAAAGGGGACTCCGCTACATGTGTCAAGGTGTCCCTGGGTTACTAATTTTTCATAATCTTCATGGGTGATCAGAACTTCATTGATGTAGCGCAGCGATATTGCTTTCCGCCAGCGTAAAAGGTGCCGCACTTCCTGGCCGAACAAGAAATGTCTGACGGCGGCCTCGGGGGCGTTATAACCCATTTGGGCCCGCATGGCGTCGGAACAGGAAAAGCGCGGATTAATCTCAAAAAGCACCGGCCCTGCGGGGGTGTTTCTTAATTGAATGTTAATGGGTCCGGTCGGGGCCAGAGCGTCGCCCACGCGGCGGATGTAATCCCGGATGTCGTTAAAATCGTCCGTCATCCCTCGATAGGTGCCGCCATAGGACAATTGGCGCTTCATAATGATCTCGCCCAGCCTTCGATGATCGCGGCTGTAAAATAGACCGCAAGTATATTCCTCATCGTCGCCCGGCAAATACTCCTGCAGAAGGGCCGGTTCGTTGATCCGCCGAGCAAAAAAATCAAATTCTTCCCTGCTGTTTATAACGTGAACGTGGCGGGCGGCGCAGCCCTGCTGTGGTTTGAGCAACAGAGGGAACCCCCTCTTTTGGATTAACAGCTCGGTCTGACTGCGGTCGCTTATATCAACCGTTTCCGGGCCGGGCAGGTTGTTTTGCTTAAGGAACTGACAGGTGTTATATTTGTTGTGGCAAATATCGACGGTCTCCTTTTCGGAAACGACGGCCAGGGCGTGGCAGTTTTTTTGGATTTCATCACGATGACGGGCCAGAACCGGCACCTCCGGGGTGGAGCCGATCAGGATGACCTGTATGTTTTCTTGGCGGCAGACGTCGATCAGGCGGGAGATGTATTGCGGCTGGTCGGCGGCCGGGAGCAGATAGCCGGCATCGGCGCGGTAAATACCGGCGGCCAGGGGATGGGTGTCGGCGGCGATGAGGCGGCAGGTGAGCGAACTAATCCGCAGGGCCTTGATAATGCTCTGGCCGGTGGTGCCCCCGGCGCCGGTAATGAGGATATTTATTTTTTCAGGCATATTGATTCATGGAACATATTTAAATACTCCCGCAGACCGTCGGCGAGACGGTACCGTGGGGTGAAACCAAAGGTCGTTTGCAGTTTTTCAATATTAAAACAAAAACGCCTGCCCGCGTCCGGCCGGGAAGGATCATAGGTAATTACCGCCCGGGGGCAGAGCTTCTTCAGGGCGTCGGCTAAGGTTTTAACGCTGGTTTCCCGGCCGGAGCCGATATTAAATATACCGGTTTGGTCGCTCAGGCCGGTGAGGATAGTAGCCTCCGCCACGTCTTTAACATAAACGAAGTCATAAGTGCTGCCGCCGTCGCCCCAGACGGTCACCGGTTGATGGTTCATTATTTTTTCAACGAAAATGGACAGCACGACCGAGGGCAATTGGCCGAACCCGTAAACGGAGCTGTAGCGTAAGATGATAAGACTCATAGAACGCGCCGCATGTATCTTACACAGGTGTTCGCCGGCCAGTTTGGTCACGCCGTATTCGCTGTTGGGGGCTTCTATATCATCTTCTTTGACGTTGGTTCTGTGGGCGCCGTTGCAGACCGTCTGGCTGGAGGCATAAACGAACCGCTTGACGCCGTGCGCGACGGCGGCCCGCATCAGGTTCCGGGTGCCGAAGGCGTTGACCAACCAGCAATTATGAAAGTCGTCTTTATTTTGGATTCGGGGGATAAAACAGGCCAGATGGAATATGTAATCGACGGGATTTTGATCTAAAAATGCGTTAAGGGCCTTTTCATCGGTGATGTCCGCCGCCGCGACGGGGCGTCCGGCGACGGTTCCGCCGTTCTTCGATATGCCTATGGGTTCTCGTCCTTGCTCGGTTAATTGGGTGAACAAGTAGCGGCCGACAAAGCCCGTGGCGCCGGTTATTAAGATTCTTTGTTTCTGCATTTCACTTTTATTTAAAAATCATTTAGTTAAGACATTTAAACACTCGCATTACAAACAGTATCGTTCTCGATCTCAAATTGTTCGTCCGGCGGCACGGGCAGCCCCTTATCGATAAAATTGGCCTGCTCCCAGCCCCATTTTCGCATATGCTCGAGAAAGGCCGGATCAAACTGATCGGTTTTAATGACCCCGGTGCCGAATTGCAGGTCGCGATAATCAAAGTCATCCACGAAGTAGTTGTTTTTTCGGCATATCTCGTGAAGCTCCGTGCCCAGATGAGGGGTGGCAATGCTGAAGGCGCAATAATCCAGCTCCAATGACCGGGCGTATTCAATAGTATAGCGGATGTCGTCGGCGGTCTCGCCGGGGATGCCGATGACAAAACTGGCGGCGATCGGAAAACCCAGCTCCTTCATCTTTTTGATCAGGGGCTCGACCGTCTCCGGCTGCAAGGGTTTTCTCATCAATTTCAGGGTGCTCGGCATGGGGCTCTCAATGGAGACGTCGATCTCTTCACAGCCGCTCTGCTGCATCAATTCCAGCGTCTCAAAATCAAGTTTGTAAAGGGTCAGGTTGGTGGAAAACCAGGAGATGCCATATCGGCGGCGGATCATTTCTTTGAGTAACTTTTTGGTTCTTTCCTTGTCGAAATTGAAATTGTCGTCGAAAAAGAGCGCCCGTTTGATTTGATATCGATCGATAAGGTGTTCAATCTCCTCCAGGACGTTCTGAACCGAGCGTTTGCGATACTTTCCCATGAGCCGCCGCGCCGAGCAGAATATGCAGCGCCCCGGACAACTGCGGCTGGTCAAAAGAGAAGCGGAATTGATGTGCACCTTTTCACAACTGTGACGGCGGGAGACGCCAAAATATCCCGCCATATCCAGCAGATGCCGCCCCGGGTAAGGCAGATCATCGAGCTCTTCGATGAAACGGGTTTTGGGATTAACCACTATCCGGCCCTCGACTTTATAACCGATGCCGTCAATATCCGCCCAATGCCCCCGGCCGTTGATGGCGTCTAATAATGCCCCGGTCGATTGCTCTGCTTCGCCCAGGACAACGTAATCAACATTTTCATCGCTTAAAACTCCCTCCGGACAAACGGTGGGATGGGCCCCGCCGCAGAGAGTGATGATCTCGGGGTTGATTTCGTGTTTGATCATCTGGAAGATATGCTCAACAACCTCATGCGAAGCGGTGTACATCGAGGAGACGCCCACCATATCCGGCCCCCAGGCGGCGATTTCTTCTTTGAGGGACGCGCAGGATAGGCCGTAATACTTGCGGCCGTCCGGCATCCTATCAAAACCGGGCCGCCGGAGGATACTATCCACGATTTTTACCTGATAATCTAGCTGTTCCAGCACCGCCCCCACATAGGCGATACCTAAAGGTTCGGTGATAAAGACTTTTCCGTAAGAGGGCAGAATTACCGGCGGCAGTATCAGCAGAATCTTGTTTTTCATATTCGGCGATTCTTCTATAGGAAATTTATATGATCTTCCGCCCGGGGTTGGGGCAGTTCGGTGGGTACGGTCATTTCTCCCTTGAGGATTTTGTCATAAATGCGATTCAAAGGGTCCATGCGGCAGGCGGCGGGACAGCTGTTGACCGGCAGCTCGGCCAACATCCGCTGCCTTTTATCGGACAACCATACTTCTGTGAATTCGTCCTGGGCAAGGCTGCCGTAACAGAAGGCCGGGCATTTTTGATTGCTGCAGAGATAAAGATTCAAATCCGCCTCCAGAACCGTAGTGGTCAGGCTGCCCAGGCATTTGACGTAGGGCCTTTCGGTGATATTTTCCACCACCAGGCGCATCTGTTCCGGTTTGATGTGGATTTCCAATCTATCGTCCTGGAGATTTTTCGCCTCGAAGGCCAACTGGAGCGCTTTGTTGAGATCCAGGCCTATGCGGACGTCTTTTGAACCTCTCTGAGGAAATACGGGTTTGATTTGAAAATAATCCACCCCCAGCTCTTTGGCCATATCGACGGCCTTGAACAGATCGCCGGCGGAATATTCGGTGAGGATAAATTGAATGCCGATCGTGGGAAGCCTGCGATTTCCGCGTAAGCGCACCAAATGATCAATGTTGCTGATAATTTGCAGATAATTGTCGGCCCCTTGCGTTTTCTTATGAATTTCGCCCCCGGCGCCGGTAAAACTGAAACGGATAAAGGTCAAATTTTCAACAATGCCCTGAGCTATCTCGCCTTTTATTTCGCTGCCGTTGGTAAAAAGACCGATTTCTACATCCAACCGGCGGATACCTTCAATGATGTTGACAAAATCACGGTGCAGGGTCGATTCGCCGGAACCGACCAGGTTGGTCGATCTGATGCCCAGTTCTCGCATCCGGCGGATGATCTCCAGCAGCCGGCCGGTGGGAATTTCAATCTTTTGACGCCGGGCGTCAGCAGCGAATTTGCTGTCGGCGGCATAACAAAAGGGACAGTTATGATTGCAAAAATTGGTCAAACCCAGCTCCAGATGAATAGGAAAAACCTCCACTTCCCCGGAAAGAACATCATAAAGATGCTTTTTATGATAAAATATCTTCTCAAAACTCAAACGCTGCATAATATGTAACTCTTTCAATGACAATAACTTAAATTACATATCACTACACAGACATATACCGTCTATGCCTAAATTTTATCGGGAAGATGTATTATAGGACGTTAGCTAAAATTGAGATGTCATTGCGGTTTGGGGATTTTGTTAATATCCTGTGATATGTACCTGAACATAAAGATTAAATGGTATCCTGTATAAGATTCACGAAAGATAAAAAAATCACTCCCCCCCCCAATAAAATCACGGCATGAAAAAGTAGTTGACATGTTTACTTTTCTTATCCCTATACTATATCTAGTCCCCTTTATGAATACATGTACCACATATTGGATTATCGATGATACGATGGACATGTTAAGTAGAAATTGGCAACGATCTGATTCACTCAGCCGCTTGATGCAGGGCCTGGTCGAGGTCGGCTTTTATGTCGCCGATATTTTCCAGGCCGACCGAGACGCGGATGAATTCGGGAGTGACGCCGGCGGCCCGCTGCTCCGACTCGCTCAATTGCTGGTGGCTGGTGGAGGCCGGGTGCAGCACCAGCGTCTTGGTGTCGCCCACGCTGGCCCGATGGCTGCATAATTTAACCGCATCGATAAATTTCACCCCCGCCGCCAGGCCCCCTTTAATGCCAAAACCCAACACCGAGCCAAAACCTCCCCGGAGGTATTTGCAGGCGTTTGCGTAGCTGGGATGCCCTTCTAAACCGGTGTATATGACCCAATCGACGTGTTTATGCTGTTTGAGGTATTGGGCCAGGGCCAGGGCGTTTTCGCACTGGCGTTTGATGCGCAGGGGCAGCGATTCCAGTCCGATAATAAATTGAAAGGCGTTGAAGGGGCTCGGGCACGGCCCGATATTGCGCATCCCCTGGACGCGGGCCTTTACCATAAAGGCGATGTTGCCCAACTCCGGATGATTTCCGAAAGCGTCCCAGTAAACCAGACCATGATAGCTGGCGTCCGGCTCGGTAAAGCCGCCGAATCGGCCGCTGGCAGCCCAGTCGAACCGGCCGCCATCGACGATGATGCCGCCCATGGAAGTACCATGGCCGCAGATCCACTTGGTGCAGGAGTGAATCACAATGTCGGCCCCCAGCTCAATGGGCCGGCAGATTAGAGGGGCGAAGGTGTTGTCGATGATCAGGGGAATGCCCTGGGCGTGGGCGGCGTCGGCGATGCCGGTGATGTCTAATACGTTGCCGCTGGGATTGGCGATGGTTTCGATATACACTGCCTTGGTGTTTTCCTGAATCGCCGCGGCGATATTTGCCGGGGTGGAATCTGCCACAAAGGTAGTTTGGATACCCATCTGCGGCAGCGTATGCCGGAAAAGGGTGTCCGTGCCGCCATACAGAGAGGTAGTGGTAACCAGGTGATCGCCCATTTGCGCCAGGTTGTGAATCGCCAAAAAGATAGCCGCCATCCCGCTGGCGGTCCCCAGAGCCCCGCTGCCGCCTTCCAGGGCCGCCAGGCGTTTTTCCCAGACCTCGGTCGTGGGGTTCTGCAAACGGGTATAAATATTGCCGAATTCTTTAAGCTCGAAAAGGTCCACCGCGTGCCGGGTGCTCTTAAAAAAATAGCTGCTGGATAAATAGATAGGCACCGCCCCGGCCCCGGTGGCCGGATCGACTTGCTGGCCGGCGTGCAGCGAAAGGGTCTCCAGAGCCTGGGGGTTTTGATTCTGTCGGGGCAGCTCAGTCATGCAAGTATGCCTCCTGTACGTGGTTAATTACCGACTCCTGCAAAATTCAAGTTAGGCATATATTATATAAGAAAATTTGCAGGAACCTTTGGTTAATTACTAAACTTATTGTAAAATCTATCCCCAAAACATGACCAGAGCCGATTTTGCGCAACTTTTACCAACTACTTCGGCAATTTACGATGGTTTATCTGTCATCGGTTTTGGGCGCACAGCCGGTGGGTATATCGGTTCCCAGTTTTTTTTGTAAGGCCAGTTCCCGTTTGGCCAGTTTGCGCAGCGAATAGGACTTCAAGATGTCAATGATGGCCCGGTTCAAATCGTCCCAGAGTTCCCGGCTGGAGCAGAATTTTTCTCGCTGACAATGATAATTCAGGCAATCGGTAGGCACCGACGCGATGTCCAATACCCGATATACGTCCCAGGCGGTGATCTGATCGGCCGAACGCGCCAGGCGATAACCCCCTTCGGCGCCGCGTACGCTCTCCACCAGGCCGGCGATCTTAAGGGCCGACGCCATCTGTTCGAGATATTTGGAGGAAACTTGCTGCCTCTCGGCCAATTCCCGCAGGGACATAGGCTTATAGTCCGATTGCTTGGCCAGTTCCACCATCGCCCTTAAACCGTATCTCACTCTGGTTGATAATTTCATTTCAACTCCTTGAATATCTCTCAAACATATATATTCACATATAAGAAGTAGAGATTATACTATAAACCTCTAATCATAGTCAAGTATAGTGTAGGGGATTAATTTGCAAAAACTTGATAGGCTCAGAACCGACTGCCGGATAAAGAATTTGCTTGTGCCGTCATGCTGATTAAGTTACGCTCATATCCGTGAATGCATGAAATTCCTATAAAATTTAAACCAGGCATACCTGGGAAGGAAAAAACTGTTTTTTTCGTTTTTCCTTTTCAAACGGCAAGTTTTTATTTGATAGATCATTATGGCATTATTTAAGAAAATCAGGAAAAAGTTTTTCTTCGATAATATATACCTGGCTTCGATTTTGCAGGAGTCGTTAAATATAGGAAAGGCAGGCAAGATATGATGGAAAAAATAACAAAAAGACCGAATCAGACCGTGTTTTTAAGTCTTATTTTAGCGACCGCATTGCTGTTGGTCGGCGGCGGGATTTATGCGCAATCGGCCGCTGACGCGAAGGATTGGCCCCAGACCCGCGCCGAACGCACCGGTTATAAAGAGACCTCTCATTACGCCGACGTAATACGGTTTCTTCAAGACCTCCAGGTGCAGGGGGCGCCGATCTCGGTGGAATATATCGGCGAAAGCCCCGAAGGCCGCCCTATTCCGCTGGTGATAGCCTCGCGGCCGCTGGCGGCC